>Ga0123353_10000025_pt1 | contig 169399 bp, 218 predicted proteins | sample TergutLab28metaG_3_FD_92763 | JGI IMG/M metagenome (GOLD analysis project Ga0123353, IMG submission 92763) | Labiotermes labralis P3 segment gut microbial communities from Petit-Saut dam, French Guiana - Lab288 P3 | ecosystem: Host-associated > Arthropoda: Insects > Digestive system > Gut ... | reverse complement strand
CCAATCTGCACCGGCTCTGCCACTCACGCAAGCATTGATGCTTTTCCTCCAGGAGCGCATTCTGCTCGTCAATATCACGTAAAAGTGATGTAAGAAGATTACCTACCATTTCTCTCGTTTGCTCCGCATGGCCTTTAACACTCAACACTAAACCCTCCTTTATTTCCAAAGACGGTCCCGTTCAAATTCACGGGACTCGGCCATCGCCTCAAGCACCAACTCGTCCTCCTGATCACGTTTCCGCTCCTGCTCCTCGTGCCACTCCTTGGCAATCACCGCCGGTACATACGCCGCTAATGGGTCCATCCACCACTCATATTCCGTCGCCGTCGTCATCGAAAGGGTCCAGCTCTTTCTTCGGTCTCTTGTTCCTACTCCGTCCACCGACGTGTTTGTCTATCTTCACCACGAACCAGAACGTACCAAGAATGAACACTGTAAAGCAGATAGCGGCTATCGCCGCGAAATCGTATGCGTTAAGCATCGTCATCCTCCCCGGCACGCTCGCGCTCCATAGCGTCGAACTCCTCCTGCCCCAGACGCTGGGCTTCGGTGGCCGCCTCGTTGTACCAAGCATCGTAACTCTTTCCCGTTACCACGATGACACACCATCCCTCCGGTTCCACTTAGACAAAGCGGTGCCAAGTTTTTCAAAAAATATCGTCCGTATCTCGCACTTGGTACACTTGACAGCCACTTCTCCACGGTCGTGAATTATCGCTGACTCCCCGCCACAGTGTAAGCAGTTGCTTACCATGTGGTCAGTGCCACAAAGTGGACAATAATGTCGCTGCGGTCCCATCGTTATGCCCACACAATCTCGTACTCTTGCTTGCCATCGGGGAGCTCGAACCCGATTATGCAGCAGCACAATCCCTCTTTGTGGTACACCGTTGGAATCCATTCTTTGCTCATATGCACGGAACCGGCGCTGGTCAACACTACCCTACCGCCACGTGAGCCAGCCTTGCTGACAGCACCGTCCATTCTGTATCCGTCCATTATTGCGCGTGCCACCTCCGTACTCTTGGTCAAGTACACACGATAGCTGAGGTCCCCACTATTCTTCTCCATTTCCATTTTTTAATGTCCCCTCTCTTTTATTAAATTCGTACCACGCAACCCACGCATCCTCCTCGGTGAATCTGAGGTCGGACGACGCTATACAATTCCTGCATCTCACACGGAACAACTTCTGAGCCTCCGGCGTGGCGTCTCTGTGTCTCTTTCTATCCTCGTAGATGGTTGCTATCTCACCGACGCCGCCACACACCCGGCACATCCTCTGGTTCTGGACGTGCATCTCATCCGGGTTGTTGCAGACGGGACAATACGGGCTGTTCTTCGCGCTGTTGTTCATATCGACCTACGCCTACCAGATTCAAGGAGATATCTGAGCCGTGCTACCGTCTCCTCACCCAGCGACTCCAGAATGTCAAGGCCAGGTTCCCCACTCAGCGCATCAATGATGGTCTCGCACAGAACTTTTGCATACTTGCGCTTCAACTCGTAGTAACAACCTACGAACGCTTTGACTGTGTTGAACCACTCGGCCATCTGCTGCGGTGGTATCTCGTTACCCTTGCCGGTGCGCACACTATTGTTATGACACTCCAGCATTTGTTGGTGCACCATTGACATATCAAACTCCTCTTGTCGTACTTCAAGCGTATGTTTATAGGTGCATTGGTTGATTTGTTTTTTCTCCTGAAGATAAGCACAAGAACCGATCACGCCCGGCATATCCGGTCTGTAGAACGCGCACTTCTTATCCCCTGCGTCACACCGCTGTACTACTTTTCTGCAATCCATTGTTGACCACCTCTCTTTTATGTACCATGCGCCACGCTAACCACGCATCTTTTATAGTGGTTTTTGTTTTACCTTGTGTCCCGCAATTTGGACACTTAACAAAACATTTTGCTGGGAGCCACGATAGCGCCCCCTCTTGTGCAATCACGAGCTCTCCATTAGTGCCACAGAACTTACAAACGATCTTCTCAAGCCTGGGATAAGTCGCCATGCGCCACATCTTTATACCCTCTGGTCCCAGGCTGCCCACGCCTTGTCCATCGTGGTGTACAGCGCGGTGAACGTGCCACAACCTGGACACTTTATAAATGACAGATGTTCCTCTGGGGGTTTCTCTTGGTCAAACTTGGTGCCCCCTTTCGGTCGCTCCCCACAAAACGGGCAATCCAAATGATATTCACCCATCACTGTCCCTCCCTTTAATATTGGCGGAGGATAACCCCCGCCAATTCTGCCAAGCCTGACCAAACTTCGCCATGCCTTAGCTTACCCTACCTTACCGAGCCTAACCTCGGTGCCTGCCTAACCCCACCCTACCTCGCCTCGCCATACCACACCCAAGCCCACCCTACCACGGTGCCTGCCATACCTAGCCATACCCCGCTCCACCTTACCAAACCAGTGATTACCAAGCCTCACCACAGTGCCTGCCAAACCATGCCTAGCCTTACCTGACCACGCCGATGCCACACCATAGCGAACCACGGTGCCTGCCTTACCACGCCATGCCATACATAACCACGCCTGACCCTACCATATCCAGCCATACCATAGTGCCTGCCAAGCCTTACCTATCCATGTCCCGCCTTACCTGACCTTCCCAAACCACGGTGCCTGTTATAAATTAAGCCGCCGCCTGCTCAACCTCCCATTTAACTACCTTAAACCTGCCAAACGACGGGCGAAAATCGCCGACGCCAACAAAAGAGCCAGCCGTATCTACCAACGCTCTAAAGAAGTTTGTAGGTATCAGTGCCGGTGCCAGTATTGAAAAGCTCATAGAGCATGTCCATCCAGTCTTAAATGCTGGCCTCGTCCGTGTTATAGCCGCCCGTTGGATGGTCACACGCCGCCGGTCAAGGTAGTCCCAGTCCTTGGCGTGCTTCTTTTCCCCAGCTGGAGTTATCGGCATTAGCATCTCGTTTCCGATGACAGTTGCTTGTACTAACTCCTTGGCACGGGCCTTTTTGTTGCGTGGGTCTTGGTAGAACCTACCAGCCTCAACAATCGACCGTACTATGTACGTGGATGGCAGGCATATCAACCCGTTGTCGTCTCGGTATACCGACAGCTCTGGGTTGTCTTTAACAGTTGGATTCTTTACGCCCGGCTCCTTTACCTCTGGAGCGTTGTTCCATTTGTGAAACATCATGTCTGCGCTGCCCTCAATCGTTACGTGTACACGGTAGGGCTGCCCTAAACCACTGTCGTAGGTTGTATCAACTGACTGCTCCTCATTGAAACTCTCCAGTTCTTTTCTTTTCGCCACAATAAACACTCTCCTCTTCTAATAATTTGTTTTGCGCCGAAGCGCCCCTGCCATGCCTTACCCTGCCACACCAAGCCTTACCCCCGACAAACCGAGCCTGACCTTGCCAGAGCTAACCCAACCGCAGCGAACCATGCCCCGGTGCTTGCCTCATTCTTTCACTACTTTTATCTCCCCCCCTAACTCCTTATATCTGCGAATCCTTTCACGGTAATGTTTATGGAACCACTCCCCAAGCCCACTGTCGTCGTAGTCTACAACTAGCAATTCCTTCTTACCTTCAAAGGTTCTCAACCCTCTACCTATGCGTTGAACGACCTGATAAAAGCTCTTGCCAGCTGTTGCCACGACTATGGCTGTTATGTCTTTTATGTCCAGTCCCTCGTTTGCAATAGATGATGCTACTAAAACCGACGGCCCTCTTATCTTGGTGAACTCATTAAGCACGTCCACACGTTTCCTGCTCTTGCCGTGGAACTGAGACACGATATCGTACCCCAGAGCTTTCCTAATCTCAGTCGTCAGTAGGTCGTTGTGGGGTATGGATTGAGCTACCACCAACACCTTGTGGTTCTTTGCTATTAAGCGCTTTACAACACCAATGATGTGGGCGTTCCGCGTCTTGTTGCCGACGATGTAGTTCATGTAAGCCTCTTGCCAAGCCGTAGCCCAGCTCTTATCCTCATCGTCCGGCCCACCGTGAAATTCCATGCCATAATGCGGCGGATAGCTTAACCGGAAGCTATAGACCTTGAATGGTACTGTTATTCCACGCTCTTGTGATTCAACAGCGGACATGTTGAAGATCAAGGTTCCAAAACTTTGGCGTAAATACCACGCCGAGATGCCATTGGGGTCATCGAATGGGGTGGCCGACACACCAAATCTATATGCCGCTGGAATCTGCATGATGGTCCCCCACGCTTTCGTTATCTCACCGCCGCTGACAATCTTGTGGCACTCGTCAGAGATAAGTACGTCGAACACAGCAAATGCCTCGATGAACTTTGCCTTGCCAACCTTTTTGTACAGGCTCACCAGGGTCTGCTGCGTGGCGATGACGATTCTCGAACCCTCTGGTGGTACTATACCGTCACCATACATTCCAACCGTGGCTCCGACGATGGCCTTCTTTGCTCGTTCATAGGTCTGACGCATCAGGTCTGATGAAGGCACCGTTATCAATGTGTTAAGACCAAGTTCCTGTACCAGCTTCAGGAATACCAATGTTTTCCCAAACCCCATCTGCGCTTTTACTATACCAATACCGGACTTCTTCATATTGGAAACAGCTGTGGCTTGCTCTGGCCTTAGTTCAAAGTCATTCCAGTCCCAGATATACTTACGCGCCGGTCTGATGTCTTGCCGACATTCCACGAGCTCGTAAGGAACACCACGCTGTTCCAGCCAAGCCACAACCTCCGGCAACATGCCGATGCCGAAGCTACCGTCCTTCTCGTTGACGAAGCTCACATAGCCGTCCCAGCGGCCACCATTGCCAACATACTGTGGGCTAAACCTTGCCTTGGGATTGAATATCTTGAAGTGGTTCACCATCGCACCGAGCGCCGGTCCCATCGTCGCTACCTTGCACCAGGAGTAGGACACTCTAATTTTTATCTTCTGTGACTTGATTGCAAGCTCTCTGCGAGTCTCGGCGGCGCGGGTGGCAGCGGTCATATCCCGCACACCGGCGGCGCGTGTCTCCTCTGGCTTCTCTCCAAGCAATGCGTTTCTCATTCGTTGTAGGTATGCGGTGTATGCGCTGCTCACTTTTTACTCCACCTCCTCAATTTGTATTGGTCCTGGACACCTCCGAGCAGCATAGTGATGGAGACAATCCCGACAGATGATGTGCATAATATTTTCTCGGTTATCTTCTGGAGTGGCGATGTAACTGGGCCTCATTGCGGCCAGTCTTATCTTTCTGCACATGAACAACATAGTTAGAACCAAAAAATAGCGATGCAGGCTATGATGAAGTTACCAAGCAGTAGCATAAACACCTGGAAGTAATCCGGCACTTACTTCACCTCCCTCTTGTTCCACTCACCCGTCGGTGTGGTGTCTGTCACATCTTTGCCAGCCCACTTAACGAACTTCTCCATCGTTGTCTTTCGGTACGGGTGCCCCAACTTTATAAATGGGCTGTCATACTGCACCTCACCAAATCTGCTGACGTGCAACACCTGCCGGTCGTCATAATAGAAATCGCTGCTGAGTATGTTCAGCAGCCTACACCGTGGATTCTTAGCCCTGTAGATACGACCTGTCTTTATCTCACCCGGCCCTAAGTTTGCTACTCCCACTCTTACACCTCCCAGCTATTTCCACCGCTGTTTGTATCAACGATTGTTCTTTGGTTTCATTCCGTCCCATGCCCGGCTCCTTGTAGACGAACAGCCTGCTGGGGTAATAATTCCTACCCGCTCTGTGCCTTGGGATGTACTGGACAGCCACGCGGTCTTTGATGCGCAGCTCCAGCTCGTCACACATCGACTTCGGGAGCGGCACACAGAATCTATCCTTCTTGTAGTCCATGACCTTCTTGCGGACTGCCCCAGGCTCCGACGCCACCTTCTTGTCGGCAATGGTTATCATCAGACCGACCCGGCTCTCATAACTGAACACCCGGACGTCCACGTGAGTGCCACGATGCACGCTGAGTGCCCGGAGCAACGCAACGGAGGGGAACACACCACAACCGGCACCAATCCGGCTGATGGACGCGAACATCGTGACCCCAGCCTCGGAGCCGTCATCATTCACTGGTAATATTTTTCTATATGCTTTAATAGGAGTCGTCGTCATGATTAGCCCTCTCGACATTTCCAAATTCAGTCAACGCTCGTGCTCGTAAGATGCTTGCCTCCTTGTCCAGAGTCTTTGATGAGGCTACAGTCTGAAGTTCCAAGGTCCCCAAATAGCAAGCCGAGCAGTACATCTCTTTCTTGTCTCTGATAAGAGTGGAGAGGCCACGTTCTGAAGACGTGGCCACCACTGTCTTACACCTTCTACATATCGCTACAACCCACAGCATCAGAACGGTAAATCAGTATCCCAGGCTGGCTTGGGCGCTGCATCCTCACGTGGGGCCTCCGCAGTTAGTTGTGCGTGTAAGCGATTGGCCCACGCCTCATTCCGCTCCTCACGGTCCCGATTCTCTACTTCCCATGCCCTTGCAAACAAGAAGCTCTCTATCTTTATGAACAGAAAGATAGAAACACACCATCCCAGTATGCCCACTAATCCTATTCGAAACGGGTTGTCAGTTATTGCTATCACGTATAAAAGACGTATGGCCGCTATAATACAAGCTACAACTAACGGCCACACTATAAAATTGACAAGCCTGCTCGACGACCTGCATCCCAGAATATGTACACCAAACTTGTAATTGCAGCACCGCATAGGCGAACCGGCGTTCTTGCCGATCTTCTCCATGTCGTTGTAGTGCTGCTGTAATGCCTCGGCGTAATTTGTTATCTGGCCGCTCGGCAGAACCATTTAACTCGCCGCTTTCTTCACCGTCAGCGTCACTCTGGGGGATGGGGCCTTCGCAAGCTCGAACATCTCTGTTGCCTCATCGACCCCAATGCGCTCGGACACCAGTTTGAACAGGATGTCCTTGTCCATTATCATGGCCTCAGTGCATTTCTTGTCCGCTGTGTACGGTCCAAAGATGTGCATTTGGTTATCCGGCAGGAGTTTCTTGATGGTCTCTCCCAGTTTCTCGCGCTCTTTCCCAAGCTCTTTGTGGGATTGATCCACGGTGTGATAACGGGCAATCATGGTCTCAGTTACACCATTCACTGTCTTAACCGCTGCCGTCGGTGCCGCTGCCTTCGTCTTTGCGGTGGTAGTTTTCTTTGGCTCCGTCAAAATCCCCGCCATGTCTGTAGACTTCGTTGTTGCTTTCCCCATACCCAAACACTCTCCTCTTCTTTTATCTCTAAAGTATTTTTGTGCCTCGTACTCCGCTCCTACGGTCTCATTGAGGTACTGCGCCTCGTCTCCCATCCCACACCTCCTACAGCGGTGGGAAGACCTCCCACACCCTGTGATAGACAAGCTGGTTGTCCTGGTGCATTATTTTTAAGCTCAAGTGCCGGTCTCCCTCTAACTGACCCATGAGCCGTATAAAACTATCTGATAGCCCACCTTCTTCGCGCCAATAGATAAGTAACTGGAACTTCCCACCGTTGTGATTCACCGAGGTGGTGAAGATGTAATCACCTTCCCACTCAGGGAAGTTCGATGGGATGTCCTCTTTGTTTATGATGCGCCGGAAGTCATCGTCGAGGTCGCCTTTGAGCAGGAAGATGAAGTTGGTCTTCATCACACTCTCGGCATGTCCTGGACTCCAAATACCCTGCGGTGCTGGTTCAGGTGGATTGGGCATCGGTATAACCGGCGGCATCGACAGGTCAACCTCGTTCAATTTGTCGGCCAGTATCGGACGCATCGGCCTCGATGCTGTCAACAACGCGCTCGGACCAACCAAGTCGAAGCCCATGTTCATAATGGCTGCGTAGTCTGGGTTCGATGGGTCAGCCGGATACCCTATGTACCTGTTCCACATCGTCACCAGCGTGTAGAGGTAGCCGGTGTAGGCAATCAATATTCTGTTGTTCTGGTTGAGTGCCAGCGGGTCGGTGGTCTGCCACTCCGGTCGGTCGGTCAGGTTGTGCCATCCAAGCGGAATGATGAGGTCCTGCAACACGCTGGTGTACAGCTTAAAGAACCGCTCGGCACGTATCTTAGTGACGTCCTCCGTGCTGAAGTACAACTGCAAGGTGGAGTTCTGTGGCTCCATCTGCACTACGTTTCTGACGACCTCCCACATCAACACGTTGGAATCAACGATGTTGGGATGCCACAGTTTGTCGCAAGCGTCAATGAAAATGGCCCTAACGTGTCGCTCAATGTCCGTGATGCCCTGCTCAAATATTTCGTTTGGCAGGCGAGACCCTACATTTGTCAGAAACATTGCGCTACGCTGCCTTTGCTTTCACTCCGAACATTTGTGGGCAATAGAAAGAGGCAATGTAAAGGAGCGCACGTCTTACACTGTAAATAGCACCCTTAGCATCGCTGCGGGGTAACTCAAAGAGGTCGATAGCCTCGTCCACCCACTCAGCAGACTTGGACAGACGGTTTACTTCTTCATCGTGGCGCTTACAGAGCTGCTCGTGTGTCTTGCTGCGCTCTACAATGGAGCCATCACAAATCATAGCCTTCGCTCTGTCCATATCTTCGTTGAAGAATTTGGAGGTCAGTGTCCAGACCTTATTGAACGCTATATGTGGCACCATCGCTTCCATCTCTGTGAAGAGGATGTGCACCGGCGATAGCTGGGTGATTACCCTCTGCGACAGCACACCATGAGCCTGAAACACACTCGACTGCAACCTAACAACCAAATCACCAGTTTGTGCGTGTATCGTGGAACCCCCTGGCATAAAAGGCATTAGTGAGGCGTTAAGTGTGTTCTCGTTACGGCTACCTATGACGTCACTCTTTACGTCCAAGTAGACGAGCCACGTTTGCTCGATTGGAAATGATTCGAGCCGCCTTAATCTTACGAACACATTCTGATGCACGGCAGGCCCCTTCTTGCTGATGTACGTTCCCTGTGTTACTGATCCCATCTTGACCTCCTCCGGTCTTACCGTCGCTGCCGACCCACCTCCATTCCGTTGGCAGGCCGGACAGCTTCTTTATAAGATATTTCTTTTTCCACATTAGCATTGAGCTGTTGAAATCACTAAGTAGCTCTACGATTCCTCCCTGGCACATCCTGTCGTAGTCGGCAATCCGCAGCCTAACCCGTACCGAAGTGCCAACGCTGTCGGTGAATGTAACCATGCGTTCCTTATCAGACATCGTAAACCCTCTGCGAATCATAACTTACGACCCCGCTATGTTGGTCAGTAGTTTGGCGTATTCAACAACTATAAGTTGTGTTTTCCTTCGATGGGCAGCTGTTCTTTGCCACCCACCCCAGCGATGGTGGATTCTAAGATCAGGAATCGCAACAGGTACTCAATTTCGAAGTCCTCTCCAGTCATGCCTTCAGGGTTATCGTTCACCTCGTGCTCCACGCCATCCTTGACTTCTATGCGGATTTCGTTCATCTCAAGGATTTCGTTGAGGTATTCTTCCCAGTTATCCAGCAAGCCACGACTGAGGACTGTCTCAGCCTTCGCCACCTGCTTCTCGAAAGCGGTTGCCAGCTTCTTTGGTGTTGTAGAAATAGCATCTTCGCCAAACTCATCTATGTACCCCTCGATGGAGCTACCGCAGCACAACCACGTGTCTCTATCTCTCCACAAGCCATGTAGCGCGGAGGATGCGCACGGTGTCTTCCAGCCGGAGCCGTAGGTCATAGGGAACTTCACGGAAACCCCGGTCTGTGTGTTCTTCAGGGTTACGGTGTACGCATTGTTCCACACTTCCCATTTACCGTGCTTCTTCAAGCCACTCTTGTTGGCGTCGTACTTGAAGTGAACCGTGTACGCCCCGAACACCTCATATATCTTGTCTTTAAACTTTTCAAGCAGATCAAGCTGCATTCTTTTTGGCTCTGTACCGTAACTCATTGTTAGTACCCTCCTCTTCTCGTGTCATACTCAGCCACATAGCGGAACTGCGCCTCCAGCGCCTCGATATCGCCGTTGATTCTTACAATATCCTCACGCCTGTGCCCTCTTAATATCCCCAGGCGCACCGCCTTCTTCCAGCACAGCACTGACTTTATCTTGCCCTTCGTATTGATCTTGTCGTCGAGTGTCATTAACAACACCCGTCTAATAGCAGGCATCTAAGTTTCCTCCTTGTCATCGTCAGGCACCACATAACCCAACTTCTCTAGGGCTACTTTGGCGCACTCAACGAGGTCCAGCACCTTTGCTTCTCCTGGCTTTGGTTTCTTCCTCTTTGGTGTGAGGTGTAGGTAATCCTTGATGTCGGTTATCTGCATTACAATGTCAGTCCTCTCGCTCCGATAACCATTTTGTTGTCGTTCCGTTTCATCTTGCATGGCACCAATAGGTCGGTGCGCCCCAATATGTCACCTCTATATTTCGCCATCGCTGACACTATGTAGAACACATTCGGCTGCTCTGCGGGTAAATCCAAGTCAGCCAGTTTTGTTTTGAACAGCGCGACCCCTCTAACCTCTCCGATCTCTTGCTCGTGCTTGTCCACCCTGGCTACACGACCGGAGGGCGCAATGGTCAGTGATTTACCATTCTTGCGCCACAGTTTGATGGGGTGCGCTGTCATATTTATGAGTTTTACGTCCTCTCCCATTACAGAACCACCCTCCTGAACCCATTTCTAAGCCGCACTACTATCTCTTTTGTCCTGTCAGACACCGCATGTGCATCGGGTGACGCCCCCACCACGTTGCGAGCGTAGAGGTTCGCTCCCGCTGCATGGAGGTATGTCATGGCCTCGTCACAGTCGAAGTCGGTAGCCAACCAGTGCGCCGGTGTGTTCTTCCGAACGTCCTGCACATTTGGGTTGGCTGACAATCCAATCAAATGTCGCAGCACTTTCATTCGTTTCGGCTCTGGCAGCAGGCAGGCTAGATGTAACGCGGTCGTGCCCTGGCAATATCCGGTGTAACCTGTGGCGTCACTTACGTTTATGTCCACGCCCTCTACAATCAACGCGGAACTGCTGCGGAGGTAGAAGTCAAGGTCCTTTGGCTTGCACGCGAACAGCCGGACTGCGTAGATGTCAAACCATAACTCACACATCTTTGCGTATCTTTCGTACATTTTTACAATCGACCTCACTCTCTTCTCTTGCGCTGTCAGTGGGTTCGGCTGGAGGTGCTCGACGGCACCTCCAGTCAACGCCAACGCCACATTCCTGTTATCACACGACATGGCACACCACATAAGTTCCGTCACTGGTTTCGAGGATGATGCGATTGGTGCGCTCGATGTCGCGCACCATCGCTGCGAGAGTTTCATGGTCCAGGAAGTCCGGGCAATCCTTACCCTCAAACCACCAGTCCCAAAGCTGCTCCGGCGTGTACTCCGTCCAATCCTCGCCGTAGTCCCTGCTCTCGTCGAACTCTATCATGTCTTCCGCGTCGTAGTGGTCATACAGCGCCTCCAACGCTGCGTCCGTGAGCCCACCCCTCCGACAGTTGTGTCGGTGGTAGGTGAAGAAGGTCTCCTTAAACTCTTCCAGTCCAACTACTTTGTACAACATGTCTTTACCTCCTTTGGGTTTCCATCGGCATCCATGCCGGTCTCTGCTACGTAGCACTCCTCGCAATACCCCTTGCCGGTATCGGTGTCGTAAACGTAGTAATACTCCATCGTCTTGCCACACTGACACATATACAGCATCACTAAAACTCCCTTACCATGAAGATTGGGTATATGCCCCCGCCGACCAGCACAGTCATGTGCCTACTTAATTCCTCCGCTACATCCCTTGCGTCCAGCTCGCTGTAGTCAGGCTCCTCCTCTCCGTCGTCGCAGATTAGGTGTCCCCACATCTGTGACATCTGCTCCTCGTCGTATTCCACCCACTCGCGGCAGATTTCGTCCACGTCAAGCTCGTAGTCGTCATCCCTGCCGTAGAAGTAGTCAAATATCAGCTCATGCCCCTCTTTGGAAAACTGGAGGAGCTTGTCAACCTGCTGGAACTCCTTCAACCACGCCTCTATTGAAATCTCTTTGTATATCATGGCTAGAACTCCGTGTTGACCAGGAACGAACCACCCTCACACGCTATGACCTGCGTGTGGGCTTGGAGCAAACTGACGAACGTATCAACCAGGCCGTCGCGGGTGGAACCATCCTCACCCTCCCAGTCGTCATCCAGCTCGTCGAAGTTCTCATAGAGCGAGAGGTCCAGGCTCTTCTCCAGAAGGTTGCCGTACTCGTCCACCATGCTCTGGAACGTGGTGAACTCCGACCACTCCATAGCCACATCGTTGGGGTAGAACTCTATGTCCCCGCCGGTGCTGTCAGAAAGCTCGTTGTAGTAGTTGAACAGCTCCTCGCACGCCTCGTAACTGAAATGCTCGCGCAGGTCATCCCTGAATCTGTGAAGTGTTACCGTGTCTACCAGTGCCATTTTTACCCTCTCCTTAGCAAAGTATGTGCAGCAACCACCCGTTGCTGTCTAAATCAGCCAAATCAATAACCGCCGTTACGTCTTGCAGCCAGTCAAGGAACTCATAGTCCGCGTAGCACTCCTCACGCCTCTCGTAGCAATGCTTGTACATGTCATACATGTCGTTGTAGTTCTTGAACTCTATCCAGTTGTGGCACAGAAATGGGATGCTGGCGGCATCGTCGCAATTCGTGTCGTAGACGTAGTGATTGAACATCGCTTCCAACGCGGGGCGCGAGAAGCCGGAGTTCGCGTTGTCCATAATCTTAAAGAACTCCGGCTTCGTTACCTCAAGTAGCAGCATCGTTTACACCTCACTCTCCGTGATATGGTTCGACCCGTTCAGCGTTAATCCATTGCCATAGCTCGTGGCACTTGTTGTAAGTCAGGAACTGAATCTCTACATGGCCGTAAGCATCTTTGACTCGCTCCGTCCCATACACCGTCATGATGGCCTCGCCACCCTTCCACTTCACCCTAAACATCCAGCTTATCCCTCCTCAAATAGCCAATCGTGTGGCACTCGTCATCCTCCGTGAAGTACACCCGGACGTAATCCCACTGGTTCTCTGAGTACCTGCCGTCGCCCCATGAGCGGAGGAAGGTGCCGTCTGTAAGCTCCAGCACATCGTGAGAAGTAAGACAGTGCCGCGTCTTCAACGGCACCGCCCTTTTAATCTCCGACCGTGTGGCTTTTCTGTGCAGCGCCATTCCATCGCATACAAAGTGTGTCTTCATGGGCTACGCTCCGAACTCATCATCAAAGCGGTCAAGCTCTTTGCGGATGAAATCCCACAACGCTTGGCGTTCAAGCTCCGCTATCTCATCCGAACCAACAAACGACCTGTTGTACACCGACCACAGGTAGGTTGAGTAGTCCTCATGCGCTCTCAGTTGGTGAGCACCGTTGAGCAAGCTCGCAATCCGCTTGGCAAAAGTTACCTCCCCCGCCGTCCGGCCACAGAGCCAACCTTTGCCGTCGGCATCGTTGAAGAAGAACTCTCCAATGACGTCGGACACGTATACCAAGGCGTCAGTGTTCAAGATGTCATCCACGTCATAACACTCTTTCATGTACTCCTTCTCCACCGCATCCTTCAACGCCTGCCCCGATGTTACGTACTCCTTGAACTTCTCCGCTGTCATCCTACCCATTTTTACCTCCACCCTTCCTTCATAGTTCAAACAGTCCGTGCTCAATGAATGAGCTACCTCATAACAGCGCGGTGATTTCCTATCATGTTTACAGAACTCACACTTCCCTAAGAACATTGCCATCTACAGGCTCCCCTCCTCAAAACCAACCCACAGTCCATGTACACCACAAGTGGACAGCACCTTGCTCCAATCACCTCTCGACCGCCCAACGTATCTCTCCTGCTCCCATACCTCCATATCCATACCAGCCAGTTTGAGCTTGTCTACATGCCTCTCCAACAGCTCCCACACCAAACCGTGTGGGTTGTCGCCATACGCGCCGCAAGTGGCATCTTTTATAGCGATGGACCACTCAGGAAAACCGTTGGCCCCAGTCTCTTGAGAGTCCAGGGCCAACCACAGCGCCACTCTTAGATTGCTGTCCGGCTTCCGGCGCTTGTCCTTAACCATCAAGACCTCACCCTGTAACCTCCCTGTCTTTGGTTCATTGAGCGATACAGATATGCCGGTGTGCCGCTCCTCCATGATGAGCTGAATCTCGTGGCACTTGTTGATACCCTCCAGGCGAAGTTCCCGCTTCCACGCTCTCATTGGGTGGTCATCCGGTAACTCTTTGCACACTTCATCGTGCATCGTCATCAACCTCCATAGATTTTGAATCCGGCTTTTGCAAGCATCTCTTGCCAGTAATTGCCCCACGCATAACTCCCGCCTGAAGGAGACAGGTCGGTGTTCTCACCGGAGTTGGAGTAGGGGTGAACGAACGTCACACCATAGGCTGCCTCAATGTGTTTGTAAGACCTGCCGAGGACACACTCAAGGCATTGCACGTACTTGTTGTAGCCGTACCCACCAGCACAAGCGTCAGCATAGACTAACTTCGCATCCGCCGCGCTGTTGGGACCACGGTACATCTTGAGTGACATATAATGGCGCACCTTTGTGTAGTACCAGACTATTTCCACGGCTATCTTGTCGTCCTTGACGATGTAGATGACCTCGCCGTTCAGTTTCTCCTTTGTGCTCATATGCTTGCGGCCACCGGTGTGCGGGTTGCGCTCGTCGTCAGTCATTTCCGAGAGTTTCTTTGTCATATTGCTTCCCTCCTTGCAGCACTATTCTCTAAATCCGTCAAAAAATCGTCACAAATGTACTTGATGCACCGAGCGTTGAAGACGCCACCATCCGGCGTCTTCAGTCCACCAATCAGCCTGTACACCTTCTGCGTGGCGTACTTGAGAATCCTCTGCCGCCAGTCTTTGCTACACTTCAGCTCGTCGTTGTAGAACAGCGTCTTGACGATGCCATTGACCGTGTTGTACAGGTGCTCATCATTGCTCACCCACAGCGCGGTGTTCCAGGCATTCCAGCTTGGGTGTCCATTAAACGGTTTCACTGTCAGTTTCCTCCCCTCCAAACATAACTATGGCCGCTTTCTTGGCGTCCTCCTTGGTGTCATGCAACACACCGCTCGCTCTGATAAGTTCCTCACTCGGTGGGCCGTCGGCGTCCTCGGCTGGCACTACCACGACTAGCCACTTACTCCTATCCAGCCTTGGGCTGACATCCGATATAATCTTGGACCCTTCCAGGTCAGCTATCGTCCCCAACGTGGCGTAATGCACACTCTTGTCGTCGCTGACAGCACACAGCAGATGGAACCCATCGCTCTTCGCCTTGTTGCTAACCGTAAACCTCATGCAGTTGCCTCCTTTATCTCCCTGATTACTCCACCGACCACGGCCCAGTAATTGCGCTCGTAGTAATCTTTCGCCGTTTCCATGATTGCCACAGCCTTGGCCCTGTCCACTTTTGCCATATCGTTGTTGATTACGTCGTAGCAGACGCGCTCAAATGCGTCACCAGCCAGCACCGCTTCTCCAATGTCTAGCAGCTCCTTGACGCGCTGCATCTTTTTGAAATACTGATGCCCGAAAGACTTGTCGTTAATACGCTTACATGTCCAACCTGCATCGGTGCTATAAAACTTCTCATTTTCAGCCACCGCGCAGAACTCTGAGTTGGTCCAGAAAAGGTCCTCACACACCCACACCACATGTAGTACGCAGCCTATTACGTCATCGCGGTCGTACTCAAACAGTCGTGTGCCTTGATACTTAACCTGCCGCTGATGCTGCTCATACCAGTCGGCGCTATCGTTCCACGCTTGCCCTGACTGCACCCATATTGCAAACTCCCTCAATGTCATATTTACCATCACCCTCCAAACCCTAATGGTCCTTTGCAGAACACCTTCTGCACGTAATCATGTTTGAAGGTGGCCGCCTTAACGATGCTCGCCCCCTCCTCACCGGCGAGCGTCTGGATAATCTTGCGCCAGAACCGGCTGTCTGTCAGGGCGTCCTCGCGGTCTGGAAACACCCGCTCGGCCAAGCCCTCATCATCTATGAGCTGGACACGCCATCCCTCTCTAACCTTATGGCAGTTCACTTTCATAGTTATCCTCCTTCGTGTGCCTTAGCAAGAATATCGTTGGCCCTGTCGTCGTTTAGAAAATCACTTAGGCCATGATTGCTACGGAGCTGATCAAGGATGTTGTAGTTGTACCCGAACTCCGGCTCGTAGTTATCGAACCCGTAGTTGCGCCGATAGATGTACGTCAAGTACATGGAGAGCGCACGGTCAACATCAGGCCCACCAACGATTTCCTTGAGGTAGTCGTCTTTCCAGTACGGCATGAAGGAGATAAACCCGTCCCGTGACTGGTAATTCTCACGCGCCCACTCCCAGAACTGTTCGTCGCTCTCTACCACACTGGCTATCCTGTCCAGTTCCTCCTGCTCAATCTCCACGTCGAAGATGAGGCAGTCGGTATGAAAGTTATACTCGCGGGGGCTGTCCACGCGCTCCGTACCCCTGACCAGCTTAATTTTTATGTGTTCCTCATAGTCTTTGAAGAAGTCCTCAATCTCACTCATGGCGAGCTTACCCACGGTTTCTTTGTACTTGTCGCGGTCGAACTTCATACACACCGCGTTGGAGAAGTAGTCCTTCTCTTCATCCGTCAGAACTGACGAGTGCTCCACTTCATACTCCTCGTCATCGTATATGTAGCGCGTGTCGATGTGTGTTTCATACATGCTGACGCACACTACCGACATTAACTCTGTATTCAACTTAATCCTCATATTCGTCTCCTTCCTTCCACTCTTTCCAGTCCACGTCGTACAGGACCTCGTTACAATCAACGCACTCAATCGCCACATTATCTTCATATTTGTGGTTGCCATAGACGGCCACGACTATCTTGTGCCCCATGTGGGATTTGATCTGGTTGAATTTGTGGTTGATAAACATGTTCATGGAGCACTGGCGGCAGTATTGCAGACCTCCGGCACGCTCTACGAACTCGCCGTCCTTAATCTCTCTATTACAGGAGTGGCAGACCTCCATGTTCATTCGTGGCTGCATGGCGGCCTCTATCTGCTCGACGATGGGCAGGCACGTTTCGCAGAAGTAGTTATAACGCTTCTTCGTCCACCACTGGACGAGCTTTCCACAATGGGCACACTGTTTTATGTCGCACGCTTCATTGGGCACAAACGAGCCGCAGATACCGTCAGCATAGAGCCGCTGCTCGTCCCTGCACTCTATGAGGTGATTGCAGTTCTTACAGGAATACTTTTGACTCATTCCCATCTGCTCCTTCCGTCAGACCGCTCGCTATAGGAGCGTATTTTGTGGGCGTGGTACAGGTGTTTCACCACGCTAACTATTGAGCGCCCGTAACCGTCCAATACGTGGTCTGGGCAGTCAATCAGCGCTTCCTCAGCCTGCGTTACCACCGTACAGATGTCCCAGATTATTCGGTGGTATGTTTCACCCTCGAACTGCAAAGGCTTGATGTCGCTGGCGGTGTTCGGTAAGCACACCGGCGTGCCTACCCTGCCTCTATACCCTGCTGCATCGTGCAGCGAGTAGGTGGATATGGTGTCGTTCTCACCCTGCCGACCGTTGAATACAGTCAGTTCAACCTCTCTGGGCGAGAACCTGATGCGGATGTTGTCCCCGTAGATGCACCAGAACAGTAGTACCTCCTCGCCACCCACAACCGTCTTGATGGCCTCAATCATTCTGACGTCTATGTCGCTGGCGCTCTCGATAATCACCTGCTTCATTTTTACCCTCCCCTATACGTACTGTACTGTGAAGATTTCTTGATACAGTGTCTTGTACTGGTAGATGTACACGCTCAGCTCAGGGTCGCGGACCCTCTCGAAGATGAGCTTGGGCTGGAGTTCCGGGTACTTTTCCATTTCCCCTTTGATGAAAGCCATAACCTCTTTGCGCTGTTCAAACCACTTAACCTCGGTGCCGTTCTGCGTTACTCGAATCTTGCTCATACGTTTCACCCCTTACACTGTTGGCACTTCTCACAGCGACCACACTCCGCAGATTTCTTACCCCACGGGCCGTACTGCTTGTTTATCGCATCCCAGAACTCCTTCTCAGTCTGGTAATACATCATCCCGCTAATAGTGTTCGCTATTACGTCCTCGATGTACTCCCGCACCATCAGCGCTCTAACCTGATAGTGGTTACGTGACAGGAACGTGACCTTCCACTCGTCCCACCACTTAGACCCAGGCGTTACCACTGGGAAGTAGGTTTTGAAGTACACCCACGGGTGATAATCAATCTCATCGCACTGGTGATAGCCACGGGTGATGCGGAACCGCTTACCGATAAGCTGGATAAGGGGCGCATCGTCGAACCCGCTGCCGCTGATACGCTTGGATACTTCAGTCAGCCACGCTCTCTGCTGTTCTTTGGTTGTTATTTGTTCCACGTGCCATCCCATTTTTATCTTCTCCTTTTCCAATCGCTCTGCTTCCAACCGCTCCGCCATATCCTGGCAAGCGGAGCAGACATGCTTTGAAAGCGTTATGTCGCCACAGTACATACAGTGCATCGCGCTCATTTGTGCAACGCCTCGATTACGTTTTCAATCGCGTACTTCTTGCCGTTCAGATAGGACATGCTATGCGGTTGGCCCTCCAGCTGCTTTAATTCATGCTCGACCTCCTCCAACATGTTGTAGAGCAGGTTGAACAGCTCCCCACGCGCCTTCTTTGCCATTTTGATTGGCCCCTGCTGCCGCCACATCCCCAAATTACTCGTCGGCATACTCTTCCTCCTCTACCAAGCCCAGGGCAATGTATTCCACCGCCTCTTTAACCTCATCCGCATCCGACATCACCGCCGGACAATTCTGTAGTTCCTCCCATGCCCTGAAGATCAGCTCCTTTTCGGTCAGGGCCTGTATGTCCACGGTATCCATAACCTCACCGAGCTTCTTGAGGGTCACGACGTAGTTCTTTCCTTCCGCTTGGATATTGATGGCCTTGCACTCGGCCAGCACTACAGCCCACAGGCACTCCCACAGCTCCTCCAATGTCCTGTCAGGGTACAGCCGTCGGGCGTCGTCGATGTGGATGAAGAAGAACCCATCACACCCGTCGAAGTCGTATGTACCACCACGCTTGCGGAAGTAATACTCAGCGGTGACGCGCTCGTGACACCACCAGTAGGGGAACGCTATGCGGTCGCCGCCGTGCGTGGCCCACCAAGCTGCTGCACGGGTTTCCCACTTGTCGAGCACCTCGTCGGCCATGCGCTGCGGTTTGTTCCAGTTGTTAGGATTACTGGGGTAACTTATAAAGTTCTCCCCCATCGTCATAATGTTGTCGTGCTCTTTGCGTGGGTTAATATCCTCGCAATACTGCTCTACCTCCACGCGGTAACGGTCGCATTGCACAGCGGCCACCAAATTGCTCATTTTTATCTCCTCCTTACATCACGCGCATTGCTTCCATGCAGCGACGGCCAGCGTTGCGCTCCTCTATGGACTGCACCAGCGAGCTGTAAATCAATACTATTCCTTTGCGCTGGTCGTTGTCCTTCAGCGCCAGTATCAGGTCGATGAGCATTTCCTCCGGCGTCCTCAGCGCCCCAGGTATACCGAACTTTGCTTTCCATTGCTCAAGTAGCTGATTGTTCAGCGCCTCTATCCGCTTGTTAAGGTCGAGGTCGCGGTAGCAATACTCGTAAATCGCAGCCTGCTTCCGCTTCGGCGACACCATCCCCCTCATGCTTCCGGCCTCTCCCTTTCTGCCTTCATCCACTCTGCGGCCAACTGCACGCCTTCACCGTGAATGTCTGCTCTAACAGCGTCCATCTTCTTGCGAGGGATAACACGACCGAGGATGTCCATGAGGGTCACATATTTGTCCCAAGCCGTTGCGTACCGCTCCGCTGCACCCTTGTGGACGCTCTCATCCAAGTCGGAGTCGTTCTGCTCCAGTCCGGCCTCGCAACATATCGCGTAGTTCTTGACCGCCTGAATCTTAATGATTTCCAGTATCTCTGCGGCCTTCATCTTTTTCCCTCCTTCGCTGCTCCAATCAATGCCCCCGCCTGGGCCTCTATGCCATCCAGCGCGTTGATGATGTGTCCGTGATGCTCCAGGAAAAGCCGTGTGGCTTCCTCGGTCAGATCGCCGTACACGTCTTGCGACGGCTTGCAAATCATCATGTGCGCCTTCGCTGCCTCTCGAAGCAAAGCGGCCACTTTTAGGAGGTCCCAACCCTCCTGTTTCAACACTCCACGCAGGTTTTGTGGCACAACTGTATCCCATCCTATCTTCATGATGCCCTCCTTATGCTTGTCAGTATTATGGCCTAGTCAACAACTGGCCTTTTTTGAGCACCCCTCCAAAGTGCTTACTTGCAAACACTCACTTTGAGTATGCACAAGTAAGCACTTTGGCGTAGTCAACAACTATGCCAAAGTGCGAAGTTTCCCGTAAGTGGGTAGACTCTAAAGGGAAATTAGCGTTTCATTGTTCCCCACCGCCTTTCATAAACCCAGTAACCGCAACGATTTATAAACCGTTGACACACCACGCTTTTTTGGTTATACCGGATAACCCCCATTCGCAAAAAGATACCCGTCCCTGTCGTTGACTAGCTTTCTAAGGTCGGCCCTCCTGGTGTCGATTGGCATACCCTTCCAGTGCCTACCTTTGAAGTGCTCCAACTGGTTGATGGTAGAGTTGGAGAACACCAGTGCCTCATCACCACCGGTATTAACCCACATCGTCAGGCCATCGGGCCATACACGGGCTACTATAGTTCGGTAGCTGCACAGAAACTTCGTGCCGCAGTCACAGTTTATGACGTGAGCACGGCCATGAAAATTCTTGGGGCGCATACCTTCGACGGGTTTCAGCCGCTCTACGTCCACCACGTTGACGTCCATGAGCCGCGTCCCGTAGTGACGACGCAGCGCCTCTAACACTTCATCTTTCGTTGGTGCTACAAACTTCTCCCACGCCATTTTTAATCATCCCCCTCGAAAATGGCCCACTCAACCCATTCGCTATAACGGTCGGGGCCGTCGTCCCTATAGCCGTCATTCGCGTGGTCATCAGCCCACTGGTGAACGTAGGCGATGTACTCCTTCCACTTGCTGAACTCGTTCCGCACCTTCCAATCGTCGGCGAACGCCTGCATATCCACGGCGACGTCCATCCAGCACTCCACCCTGAACTCACCAATATGCGGACTCCAAGGGTCTTCGACGCGGAACGTGATAGTCAGCTCGCAGCTATCGCCGGTGTCTATGTACGTGCAACCTGCGGTGTAGACGCCACCTCCATTGGCGTCCACCGCTACCCAACCCCGCACGTCACACCCTTCAAACAGGTCGGGGTGCTCGTCCACCGCTTTATGCAGCAGACGGCTCTGCTCATGCTGCGGGTGAAAGTCACCCCCAGGTTGACGTGGTACATACGCCATATTCAGCAGGTCCGCTACCACCTGCAATTCAACGCGGCTTGATGATGGCAATGTCCGGCTCCCCTCTCACGACTTGGGCCACTTCGATGGCCCCAATATGGCGGTTCATTATGCGGTCGGCCAAGCCAGGATTACCGGCGGCCAGCGCCTTGTCCGCTCGTTCTAACTGCTCCGCACGGATGGCCGCAATAGCGGCATCCACCCGATCTTTTATGGCTATGGCGAGGTTCCGCACCTCCCAGGACAGCTCTTGCAGGAACTTATTCGCTGCGCTGTCCGCACCGTGGTGGTAGCCGAACCCATCGGCGCATATTTCTACGTAATCCCCGCCGCCGGTGTGGATTTGGACATCCTGCTCCATAGCCAAGGCTACGGCAGCAGATTGTAACCGCTCTGGCGTCCTCCCGTTTATGTAAATCACTCGTCCTCGTCCTCCTTTATCTCACCCCAAGAGCAGAAGTCTTCAGGGCCGGTCCCGTCCGTGTAGCGCCCAATCTTCACAAGATGGCTGAGGATAGGGCACAGCTCACGGTCGCCCCAGTATCGACACTCCCCACAGCAAATTACTGAAATGCTCATAGCGCCTCCATTCCTCCCTCTTTGTAACGTGCTATTGCGTCATGCAACACGGCCCAGCCGCCGCGTACAGCTTCATCAACCAGCGGTCGGTGCAGCCTTACCATAATTCTATGCAGCTCCTCCACTGGCAGGTCTAAGCCATGCTCATCGGCCACGTCTTGCAGGTCGCTGGTTGTCCAATGTGTCCCGCCATATTCGCAGTAGTTGCAGCTCACGACGCCACCCCTTCCCAGGCGTTTTTCCACCCGTCCATAATCCTGTCCATTTCCAGCTCGGCCATGACACGGCCATCGGCCAAGCACTCCACCGCTTCTACTTCAGACCAGTACCAGCGGTCCACGATTGACCGCAGCTCCTCCGGCCTCAGCAATAAACTAGGCATGATACGCACTCCCATCTACAAGTCCCAAAGTGGCCTTCTGTATGAACGCTCGCTCGAAGTACCCAGGGCACTTGAGCTTGGCGCACACTCCGTATACAAAAAGAGGGCTGTGGCGACAGTAAAGGCAGTCGCTCAGCCACAGCAGCGTATTCTCAGGCATGGCTACTCACCCGCCAACCCTTTCAGTCGTTCTATTACAGCGGGATTGACCTCTGCCTCATCCGATTCCATCGCGTCCAGGCATCCCTCACAGAACCCGCAACCACAGGTGGGCCGCTTTTCCCTCTCTAACTGCGTAAGGGCTATGAGGTCAGCCACACCCAGTCGGACAAGGGCCAGCACATAGTCGAACGTCCGGTCGTTCATGTCCTGTGTGTCCCCCGCGATGTACTCTACAGTGACCGGCCTCTTGCAATCGGCCAACCCACGCCTGATGTGGTCGAAGATTGGCTCAGCCAACTTAACCAGTGCCTCCGGCGATACTTCTACGGTCGCAAACTTTTTATCCATCTTTACAATCCCCTTTCTAATACCAAGCGTTTGCCATAGCTGTCAGCCTCAGCGCCTCTTGCGCCGCCGCAGACAGCGGCCCTGCCGGTTTCCTGTCCTCCGGCTGAAATGCCTCGCACGCCATGTCATGGTCGTCCAGCCCATAAAACTCGTAGGACTCCTCCCGCTTTTCTTCTGGACAAGCCACCGACGCGAAGTTATAGCACTTGTTACACCGCGCTCGCATCGTTGAACCCCATAGCCGCAGGGCTTTTCTTTGCGCCCTCGGCCATATCCTCGGCGGTGTACTTCTTACCACTTACCCACGCGCCACCGTAACCCACACACTCGCCCCATCTCCCGACGAGGTGGGCTTTTATCGCCTCCAAGTAGGCCCGATAATGCCTACGCATGAAGGTACGGTTGGCTCCAACATCGTCAACATCCCTTCGCTCGCGCAACGCCCACGCAGCTGACCACTCGTTGTCGGTCACGTCCAGCGTGAACAGGCCGGACTCCGCGACGATGCGACTATCCTTGTGCCACTTGTCCACTGGGTAGAAGGACTTGAACTTCTTACACATGTCCTCCACCATGTCCTCCACCATGAAGTTCCAGTTCATCTGGGACTCAAACTCGTCATACGCCCACCCCTCCGCAAGTGGATCATTCACGCCCATTTTGTCAAGCTCCCGCCGTGTCATACGTTCCGTGCCCTCCTCTCCGTCATAGACCTGGGTACGGTCATAGACTTGGATGAGGTCGAGGTCGAGGTAATACACCCCCTCGCACTCATAGTGAGTACATACGTTTCCCCTTCCCATTTGCTACTCTCCTTTCAACGCAAAGGCGCGGCAATCATGCCCCACGCCATCTGGTTTCGCCTGTCCAGCGCGGCAATGCGGGTACAGGTAGCAATGCTTATCACACGTCCAGGTGTGATTGATGAACGCATCGCACATATCCTCCCGTCCAGGGCAGCCAAACTTCGGCTCATCCCCGTGGTCGTAATCGAAGTACAGGCAGTTCACGCAATGCCGGGCCTCCACCCCCAGCTTTTTTTGCAGAGCCTCTTTTTGCTTCCGGCTCCCAAGTAGGACGTTCAATTTCTTAGCCATTGGCTACTCTCCTTTCAACGCAAACGACTCGCATCCAACAAGCCCCTCCGCGCCAGGGCAGGACTCATCCCAATGGGCACAGTCCCAACAAGTTTTGGTAGGACGCCGACGTAGTGGCCGCTCCACATACCGCGCACACGGGAAGCCCTCCACACGGGTATACACTTCCATTGACGGGTAACACTCTGACATCCAGCGCAGGAGGCAGGTATCGCAATGCCCTTCGACACGCGACACCTCCACCAGCTTCCCACGGTCATGCCTGAACGATAAGGACGTCCTCATTACCATCGCCCAGGCAGGTCGTCCACGCTGCCGTACTGCACAAACATGTCTGGCAGCCCAATCCGCAGGGCCACATCACGAGTGCAGGCCCTCGCTATGTACTTCTGGCCGTCGTACTCGTAACGATCCAGCCACCGCTGGCGCTCCCGCTTGGAGCTAAACACGCGCACGGCCCATCCCTTGGAGTCATAGGTGAACTCCAGGCCGTACCTGTTGATTTCGATATACCAATGGCACTTCCGCTTCATGCCACCGCACCCCCGAACAAGGAGGGCGTGATGCTCTCTATTACTTCCCTGGGGTATACCGCAGCAAACGCCGCTCGCGCCTCCTCGACGGACGCAGCGATAACCCTATAAGACCCGTGCCCACCGTAAGTTACACGCCACAGGCTCATGCGGCCACCCTAAAACATCGGCATGATTGCTACGCCCAGGACTACGATGTGAGCCATCAACGAACCCGCCACCATTGCCATGATGCACCCATACGCCACCGCTACCGCTAATTTCAACATTTTTACATACCCCTTTCATGCGTCCAGCCACACTCAGCCTTCTAGGGACTCAGATACCCGCCGTGCTCAACGCACGGGTGGCCCGTGGCGACCGAATTTCCAGAATGTTCGCACCATTCCCCTCAAGTTGAGGGGCGACCTCTCAATCCACGAACACCTTGCTGGACTTCTCCAGCGTCCAGCCCGTGTGACCCGTATCCATGACCTTCACTCGCGCCTGTGGGAGTACCCGCTTCCGCTCGGCCAGCTTCGTGTGCATCATGCGCCTCTCGTCATTGCTCCGCGTCAGTACAGCCAGCCTCTCCCCAATGGCCTCCAGCAGCCCAAAGAGGCGCTTAACTTCACGCGGCTCCTTGCCACTGGCACGCGCCACCTCCGCCTGTATCGCCCCCCGCATGGAGAGGCAGTCGCCGTGGGACATGCCTTTCACCACGGCGACCGTCAGACTACTCAACCTCATGCTGTCCTCCAGACCGGCATCGGCGTACCCGCCGCCGACACCTCCAGCTTGTACCCCTGATTCCTGGCCGCGTCGAAGATGGCGCAGTCCGACCGGCCAAGCCGCTTCAACCCACGGAAGAACTCAGCGTCCGACCGTGCCTTATCTTCCCGTGAGTACACGAACCTCACGGGGGACATGGAGGCAACCGTGGAAGTCAGGCTGACCTTCCACGTCCCTTTGTTACCGCGAACCTGTACCCGTACCATAACTAGGCCGCCTTCCTTGCTCTGGGAGCCTTCGCGGGGGCAGGGGCGACAAGAGCCGCGATACCGCCGGACGCCTGGAACTCCGCGAGGTCACAGGTCACGTTGCTGACCGGAACCAACGCCCCACCGCGATTCCGCATTTTGCTGAAGTGGATGCGCCCAGCCTCCGAGTAGATGGACACCAACATATCCCGTCCGACCATGAAGGTCGTGGGTTTCTCCGTGAGCCAATACTGCGCGGCCACCTTCTCCGCCTCTTTTATCGCGGCGGCCTCAGCCTGCAACCTCTTGATCTCCGCCTGCACAGCGGCCAAGTTCTCCTTGTGACCCAGGGGCGCGTTTGCATTGCGAGCGTTGACTTTTTTCATTTTTACATTCTCCTTTAGCCCATAGGGGCATGATTTTACAGCGACAGGGCTACCAACCTGTCAGCCGCATTTCACGGGGCGCGATACCACCCCGTGTGGCCTGCGAACCTACCCTACCGCCCCAACGACCCCAACACCTGCCGCACCAACAACCGCTCCCCCTTACGCAACCCCGCCCAATCCACAACGCCCCCCGCCATCGCCGTAGCAATCGCAGCCTTCACCCTGATAGCAGCCATATTTTTACCCTCCCCTATCTCACGTACACCCTAGCCCCATACCAGTGGTACAGGGAGCACCCCTCGCGCCTCTCACGGAACCGAGCCGCAGCCGCAGGAGCAGCCGTCATGTAACCAAAACCCGCCACGTACCGCGAGAACATCTAGGCAACCTTCGCGGCCATAACCCGCGCCAGCGTGTGCAATTCCAGCTTATTCAAGGCGTTGTAAGCCCGAACATACTCCCGCGATTCCGACCCATAACGAACCAGTGCCCGATACGCCGCGCATACCCGATTAACACCCATTTTTACGACCTCCTTAATTCAGGCGTGTACCGCCTGCGCACGACCTCCCAATGGGAGAGCATGAGCAGGCGGGGTCAAGTCAGCAAGACCTCAACCCCGCCCATAACACATTTTTACAAAACCAGTCGTTCCAGCCAGCTACCCGCCAGCCGCTCTGCACGATTTACCTCACATTACAGGTCGTTCCATGAGGCAGGAAGGCTACTACAAGAGCTGCTTCGCCGACACCGAGCCACTACGCCCAGCGTTAGTCACCAACGGTCACGCTATGACTGACACGAGTGCATTCGCACACATAACGCCGACCTTCACCTCAACCCAAACCGCTACCCGCTGTTCACACAGCTCACACGCACCGGAACCTGCCACAGTCCACGGCACAACACGAGCTACAGCCCTTCACGGGGGAATCGTGTGGAACCTTACACGCTACCATCACCGCGACCACATGCACACAACCACGATCCAACCGCCCCCCCACGTGTAACCTTGACAGCCGAGCTTGGCAAGCTCAGACTGCACACTTTACACCACACGCGGCACGCACAACGTGCTATGCCCGCTGAGGACTTCCGCCGCGCTAGTGTACGAGAAACCTCGCACAACAATTAGGCTTGCATATCCGCTGTGACTAACGAGCGGTCACACGACCACACAGCTTAAACGCTGACCCACGCGGGAAGCGATTTTCACGATTAACCAGTATGCTAGTTCAGCCACAACAGGCGACAATTTTTATAATCTCCGTACAAGCCGCGCACCAACGCGGAACCTGTCCTGACAATCGCCATACCAGCGTTACTCGTGTACATGCGCCAATGCAGTTACTCTGACGCATAGAGCATGTTTACGCGCACACGCGCATAACAAGGTGACATGCCAGACCTCCAGACCCCAATGCCACATGCGTTACGGGAATATTGAATCTACCTCCAGAGCCACGGTAAACGCGCATAGCGCGAGCCGAGTTTTGGTTGAAAGCATTATCCCAACAGCAGCGATCATACCGCCGCGTGTGACACCTTAATGACGCCTGTGTGCATTGCTTCACTCGCTCACCGCCCGAACACTTAGCTGGATGCCCAAAGGCAACAGAGCATGTGTCGGAAGCAAGATCGTATGCTAACCACTTCGTAGCGCGATAGATTGTAATAGTTATCCCATAGCCTGCCCCCTGTAGGGGGCAGGAATGTCCAACTCGCTCACTGTGTATATAATACCACGCCAGTCGTACCAGGCACTCAGCCCATGCCGGGCGCGTAGGTTGTTCCAGCGCAAGGCCCCGCCGGTTTCGTGGATTTTGGGCTTAATGTTAAAATGTTAAAATGTTACAGCATTTGCAAGGGTTTACGATAAACCCTTGCAAAAAGTGGGGTTTACGTGGCAAAAAAAGTTAAGTAATTCACGCAAATGGCTCTGCTGGAACGGTTTATAAAACGCTCCGGCATCAGCGTTCGCTGAGTGCTTGGTACGACCGGCTTTTTCCCGCGCCGCCGCCGCGCCAGTACAACGTATCACTCACAGGTGGGAGTGGTGTTTTTGAGTCCGAAAGGGTGGTGTTGGTACAGCTGGTTTCCCATCATGGTCGAAAGGCACCCTTTTACGTGGCCCAACTCTCCTGTGTATGGGGTGCCTTTTGTGGGAGGGAAAAGCTGGTGGGGACAGTGATTTTGGAAAATATTAGGATAGTGAAAATTGGTCCGAAAGGGAAAGGTTATGGGGACGGAGTAGGAGGGGTATAGGTAGGCTTCTTTCCATTGGTGCCATTGCGTATGGCGGCGGCTTCCTGTGCTTCCTGTCGGAGTTCTGCCGGGGGTTGGTCGAGAAAGGATATGAAGCGTCTATGAGGGTGGGGTTGGAAGATGTCTTTGGGCTGGAGTTCGGTTTCCCTGGAGAGGTCTATGGTACAGAGGCCGTAGTGTTCTTGGAAGAGGACGTGGTGATAGAAGCGGCAGAGGTGTTGGAAGTGCATGAAGAGTTCTACTGGGGTTTCGTCGGGGAGGTAGTAGGGGTGGTTGACTTCGTTGAAGTCGAAGTCAGCGAAAAGCTCTGCAAGCTCTGGGTCTTCCTCAAGTTCTTCTTCGGTTGGAGGGTAGATGTATTCTATGTGGGTTTTGTCGGCGTTAAGGGGTGGTGTGGGGCGGGGTTGGAAGTAGGGGCAGGTCTCTTGGGCGTCTTTATGAGGATGGTGTAAGCCGTTGGTGCGGCAGATGTTATAGATGTTGTGTGTTGGTTTGTGATGGACTGACATTTTGTGTTTTGCCTCCTTTTTATGGGTGAAATTCCCTTCATTATAGAGGTGTTTTCTATTGATTTCTGTATGTTTCTACGCTGTTTTACGTGATTCTGAGCTGTTCTATGCGTTTCTATTGACTCCTATCGAACAAAGCGATAATATAGTACAAAGTGATAAAAGCGCACATATGGGCCATAACGCACATAGTGTACAAAGTGAACATTGAGAGGGGAGGCGCATCTATGGAGACAGTACCCATCAAAGATGTAGCAGTTGCGATGGGAGTTACACCACTTACCGTCCGTCGGTGGTGTGATTTGGGGATGATAGAGTCCAGCAAGACCTTGGGTGGGGTGCGGAGGATACCCGCCTCTGAGTTGGACAGGCTGCTAAGTGGAGGTGTTCCGGCTGAGCCACCGAAGGTGGTGGCTGCGCCTGTAGTAAAGAAGGTGCGGAAACCTACCCGTGTTGTATCGGGACCAAAAGCGGACAAAAATGGGAGCGTCATGGCTGGTTGGTATATGAAGCCAAGTGACAATGAAGAAGAGGGGGATGACTAATATGGTGTATGAGTATCATCCGGCGTGTTTGCTGCTGCCTCGTATGGGGAAAGAGGAGTTTGCGTCGTTAAGGGCGAGCATAAAGGCCGGGTTCGACTCGCGGTTCCCCATTATTCTGTTGGACGGGAAGATATTGGATGGGCGGCACAGATATGAGGCGTGTATTGCTGAGGGAGTGACGCCGGAGTTTGTGGACCAGAGCAAGTTGTACTCTCACATCGACCCGTATGACTATGTGCGGAAGGTTCACGGGGCTCGGAGGAGCTGGCTGTCCCAGGAGCAGAAAGTTATAGTGTGCGGGAGATTGATAAACTCGTCGGTTGAGTACCTGGAGAAGCAGGCGGAGGTCCGCGATACCAACCATGCTGTCAAGAGAGACGCGAAGCTGGTCAAGGGAAAGTTCTCCGTGCCCGTTAAAAAGGATAAGTCCGCTGCGGCTACGCGGATAAAGGCAGCGATGATAGAAGTAACCAAAGCCGCTGTCGAGAGGGCTGCGTTCATTGAGAGGCACTCCTCGGAGCTTGCTGATAAAGTAGCCGACGGGTTGATGAAAGCGTCCACGGCGATTGCGCAGATAAAAAAGGATATGGCGCGGAATAAAACGAAAGCACTGGCCGAGCTGGAGATGCAAGGTGGGAAATTGCTGGAGGGTGACTTGTTCAAGGTTATCAAGAAGGTTGGGGACGGCAGTGTGGACCTGATATACGCCGACCCCCCGTATTCGGACCTTGAAGTATTCGACTTGGCTGATTGTCTGGCCGCCGTCGAACGCTGGATGGGCGTTGTGATACCGAAGTTGAAACCGACAGGCCGGTTATATTTGTGTGCCCCTGTGAACTACCAACATGAGCTGTTTGACATGATGAAGGAGCGGGGGTTCTATGGATTGAAGTTTGTGCAGACCGCAGTTCGATATGACGGGATGCGCACGAAGGTCAAGAACAAAAATATGTACCGTCCATGCTATACCCCTATCTTCTATTTGTGTGGGCAGAAGGCCGGGAACCTGCCGGGGATGGCTGGCGACTTCTGGATGGAAGACAGTATCAACACAATTATTGCCTCCGGCAGTAAACCTGGAGAGCTTGTGCTGGACCCCTTCGCCGGTGGTGGGGCTGTTGGGGAAGTGGCGAAACAGCTTGGGCGGGGATTCATACTGATAGAAAAAGACCCCTCGCTCTGTGAGGCAGCGAAGGGTCGTATCAATGTAATGGATAACGCTACTTAGATGACCTGTTTATGAATGGCTTGAGGATGAGATTGATAAACTTTACTCCCAGGTCGGTCTTACAATCCGTCCTATTCTTCCTCAGCTCCACGAGGTCCTCCTTTACCCGTTCCCTGTAACTTTCGGCGTCAGACCCCTGAGATATAAGGTAATCAATTCGCTGGACCATAAGTTCGGTGATGCTCAGGAGGTCTGACGTGACATCAAAGGCTTCCAGTAAATCTTCGGGGTACTTTTCGAGTTCATACCCCCACTGGTCTTTGTCGCCCGGCTTCCTCAGTCGGTGGTCCCGCGTTATCTCGTCCAGCGTCTCCTTTATGTCGTGTAGCTGGAAATGCTTCTGTTCAAACTGACTTCCTCCCATAACCCTCAGTCCTTACTATAGATATCGTGTTCCAGCGAGGCCGCCGCAGCCTTACGCTTAACGCGGAGGTCGTCGCTGGTCTCGTCCTCCGACCAACCCTTCTTCCGCAGGTCCTCAAGGATGGCTTGGTATGTGTTGTTGTCACAATGGGTGGCTACTGCATCAAGCAGCTCATAGAACTGCTTTGACACGTCGAGTAGATCGACCAGGGATTGCCCGTGATACTTGTCTCCCATGACGTTCTTCTTAAAATTCATCAGGTTGAGCAGCATCGGTAGGGTTATCTCAAGCTCTTTGTTTCGGAGCTTTTCCAGGCCCGTGGCAATACCCAGCTCGCACACCAGCAGGTCGTTTTGCTGCGCCATACGGTTGACATCCCCCACCCCAAACTCCTTGCCTACCTGCTTGATTTCGAGGTCCTCCATGAGCTTCTTGAAGGCCCGAACCGTTGGCTCCGTTACGTTGAACTCCTCGCCGGTTTCCTTCTTCGAGTACGCTTTGAGTGTGGTTATTATGGAGCTGATGGGCATACCGCCCTTTATCCAACTCCACACCGTCTCGGCGTACATGGAGTTGTAGACCTTGTTTTCTATATTACGTTCCCGGAAAATGTCAACGTCACTCATTGGAAGCAGGCGCACTCTATAGACTTGCGAGCATCCTTGTTAAGTGCATTGGTGATGTCGAAGTAATGGACCACAAACCCACCGCCTTGGTACTGTACGGTGCTGATGTACTCCATAGCACTTACATCAAACTGCTCACCAAGAAGTGGCCGCCCTGTGGGGACGGGGGTGATTATACGCTCTGTGCTCACGGCATGGGTGTTATGGAGTACCCAAAGGACTGTGATCTTACCTTGCTGTTGAACGGACAGATATCTTCGTTCGCTGGACATTCTTACACGTGTGGGTGCTTCATTTGACAGCTGAAATTTGTGGACCACCCAGGACGGCGTTGGTTGAACTTTTTGCTCCTCGGACATGATTTACCCCTCCTACTTTTTCTTCTTGCTTGGTGATGGCAATTTGAACGCCTTCTTTGCGGTTTGCAGCTTTTCGTCGGCTTTTTTCTTTCTAGCGCTCGCCAAGGCAGCGTCCACATCAGGTTCGTGCTTCTCCACGAACGCTCGCATCATATCGTCATATGCCACGGCTTTGTCTATGTTCTTCTCCAGACAAACCCGTCTAAACCGCTTTCTAAGCTCGGAGTCTACTTTTATTGTAAATGTGTCCCACTGGGTAGAAACCGCCTCCAATCTTGTTGCTTTGTTCGTTCGCGCCACGTAAAATCCCCTCTCCCCATAATGTGTTAATGTTCAATCACATACTATAACACTATGCTATTTGTGTCAAGCACGGAGTATGGACCTTATTGAATTTCTGAAGCAAGGTGATATTCTTAGCAAATAACAGTCAGGAGGGAATACGATGTCGGGTAGAGGCGGTCCGCTGACACAAATAACTTTAACTAGGCCACCAGACAGATGGCCGGATGAAGATGTCTTACAACTAAGTGGTAAGTTTACAGGGCTGTACTTTGGCAACACGTGGTTTGTGCACCATGCGCTGGCCTCGACAGACCTCATTATCGACGTTTGGTTGGATTCGTCAACACCCAACGCCAGATATACCTCCGCTGCCCAAGCCACTGACAAGGACATCATTATTCAGTGGGACTCCACAGCGCGTGGGAAGGTAGTTGTATGGTCCATCGGCGCTGACCAGCAGGATGCTATGATTCACCTCCAAACCGTCGATGATGACGAATGGGAGATACCTCACCAGTTCGGCACCGACAACCTAATCTGCGATGTATGGGTTAATGGGCAGCGGATGGACCCAACCCTAATCACATTGGACATGTTCAGGGTACTGGTCAGGTTCGATGCGCCATGCCAAGGCAAGGTTTGCATCATGGTGGCCGACCCCACCCGGAATAGAGAACTCAAGGTCTCCTATTACAATTTGATGGACATACCCCCAGAAGGCTTCCCTCCGGCCCCACACGAGCACCCGGAGAGCGGTACTGTACACCTCGCAGAAGACTCGGTTAGACTAGGTGGCATCCTTTCTCATTTCTGGATAAATATTGAAGACGTCGGAGATATTGTTTGTGAACTCGATGAGAATGGCCGCATTCCACTCAAACGTATGCCCCTTACCTCCAACATCATGGCCGGGGATTACGACCAGGAGGTGTCAGCGCAGCGCATTCTCGTTGACTCAAACCTCACCCCGTTGTTCGCCAAGAAACAGGAGACGGATGGTATAACCACAGTCATCGTTTCATCCCACCCGGTGGTCAGGTTCCTACAGCTGGTCGGTGAGCCAGGAACGGTAGAACTGCTGCCAAGCTCGCAAGACAATCGAATACGCACGAGTGCCAACTGGGACATGCGAGTGATAACCGGCTCAGGCATACACTTCAAAAAGGTAGACAACAACTCATTCCAGATTTCGTCCACGACCGTGCCCCCCTCGGTGTTCCAGCGCAGCGCTCCATTGTTTAATGGGCAGTCATGGCACATAAACAGTCCTGTGTTCGCTCAACCAGGGCGGCAGTTCATAAATGCGTATGAGTTTCGTGCGGTTGGTGCTGTTGCCAGCAGCGAAAGTAAGCATATCCTTGGTCAGTGGGCTCTGAACCTCGTTTTCAACCATCAGGGCGACAATATCCTGGATTTGGTTGGCGACAGGCTCCAGTCAAGGATTAACATGGCAGCTGACCACTTCTTTTGGGACGAGCAAATGTACGATAGCCTGTCCGGTGCTGTCCTATTGCCAATGGAATTTATAGTCAACGCCGGTTACGATGAGGACTTCCTGGATGATTTCTGGGTTATGTTCAAAAATACCAATGTCGGTTTCTGGACATTCTTCAGATTAAATATACGCACTGGGGTTATGCAACAAATCTCGTCTATCCCCATCGACCCCGATATGCCTCTATTGGACATTCGGCACGGACATCTGTACGGCCTGCGCGGAGCCTTAACCGGCGTCATAGAGCTGGTTCGTGTACCTCTGACACAGGTTCCCACGATGATGATATGGAATACTATTGCCACCTTCTCTGGTATATCCTACCCACCTGATGTAAATAGGGGGCGTCTTTTCCGGTTCCACCAGTGGAAACTCTACCTATTTGAAGAGGGCTTCAACCGCCTCACTGTTTATGATTGTCTTGTACCCACAGCGGCGGCCTCCTTTATAAAAATCCCTCCTGTCCAGTGCACCGCATTTGACCTCTGGCCCGACGGGTTTCTTTCGTTCGTGCACGCTAACCCCGACTTCCCAGGCTGCTTTACCAGTGATATGCCAGCATCAAACCCCGCGCACAGTTACAGACACAACATCGAACTCCTTACCGGCAACTCTAAATTTGTAGGCATTGGCCGGTTGACCGGTGGCACCGGGCTCGGAGAAGGACTGGCTATAAAATCTGACGGGCGCTGGGTCGTCGCCAATGAAATGCACGTTGAAAGCAAGGTTATTTACAATACCGGCGAGGCTACATATTGGCTTAGAACGCCGTTCCGTTGGACTGTCCCCTTCCAATACGTCAGGGTCTTTGACATCAACTGGGAGAGTTTGGAACTCAGTGCGTTCGCTGACGTTCGTGTAGGATTCATCAGGACTCCCGCCACCGACGCTATGCCAGCAACCTTAGAGGGTTGGACCGGCACCGGCTGGTACACGTTCCCATCGTCGGAACTGGCGATGCAGGGGGCGACCCTAGATAGCATACAGACTATGGAACTGGCTGGGTCAGATATCGTTGGCTACGCACTCTACGTCCGAAAGACCGACCCATTTACAGCTGGGCACATTGTTAATAACTTTATTTTCAATTATCAGCTATCCTCGGTAGTCTCCCCCATACCTATGTCTTATAATGGGGAACATGGCAGCTTAAAGGTTAGTATCTATCCGAACCTGATGGTCGTTGAAAATACTCAAGTTAGGGACATACAGCAGCTGACGATTGTTGTAGACCCAATATAGGAGGGCAGTCATGGAAATCTGGAAACTTGTCGTTGACCAACCACGAAGGATTGGTAAGTTCTTGTTTTACGACGTACCGGGCATCTTATACGACTATGAGGAGGATGGCACGTCACATCTCAGTTTACCCCGCCTGATGTTTGGGTTGGGCGGCCTTTTAATCAGCGTAGCTTACGTTCGAGAGCACTTTATGGGTGTGCCGTTCGAGAACTTTTCACAGCTCGTGATGTTCTTTGGAGCCGCTGTTGGGGGATACGCCAGTAAACGATTCGCAAACGCCATAGTGGACAAGGAAAAAGAGGAGCACGATAAAAAAGAGGATGAGAGGGGAGATTAACCATGTCATGGAAGTTCAACAGGGCTCAGCTGCCCAAACCGGCCAGACTTGACGGTCAAATAATTATAGGCAATTTAAGGGAGGGGAACCCTCAACTGGCCCCTAATTTCTGGGCGAACGAGTTTGCGTGCTCCTGCTGCAAAGAGTACCGCATTCATGTGACCACGTTGGAGGGCATTCAAGCAATCCGCGACGTGGCAAGGGCTGCTATTCATGTGGGTAATACCACACTGACCACGCGGAACACTCAAGGCTCCGGGTATCGCTGTCCAAGACACAATGCAGCCATCGGGAGTAGTGGTAGTTCAGAGCACGTGCGTGGCACCGCTGCCGACCTCTCGTTCCCGTCTGGAACGGTAGCACGCCTTTTTCAGTTGTGTGAGGATATACCCGCGTTTAGGAATGGGGGCCTTGGCCGCTATAGATGGGGTATACATGTTGATATAGGTCCCCGCCGTCGCTGGTTGGGTTAGAGGACTATGGCGAAAGACCATGATAAGGAGGGGACCAACCCCTTGCAAAATCTCGATATCGTTGCAATTTTAAAGGCTGTAGGTCTGCCCGGTATCGTTGTCATGGCATGGATTTATGACACCGTTACCGGGATCGGACAGGCCGATCTTATAACATGGTTCCTCTTACTTGGCGTATCAGTAGGTGTCTCAACAATCATGCACTGGCAACTACAGGCCAGACCCAGGAGGATGGAAACGCAGACCACACTGAGGGCCGACCACCAAGTGCTGGCGGACCACTTGAATGCTCAAACTCAGGTGCTGTTGGCTATTGAAGCCAGCTTGGACGGGCACTTATCCCTCCGGTCGTTACTAACTTTTATACCTGTGGCAATCTGTGACTTAAAATGGGTTGCTGAAACTTCAATACGTAACGCACTAGGTGGTGCAATGGCTACCGCAATGGTCTCAGAGGCTGCGGTCGCTCGCAACCTCGAAATAGTTTTGATGTCCCGCGTGGCAGAACTATCAAAACTATCATCTGTATTCAAAAACCGGGACTCAATTCAGGACTTGAAACAAGTGGCTTCCAGCATCGTCTCTAATGTGTATGGCAGATTACAAGGGAAGTCACATGAATTATCGGGGTCCGATGCGCAGTTTATTTGGGAGGCAGTAGACACGCACCTAAACACATATGGGGATACGCTTGTGAGTAGGGTGCAGGAAGACTTGCTGGAGATTGATGAGGGGCTCCGTCACTTAATACTTGGTAGTGCTCCCTCCACAGAGCCGCAAGTAGTCACGACAGAGGGGGTTGGCTAACATGGGAATGAACATTGTGGGCGCGATAGAGATTATTTTGGGTGTGGCTCTCATTTCAAGTACCGCAGCGTCCGTATACATTCATAGGAAGGACAAAAGTAAGGAGGACGTTGGGGATCAGACAGTGGCTATTAAAGCGGCAATTTCACCGGAAGAATTACAAGAACGCTTAACCGGCAAATCATTCATAGCCAAAGACCCACACCCCCTGATGTCAAATCCTGGAAGCGGCCTCCACACCAGACGGTCTCATGATGACTATAAAGAAACCATGACAGCCCAACTCCTGGTTAGCCAACCAAGCCATGCAGTTAATGAAAGATTGAAGGACAGTCCGAGTATGAAGGTGTAAAATGCCAGCATCTCTTGTTGAATTAACAAAGCGTCGTCAACAGCAGTTCACGGTTGACGACATTAAATATTACAGCGACAAGCACTGGGATGACCCGGACATCTTTGTCCCTCCCCGTGGCTTCGATAAGTTCCTGTCTACTATCCGACCCACCACAAAGAAGGAAGTAGCCCTTTGGCTGCGCGTGTGCCTCCAGGAGAATGGGTTGATAGGTAAGTTCTCTAACAAACCAAATGACTTGATGCCGGGGCACTCCGGCCATGTAGATTTCATATCAGATTCATTCTTTGACATTGTTGGAAACTGCATAGTCATGGGCAATCGCAGTGGTGGCAAGACTTTGGGGTTCGCCGCTCTTATGCTTATGGAGACTTTGTTCAAGGCTGGTATCGGAATCTCCCACCTTGGCGCTGAGAAGTCACAGGCGCTGAACTGTTACAAATACTACAGGAAGATGCTGCTCCACCCTTTATTCAACCACCTATTTCACCATAGGAAGCTGACGATGGGGTCGGTTGAATTGTTGAATGGTTCAACGGTTAGTATCCTCACTGGAACCATGAAGGGTGTAAACAGCACCCACTGTGAGAAGGTCCAAATAGACGAAATCGACTTAATGGAATGGAACATCTTGCAGGAGGCGTTCTCTATCGTCTCCGACAAGGGCGGCGGTGACGGTAGCTATCTCCCGGCTACACGCCTGACCTCAACCAGAAAATTCGCGGACGGCTCCATGCAGAAGATGCTGGACGAGGCTGTATCAAGGGGTTTCAAGATTTACCAGTGGGAAATCTTCGACACCATTGAACGGTGTAGGATTGCCAAGTCGCCAGAATCCATCCCGATGCGCGATCCCAGTGGTGATGGTCGTATCGTGCTGGTCTCCGAAGAATGCACCACCTGCTCGTTACTCTACCGTTGTATGGGACTGGCAAAGCATTCCAACGGTGGCATCATGTCGCTGTCGAATACTATGAGCACTTCCAAGACCTTGGACGACAATAAATGGGAAACACAGTGGCGCTGCTCAAAGTCTGAGGAGTCCGACCTCATATTCCCGATGTTCAACCCAGCAAACCACGTCATTGACTACAATGCCACACTACGCAATATGGAGCTGATCTCTGAGCACGAGTTCAACGATGGACTGGTCCATTTCAGTCCAGACTTCGACGTACTTGCTGGTCAGGACGCCGGTTATGAGTGTCCCGCTACAGTTGTCGGTCAGTTCCTGGATGCCGATACCTTCATTATTTTTGAGGAGGTAAACGAAAGACACATTGCAAACTCTGTTCTCCTGGAAGACCATCTGGTGCCTCTCGCAAACGAACTAAGCATAGCCGAGTTTTTCTGTGACCCGTCGAACCCTACCCTCATGGCAGAAATGGAACTGAACGGGCTTTACGTGACCCCGGCCAACAATAACGTGCAGGTTGGACTTGACTTATTAAAGTCTCTGTTCAAAACCAACCGCCTGTTTATTGACAAACGATGTGTTACACTCATTTCAACTTTGAAGAAATACAAGAAGCGGTTAAGTTCACCATCGCCGCGCCCGAATCAAGACGATCATCATATCGACTCCTTACGCTACCTAACAATGATGGTCTGCGACCCAGAAGACGCTGAAATGGAAGAGGTTGTCTCATGAGTCTGGAAAACATGAAAGCAAAGATGGGCAACATGGCAAAGGCTCCCAAGACATCCTCCAAGAGCCTACCGGTAGAGAAACATAATATATCCGATCTCATGTCCTCCCCCGGTGCTGAAATGGGTGAGGTGTTTGTCGCTGAACCACAATCTGTCTGGGGTAAGAGCCGGGAGGAGCGCGTTTCCTATACGCTCCGCGCAGCTGGCCGCAACAAAGGTGAGTCCGGCAGCGTAAAGAGGAGTTATGACACCTCTGGTATGCCGTACATTGATGGCAACGGCACCCTGATAATCCCCAGAGAGTCCGGTGCACGCCGTGCATCTGTGTTTGAGTCGGCGCAAAGTGGGGGCTCCGTGCTGAACCTGTTTGGCCTGAAACTCTGCATCCCGCGCTATCCTTTGTACCGTATACATAATTTTATGTCTGCCAACCCGTGGCATTGGGCGTGCATCGAGGCCAAAGCCACATGCTCCACCGAGCTCGGTTATCAATGGAAGCCCAAAAACGAAGAAGGTGGCAAACCACGTAAATCAGCATCACAACTGAAGCAACTATCAGATTTTGAATCGCGTATTTATGAAACCAACCACAATGACCTTGCCACGATTCTGAAAGCGGTATCGACAGACTTCTTCTCTACGGGGAATTATTTTTTGGAGTCCGCATTAACACCCCTTGGGAACATAGATTCTATCTACGCCGTGCCAGCCGTTTCGTGTTTCAGGATTTATGACATGCCAGCGGTATGCCAAATCCTGCCGGTCGATGAATGGGGACTGCTGCCGAACGCTGCATCCCTCTCTATCGTTGAATCGGCAATGGCGGTTGTACCCCTGTTCAAGAACACGGTTGGCAATGAAAAGATGAAAGCTCACATAGCCAAGACCGCTTATGCAAAAGTGTTCAAGCCCGACTCCAGGTTTATCCACGGGTTCAACCCGATAATAAGCACCGATCCATTCTATGGTGTAGCTGATATAATCCCGGCGCTGTCGGCCATACTCAGCGAGGCCGCTTCCAACGATTACAACCTCCAGTTCTTCCAGCACAATGCTGTACCAAGATACGCGGTGCTCCTGAAGGGTGGCCGCGTAACCGAGGAGAATAAAAACCACATCCTGCGGTTCCTAAACGAGTCCGTCCTCCACAACCACCATAGAACCATTGTTGTTCCGTTGGGTAGGGGGATGGAGTGCGAGTTCAAACCGCTGGACACAGCGCCGAACGAAGCATCATTCCTGAAGCTCAAAGAGATGAGCCGGTATGAGATTCTTGGTGCTCATCGCGTCCCACCGACGAAGGTTGGCATCTGGGACGACGCAAACCGTTCCAATGGAGTCCAACAGGCAGCTGACTTCTATAATGAAGTAATCCGCCCTTATCAGAACCGTATAGAGCTGCTGATGAACCGTATAATCACTGAGATGGGTGTTACGGAGTACGTGTTCAAATTCAACAACATCACCTGGGAGGATGACAGAGCCCAGGCGCAGGCACAGCACGTCATGGCTTTGGCATCGACCGTGCGTGTCCAGGCATTAGTGCAGGCGCAACAGCTTGTGGAGAATCTTCTTAATAGCAATGGTATTGATGAGACAAAAGCCCAAGCGCTGTTAAAGAGTCTTGCTGATAGACTAGAGACGTCATTCAGTCAGGTTGACGAATAATTAAGGTTGGAGGTGAGGTGGTATGGACGGCAAAAATCTTCCCGTACCAGAAGTGACTCAATTCCGGTTTAGTGGATTTAACTTTTCAAGGTCTGATACATCTGAAGTTACACTTACCGGATACCCGGCAGTAGACAACGCTATGTTCAGGGTGATACGAAGCGCACCGGAGAAAGTGGAGGGTGTGGAGAAGGCGAAAGCAGACAACTCCGAGGTGACTCAAAAGTTGTACGAGCTTCATCAAATCCCGCTTGTCCATGAAGACGCCCAAATGCAGGTTTTTGGGTATGTGTTGGTGCCGTGGATTGAGGATTATTATGGAGATATCTTCGACCCACGCGGCGTAGAATCCGCAGCACACTCGTTCTTGAAGAGTGTCTCGGCGGGTGTTGCGGATGGCCCCGGCGGTGTCGGTGAGAACCACTGGCGTTTTATGGCAAATGCTCATCCTATTCAGAGTGTAGTCGATTACTCTGGTAATATTGGTGGCATCCCCGGCGGCTGGTGGGTTGGTCTTCAGATATCGAACCCTGAAACTTGGGCGCTTATTAAAAACGGGACATACAAAGGGTTCAGTGTAGGTTGTTATGTAAACGGCGCATATTATGGGGATGAGGAACGCGCAAAGGAGGTAATCTGGGATAAAATCACATTAACCTTTGGGAGACGCACAGCAAAGAAGCCGGACAAGAAATGCACTCAGTTTCAGTTCCCCGGCATGTTCGGTTTCCCGAAAGAAGCTGAGGAGTACGCGGACCCTGTGAACCTCATGTTTCCCATCGACACCAATGGACGAGCACTTGCAGTAACTCACTACCTGCTTGACATGGGAAAGTCGGCCAGTTACACTGACGAAGAAGTGCGTTTTATGGTAGGCCGTTCTGTTGCAGCGGCCCAGGAGAAAGGCGTGGATATACCAGATAAAGTTCTCGAACGACTAGGCATATCAAAGGCTGATAAGCCAGAGGCAGCCAAAAGCACCCCAGAGTCCAATGAGGCCCCCGAAGTAACTTCCCCGGTTGCTCGTGATGCTGAAATGGACAAGGAAAACGGTCTTATGACGAGGATTGTGGATGCTGTCACGACGGGACTGAAATCTGTTTTCACCAATAAAAGTAACACAAAAAATTCGGAATCAACCGAGGAGGTATTAGATATGGACAAGAAGGAACTGTTGGAAATTCTCAGTTCTGAGGAGGCGAGGGCAGCCCTGCTGGGCGACCTGCCTAAAGTTATGGCCGGTCTTGCGGACCAAGTTACCGCAATAGCTTCTGTAGCCGGTGCCACCGCAGCTATTGCTGCCGCAAAGCCGGAAGGTGCAGTAACGAAAGATACAGCGACCGTGGAACCTACCGCTGAAGTGGCTCCCACTGTGGAACCCACCGCTCCGGTTATGAACCCTCTGGACCCGCTGGCATTTTTAACCGCGCTGGAGAAGCATTCGGCAAGCTCTGCTGCTCTGATTGCTGAAGCTGTTGTCAAAGCTCTGTCCAAGGATGGTGGAGCACCTGTTGAGAAGACGGAGCCGACGGAAGACAAATACGCTACTTTGGCCGCCGCCATCAAGAAACTGGACCATTCGTTGGCCGAACGCGCATCTGTGCTAGGCTCAATGGCTTTCGATGCCGAGGAAGTTCGTAGGCAGCAGGAAGAGGCCCAGTACCTGAAGGACAACCCGTTCGACGGTCCGGGGCAAGTGTTTCGCGTAGGTGCTAGACGCGCTGCTGTACCTGTTGGACAGGGTAACACGGCCCCCGTCGTACCTGAATCGAAGGTAGCGGAAGCCGGTGCAGCGATTGCCGAGCCGATACCGTCGGGGCGGATTGACCCCAACGCGCACCCGTCTTTTGCGGGTTAAGCTCATCGTTTAGAAAATCTTGAATATGAGGTGAAAGACAATGGCTAAGAAATATAGTGAGTCAAGGGCAGACGCCCTGATAAAGAAAGCAAACGCTGTCGTTACCCAGGACATGGCGGGTATTCGCCAAGACTCTTGGGCTGACCCAGAAAACTACGTATCGTATGAACTCGGCGGTCTTATGAACCCCGACCAGTTCCGTGTATTCCACGAATGGGTACAGGACGGTACGGTACTGCTTCAGATGATCCGCAACGAAACCCTCAATGCACCCATCCGAGAAATCGACAAGATGGGCATTGGGCGGCGCGTGTTGGAAGGCGTTGAAGAAACGCAGGCCGTGACCAAGCTCGTAAGACCGGACTTCGGGAAAGTCTTACTGACCACGACCAAGTTGATGGCTCAGTTGAACTACTCCTACGAGACCGTGGAAGACAACATCGAGCGTGGCGGTTGGCAGACCCGCGTTATGCGGCAACTGGCTGAGCGTGTTGCCGTTGACCTTGAAGAGCTTATCCTTCTCGGCGACCGGAACATCGTAGACCCCAACGAGCTCTTCCTCAACACGCAGGACGGCCTCATCAAGAGGATGGTTACGCAGCGTGCAGCGGCTCCGTGGGTTGACGGCGCTCCGAGATACGGCGGCCACCTTATCGACAAGGGCGGCGCTCCTATCGACCAGTCGGCTTGGGTTGACCTGCTCGACAACGTGCCCGGCAAGTATTGGAGAGACCGTGGCGATTACATCTTCCTGACCTCCCCGCACCTTGAGTTGGCTTGGAGAGAAGAACTCATCAACCGTCAAACGGCGTTGGGCGACTACTTCGTCCTGACGAACAACAAGATGGTCAGCATGGGTATCCCTGTCGTTACGTCGCCCCATATCCCCGAAGGTTATACCATTAACCCCGGTGCGCGGCTGTCCATGCAGTATTCGTCCCCCGGTTGGCACCTGACCCCGCCGACTCCGGGCAGCACCCCTGGTATCCCCTCCGACGACAGAGTGCTTACGCCGTACCTGGGACCCACCGGCACGCCTACTCCCGCCGACTCCAGAGCAACCATGTTGTTCCTCATCAACCCCAAGAACATCATCATGGGAACCTGGAGAAACATCACCATCGAAACCGACAAGGACATCGAGAGACAGGTTTACAAAGTCGTTCTGTCCATGCGCGTCGGAGTGGTGCTGGAAGAGCCGGATGCGCTGGGTGTGGCCTACAACATTACCCGTAAAGCGTTGCAGCCCTGATAGGTCCTAAGTAATACAACCAAACTTAGAGGCAGCGGCTCCGAGCTGCTGCCTCTTTTAACAGGAAGGAGTATAAAAGCATGTCGTCAACAAATATGATATGGATTGGTATGCTGACGCAGGGTAACAGTTTGAACATCAGTGGGGCAACCTTTAGAGCTGGCGTCCCGATACCTATTACAGCCGACCTTGCAAACATGCTCAAGAGAAACTACAGCCGCATGTTCAAGATATGGCAGCAGCCATCTGACCAGCCTCTACCGAAGCCTGGAGTGTCCACACAGCAGACAGCCGCTGTTACCACGAAGGATTTGAGACCAAGGCCGGTTCAGCCGACGGTTCAGGAGGCTTTAGTGCGCCCGGCTGATGTTGAAGTAAAAGAAGCAGTACCCGTTGCTGGTACTGAAACAGCCAAGGACAGCTGGCCTACAGCAGAGGAGGGCGGAGCAAGTGAAACGACCGACAACGCAGAAGCCGAAGGCGTCGGCACCGAAGAAGACACGGAAGGGAAAGAGCCGACCGACGAAGGCTTAGCACCCCATCCCGGTACTCCAAAGAAGAAGAGGAGATAATCATGCAACCGTCTACGTACTTGCAAGTGATACCCATACATGTGGCTGATATCAAGAAGTTCATTGGTGATATCTCTACAAGTGCGAGCGGTTTGAATGAAGACGTATCAGTCGATAAATTGATTCAGGACGTCATTGATACAACGGCTGAGTTCGTGCTACAGGAGAAGTTCTCCGTCAGTCAGTTGCACAAAATGTCGGCGAATCAGAAGGAACGTGCTAAATGGGGCCTCTGTAAGTATTTGGCGGGTTCGGTGCTGGAAAAGCGGTCACTGAACGCAACCCTTACTGACGGGGGCTCCGTAAGCCTCGGCCCTATGTCTATGTCGGGCTGGAGCTCCGGCGGTGCAATCAAAGCCCTCCTGGTACGCGCCAAAGAGATGATGCAGGAGGGGGAGGACGTATTAGACTCCCTACGTATCACACAAGGCCCTACTGGTCAGTGGGCTGTAGTAGACGGAACAAGTCATAGGAGAAGGATGTTCTAATGGCGAATGTGGTTGTGGCTCCAACCAAGATAGCGCAACGCTTGGCCCCATTCATTCGGACGGAGGGCATCCCTGTTGATGTCTACACGCTTCCGAAGGATGAGATGAAGCCGTGCCCCTGCACAAACAACCCCTGGAAGCGCTACAGCAGCGCGTGGCATGTTCTCAACCCCCACGCCCCACATTGTAATGCCACCGGCGAGCTCTCCGCAGATACCGGCAAGGGACTGGAGATAGAAATAGTCAAAATCCACGCCGTGGTGCTACCTCACTGGGCCTACGTTGGAACTGCCTTCGCCTGGATTGTGGCCGGTAAAATCCATGACTGGTCCTGGTGGTGCATGACACAAGACATCACCAAATTCAACCGCCTGCGCATAGTAAGTGAGTTTGATGATGTTTATATCTTCAAGGTTACTAATGTAATGCCGTTTTTTATCGAGAACAGCTTAATCCCCTCGGTTACAGCGTATCATCTTATGCCGCTGGAAATAGATATAGGTGCGAAGTAAAATGGTTAAGGCAGCTGTTGGTCGCAATACTAGAGCTCGGATGACCCTCGACGTGAACTTCAAGGCGTTTTATGCAGTAGCTGGCAGCGACAGTCAATGGAAGCACACCCTCATGTCAAAACTACAAAAACAAGCGGTGGGGCCGGATGAGATTGCGGAGATGTTTAGGCGTAATTTATATCGCTTTGTAAAGGGCTATCTTGACCGTAATTCAGAGCTACATCCACCAGCGGTGGCCGCAGTCAATCTTGCATTAGGTGAGTTCTTAGCAGAGAGTGTTAGAACACAAATACCTGTGTGGACCGGTTCTATGTTGAACGCTGTTGTATTTGACGTTTCTAAGCCTATGATAGCCGACGAGAAGCGTAAGGCTGTAACAACTATAGTCATAGGTTTTAAACCTGACGAAGCGCGTTACGAGCGTAGTGAGGACTCATTGGGGGAACTTCGCAGACTTGGGATAGCTATTGGTATGAATCCAGCCAAGCGCCAACGTGTTATGACTTACCCACAGCTCAAGAGCGGGTCATTTAATTGGGGAGAGTCTGCTGTTTTGGAAGCACCCGGTGTTGCAACACAGGTTCTGGCAAGCGTGCTTCAGGAAAACCCCGATGTATTCTTCAAGAAGAAAGGTACGGTGGAGAGAGTGTTGACTTTCCTTGATAATGAGCGAGTCAAACTCGCTACCGTTAATCAGAACCGCATTGAAGCTAAGGCAGCGCAGCGTGTGGCGGACAGGATTGCGCAAGGAAGGCCGAAACGACGAAAATGGACGGTTAAACTCGTAATCAATTATGGTTCGGGTGGAAATATGAGATATTAAGCCATGATAAGTTATGTTATAGAGATGACTGGCATTTTGGAAAAGTATAAAAAGCACATATTTGGGCCAGCACTGGACGAATATCGCAAACATCCTTTGATGGACAACACTGTCCTGCTGTCTGACAAACTTAGGATTTCAGGAGACATGCCCGAAGACACTGCTATCAATGAAGTTATTAACCCAGAAAAGAACTTGTGTGCTATCGTCAGTCTTTTTGAGTTATCAAGTTCGAGGGCCTGGGCGCAATACGGGGACACTTCATCGGTAGGTAGAACCCCAATTTCGATGACCGTGTGGACATCAGACCCTATACTTCGTGAAGAAATTCATATTTCAATGACAGAGTTCTTTATGAAGAACGGGGCTACGATTGTTCATGGAAAGTCGAAAACTGGGATGAATTGGGAATTAGACCATCTTGCAGTACATGGATATGGTCAGTCACCTGAAGGGCTCTACAACAGAATATACACGCTCTTTATGCGATCAATTTGGGTTCCGGCCCATGAGCGACGAGGGTAGCGTGCTACAATCAGTTGTAGTAAGTCAGCATCGGATTTTTACATAAACGCAAGTATATATTAAAAAGGGGTGTAAAAACCATGAAACATGAAAGCTACAATGTATTCCCCGGTAGACAGCACTATGTTGTCATGATACCGGAGAAATATCCGCACCTGTTCTTAGAAGGCGTGCAATCCATAGACTCGAACCCGAACACTGAGGACCAGGAGTTTGGGCAGTATGGGTTTATGGACCCAGTTATTACTGAGAAACGCTTCATGAACGAGACCGGCACGATTGCCATGAACCACTATGGGTACTCCCAGCGTGTACTCAGGGCCGCCGCCGGACAGAACCCCGAAGCCACCTTCTTGTACGACAAGTCTTACAATGGCAAGGTTGACTTCTGGGAGAACGTGTACAACCGTACCAGGGACAAGGTTATGCACAGCCGTTACTGGTTCGACGCCGCTATCTCTACCTCCCACTCCTCCACTCTGGAAGGTGTCGAAACCTACAGCTTGGACTTTACAGCGGCTCGCTGCCTTGAGTTCGAGGGCAAACAGATTGCGACCGAGACCTTCACCCAGACCGTGGCCGGTCAGCGGCAGTTCACTTTGATGGCCGCAGCTATCATTGACCCTGCCATGAACGACGTGCGCCCGTACCCCGCAGGTATCACACTACTGTCCCTGCGGCATGAGCTGTGCCCGATTCAGTACGCGCTCCGCGTGTGGGTTGATGGGGTTATCCTCAATGACCCGGACGCCGCTATGATTTCGACGCAGGAAATCATAGTTGATGGTTCGCCCCACTTGATTTCCACGCTCTTCCTGAAGGAGCCGCTGCAATCAGAGGGTCAAATCGTCAAAGTGGCATGGCTCGCCGACGGCGACCGCTATGTTGCTCAGAGCGGCGTAACCCAGGCTCCGATTATGGTTGGTGCGGAGGTTTCCACAACCCTCTCTGGTGGCACCCTGGTATTCGGCAACATAATCACGGTCCACTTGAGCAGGTCGCTTTCTGAGGCGTCTCTCACAGCCCTATCTGGTTCAGATTTCAGGTTGTATTTTGAAGACCCGTACCCCGGCACCGTGTACGTATGGACACCTGCCCCTGGTGGTATCAGCATAACCCCGTCCGTCTCCGGTAACGTCCTGGAGATCAACTTCGCCATTGCTGATGGTGGTGTAATTACAGAAGCCGGGTCCGGTGCGCCTGCTCCAGCCACCTGGGGTCCCGGAGTTCCGGCTCGACTGGTCTATGACGGCGTTTCGATGGTTGGTGCCACTGATGGACTTGTCTCTCCGACCCATTCCCTCCCGCGTGAGGAGCCCGGCAGACCCGGCTACGTCCCGCTTGTGTTCTAAACCGCGAAGCAGACAGGAGTTAAGGTATACTATGGCGGGGGAGAAATCCCTCGCCATTTTAATTTCGAGGGGGAACCGCAATGCCGTTAGAGCTTACGAAAGAGGAAATGACTGATTTCCTGCGGGAAATCAAGACAGGTAGGCGTATTGTTACGCTCAAGGAGAAAATCCTGGTATTACAGCTTCCAAGTATGCAAATCATGAACGAGGCCAGCGTTATTTTTAGTAAAGTGCTTATGTCACTCTTGGAGAATGGGGTCCCAAGCAGGGCTAAGTCGCAGCAGATGTTGAAAGACCAGATTAAGTCTATGGGGACCGACTCTGACATCTTACAGAAGCGCGACAAGGTTTTACAGCAGATACAGGAAGCAATAACTGAGTCCAACGGTGAGGAGATTATAGCCGCCGCCAAGACCGCAGCAGACCTCAGTAGGCTGGTCACTGCCGCCACCAACAAGGTTCTGAACGTCGAGAGCGCCTCCGTTTTAGAGCAGGCGGCAAGCTGGGAATACATGGAAATGGAGTTAATATCAAACTGCGCTGAAGCGAAAGCTGAGGGCGAGCGCGACCTTTATATACTGCATAAGTGCACCCTCACCTCTGAGGGGAAGCAGCTGTGGCCTGATTTCGACGCAATCCATGATGAGACAGACATTGATTTAATACAGCAGGTGCAGTCGGAACTGCTGCGTTTGAAGCAAGGTATGCCCTCTGCATTTGAAATGGTAATACCTCAAGTGGAGGAGAAACTAAAAAACGACTAGGGCACCATACCGTCTTCGCGTGCTGGGGTACGGTAATCAGCATGATGCAAGAGATGTTCTTGGCGGTATTGGTGAATAAATCAACTCAGTGGTCTCAATGGTATCTAAATTGGCGTGAATTTGGGCATAGGAGCCTTTTTGGTGAGGATTGCATGTCGGATATGACTGATATTCAGTCCCGATTGGTTAGCATGACTCATTTATATGATGTAATCAAAAGTGACATTAGTATTGAGCAGGACATTCCAGAGAGGCTAAAACCGTTTCCACACGAGCTCTCTAAATGGTACGCTGAGCTCCGCAAGAAACTTAAAGAGCAACGTGAACTTGAGAAGCGCGAACGTGAGGACGAGGCCCGGCGTAATAAATCCGGTGGTAAGTCATCAAAGAAGGGTAGCAGCGTCCCTTCGACAAGACCACGAACGATATACCGAGAGAGTGACGGCGAAGCCTTTGTAGCTATGAGAAAAGGTCAGCAGGAGCGTGAAGCTGGCAAGCAATAAGAAGAGGTGACTGGTATGTCCGACGAGATAATGCGGTTAGTAACAGAGGTTATAGCCAAATCAACGGTAGACGCTGGAGAATTTACCAAGGCAGGTAAAGAAGTCAAAGCGTTTACGCAAGAAATGGAGAAGAACGCCAGGGCCGTTGATAAGGCTACCGCTGGTTTGGCTGCCGCCGCCGAAAAAGCCAAGAGTCTAAGTACACAAACAACCTCTATTCGGGCCGACCATTTCAAGGCTGTTGAAGATAGGGCATCGTCGCTTGCTAAAGCACTACAAGCCGGGGCGGTAGCAGGCGACAAGCTCCGCAACTCCGTTGGCAGGCCCCTACCCACTACTATGATGTCGGGTGTGGCGTCTGATGCTAACCTAGCCCTACGCTCTTTGGAATCAGTGCAAAAACAAACTGTAGCCACTATAAACACCGTCAGGGCCTCCAATAAAGAACTTGGTACATTTATGGGCGGTGTTGCTGGTAGCTACTCCGCACGTCTCGCTGGTATCTGGGCGATGCAGCGATGGGGTAGCCAAGCTATGCGTGCCGCTTCAGACATCGACGTCCTCCAAGCCTCCATAGCTCGTATTACAGCAGCCACTGGCGCTGGTGGTGGAATGGGGGGACTTGACCGCGCCAACCAACTTATGGATGAGGGGCGCAAAATAGCTTACGGTTATAATGTTTCGCTGGTTGATGTTATGAAAACCATGACTGAATTAACTAGGCGCGGAGGGGATATAGCTGCTAACGCGGCATTCCTAACTAAAAATATGGCCGAAGTTAGGTTGATGCTTGCAACCTCCTCTGGTCAGTTCATGTCAATGAATGACATCATGGAACGAACGTCCTCTTTGATGCAACAGCTTGGCATAAGCTCCACCGAAGCTGTTCAAGCTATGCGTTATATGGCTGAGTTGGACATCCGAACAGCATCCTCATTCGATAAGATAAGTAAGGCCATTACCAGATTCGCTGCTACAGGCCGTGTTGCCAACATGTCAATGAACGACATGATAGAGGCGGCCACCGCAATCACCTCCGCTGGATTCAGTGGTGCCGAAGGTGGAACGGCACTTAACACCATACTGTCCCGTGTTGCCAGAAACACGAAGGCACTTGATTTCATGCGTCAATACGGTGTAACTATGGTATCCGTGGAAGACGGTGTTTCCAAGGTCAACAATAGCCTTGAAATGTTGGTAAAAACCTACCAAATATTGCAAGAGTCTGGTCAATACATGGCCCTTCGTGAGTTCTTTGAGATGTTCGCCGGTACTCGTATGCAATCCAAGGCAGCGGCCATGCTGGATATGTACGTGAGGCAGCGGGACATTGTAAAAGAAATAGCAGCTGCCAACAGAACGGGTGAGGAGGCTGAAAAAGCCCGTCTGAAAATGGTACAAGATATGATGAACACTATCGTATCTAAGAGAGAAAAGATGCGCAATGCGTTCGAGGCGGCCTTTATAACGTCCGACGCTATAGATTTAATGAAGACGGGTGTTGACGTCGCAACTGGCGTATCCCTGGCGATTGGCTCAGCTATGACTAATACCATAAAGTCAGTCATGGAGGGTATTGGAGCGGTAGCTATGGGTCCAATATGGGGCCGATTATTTGGTATTGACACAGCCCAGGCCGGTATTTATACACTTGGTGTACTACTTGGTGGTTTCTTCTTAGGGCAACTGCCGTTAATGGTTGCCCAAGGGGTCAACGCTGCCGGGATGGGTCTTGTATCTGGATTAGCGCGGATGCTTACTGCCTATAGGGGTAGTATGAACTCTTTACTCAATATTAGGAACTGGCAGATATTTGGTGGTAAAGGGGAAGCTGGTTTTAAGGACACCAGTTACACCATCTATGATAGAACAAAACTGGCTGCACACATAAAAGAAGCCGGGGTTGCAATACAAGAAGGTACACAGCGGTTGAGCACCTTACGAGCTCAGATGGCAGCCGAATTAGGTAAACCCCTGGCCGAACGAGTCAGGGCCAACATGCTACCCCTACCAACGCCAGCGGAGATAACACAGCAGACCCAGTTGGTGAAAGCCGCAATAATAGCAGCCTCCAGTGAGCTTGCCGCTATAAAGCCCCACGCGGCCCCCGTTCAGGCTGCTGCCGCCCAAATGGTGGCGCGTAGCTTTGTTGTAGACACAGTTACAAGGGACGCACTGGCAGCCACAACGAATAAGATAAAGCAGGCGCAGGACTATCTACACTCTCGTGCCAAGGAAAAGACCTGGGAAGGGCTCACTGTGGCCTCTGACATGCCTAAGTTAATATCTGACATGCGTGCTCAGTACGATGCGGCCATAAAAGCGCAACAACAGATTAAAGCTGAGGCGGAGAAACGTATAGCGACAGCACCGATTAAAGAAACAGCCGCAATGCGGGAACAACAAGCCAGGATTGACGCCGCTGCTGCTGCTAATGCGGCCATACTAAAAGCAGAGGCCGCCAAACAGCAGGCCATATCTGATGGCATGTCAAGGACGACATTAAGGAACCGCGACAAGGCTATTCAAGCGGCAAAAGAGGAAGGCGAGGCGAGAATTGCAGCGGGTGCAAGAGCGGAAGCGAAACTGGCTGAACTTAGAGCCGCTGCGAGGGCCAAGGCAACAGCTGCGGATGCCGCCGCCGCTACTAAGGCAGCCAGCACAATAATAACCCTAGAAAAAGCGGGTCCAGTTGCAGCCGTAGCCCCCCTCTTCAAAGAAGGTACTGACTTGTCTGCCCTCCGTGCTGCTGAACAGCTTACGGTGTTCCAGAAAACATCTGAACAGGTCGCAGCTGCTACAAAGGGCGTTGAGAATCTGAGTGCCAAAGTACAGGCGTTGAAAGCCTTACCACCAGCTGAGCTTATTAAACAAGGCAAGGTGGAGGAATTAGCCAGACTTGAAGGGCACCTGAGAAACGCCGAGGCTGCCTTGGCAAGATTTGGTGCTGCACAGCAGGTAGCGTTCGCGGGACTTAGCGATGTGCGGGTCACTGGTGATTTAGCAAAAACCTTGGCCCCTGCTCTTAAAGAACAGATAAGCCTAGTTACACAACGTGCTGACGCAGAAATGAAAGCTGCGGCGGCTGGTGTTGGGGCAGCACAGCAGGAGCTAACGGCTGCCAAAGACTCAGCTGCCGCTCAGGAAGCCCGCTTAAAGCTCGCAAACTCCCTTACCACCGCTCTTGAGCAACAAACCGTAGCCTACCAAAACATGGTAAAAGCATCCAAGGCGCAAGGTATAGCGGTGCCTGATACTTCAAAGATGGTGCGCTCCCTTAAAGTGCTGGGCACTATGGTAGAGAGAGCCAATGCTGACATGTTAAAAGGCATAGACCCATCCCCCGCCCTTATGGAGAATATAAATAAGGCCATCAATATGGTTGCCAAAGGTATTAAGGGACAAGGTGAAGTAATAGCAAAGGCTATGGAAGATATGATGCAGAAGGGGGTTGAACGTGCGAAGCACGCCCTAAGTGTATCCTTCCCTAGAATGCTTGCGAAGCTAGATGCACACATAGCCCAACTCAAAAAGCAGCTAAAAAGCATGAATCTCCATGCTGAGATCAGGATAGGAGCTGAAAAAGCTCTTGCAGACGCTCAGAAACTACGTAAAGAGGTGGAAGGTATCGCAGCCGCTGTGAAGAAGGCGGGTACTATTACACGTGGAGAACTTGTGGCAACCAACCGCGAAGTAAAAAATGTGGGTAAACAGGTTAGGGCTGTTTCGCAAGACACCCAGAAATCCTTACGCGATGTTGGTAACACAATAATGGGCTGGGGCACGGCAATCATGGGAGGTCTCTCCAAAATCCTGGCTGTATACGCTACCCTGCGCATGTTACACGGGTTATACACGTCCTTTACGAGCTGGTTTGGAAACCTGCATAGGGACGCTGAAAGATTTCGGGAAGAAATGGAGCGTATCGAAAGGGTCCAGTCGCAGATAACAAAGATGACAGGCATGACGCAAGAAGCCTCCCGCACCATAAGTGCTGCGTATGACACGTTTGTTACAGAATTGACAAAGTTTCTTAACGTACATATTCAGGGACCAGGATACCGACCAGCTATGACCCAACTTGAGAACCTCGAACCGATTCTTAGAATGGTTTTTGAGAGAGCAGCCAACAGGGAAGAAATGATGGCTTTATCGACTTTCAGAACAATGATGCAAACAACAGCATATGGCCGCACTTTTACTGACTCACAAGTAGAAGCTCTTCATAAGGCTTTTTCTGATGTCTTTACAAAGTTTAGTGGGCGGATTGATGCTACTACTCAAGGACTTGATGCGTTCGTCGTTGCACTAGCAAAGGCTATGACTGGTATAGATTTCCAAGACATAGCTAATAGCAGCGAATCCGCAGCTAGATCAATAGACAACTTGACAGAAGTTGCGCACGTTTTGGGGATTCAGATTACAAATACAACCGACGCGATGGCCGCCGCCGCTATAGAGATGGCTAAGGAGGGTGTTTCGGCGACGTCCCCAGAACTTATGCGAGCTCAAGAGGCTTGGCTTGAAAGAGTAATAGTTGGTATGCAGGCGGTACAGGAGCCTCTAAAGGATTTTGCGCGTGGAATGGAAACTCTACTAACAGAAGGCATTGTGTCCGCCGACGCATTACAAAAGATGGGATTTACAGAAGTTATGAACCTTATGAGAGCTAATCTTGACACCACAACCGAGAGCTGGCGACGTATCGAGGATCATTATACTAGAGCCAAGCAAGACCCTAGTATGTGGAAAGACGCTGAAGATTTCAGTGCCTTTTTGGGAAACATCCTTCCACCCATCTTAGCAGCCGGGCACGATTTGGACATGCTATTTGGTGATATGGCAAAGAATGTTTTAGAAGACCTACGAAATGCCGAAACATCAGCGGAATGGGCTGCAATTTTCGCAGAAGCATGGCCTGAATCAGCGCAAGCTGCTATGAACACCTTTTTAGCGGGGTCAGCTGCGTTGGCTACTACCTATGGCAAACTTATACAGATGGCAATGTCACATGCCATGTCTGGTGTAGGTCTGGAGGGAGACGCTGCACTTGTGGCTATGCACGGAGATCAAGCCCGCACCCAAAGCGCCTACGCAGCAATAGTAAGGGAGCAGCAAGGTTTTATAGCCAGTCTGTCAGCAGCTAACGCTGCTGTAGGAGACATAATAACAAGTAGCCAGGAACAAGCAAAAGTTTTAGCAGCGGCAGCTCCGATTTTGAATCAGGATCGTCGGCGAGTCCGACGACAACAGTTTGACGAGGCAGCACGTGCAGTAGACACAGCTGAATCACTCCAGAAAGCGGCAGTAGCTGCGGAAGCCCTCGCAAAAGAACACCTGAATGCAGTGTCGGCTAGTAAAGAAGCTACAGCCCTCGATAAGTTAGGCGCACTAGAACAGTTGGAAACGGCCCATGCCAACAGAGTGGCCGCAGAAGAAGCAACAGAGGCAGCCAAAGCTAATAGGATAGTGGCGCAGGCTGCGGCTCGACGTGAAGGTGTACCGGAACGCTACATAACTATTGAGACTCCTCTTGAGGGTATCCCAGGACAGGCCCCTATGGTGCGTGTTGAGAACGCTATTGGCGAGTTTAGGGATGTAGTAACAACGTACCTTGATAGTGCTGAACAACACTGGCGTGACCTACCTAAAGATGACCCAAGGCGCATAGCAATAGATGCGGCCAGACAATTAGCTCTCGCTGTGATAAGAGAGGAAAGAGAGAGTTTACTTACTAAAGGCGGCACTGTGGCGAGACGATCTCGATATGAGTTGGATGCGGAAGAACGGAAACAGCTGGCACAACTTACGCAGGCTGAACGTCAAATGGTCAACGAGGGCCTAGCTCGCGCTACGCGGGGCCGGGACTTAGAACGTGACATCCTCCAGATACTCAAGCAACAGCATGAGGCGCGTAAGGCCGCCATAGATGAAGAATTTGCGATGCGCGTGGACGCCGAGGGTAGAATCCTTGATATGATTGACCGCCGCAGAACCCCTGCGCACTACACAGCACACATCAATGAGTTGAAGAAGTACCTTGGGGAGCTTGAAGCAGTGTCTATTAAGAGCAATCAGGTTGTTCAAGCTCGGTTGGAAGCTGAGATGGAAAAGGTCCGTCGTGACATGCGCATCGCTGAGTTCCAGCAAATTCAGGGTCAGGTAGATATTATAGAGTCCCTAAACAACTTAAAGATTTCTGAAATAAACCGTGAGCTCAGTCGCTTTGGTGACATGATGAGCGCCACTGAAAAGAGCGCCAAGCACTTGGAAATATTCTTCTTATCCTTGGAAACATTGCTTGAGCGTATGGGGGAGTCCCCGTTCTTTGCTAAATACACACAAATGGTAAGAAATATGAAAGCCGAGGCTGCCAACATACCGGCTGGGCAGCGTGCGGCTTGGATGGAAAGCAACATAAAGACCGTATTGGAGCAGATGGAAGCCCAATTAGAGATAGAGCGTGGCAAACTACGGCACATCAAGGAGGAGCAGGCCAGGGCACGTGCCACGGGGGACCAGGAACGTATCAACATCTTGGCTGGTGAGAACGATGCAACCAGTGAACACATCCAGCTTATTGTTAGACTAATAGAGCTGATGCGTCAGCTGGCTGATGCAAACCGACAAGCATTCGACCCAGAACTCGTGCGGGATATGAACGAGATTATAAGGGAGACGTTGGGACAGGCTGGATTCGGTAGCTTTGCCTCCAGCTACAACGCCCGTATGAACATGCGTCATAGACGTGGTGACTCAGCAGAGGAGCTTGGGGGTCTACTTACTGCTTCCCTTGATAAATTGATCGGCACCGCGATACCCAATCTGATAGATGCCTTGAAGGAACGTGGTATCGAAGGCAGGGAGGGAGCTACCAGGGCATTGGAAGCTCTCATACCATCAATATCTGGGCTGCTACAGGAGTACGCCAGAGGCCGAGCGTCTGAACCGTACCACGGCCCTGCGTTGTCTAGGGAGGCTATGATTGCGCGGGAGGCTGAAATACGCGCAGAGATGCAGGCATACGTAGATAGACTCATCGACGTCCTGATTGATGCTATCTTAGCCGCGTTAGGAGACTCCATACCAGAGGAAAAACGGGAAGAAATACGCAATAACATGAGGGCAAGGGCCAAGGAAGCATTTGCACCCCTTGTAGATGACATGGTTGAGGGGGCCATGCAGGGTTACATAGATGCAATGGAAGAACTCATAGCGGCCATTAAATCAGGTTGGGATGAGGGTTTTAATATAGGCTTCGAGCATGGGTTCACACCTGAAGGTTTCAAGGCATTAAAAGATGCTATGGTACGAAAAATAGCCACAGCCGTCTCCAACTTCCTCCGTGACACATTTGCTGAGGCCATTGCTGAAGCAGTAGCCAAGGCGACGGAGGGCATGTCTGGAATGATGGCTGGCTTTGGAAGGATGTTGGGTCAGTTGATTGGTGGTTTAATAGGAATGGTTCTTGGTTTCTTAGTCGGCGGCTTCTTCAACAAGCTACGTGATCAAGCCAATGAGATGGCTGAACAACAGCGGAAAGCCCAGCGCGACCGTGTAACCGCTTCTGGGTTCAGTTGGAGTTACCGCGATGCCGAGAGAGCTACGCCGTACTATGAGTACAGTCCTCCCATCACCCAGGAGTCGGTGAAAATCATAAAGTTCCAGAACACCTTCAACATCACGACCGACGCTGCCCGTGCCTTAATGGGAGACCGCCGCGAGCTTCAGAGGATAATCGAGGAGATAATCACTGCCACGAACAGAACTATGGCAAGGACAGTGGGCGCACGTGTTTGATTTTAAGTTCAAGCCTAAACGTGGGTGGACGCTCCAATCGGACTACACCCAACTTTTCTTTACCGACACGGCGATGGCCTCTCTCTTTGGCTATCGCCAAGATGTCCGCTGTATAGAGGCGTTTCGCATAGAAGGTGACGCCCTACCAGCTACTTTCGGACACCTACCGAAATCTGTATCTTGGTATGCACGTGAAGAAGAAACACACCTATGCGCCGGACTCACGATGGGAGAGGACCAGCACCGGCTTTACGGTCTGTTCTTCGCCCGTTCCAACTGGGAGAAGGACCTCTATCGTATGTGGATGACCCAGTACGAGACCGGCGGTAAGAGTGTGGCGTACACCGGCATAGATGTTCCAATCCATGCGTTCCGTGGCATCGAGTACAGCACCCCTGCGACGGTCGTACCACAATATGTATTACAGGATATACAGAAGTATCTTCTCTCTGAGGGCTTGGAGGGATGGTCGTGGCACATCCCCGACGCCGACCTCCAGAAGTACGCCATGTTGGTGTGTACCCACGGTTACATCTTTGTCATCTTCCCTGTGTGGTTCAGGGTGTACCCGGCCTTCTACCAAGCAATCCTAATGTTCAGGGAGTCAAATGGTGACGTTCTCGGTGCTGGTTTCCTCGGTTCCACCAGCTTCTGGCCGGAGGGCATTTGGCACGCTGAGCCCCTTGTGACGAATGTTGTGTCCCTCGATGGTCATTTGATATTCAGGCAGGAGCGAAAACGCACCCTGCCTATCAGGTGGAGTGCAGACCCCTTCTTCCGGCGATGGAGCCATCCCAGGACCATCTTTCCCCTCCCCGGTGATTCCGAGGAGCTTAGGCAGCCCATGAACGCTGGCACGATTCCCATACGTGACCTTGTGGACCAGTTAATGGGGTCCAATATCTACCACCCTGTGCATATCAAGCTGGACCAGCACCACTTCGCCAATCCTATCGTGACGGAGGACTACACAAGAGTGACCACCTCCCACGGTGGCCGCCGATTATATGGTGTGAAGAACGCCTGGGTACAGGAGTTCGATATTGACTACGTGCGCTATTTCATTGTGCGCGACGGTGTAGAGACAGAGATGACCCTACCCATTGGCAGATATCTACGCGCTGCTGGAAGCGTCCGACAGGTCATCATTCGGAACAGTCATAACCACGTGACGATAAGGAACATGACAATCCGGCTTCTGAATGCTGAGGGAATACAGCAAGCCATATATACAGTTGGCGACATCCTCCCAAAAGGTCAAGCCTCCATAAACATGGCTATGAACCATAATTTCGGCCCCAACTGGACGTTGGATGCCTCGTACACTGTGATGTTATGAACGCACACCTTGTCTTGACCGGTAACGTCCATCCGCTCAACACGCTGGTTGACAGATATACCGGCCCAATCTCCATTGCCAGGATTCAGTCCACGGCTCATATGGTAGCCTTCGACTCCAATATGAAGCGCATCTATGTAATCCAGATGCAAGACCCAACCGTAACCGAGCGCGTAGAGCTGGACGGCAACTGGAATAGTGACATTGTAAAGTGCTCCTGTATCGTGCTGGATGGTACAGACCCGGAGGACGCTGTAACTTTGTACGTGACGGTCGATGACTCCGGTTACTACATCTACGCACTGGTCTATTCGGCTTCAGAAAAGCTCATCTATGTAAAGACGTTTGAGTTCAACAACATACAGTCCACTATAACCCCGTGGTCTATGCGAATCACCCTTCCCACCGATGACACCCCAATTAAGATACCGTTTGGGTCCGATACAGTGAGTATCAATGTTGGCAACCATCCGGGTACACCCGCTCCCTCGGAAGGGTACATGCCGGGTGCTGGTATGGCATGGATACATGGCAGGCTATATGTACTCATGCAGCGGGAAATCGACCTGATAGCGACGTTTCGTGACTTTGACTATATCTTGTGCAGGTCCGGTTCTATGGAGGTCCTGCATCAGTTTGGTATAGAGGAGGAGCGTAGTGGTAAGTTTTGGTTCGTTAATATAACAGTCATCGACCCCTACACCGGTGAACTGTATGGAACCTACAAGCTCAGCGAGGCTGGCATTGATACGAATGGCAACGAATACTCGTTTTACCAGGGCATGACGTTCACCGACGACCATATTTTTATGGGCAAACACTGGGATACGCGATCAATCACCGCCAATACATTGAGATGGCACCTTATACGCGGTAAGTACGTGGACACAATGACGAGTGACCCAGGACTTACGATTGTGGGCTCGCTGATGCAGGAATACTGTGGGGCAGCTCACGGCCAGACCCTTCCAATTTTGATGGATGGGTCCAATTCATCGGTGCACCCTCAAATATTCAAGAGCCAGAACGTAGCTGATATATCGGGACGCATTGCACGTATGAGACAGTTGAGGGCTTCTGCCCAGGCAAGAATGTCTCAAAGCGCTCCTGTGACTGAGACACGCGGCCACCCTGAGATTATGAAAATACCCTTGAGTGAGTTCTCTGGGGGTAATAAAAGCTCCCCGGAGTTCAAAACTATCACGAACCAGATTTTTGAATATGGTATCTTCCCATTTGAGGTCGCAATTCCTTACTCTCTCACCGCTGACCGTGGCAGCCGAAAGATGTACTTTGCGATGGGAGCCAGTATGTGGACGTTTGATATGATAGGATTCACGTTGATATCCGACCACGGCGTAGGTCATCACTTAGGTGATATTATTGACTTTAATGAAGTCGAAGAAGGCACGGCATCGGATATCCTGGTCTATTTTAGGAATGACGAGCCCTGGACAATGTACAACGTAGAACTCTGGCTTCCATTTTATGTAGACGGCAGCGAAAGGTGGGCTGATGTATTTCTGTTAAAGAATGCAACGGACGAGGGCTTTAAATCAGTCGCACTGGGGCACGTCGGCCCAGGAGAGTCCGTCTCCTTCGTGGTTAGAGTTTATGCGCTACGTGTAAATGATAGTGAGACAGGAAAAGAACACCGGCTACCTCTGCGAGTACAGTGGAGCTGGGTAGCATAACAATAGGAGGGTGCACAGTGAGTACGCCACAAACAAATGCTTTCACCAACCTTGTAGCAGCCAGAACCGACGCGCAGAGAATAGCCGACTTAGTAGCCGGTACGCCTACACAGGATGCGCTCGTACTGGCATTGAGCCCATTGACTGTAGGTGCTACCTATCGTCAGGGTAGTCAGAATATCTCATCCGGCCCATTTAATCAGTACCTTGCTATGTGGCTACGCAGCAACATGGCCGATATAGCCCCGCAAGTAATGGCGCTTATGGACGCTGCGGTGGAAGACCAACGGGCGCTTGCTGATGCTGAATTGGCATCACTTGGGCTTGGTGGTGGTGCAGTCACACCGCCGAGCGTGGTGCCGCTTGAACCCTACACCGGCGCAGCTGGTCAACTGTTCTCCTACCAGATTACTGCCAGCGGTTTGGGGGATTCTGTCACATACGCCCTGGTGAATGCCCCATCATGGTTGTCAGTCAACCCCAATACTGGATTGGTTACTGGTACGCCACCTACAAGCGGCAGCTTCAGCTTTGGCTTCACTATCACGTCCTGTGTTACGAACACGGAATGTGCAACCACAGATGAAAACACCATTGATATAAAGATCACTGATACTGGAGCTCCCAGATTTGTATATCAGCGCTATTCGTTCTTTGACTTCCCATCCTCAATGCCTCCTAACCCATATGCAGACCGGCTACAGGCCACGGTTGGTCAACCCTTTAGCTTCACGTTCGAAGATGGAGTTGATGTCTTTAACGCCCCATTAGCGTCATGGTCGATTATCACAACCGGGCACCAACGACCCACCGGCGATGTATCTATAACACCCACCACGATGCCGCCTGGGATCACATTCAACCCGACAACTGGGGAAATCAGTGGTACGCCGTCCCCCGCCACGTGGGGTTCATGGTGGTTCATGATAACTGTAGAGACAGACCTGGGCAGCGCTCAACTCAGCCTTGGCCTGAACATAAATCAAAGTTAATAGAAGGATTTAGAGGGAGGAACTATTATGCCAAATAGGGAATATATTTTAGCCGGTATGTCGCTCCACACGGAGCGACCTTACTTGGAGAAGCGGTTTGACGACCTCTCGCAGATTACAGGCGACTTCGGACCGGAGACCAAACTCGTTGGTATTGCATACGATACGCGAGCGCGGCACCCGGTTACGAACAACCCCATTCTGTGGGTGGCTGGAGACGATAACTGTCAGCTGACAGCGTTGGACTCCAGGACGATGCAGGTCATCGAATCCTGGCCTTACCCATCCCCAGGAATCTTCGGTATTAACGCTGCCACCAAGTGTTTTGGGCTTGCTGTCCGTAACGAGCCCACAACCAATATCATTGCTTTCCTCACGGAGCCCGGACTGGACGCCACTGGTTGCCCTCTGCTGTTCCATCTTCGCTACGTGCCCGGTGCGGCCACCAACTCCGAACGGCTACAAATCCTCTCCTGGTTCTACGTGAACACAACCGCTGCCTCCAACCTGATTAGGCTGCACGAGAACCACAGGGGAATGACAGAGTACCGTGGGGACTTCATGATTCTTGGCCGCCGCAACAATAAAAATACCGTGTTCTACATCGACCAGATTGGTATGCCATTGGCCTCCTACGACAACGCTTTCCAGACCACGGATGACCTACGCGGCCTGCTGCACATCCACAGCCGAATTTACACGACTATGGACAGGACAGCCGACCCGCAAATTGGTGGGCGCACCCTCGTGAAATTCATAACGGATGAGATAGACCGGCAACAGGGTCAGATGATACCGCTGCCCTCCATCGAACCGTTCTTCTTATCCACGTTCTTTGGCGACATGACGTTGTATCAGGACCGCATGGCCGCCTGCGACCACCACAAGATTTACCTGTACAAGATGATTTACTTCACCTTCCTGGTGGATGAAATCCCCAACGATGATATTGAGATGGGTTCCATTCTTATTGGCGAGAGCAAAATCAAAGAAGTCAAGATAAAGAACATCGCCGACTACTACATGCTCAAGGACATCGTTATCACAAAGGGCACAGTGGTATGCCCCGGCGCGGCGCAACATTGCCCGGCCTCCGAAGCTCTATCCTGGGTGAAGATGAGCACCGTAGACCCGACAACCGACAACTCCCCGCTGATATGGCAGGATTCCATTGTTCTGGCGAACACACCCAACCTGTTTATACGACCGGATGGAGAGCTTAGATTCTGGGTTAGAATCACCGTACCGGTAGCCTACACCAACCTGGAGGATGCTGGTGGTTTGGCGCGGCTGGTAACGGTCGATGACGGTCCCTTCGCTATCCCCCTGGAGATCACGGCGAAAGTTGGATAGGCTGGTGGACCAGCTTTTAGTCACCTTAATTGTGGCAATACTGCTCATCACTCAGTTCACCATCACGTGGGACGGGGTGGAGGTGTTTAACGGCTCGTTGTTTGAAGTGGTGCTTAACTTCTTACAAAGTAGGGGAAAAATGTGATTTACGCCAACACAAGATTGCTTTGGCCGAAGACATATTATGACGCCGAGTACGTGATACCGAGCACTTCAGACCTGCGGGGCCTTACCTTCGACCCCCAGGTTCCCTGCGGTGCTCTTGTTACATTTGACCAGACTGAAAGAAAGCTGCTGTGGTTACAGAAGAACACAGGCAACGTCATACAGAGCGCATCCTGCGTGTTCCCGCCTTCTATTGCACCGTGGCCCTGTGACACGCAAGTTATCGACATCTGTAACATACGGGATACAATACATCTTTTGGTACACACCTGAAGCGGCCAAATGGCTATCTGTATTGGTAGCCTTCAGCTTGCAAGAGACGAGAGTACCGTACAGCTGATGGAATACTGGCTGCCCGGATATCGTGACCCGTGGGTTGAGAACCCACCGAGTGGTGTAACCACGTTGAACATGCTAACTAGGGTATGGAACGCGACACATGATGGGTCGATGCGCTACTTGAAGTATCATCCCAAGTATTGCTCAATGTTCAACAAGGGCGACACCCTATATCTGATACTGGGAATGTCCCATGATGTAAACTCGAACTTCCCTCCTGAGATGGGACAGTGGCTCGTTGCGTATGACCTGATCGGCACGTTCTATGAATACTACAAACTGGATGACACTCCCTCCCCGCCGGTGCCCATCATCCCAGGCTCAACGGCTCGGCGACCACTCTTAATTGAGAACGACAAGCTCAACGGCTTGGCGGTTATGGGCTGTTACCACGATGGCATAGTATCTATAGTCGCTGAAGGTCAGCACTATAATGACCCACTGACCGGTGCACAAAAGACTCTGAAGTTAGTCAGAACCCCCGGCTCCGGGATCGGTACGTTGGAAGTTGAAACTCAGCCGTTCTTCACTGGGCCATTCCGTCGCGCCGGTGACGCCATGACTGTTCATGGCCGTAACGTGTTCTTCCTAGTGAACAATAGGCTCTTCCAGGGCGACGTGTACATGCTGGAAGTGTTCTGTACCAACGATTTCTTCACCACAGCTATCGACATGGGGATTGTTGCCAGTGGGCAAACTGTTCGTCGGCGTGTGTGGATTACAAACCGCAGTCCCTACTACACATACTCCAACCTGATTATAGAAGCCAGGGATGCCAGAGTTTCGTTAGCTATTGCTGAGGACGACGAGCCCGTTCCTCCATTTACCGATAGAATAAGGATTCCAGGTGAGTTACCGGTAGGTGCGACCACATCATTCTTTGCACAACTGTCAGCGCCGATTATTCATGAAGAGAATATGGTTAAGACCTTTTATGATAGGCTGTCTTTTAAGTTCCAGAGCTCCTGGTGAGGTGAATAGAAATGTCTGATAGACCGTTATTTCCATTAGCTCTACCATCAACACCGCACCCGCTGCTTGACCTCAGCTTCTTGCAGGGGCTAACCCCCGTTTCGCTGAAAATTATGGATAGCTTCACGGCCCTCGGTGAAGAGATGAACGTGAGTGGCTACAAGCGCGTCCTATACGACCGCCGCAATGATGTCTACATTGCGCTCTCCCAGGAATTTAACTACATCGTAGTCGTAGACCGTCGGACCAAGTTGATGCTGTGCTCTTTTAAGTACGCTTACACCGCCTGTGGGGACACCCATGATGACGATGAAGTGGTAGACATCGTTCTGCATAGCACCCTCTCGCCGCGTCCCCCTGTCGAGGATTTCTTCTACAAGGATGGACAGCCCCAACCGCCGATGGGCGGACAGCAGTTCAACGACCTGATAATGGACGGAAACACTGACCCTGACGTAGCCAGTCAGATGAATAAGACGGTTGCCGAGGCACTAATCCGTGGAGCTGCGTGTGAGGCTATGTTCCACGCTAGAGATCACGGGACCATTACCTTGGATGGTGAGGAAGACCCTGTAAAGCACCAGAAAAGAGAAGCTGACCTATCTCTTTTGGTAATAAACAACACACAACGGTCGGTATACATCGTCCGCATCCGCCTCGATTTGAGGCAAACCGCAACCACGGTGGCCGGGCCACCCGTGAACCAAATAACCGCGAAGGACATAATCTCGTACATCGACCTCCTACCAAGAAACACAGCAGCTGATGAGGTTGTAGTACCCTATTCGGAGCAGTTGTATGTATGGCAGACCCTAAGCCACCGAAGGGACCATTTTTGGTTGCGCCCAAGGGTTGAAGATTTGGTTCCTAATGTACTGAAAGATAAATTGGTCATAGGTGAGTTCCGCAAGAAGTATTGTGGAATGGCCGTGACAGAGAACGGTAGGTACTTTGTTTTGTTGGGGGCCACCGCGAAGTGTTGGCTGTCCCCATTCTTAACCTTCCCTGTCGATACGCAGTATTTGCTAACATTTGATGATTCCGCTATGTCCATGTCGTGGACGTATATTGCGCCGATGAACAAAGCCTTTTCATGGGATGAGACGGACAGCGGCCAACCATACTACTGCAATCCCACGATATATGACGGGCGTTTCCTGTTGATGCAGTACGACGTGAAATCCCGCTGGCTTGGATTAAAACAGACGCGCCTCCCTTGGGGCATCCCACAACCGCATTTGTATAACACAATAGCATACCTTGGCAGCAGCAACTGGGAGGGCAGATATATCGCCGGAGTAATGTTCCCGCTCAGAGAAAGCCAGCGGTCTTGGAGCAACATAGGCGGCACATATAGCATTATATGGTACGGCTACCCTGACGAATGGGACGTTCCCGACCCCAATTTTGAACCGGTATACAGAGAGTCTTACTGGGTACGCATAGACACCCAACGGATAACCCGCTTTATGAGAGGCGATATATTCCACTCCCATGTCAGGCCGCAGCCGGTAGCCCATTACTACGACAAAGAATCCAAATGTGGTTCACCTTTGACGATTCAGGGCACAGACATAATGTTGTCGCATGGCAATCAGATTATGCACGCCTACATGAACTATCTGGCCTTCTTTGAGGAGGGACCCGATGGCACACAGCATCCGATGGACTCCCTGTACTTTGCTGGAGTTGTGCCGGGGGAGACCATCCAGAAGCTGTTCAAAGTCAGAAACCTATCGGAGCACGGGGCCGCGTTACAACTCCGGTTATGTATGTCAGCGGAGAAGATACCGCGTGGAGTAACCCTGTCTGTGTCAGGCTTCCCCGATGAGCTTGCCCCGTTAGCTGAGGCATACTTTACAGTCTCTTTAACATATGTGATGACCACGCCGGAGTGCGCTGACTGTCCCTACTTCGACCAGTTACCCACTCCTCCCACGGGCGTAGATAATGTCTACCGCTGCTGTAACTGTCCTGAGAAGCACGCAGAGCCACTATCCAGCATTGACATCCCATTGAGTATGCAGTATTACATGGTATGGAATCTGGCCGAGTGGCCTATGAAAGACAATCAGCTGGACATGAGGGCGTCACATCTTAGGTTGACGACTGATTTGAGAAATGTTAAGCAGGTCGAAGACTTCCGGTTGAATATAAACTTCGACTTCATATACTCGATGATTCGTAATATAGTACCCATACCGCCAGTTATTACCAGCCCCGCAGCTTTAGCGGTGACAGAAGGGTCCGGTGGCACTTTGGCGCTCACAGCATCTGGCACGCCACCAATAGACTTTACTGAGAACGGGGCACCAACGGGGGTGACAATTAGCTGATGTCTACTTTACGAGTACCAAGTACCTTAGCGGTAGGGACATACGACTTTGAAGTTACGGCTCACAATAGGGCAGGGAGTTCACCCCCACAGAACTTTACCCTTACAGTAAATGGGAGACCGCCGGTTATTACAAGTGGCGTTGCTTTTACTGCGGCAGAGGGAATAGGCGGTAACTTTCCCCTTACTGCAACAGGAACCCCACCAATTACGTTTACCGTGCCTGGAGCACCATCTGGGGTTTCGATAGTTGGTAATAATCTAGTGGTAGACGCCACCGCTGCGGCAGGAACATATGACTTTCTCCTTGTTGCCACCAACGTAGCCGCCAGTACCACGCGGTCGTTTAGGCTGACCGTAACACCTAAACCGACCTGGGCCATCTCGCATCCCACCCAGTTGACCTGGGGGCCTGCACGAGTCGGGTATTCACAAGGTACTACTAACTCGAACATGGGCTGGCAGCAAGTAAATGTATGGAACATAGGCAATCAGCCAACAGGTGTGATTAACGCGGCTTTGTCAGGAGACGTCGGCGCTTTCAACTGGAATAGTGGGCAGGTCGGGCAGCTGGCCTCAATAGGCGCTGGCGGCAACCGACATTACAACTGGATTGTTCCACGCACTGGACTTGCGATTGGTACATATACAGCGACGGTTACGTTCTTCAATGGAAACATAGCCGCTCAGACGCTCACTCTGAGCTTTACAGTGACGGCCTAAGTGGGGGAGAGGTATTTACATGAACGACGTTTTTACGTTTAGACCATACGCAAAATCAGCGTGGCTCCTCAACCGGTCGGACACGGTTTCATATGACATTGCCCTCTACTTGGATAGAGCCACAACACCAGTCCACAACAACACAGGCTTCTTCACTGTAGAGTATCCGAGGGGCAACATCAGCAGGCCACGGTCCTCCCTACCAATAGTCCTACATTGGGTTCCCAACGTGGTTGTGGGACAGAACGCCATCACTGTTATAGAGACGCCGCTTGCTCTTGATGAACGCCTGTTTACCATGCCACCCTTTAGCCACAGTGCAGTGGCCGCATTCCTGTCCCAGACTATAACCCCACCAGACATGGACTTTGTGTTCCACAATTATGGGGCAAACCACGTTGTTAGAACTACTGACGTTCCTGCAATACCCATACTTCCACTTGGGCACAGACCAGACTCATTCCTGCGCCGTGTTACTCCCTGTGACGCTACCGGTGGCACTGTAGATTGCTGGTGTATACCGCTCGCCACAATCTATCCACCTCACACATGGTTTAGTGTATTGACCGATATTGGGGACCGCTTCATCGAAGCCCCTGTGTACGTAAAAAACAACACCAGCAATGACATGGTGGTTGAGATAGACCTCGAAAGGTCGCTGAGCCACCCACTATACCCCCTGTGTGATGCAATGTATCCCGCAGGGAACATAGTACCTGCAAACGATATACTTTTAATGACAGTGGTATTCAGAGTTCATGGTACATTTACACGGCTAGGGTATATGAACCTGAAAAGTGAGGTTGTACTGGTGCCGTATCTGAATTGCCGCAGGGCTTAGGAGGTTAGGATGAGTAATAAAAGGGCAATCACACCGCAAGGGTATCTCCAATGGCTTGACCGCCATAACAAAGGGAATACGGTCAAGCACCTTGCTATAAACCTACAAAACCGGCACTTTGCACAGATCGCCGACTTTGTAGCAGATATAGACCCGGCTCAGTATACCGAGCTGGTACGAAGTGGGTTTTACTCCAGCTACGTGTATGCTGCACTTGATACCTACATCGTCAAGAACCTGAAGGACCTTATTGAAGAAGCCACCAAAGATGACAACATCCCCGATGACAAGCGTATCGAGCGGGATGCCTACTTGAGCATCATCAAGGTTCCAGTGTTCCAGGTCTATGCCATAGACGATACAAACATAGAAGATGTAACACTTTACGTGAGGGGGATGGCGTAAGTGAGAATCCCAACGAAGTCATTTCATCAGATGGGGTCGAAATACGAATACGGGGGAGTGGCTTTGGACAACCGCAACCGTCTGTACGTTGTGGTGAATGGTATCAACAAGCTCTACTGCATAAATGTGGAAGACCCACGGCCCGGACCGGACGCCATCCTGTTCAGCACCAACGCATTCGGTTACGCTGACTTCTGCGAGGTGCGGTCAATCACCTGGATGGACTCCGTTTCTTACAACCCATCTATAGTTATGTTGCTGAAGAATGGCGAGGTTTGGAGAAAAGACCTTATGAACTGGGAGTCGGAGCATTGGTTCGATACAGCCTGGACCATGCCCTTCCCTAAGTGTAGAGGCGCAACCGGCATCGAGTATTACAACGAAGCCATCTATCTGACGTTCCCTGAGTTCAATCAGGTACGGAAGATGTCCCTTAGCACACTGCAAGACATCGCGCAGTATAGAACCGGTGTCCCTACGGACATGCCTTATGCGCCCGGAGGTATCACTGTAGACCGCGTGACTGGTCGGTGGGCGATTCTCGATACCGTGCGCGGCGACATCGTGTACCACGACCTGTTCGACTTCAACGAGGGCGCGAGGGAGAGATACACCTATGGGCTCTACAACCAGCACTTTTCCGGGGATATAGCCTGGAGTAAGGTTCCGCTACCACATTCACCTGGGAAGGACTTCTTCGTACTCGCCTACAATATTCAGGGGAATTACGAGACGTGCTGTACCCCTGAAGGCAGGCTGGTTCTGTACGGAACGGCTTGGTTCAAACTGTACGAGGTGGACGATTTCACCGGCACCATGACGGAGATATCCGGCGTCCTCCTAGACAACGTGGAAGCTGGACAATGTGCTGTAAAACACCTTCGCCTGGAGAACATGACGGACTTCGTACACCGTGCACTGACAATCTCAATCGCCGACGATCCAAGAATCACCGCTGATGACTACCTGCACCTAAGCCTGTCCCCTGTTGGACCGTGGACTCGCACCATCGAAGCCGGGGATGTCCCTGGACATGGTTACGTGGACTTCTGGATACGTTACTTCCCGCAGGTCGGTGTGGAAGCAGGCTCGTTTGTAGTGCAGTTGGTGCTCGACTTCGACCGAAGCTCACCAGGATTCCCGCCTGGACCATAGTATGAGCTTAAACCTCCGACGGGATATTAGCCGACGACACACCTTAACAAATATCCGTGGAATCACAGGGCTGGTGCTTAACAACCGCAACAGCCCTGATCGTTTATGGACTTACTGGAGGAATATAGTAGGCAGCCTCCTTCATGTGAACCAGTATGGCTACATCACTATAGAATCCCACTCGTACTTTAGGCGGCGTAACGGGTTACAGACCGTACACTTTCTTCTCCTGCCAGAACAAATAGGCACACAGTTCAATATGCCAGGATTTTCAGCAAGGGACCATGTGGATGTCATCTATCGGATGCCCACTCCTGTGTTTGAGCTTCGTAATTTTACAAACTTCGTTGTCAACCCAACCGCTGTCTTTAATTACATTCTTGTGGAGTTTGAATCTGCATGGCTTAAACTGCCCACTTTCGACCGGACATGGATTTTACCAGAGGAAGTTGAGTACCAGGAGGACCCGTCTATTGGTATTCCTGTGACACCTGTTATACCGGGGTTCATAGTTGAAAACGCCATAAATTCTTTGTACAACGAACGACGGGCCGCGTCTTTTGCTGCAAGCACTTCTGTAACGGTAATATCTGACGGGACAGTTGATAACTTTGAGTACGAGTTCGACCTTGATACCAGCTCAAGTGGGCCGCGAGCGCAGCGGCCACCCGTTACGTCATCTCTTACTATCAATCCATTTATTGATATTTAGGCTACACCCTTTGCCCTGCGTAGCCGAGCATCCTCAATTTGACTTTGCACCATCGCTTTGTAGTGCGCATCCCAAGCTCTCTGCTGGGCCGCGTCCATAGCCTTAGCCAACCCCATTAAAGTATCGTTACCTACCGCCTCAACGATAGACATATCATCAATTTCTTCATGTAGGAGCCGGGAGGTATACTCGGTGGCCGCATCTAATGCTGCCACGGTTACACCAATATATTGTGCGTAGGCTTCCTTGGTTTTTAGAGAGAAGAACCATCGTTCCGCCTTTGGTGTCTCCGTTCGTTCTGTAAAGTTACTACTGGTGAAACCCAGCATTGTAGCAAACTTCCTGCGGCTGACTCCAGCCTGCTCACGGGCGCATATAAAAATCTTTCTGGTCAGACATTCTATGCTCTTACGAAAGAACATCTCCTCGTCTTTTTTTGTAGTGTAACCAGTCACCTTTGATTTCTTGGATGGGGTTGTCTTCCGCTTATATTTTGCGCTGGTTGCCTTTAGCTTGGTGGACACGGTAATCCCTCCTACTTTACTTCTATCTAAGAGGATATCAAAATTCACGTACACTGTCAATCACGATATTTTTGTCACATTCTACCCCGTGAGTGTATTGACTTTTAGATCGGGTTGCGTATACTAACATGTGCGCACTATTCACTTAAAAATAGGGGAGGTAATACGGTGGTAAACGTCCCTCACATACCAGCTAAAGAGATAAATCTAGCCGAAGAAAAGGGCGGCCACCTATGCTGCCTGTATTTAATGTGGGGTCGCCAATCTATCTGCAAATTCTTCCGATTGGCTACCGCCACTGATTTTAGTAGTCCGTCACCCATTCACCCTGAGTGTGCGCATGTTCGGTTCTCAAACCGGAGAGAAGATGGTAGCCAATGGGACTACCCTCTCTGCGCCAGCAAAGAAGCATGGGTGGATGCGATGACGTGGAAGAGGGGGAGAGGAGGCAGAGATACTCGTAAGATATGGCGTCACAGGTTTCAACACTTCAACCAAATGGTGCAGACGCACCCTGGTCGGCCGCGAGCACGTAGAGACATCAGGAGAGGGAGGTAGCTCATGGAACAACCACAAGGACAGCCACAGGAACAGCCGGATAGACAGGCTGGTAACATAATGGACATTCTGAATCAAACTTTTCAGGCTATGGCGGGGGCCATCAACTCAGCAGTAAAACTGGCCCACGCACCGGAGTACACCGAAACAAGAGTCACCATTGACTTCGGAACACGTAGGGTGCAAGCAGATGAGAACGCACCCCCGAATTTGGAGTTCCGTCAGGACATCAGGGTATACGTGGATGGCAAGTTTATATCGCCGCCCGAAGTTGAGGAGATTTTCAAGACCAACCCTGTACTCATTGCCCTAGACAAGCAGGCTATGGAAGCAGAGCGCAAGATAATTGAGGAGCGTCAGAAGCAGATGCAACTGCAAAGGAATATGGCTGCAATCAGGCAGGGCGCACCCGACAAGAAAATCATATTGCCACAATAGGTAGAGGGGGATAAGCGTCATGCCGTCAAAGCCAACCAGAGCACCGATTGATAGTAGTGGAGAGACATTCTGCAACGCATTGGATTCTATGTACGATCTGATGTGGCCGGAGTGGAATAACGGAGTTCCCGACATCACCCCTATCCCGCAGGAGCTGCTGTTCGATAACCCAGTGGATGCAATGCAGGTAGTCTGGGCGCAGGCCCAGAAAGTTGACCAAGAGGATATGAACTCTGGCCCAACCCCGGACTTCATTGACATAGTGGGAGACGTGTTTATGCAGCTTGATGTTGAAGGGCTCAAGATGATTACCAAAATCTTCCAGAGCATCAAGAAGAACTTTGTCGCCGTTCGGTTCTTTAATCCAAAGAACCCGAAAGAGGTATACCTCCGAGCGACACCCAGGTACATCGGGAAGGAAATTATTGCCCAGTCCCGCTCCTTCATAGAAGCAGCAGCTAATGCTCCGACGGCTGCCGAGGCTGTGAAAGAAGCTCTGGCCCCGATGGAAGAGGCTGCCAAGAAGCTGAAGGCTCCCAAGAAGAAAGAGCAGGCCCCTGTGGAGGACACCTCCGGGGCGGGTGACGATGACAGCTCCTTCCTTCAGGAACCAAACCTACCTGAGCAGGCTGAGGGACTGCACAGTGTAAACCATTGCCAGAAATACTACAGCTCCGACCCGTTATACAAAAAGACCATGAAGACCAAGCCGACGTACCGATGTGCGGGGGATTACTTAGCTTCGGATGGCTCCCGCTGTTCCCACGCGGAGGCTGCACCCAACGCTGCGTCGAACCCCAAGGGACCGCTATGTACCTTTAAGAAACGCAATGAGAAGGTCGCACTAAACAACCCGATGGCGTGGCTTTGTACCTGTGAGAAAGCGCAGGAGGCGTGTGTAGAACAGTTTGAGCTCGTAAACAGCCAAGTAGTCATTACTACTATCGAAAACGTAGCTTAATGGCTCTCAGAAGCGTCAATAAGGAAATCGACAAAACAGTACATGAGCTGTTGATTATCGGGGACATATTCTTGTACCCCGATTCTAACAACGTGCTCATGGCAGCGATGGCCGACATTGGCAGCATGGTATTCAAAACCCAGAGTGCAAAAGCACTCTGGGGACCTATAGCCGCGTTCTACAAGGAGTATGGGCATCTCCCGGTTGATGATGTAACCTTCGATACCATCTTCGACGAGAAGCAGATGGCCCTGCTCAATAGAGCGGTGGAAGAAGCCGCCAAACCACCTGTCGATGTCGAACACTACAAATCCGAGTTCCTAAAGAGCGTTATGACGGTGAAGCTCAAGCACGCCGTCAGCGACTTGGAAGCGGATATTGCGCCCTCACATAACAAACCAGTTAATGTTGAGCACGCTTTAACTCGTGCCATGACCAATCTGGACCAAGTGGCGAGTGTGTCGGCAAAATTAACATCGCGTACATCTTTTGCCAACACCCTCGCCGCAGGTATCATGGCCGCTGACAACTTCAGTCTTCGTGAGCAGGGTGAGAGGATTCCCATACCCATCGAGGGCCTCGCGCTAAGCGACAACTTTGCCAAGCCGGGGTCATTCCGTGGCGACCTGAACTTAATCGTCGCCTCCGCCGGTATGGGAAAAACCACGGTCCTCTCCATGCTCGCCGCCGAATACGCGAGATGCTTTGGGAACGTGCTTTACGTCACATTGGAGACCAGCGTGACTCCCATCCTGTTCAAGATATGCTCGTACCTGACCAAAGGAGTAATCAACGCCCACGACTATCTGAAACGGCGGGAGGATACCGGGGGACGGAATCTCTTAGACACCTATCCCTCCTCGGCCACAAAGACCCTAATGGAGATGCCCCACACAATCAACTTCATGGACTTCACCTGCGGAGAAGCCCTCACCGCTGATGCTATTGGCCGCCGTGTCCGGCAGCTGAGGAAGTTCAATGGCATAGACATAGACATCGTAATCGTTGATTACATCGACCTTATGCAGTCTGTGTCAGGTGGCCGCGATAACCAAAGCTCTGGGGGCTCGTCCTCATTGGCGGACCTCGGCTTCTCATACCAGCTGCTGGTCGCTGACGAACTGCGTCAGATGGCCCAACAGAGCAACGTAGTGGTATGGACGGCTACACAGGCTGGTAAAGCTGCGCGTGTAGAGGAGGCAGAACTCTCCAAGTTCAAGCCTATCGGTCAAAAAGATATCTGGGGCTCCGATGGAAAGATGCAGTTTAGTTCTATTGTTTTCGGGTTCTCCATGATAAAGCTGGACCACGGCGCGGCGGTCGGCGTGATGAGCAAAATCAAAGACCGGCACAGCATCGGCAATATGGGTCAGTATTACGCTGCCACGCTCGATTACAAGACAGCGCGGTTGGCTGTCAGGCCCTTGGACCTGAACACCCGACGCAATATGTCATGGCCCGATCTGATGAACACCTGGATTAACGAAGAAAATAAGAAAGCTGAAGCGTCCAATGTTGCGAAACGTCGTACCCTTACCTCACCTACACAGACGAAACTTTTTGCCCCAACGGATTAGAGGTGAATTACTATGAAAATTGCATTAAGCGCAGTTGGTCGGACTCATATTGTCAACCCCAACACTTTAGCAATGGATGGCACTGTACGCATGATTGGAATACGGGAGTGTGATTTATCCAAGACCCTGTGCGGCATGGTCATATCGGAGCGTGGGTGGACAGCGTATAACAATGGCACGATGGCCGAAGTCTCCTGCACACGTTGTGCGAAACTGGTCAAGAAGTATGGAATATCTTGATTCGTCACTATCCCTGGCAATCAATGTAATAGATGGCATGTTCGCCTACCAGAAGGCGATAGGCGGCCACCGCGTCATAGGCGACGTCGGTGACGACAACATGGATATTGTGCTCAAGAACATTCGGTCGGCTGTGAGAATCATTCAGAACGGAAAGAACTCTGTGTCCAGGTTCTGGCGGGTATGGCCGTGGATGTTTCGCCTAGCACATCCAGGTGTCCCTAAGTTCAAGATGATTCATCAATTCCCCATGCTCAACCCTCCAATCGCTGAGGAGATGGAGGACAAGAGTAAGAAAGTACCAGGGTTTATATATTCGGGTGACATACGAAGCGAGATGGCCTCCAAACTACGTGGGTCAGAATGGAACTCCATGATTTCCCTCACCGGCCCCGACGCCACCTGGATGATGAAACACGACCTCATTCGGGTGTTCGACCCGCATGGGGTCTGGTCGAATAGGGCGTTGATGAATCTCGCCAAAGAATTGCAGACGGGCCGCCGCCTCATCAACTCTGATGAATGTGGTGATACCCAGTCATTCAAACAGGTACTGCAATATTATTATCAGTTCAAGCCGGAAGCTGTCGTGATGATGCTTTACGCACGGTTCATGCCGAACTTCCTGTTGTCAAAGCTCCCACACATCAAGACAGTACAAATGTTCAATATTATCCTCTGCACGGAAACTCTGATGGACTACCCGTACAGCATCCTCCGCGTCGGCCTCCCCGCTGTGCATAAACTCTATCGAGTCCCTTACCCCAGCTGCGATTTGATGGCAGAGGAACTGCCGGACGTGGAGGTGCCGGAGGAGTTACAGAAGACAGAAAAGCGTACCAAGCCACTGAGTGGTAAAGAACTTGCGGATTTGTATTAAGGAGGATGGGCATGTCGAAAAATATGTGCGGGGATTGTCTAAAGTTTGACGCATGTAGTAGTGAGTCCATAACTGGTGCATATTCACCAGCCTGTGATGAGTTCAAAGATAACGGATGGAGGTACAACGTGATTGAAGTAGACAACAAATCATTGCGCTTTAATAAGGGCAAAACCCGGCTGGACCTGATACCGGTCGAACCCTTGTGCCTTTTGGGTCACGTATGTGAAATGGGCATTGACAAGTACGGAGAGCACAACTGGCTTCGTGGGTCGAAGTGGTCCAATATGGTCGCTTCTGCGATGCGCCACATTGACGCTTTCAGAGGCGGCGAAGACTACGACCCTGAATCCGGTGCGCCACACCTTGTGCACGCAGCCTGGAATATGCTGGCCCTAACCGAGTATATGCTGCGTGGGATTGGGGAGGACGACCGCGTGTTCAAGCTGTCAAGCGAATATCGTAAGATAGCCCCAAGGCCGGTAGAGCCAGCTGAAGCGCATGATAAGTGGACCCCACTTATCAACAAACTTCAGGAAATAGCTGGGCCTATTGGCAAGAATCTAAGGGAGAACGAACACGACTCTAAGACGCTTATTCACCAGTGGGTTATGGAGGACGACATTTCCTTACCAATCAATTTTACGAAGATTTACGATGATAAACTAGACGTACAGCAAATCTTGCTTCATTTGCAAGCGGAGTTACCAGACGGCTTGCCACTGTCCTGGCTGGCGCAGTCGCTATATAATGCAGTACATGGGGTTAAATAAGTTCTTGAAAAGCAGGTGATATAAGTGGACGGTTCCAGGATTGTAACCACAAATAATGTTGGGGTCATTGTAACGTCTGAATCGAAAAGGCTGCACGTCGAGGGCATGAAGGCCATTGCCATTCAAACAATCGGGGTGGACAGTCGTGCACCCGGTGCGTTGATGGCGGTCAGTGCCGGTGACGTTCACATTTCGTTCAGTAGCCTAGCGCCCGACTTCCCGCCGGTTAAAGCTCGCACCGCTGTTGACTTCGAGGAAACTACGGGGCGTGGCATGGAGCACTTCGGAGATGTATGGTCGGCGCGGCTCCAGGGCTTCCCCAGGAACCCTGCCAATGTCATCCTCACGTTTACCGTCGAGGCACAGAAGGGTGGCTCCTTGGTTGTTGACACCCTTCAAGATGGGACACTGATTGGCGATATCGTTGTTGGAGAGTCCAGTTTGAATTGGCAGACCGGCGAAATATCGTTTAAGTTCCTGGAGCCCGTCCTCAATAGAAAACCAGTTATCCTGCGCGTGCGCCATCCCGGAACCCCCAGACCCGAAGAAAGATTTGAGTTGACCGGCGTTCCGTATGATGGTCAGAAGGTATTCGCATTCCAAATCGGAACCAAACCTAATGTCAACCAGCCTCTTGTGAACCCGGCAGGGCGTGGTATAGCCCCCGGTACTGTTCGCCTCTCGGCACAAGCCGCTGATGGACGAATCATGAGAGTTATCGACGACGGCCACGGTCGGCTGGTAGGGGATATCGAACCACAAACCGGGGAAGAAACTGGCATCCGTTACAACTTCATCAACTATGCTACTGGTTCTGCGGTTGTTATGTTCGCCAATCCAGTCGAACACAATATGCCGGTGGGGGCTAGATTCGGAGTCATGTTTGACGTAACCCTGTTTAGAGAGATGCCTCAACATGAGCGTGTCACAGTCTCCATTAAGTATGAGGACCTCCGACGCATCGTACACTCGGCAGAGTTGACGATGGACGCTGAACAGGCAGCGATGCAGTTCAGTTCGTAGGTGGCGTTATGAGTAGTTGCCGGTCCAACATCCCGTGTATAACCCCGACGATACCAAAAGAGCTGCTCATACGTGAAGCAGCTCAGGCGCTGAATGTTAGAGTGGCAGAAGGGGGCGGCTTCGGTCGCACCTATTCTGTCGAGGAAATCAACGACATCTTTGATGTCATCATCGACAGGATTGGCCGCCACATCCTTGCCAACCGTAGAGTGTCTATGGGCTCCCTTGGCCTTATGTTTGGGAACTGTCATGGAATCTTCTTTGAAAGGTGTGGACAGAGATTTGGGCTCGATCCAAGGTGTATTGTCCAATATGATAGGCCGCGTACTTGTAATACTCCGGGTACTCTGCTTGCTTGCGGTCGCGCTTCCTGCATTAGTTGTGGTGGCTGTAGGAATTGCGTTCCTCAAAATAGGTGTAACTGTAGTAGCGATAGCACTGCTCCTTGCAGATGCGCCTGCAACGAAAGCCTGGGTGGACCGCGCCAGGACGAAACTTACTGTTGACCTAGAGGTGTAATATGCCACAAATTCCACAGATGCTTAAAGGAGCTTTCAATATTCCCGACGCGATAGCCGATCTGTTCAACAGAACTTTCCGTCGGGAAGACGCTATTTACACGCGCTCAGAGCACCCGCACAACGTACAGTATACGTATGGGGACTATGTGTACAGGGGTAGGGTTATCAAACTGATCGACCGCATCGTAGTGGAGTACGAATCTTCCAAACCAACGGAAGTATTTACAGCGGAGCGTGAAGGACCAGATGGGGTACTCACCGGCTCGCGCCGCACCATTCATTTTGCCAATCCGAGAGAGCTGGTGGCTGGTTCAGAAGAGTTAAGACCGAGTTAAAAGAGGGGGAAATGCGTAACATGGCAATGATTATAGAAACAAAACTGGTGAACGAAGGATTCATTCCCAAGAGAGTCCACAAGATGGATGTGGGGTACGACTTACGCTCAGCAGAGGAGCTCAATCTCTATGTGGGGGAGACACGGGCGGTTAAGACAGGTGTTTCGGTACATATGCCGGGCTGCGTCATGGGAACAGTAAGGGGACGTTCCGGCCTCGCCACAAAGGGCATCTTCGCTCATGTGGGGACCATCGACAGCGGATACCAAGGGGAGATAGCGGTAATCCTGCACAACACTTCCCAGGCTGCTTTCAAAATAGAGAAGGGCGACCGTATCGGTCAGCTGATATTTAGCACCGTTCTCACACCAGAGTTCAAAATCATTGAGGAGTTCTCAGCGAAGTCAGACCGTGGAACCAACGGGTTCGGCTCAACCGGAACAGTCTAACCTTATAACAATCTAACACTAAAACAAATACCGCAAGCCATATTTACAGCTTGCGGTATTTCTGTATCTGTGATAATATAAATCATCTTTCGAAAATGGAGGCGTTGCAATGTCAGATGAGTTCTTTATGGAAAAGATGAAAGTGTCGGACGAGACGAGGGCGATGCTTGGACTACGCAATGAGGAAGACGAGAATCCTTATGGAGATGAGCATAAATCGGATTATGTTTTATCTCCTATACCAGAAGTAGAGTTTGATCCTACAGAGGATGTTCAAACCGACGAGATGCTGCCAGTCTCAGACTTCCCCCTCGACCTGTTGAACCCACACCGTATGAAGCCAGCGTTCAAGGAAGTCTATGGAGAGGATGGCACCGCGTACCAATTCGTCATTGATTCGATGTCTGAGGCTTTCAGCGGTCTATTGGAACCAAGCGTCTGCGAGAGTTGCCCCTACACAGAATGTCCCAAAGTGCTACCGTCAGTATTAGGGCTCAACAAGAGTTCTATTAAGGAGCCAGCCAAGTTGGTCATCGTTGGTGAGGGTGCTGGTGCTGAGGAGGAGAAGATGGGAGTTGGCTTTGTAGGCGCGTCGGGCCAGCTGATGTTCAACATCTTTGGTAAAGTGTTCAACGAGAACATGCCACACACTCTGGTCACAAATGCTGTGTGGTGCAGGCCACCGGACAATGAAACCCCCAATGCCAAGACCCTCAAAAACTGTGCGTTCAACTATTTGTTCCCCCTTCTACTACACGAATCTATCGTGGCCGACGACGCCATTATTGTCTGCGTCGGCAAGTCAGCCTGGACAGTGTTGCACAACATGTCGAACAGTGGTATCAAAGCACCTTCTATCCTGACCGCTCATGGGTATCACACTGAGTTGACGTTTGAGTCAACATACCCCTATGAGGTGAGTCGAACCTTCCAAGTGTTCCCAATGATTCACCCCGCCTACGTCCTCCGCGCCGGTAAGCCTGAGATGCTGGCAGATGACGTCTCCGCACTCTTTGACCTCTACTTCAAAGTGCCTGGGACACTATCGGACGCCAGAAAAGGATTTGAGGTCACGAGAAAAGAGATTCAAAAGGCCACGAAGGTAGTAAAAGACCTGATGACCACCCCTGAGATAGACGCGCTGGTTGAAAGAATCTATGGCTTGCACACGGATGAGAGCCTACCACCGGTTATCTCCTTCGACGTGGAAAGCAGGAACACCAAACACGCTGACATTTCAAATTACCTTACACTGGCTGGTTTTGGCCTCTCTGAGTCTGAGGGTATCCAATTCATAGATACTGGACTCAACAATATCCGTCCTTTGATGCTACGGTTCCGGGACGAAGGGTTCATTATGGTTGGGCAAAACATATACTTCGACCTGATGATGTTGTTTAGGCAGAACATAATCCAGTCAGTGGACGAACTCCCGTGGTATTTTGACACCATGATTATGCACCACATCATCAACGAGAACTCTCCCGCCGGTTTGAAGTTCCTCCTACAGAAATACTGTGGCTGGCCGGATTATGGCGCTGAACTCGAACCCCACCTGAAGGAAGTCGGAGGGGATTATGGGCGGCTGCCACTGAAAGTCCTGCTTGGCTACCACGCACTGGATATCTGCGGGAACATCAAGCTGTTCAACATACTGATGCCAATGGTTTATGATGAGAAGGTGTCCGGGTACTGGTTATTGGACTACCTTGAACTGACTCATACCCTTGACCGGCATCTCCTTCAGGCGGCGATGAATGGGCTCAGCGTTGACCGTGAAGTGAGGGCTGAACTGGCTAAGGAACTCATGGAAATAATTGAGCGCACCTCCGCTACCTTAGACACACCCTACACGCGCCGTCTCATCTACACCATATCCCAGATGTCCAAAGACCTGAAAGACAGCATCATAGGTAGCCTGTCCGACTTCCCTGTCGCCGACGCATTGCCAGACGACCCGAAGATTCTGAATAAAATCGAGCCCTTTAATCCAGGCTCGACTCAGCAGCTGACCATGCTGTTGGCGTCCACCCTGTCGTCCAGTGTGAAGACTCATCTGAAGAAGACTCTGGGGGCTACGATGTTCACCGAGAAGGGCAAGGTATCGGTCGCTGACGACACTCTCAGTGCAATGCTTAGTGCGTTTGACAAGCTGCCAAAGACCATAACCGATGACGAAAAGATGACGATTCCCTACGTTAAAGAAGTCATAGGTGTGGTCAAGGAGTACCGTTCAGCCACGAAGTTGAACTCCACATACATCGACGGGATGCTGGACAACTTGTGGCCCGATGATAGGGTACGTGCCCACTGGAAAGTGACAGGCACGGTTACAGGACGCCTCAGTTGTACCTCCCCGAACCTTCAAAACATTCCACGGGAAGGTGTTGTGAAGGTCAAGGATATGTTCGTGGTCAACCGGCCCGGATATATCATGATGAACTTTGACTTGTCCCAGGCGGAAATGAGGGGGCTGGCCTCCGTATCCGGGGACGAGGGCCTCGCAAAGTCTTACAGGGAAGGTTTGGACGTACACAAATCGGTGGGCTCCATGATATTCAACAAGCCTTACGATGAGATTACAAAGGCCGAACGCCAAGCCTCCAAACCCTGGGGCTTCGGTGCCATCTACGGAGCTGGCCCGGCCATGCTTGGTGAGAAGGCTGGCATCACGAAGGAAAAGGCCAGGGAATATCTCAGTAAGTTCTTTGCCGGATTCCCGAAGGTGCAACCGTGGATTGAGGAGCAGCATAGGATGCTCAAGGAGCACGGCTACGTCGTGGGTGTGCTTGGCCGGAAGCGCAACCTGCCACACTCGATGTCCAAAGACCCCAGGGACCTGTCGGACCTCAAGCGAGAAGCCCAGAACGCCCCCATCCAGCAGCTGGCGAGCGACTTCAACCTGCTGGTGGTACGAGAACTTCTGAGGGAGTTAAAGAGCGGTGCCCACATGATTGCCGAGTCTGACGTGCTCTTTGTGAACACCGTTCACGACTCTACTATGTGGGAGGTCGGTCGGTGGGCCGCTGCACCTTTCTATGACCTGTACATGGACTGTCTCGATATAGTAAACGGTATATACAGAGATGCAATAGGGGATGGATGGGTTGATATGGCGTCCGATTGTGAAATTGGTATGTCGTGGGGCAAAACCCACCCGCTTACAAGAGTTGTTAAGTACAGCAACGATACCGCCTGCGTGTACGACACCAAAGAGTTCATTGTAACGGTGGATAAGACTGAAATGAGTATGGCTGACTTTTTTAGCATCGTGGAGGCTGATGACAATGAGTAAAGAGAAGGTCAATGTTACATTTTTGGAGTACCCTGAACTGACGCAGAAACTGAAAGTGGCGTGTGCTGAGCAGGGGATACCGATGCGCGATGTGTTCCACACAGCCATTTTGTCGTTCCTGGGACTGGAGGAGCCAGAGCCCGGTGTCTTCCAGCCGATGGAGGAAGGTGAGTAGCATGGGATTGTTTAAGGCCAGATGCTTGGCGTCAGGGCAGTTTAGAAACAGAGAGTTTACTATCTACGCGGTGTCCCAGTTCGACGGGAAGCCATCGGCCAATCCATACTTTTTAATCTGGGTGCCGTTCCGTAACCATTGGCAGTGGATGCCGAGCTCCGAGTTTGTACCGGTGGAAGAATGACACGCGCCGCGTTCATAACGGACACTCACATTGGCCTGGGGTTTAAGGATGACCGTGTTTATAAAGTCCTGAACTCCTATGCCGATGCGATGGACCGTTTGCAGCCGGATGTTATCTTCCATCTCGGCGACGTGTTCCACACCAAACGCCCGGCTGCCGACGCCATAGAGTTCGCCACCACATGGTTCACCCGATTGGCGCAGGCGGCCACCACGGTCGTCGTTCTGGCCGGTGGGCATGACACCGACGCTCACATGGGCATCACCGCGATTGACTTCCTTGATGACCTATCGGACAACATTAAGATAATCCTGGAGCCGGAGAGCTTAGGGAACATCTTACTCATGCCGTACATTCGTCGCCTTGAGAATAAGCACCTCAAGATGCTGACCCAGCACGATATCGTGTTCATGCACCAGGGAATCGCCGATGCACCACTGGATAATCAGGGAAGAAAATACGGGACTGTGATGGATGCTGTCAACTCTGAGTACCTACACCATCTGTGTTTATGTCTGAACGGCCACATGCACACGCCGTGGACCTCCGGCAACATCCATGTAATAGGGAGCCCATACCCCACAAGACGCGGTATGCTGGCTGATTCGCGCAGCTATCCGGTTTTGGATTTGGAGAACCTTGATGACCTTACCTTTTATAATTATGAGGACACGTTCTCGCTTAAAAAGGTAAACGTAGAATATGACCCGGACCCGGACCTCAAACTGAAGAACGACCTGTACCGTGCGCTTCCGCCACGTGAGACTAACGTGTTTTACTATGTGGACATCGCAGTTACAGGGCAGGTTACGCAGGCGTTATACCTGGAAATCCGCAAGATAGTTGAGTCCGTGTACAAAAAGCAGCTCGATGACCTCTCAGTAATATCGGTGCTGCCACATGACCAGCGAGATGCTATCGACAGCCTGAAACGGGCAACGCGGAAGATGGAGAACACCTCGCCGGTCGCCATGATGCAGGTCTGGATGGAGGATCGGCGCAGGAAAGCGTACTTCGATGCCAACCCCAAGTTACGTGAGCGGATGGTGGCCGCATTTGGGGACATAGTTTCTGGCATAAGTGGTTCGTTAGACGCAACTTTTGATTAAGACGAGGGGGAAGTAGTATGTTTGATATAAACAATATGAGTATTCGTCAACTTATACAAACGGCTGTGACGGGGGCCAAGCAGTTCGAGGGTCTGGAGGGAGACCCGCTAATGCAGAAGTACATGGAAATGCTGAATCAAGATGGCAAATTCCAAGATGACCGCTTCCGTAAACCGTTGCTGGACGCTATCTTACGCCTGGACTTTCAAGCTATGGATTCCCTATCCACCCTGTGCCTGCTCAACCTAACATGGCTCGAAATCAAAAACGGTAAGTATGGGGACTTCGTACAGCAGGAGATAGCAAAGCAGTTACAGCTCACCGCAGATGAATCCCTTGATTACATGCTCCCGATACCTACCGTTGGTATGTCTGATGCACCCGAAGTACGACTGAAAATCAATAACCTGATTAAAGAAGGCTGGCTGCAACATAAAGCGAATGTTATAGTCGGTGTAACCCAGTTCGCAGTCTTCCTGGCCGCCAATAAACCATTACAGAAGCGAAACAACAAAGGGGCGTAGTTATGTACTCCCCGACGTATGATGTCTTGGAGAATCTGGCGCAGCATCTTCAGGACATAGACCTATCATTGTATGTAGGTACAGATGCCGGAGCGCACCAACCGGTTTACTTTGTAAAACCAAAGAACCTTGTTAAGTATGTGGACCGTTCACAACGGTTTATGCCTCTTGTGCGCACTACCGCCAGCCTGTACAGCGAACCGCACAGGACGATGGAGCACGCGGAGCTGGTATGGGCGATCATCGCCGACTTTGACTACGATAGGTTTGAGATGACCGGCCTGGACCGCCACGAGCAGGAGATGCTGCTGCACGCACGATTACAGAAGCTACCACCTACATTCGCGGTACAGACAAGGAATGGGTTTCACCTTTATTGGGTGCTCAAGGAGCCCGAACCTGTGTTCAGCTATGCGTACACCGCATCCATCCTACGTGACGCTATTCAGTCAGACCCGTCAACCGTTGTATTTACCCACTGCATGACGCTGTATTCCTTGCGTAAGGATAAGCCAGGACATATTGTTACAAACCTGATATTCCCAGCATTAGGCAGGCACTGTGATATCAACATAAAAGAGTTTGAAACCTACACATTGACCGACATTCAGAAAGCCTACAAGCAGGCCCCAAGTCTGGTATCAGAAGACTTCATATCAGCAGTAGCGGAATTTGCGGTGGGTACAGCATTTAACAATCGTAATGCCAAGTTCCAACTGACATCAGAGCGAAAAGAACTAATAGATGAAATAGTGGAAAGCACTGATCTTGTTAGATTCTTTCGTGTTCACGGGTATCAAGCATACAGTCGTGGACGAGGTAAAATAGTTATGACTTGTCCATACCATTTGGACCGCAGGCCCTCCGCGTTTGTTAATGTAGAGCCAACCTCGGAGTTCTATGGCCTGTTTCATTGCGTGTCCTGCGGGAAAAAACGGTCACTACCTAACATGGTGGCTGATATTGAAAGTGGAAAGGTGTGATGTAAGTGAAGGTACAAAATATTTTTATTGGTTTAATCCTCATTGGTGTTGTTCTGGTAGTGATGGTCCCAGACGTATTTAACTGGGCGTTAGCAGGTCTCATTGGTGTTGGAGGTCTCACCGCCGCATGTACCAGGAAGAAGATCAAGGACGTCAAAGAGATGGCAGGGGCTGCCGTGCAACAGTTGGCAGAGAAGGATGCCCAGGCCAAGCAAATAAAGCAGGAGTTCGACAAGGCTGTGGAGGTGCACCAGGAACTTGGTGTGACTATACATGGGAAGCTGAGTTCAGAACGGCAGGCGCTTGAGGAAGAAAAGCAGCAGATACGGGACGATAAACCTACCCCCGGTGACGCCGCCAATTTCATCAGGGACCAGCTTAACAAGAGGTAGTACGATGGCTATTAGAAGACTCCTGTTCAACAGTGTTTACGTTGTAATCCTATTAGCAGTAGCGCTGCTTAGTATGTTTATAAGCCGCTCGTACATCTCTATGGATATCCTGCGGCGCATGGATGCTCTCATATTCACCAACACGTCAGAGATTCAACGCTTAGAGGTAGAAGTGAGTTCGATGAGAGGCGATATTCAACACTTCTACGCACGATTTGCGGAGAATAGACGTGAAATTGCACGGTTGAATAACGCTATCGACCAGTTGACTGACACTATTGACAAACTGAATAACGCTTTTACGCAATTCAATAACGAACGCGATACTATAGACCAGCGATTGATATTGATTGAGGAGTTCATGGATAAGTACCGACCATTGATTGAAGTCGTTACACCAGAAGACTTAGTGATACTTGAAAAACTTCATAACGAAATTAAAGGGCTTCAACCACGAAGCGCGGTCCCTAAGAGGACCGCCTTCGCTCTGCTTGCATCCTCCAGGTTGTACGATCTGGACTTGCATTTTCTTACTGCTGTGGCCCACTTTGAGTCCAGGTTTATGCCTAACGCGGTGAGTTCTGCAAACGCTAGAGGGCTGATGCAACTGACCAATTTAATATGGAGAAACTACCGCAACCTGTTCCCTTGGGATATTGAAGTGTGCGTGTTCGATGAGCTGACTAACACATTGGTGGCCGCAAGATTCCTCAGCGACCTAAATAAAAAATATGCCAACAATGCTACCCGTGTTCTGCAACATTACAATGGAGGTCCTTCTGCCGCTTCGCGTGGTGTGGCAGTACGTTACGCCGACGGTGTGCTGCGTAAGTCGGCACAGCTTGCTACAAGCTGGAACTTATATTAAGGAGTGACTTGGATGAGGTCAAAATTCTGGGCACGTGCTGCTTTAGTTATTGTCTTATCATTGTCATTGTGCAGTGTGGCAATATCACAGACGTTTATAACCGTTGTTTCCGGTGGGATAGGCGGAACCTATCACCCATTTGGTATAGCAATGGCCGAAATGCTTTCCAGGAGTGACATTGGCGTAAGGGCAAACTCCCGCGCAACGTCGGCGTCCCGCGAGAACTGCCGCCTTATTGCAAGTGACCAAGCACAAGTGGGAATGACGATGGGCTTTGTGTTATGGCAGGCATACAACGGCATCGGTGTGTTTGAGGGCTACGATGATATGGACCTTCTGATACTGATGAAGTTGTACTCCGCACCGCAACATTTGATAACGACCACCCAAACAGGCATCAAGCGCTTCGAGGATATCCGGGGTAGAAGAGTATCAACCGGGTCACGTGGAGGGGGCGATCAACTGCTAACGGAGAAGATTCTGGAGGTCGCCGGTATAAATCAGTTCAGGGATATTACCAGATGGCAGCTCACGCAGTTAGAGGCTGTCATGGCCTTAAAAGATGGGGATATCGACGCCGCGTTCTTCAACTTTGCCACCCCCGGCGCAAATATATTGCAACTGGCCCTTACGCACGAAGTTGTTCTGATACCAATACCGGACTACATAATAGAGACTGTCTGCAACCAATACCCATTCCTGATCCCCTCTATGATACCGGCAGGCACTTATCCCAGCCAGAAGGTTGATATCAGCACTATTGCAGACGCTAACTATCTTGTTACCAATTCAAACCTGCCAGATCAGATAGCTTATGATATTGTGAGGTTGCTAATTGAGAACCGGGAGTCCTTTATACGTGTAACTCATTACGCTAGTAACTTTACTCCAAAAAATGTATCAGTTGGGATCACACCGTTTCATCCAGGCGCAATCAAGTATTTTGTGGGACAGGGGATAGACATGGAGAGGAAGGATGAGTAATGAAGAAGAGACGGTCTTTATGGGCGGCGTTGGTTCTCTGCGTATACCTGTTATCCTTTACGGCACAAGCTGCGGCCTCGTACTTAACCGACGAGGAGATAGTGGCGGCTGCACAGCTTATCAGGGAGCTAACAGCGGAGAATGATAGTCTGAGACGACAGGTTGACATGCTGGAGGACGGCATGAAACGGTCGGAGGAGATAGTCAAGAGCATGTCTGTTCAGATGCAGGCTTGGGATGCCTTACAGGAATCAAGGAACAAGCTCGCGGACGACACCATCCAACAGTTGTTGGACACGTTAAACCACGCGGACGATACCATCGACCGGCTGGATAGGAGACTGACAAGGGCAGAAGGCCGGGCAGACTTCTGGAGGACAGCTTCGATGCTTATTACGATAGGTGGAGCAATAGCAATAGGTTCAAAATAAAAGAAAAGGGGCGGTGCACAAGCCGCCCCTTTCCACTACAACACAGCCAACGCTCGTTAGGCCGGGTCATTATCGTCATCAAAAAGCCTATCAAATCTATCAGAAACGTATTTATTTACAGATACATTGGCGTTGAAAGCAGCGTCCTTTAATCGAGCGTGCTGCTCATCCGTTAATCTCAGGGTCAGCACTGATCTTTGTCCATTTTCAAGGCGCTCGTTCTGCTCTATAGCCATATTTTTCTCCCCAGTTTAATTATGCAGTCATGATAGCATGACTGCATACATCAGTCAATAGGGCATAAGCCTAGTCGAACACAACAGGGCATCTTCCAATCCAGGTCAGTCTTCCACACTTCAGCGATGATTGAGATGTGGAAAAACTCCCTCCGGGCGTCCAAATTTGCATACACATCATATTCGGGCGCTAGACGGCCCAGGGTGATACTTTCATTTTTTAGGATGATTGGTATGTCCACGGTGCTCTGGGGGTGCTCTTCGTTACGCCACAGCAGGATGGGTAGCTTGCACCGGATGTGAATATCGGTGAGGGTCTCCAAAGCAGTAAGTTTTATCTCCCCAGGTGTACCCCTGGGCACGGCAAAAGTCATTGTGGGATTAAGAGGAACCACTGAACCGTCAACCTCAACGCGAATCCAGGGTTCAATACCCGGTAAGGGCCGCGCCGGTAACGGTGGGAAGAATGGGTGTGGCGGCGGTGGCGGAATCTCAGGGAGAGATTGTTCTATCATTGTAGCCAACCCCGCACTAAGAGCCTCACCCCAGTCCAAGGCGAAGTCGAAAAGTAACCCTCCTGTGTTGTTCACTATTGGGTCCAGCGCGGTAGAGTTTATAGAACCTGTTACTCGTATAGCAGAGAGCCGTATGTTACTGGCGTTTACAGCCGCTTCCGCAGCAGCCCTATAGTGCATTGCTCCGTTTGTAGCCCCGAACATAGTGTCATCATGATGGTCGGTGATGACAACCATGAAGCGTGGATAGTCTGTTGGAGTTGGGTAGTAGAGATTCACAGCATCCCGCACAGCCAAGGTGGAAATCTCACCTCGTGGTCTATTGAACGGAATTGCTGCAAGGGCACTCCTCAATGTATCCAGGTCGTCGGTCCATAGGCTATTGTCAGAGAATGTGGCGTGCCTAAACCCCCACATATCATTGTAGGCATATGAGGCTACTCCTATGTTTATAACTATGTCCCCGATACCGATTAACGCTGCTAGGAAAGCCTCAAGGTTGGCGCTCAGCCTGTTCCTTGCGCCGCTTATCGACCCTGTGTTATCGAAGACGAATACCACGTATGCCTTCCTGGGCTCTGGCTCTGGTGGTTCAATCTCCTCTGGCGGTTCCCATTCTTGGTTTGCAGAGCCAAGTACACCGAACTTAGTAACATACGAATCCTTGGGGAAGTCAAACAGGGCGGACCAAGTAGCAAAGTTTATGCGCCGGAATGGGTTGCCCTTTAAATCCTGGAGTCTTGGATATGTTTTCTGCATGTTGTAAAGCATTACGTTATCCAATATGTAATCCGTGTATTGGTGTGTTACGTTGAATGGGAACAGCTCAAAGAACGCCATTCCCCGCTGCGTTACATGCGCCATCGCTCCCGTCTTTTGGGGTGCGTGCGTTACAGGTATAAGTTCTTCCCGTGCATCAATGAACCACGGGTAGCCATCACTCCTCATCAGCCGCGCCCAGTTCGTGTGTTGGAGTTCTCTGGTTATGGTGTGTCCTATGTGCACGTCCCCTCGCGGGTACTGTCGGAGAATCAGCAGCGGTGCGCTTCCATAGTTACCAAGTGTGGGTATCCACTCTTTTGAATCTATGTGGTGGATAAGCGTCCTGGGTGGCTGCACAACCACCATCGTCGGATGAATCCTGTGGAAGAAAAAGAATGTGGGCGGGAAATTCATTGCCAGGACGATATTGTGCGGCGTCACCAAGAAGTCATAGCAGACCCCTGTGTGATTGACTTGCAAATCTGCGACCCGTGAGCCATTACAATGCACACGATAGAAGGAACAGTTACGCTCATGCCGTTCAAACGTCAGGCTCCACATGCTTCGGTCGGGTGCAAGATGCAGAAGTGTCTGCTCACCACGAGGTAATCTGCGCGGCCATGTTCGGTACGTTTTCATATCAAACGGGGGAGGCGGCGGGGGAGGCGGTGGTGGCGGTGGCGGGGGAGGCGGTGGCGGTGGAGGTTCGCCCTCTTTTGTTATGAAAGCCTGGAGCATAACGAATGAGTCATGGGACATGTCAAGCATGTCAGCGATAGCCAGCTTGATAGTGTTGTTTCCTGGGTTAAGCAACGCAACCACATCTATGGGTACTGTCAGACCACCCGCGCTTGTGGGGAATATTCCACCACTGTTAGTCCTGTAGAACTCAGGGTTTGTGGGTGGCGGCTTGCTGGGTTCATCGTTGATGGTATTGATGGTTATTAAATCGTTTGTGCCAGGGACTAACGCTATGTTTGTTCCATTAACAAAGAAACCAAACACGTCGCTGTACTGGCTATGGATGAAGTTGGGATACTCTGCCGACCCAAAGATAAATCGGAAAGTGATCTGGCCGAGCCCCTCTTCTGGCCTGAAGGAGAATCGTATTTTCATACAATCATTAAGGGGGGAAGTGTCCGGCAGTATCAGTGTGGATAGGTCGGCATCCCCACCAACCCCACCAGCCCAGTTTGGACCATTCGGTGGCCCTATTAAATGGCTGGCGTTACCTGTCGCCATAACCACTCCGGGTCCGAATATGTCAAAGTCCTCAGCGTCATCGAACTTTTGCGCCCCGGTGAAATCGTGGGCGCTAAGAGTGGTATCGGTCAGGTCTATGCTTAAATCGACCAGCCGTGAGAAGTGGCTCCCAAAAAGGATTTGAAGGAACTCTATCTCACTTGTTACGGGTGTGAGCATTAGTGCACCACCAGGATGGGCATTGACAGGGAGTACCCGTTTCTATGCCGACCAAGATAACCCCTGCGTCCAGCGCCAGTTAAGTCCTCAAAGCAGCACAGCCATTGCCGCCCTTCAATATCGTAGAAGAAGAACGGTTCTACGGTCGAGTCGATTAACATAGTCAGAATGTTGAACCACTGTTCGTCGCAAAAGACTGATGAACACTGAATATCCCCGTCTTCGACGTAGGCAATGTGTGGTTGAGGGTATATATGTGTCTCCGGCTGACGTGGTGAGCCATCCACTATATTGAATGTTTCCGGGTTCTCAACGAACGGTAGGAACTCTTGGCTACCCCAGAACGGTCGTGAGTAGTTTGTAAGCTCAGACCGAGCCAACAAGGTATCGCAGGAGCCTTCCACCGCCCGTCCAAACATTACGAAGCGATACTTGTGGGGTTCTTCAGTTTCCCCTGGTAGCGGGGCGTCAGGAGGCATCATAGGGGCTGACCACATCCTGGGTGTGCCGGTGGCCGCTCCGGTGGCATCGAACTCTGTGATAGCCACATGTAGTTCACCGGTTGCACCATCAATTCTAGCCTCAAACTTTGCTGATGTCTGAAGGTTTGGCGATGACCACAGCTGTATAGGCTCAGACCGTAATCCAGTAACCTGTATATATGTAGGGCCGCGCCTAATTGCAAGTTCCATACCACCCATAGCCCCCCAGTATGGAGAGTCATACCGCAAAATACCCAACCCGACTTCTGCTAAGCGGGTGGTAGGGGGTACAGGATTTGGTGTAACACCAGCTGGTAGCCATGAATACAGCGGTGGCCCGGAGGGATTTATGTTGAAGTCCATCTTAGAAAATGTGAACGCCGCTGTACAAGATTCGTTGGCCGGTACAACGAATGACGAGACCACGCCAGATAAAGGATGATGGTCCGAGAAAATAAATTGAAGTCCGAAGTGAGTTGGGGTGGGAGTGTAGTTGTATAACGGCTGCCATTTATTAAAACGATAGCGCCTATGAAATCTATAAATCTCTGTGCCTGAAGCTGTCTCCGCGTTATGAAACTCGAAGTAACACCTTCTTATAGGCCAAACATGGGGTGGCTTCAGATACGGTATTCCAATCATTTTCCTCACCTCGGCTCTATTGTAAACGAGAAGGGCGGCCAATCAAAGCCGCCCTCCTACTATCATCCGTCAAAGCTGACGTGCTTATATGCAGATCAGATGACTGGGATGTCTTATTTGCATTTAGAGAACGCGCAGGTCAGGCAGATTGGACAGCCGCCACTCCTGACCATAGGAGCGCCACACTCAACGCATTTTAATCCACCTTTGGGGACCACTTCACCATCGAGGACAGCGCTCTCGGCTTCCGTTATCTCTACATTACCATCACTGGTAGTCGCTCTTGATTCCTTGCAATGGACAAAGTTCAGATACTCCAATGCTTTACCTATCGCATCCGGTAATGAGCGCAGGGATTCGCTGTCGCTGAAGTCAGCAGCCCAGGTCTCTGACCCACCAATGTCTTTTATGGTGGAGGTGATGTTGCCCAGCTTCGTCCCCGACCGTAGTGATATGGAAATAACCCTAGACAGTGCCTCCGTAACTGCTTTCAGTTCCGAACCGGCCTTACCAATCGACAAGAAGGTTTCAAACGGCTCGTTGTCCAGTGCGTTGAGAGTGACATACAGAGAACCCCACGGAGTAAACGTCTTGGTTGTGTACCCCCTTATGGCTGTAACCCTCTTCTTAACCACGCCGCGCTGTGAGTTTTCGGAAACGGGCTTCCCCTCGGCTTTTATAGTCTGTATAGGCTGGCCGCTGCGTGAGTTGTCGCGGTAGATGGTTACACCCTTTACACCAGCTTCATAGCAGCGTCGGTACACATCCAGTACATCTTCGATGGTGGAATCCTCCGGGGCGTTCACGGTCTTACTGATGCCCTGATCGACATATGGTGCAAGGGCAAACAGTATGGCGAGATGCGCTTCGATGTCCAGATCGGCAACTGTGACCATGTAGGGAGCTTCACTAATTAGGTTGCCACCTTCCAAGATACACTGTTGTTGGTCTGCGCTGAGGAGTTTATGGAAGAACATCATCTCCTTGACGCCAGACCCGTCGGTGCTGGTTATTTTTCTTAACCACCGCCAACCGAAGTTCGGTTCCAGGCCGGAGGATGTCTCGGCAATCATACTCAGTGACCCAGTTGGCGCGATTGATAAGCGACGTGAGTTTCTCATACGCCCGGCGTTGATGTTCTCCATGATGAAAGTTTCTATAGCCCGGTCCATACAGTGGCTGTCCGCTCCCGGTCCGTGTATTGTCATTGGGAATGGGAAACACCGGCCAGTTAGCGCGTCAAGAGAGGTAAATAAAGAGCGTAAACAGCATTCTTCCTTGCTGGTCTTGTCAAACTGACTATTATTTTTTACTGCGTTATCAAAGGTCGCCGCCATAACATCCGCTACCTGAGCTGGCCCAAATATCTCAGCAGTGATAAGCGTGGTAAACAGCGCAGCCGATGATATAACATCCATCAACTCCTCAAGTTTTACCACGGACTCCCCGCTGCCGTAGACTACTCTCTGTTTAATGAAGTAGTCGGCGAGGCCCATGATGCCAAGACCAAGAGGACGTATCTCCCTGGTGTTCTCTTTGATTTCAGTGATGGGGTAGTCTGTGGCGTCGAGGATAAGGTCAAGATAGAACGAGCCGCGCACAGCCTGATGCCATAAACTGTCCAGTGGACTGGCTAGTCCGTTGAATTTTGCCACGTCTATGGAGCCAAGATTGCATGAACTATTGTCACTGCTAGGAATCTCGCCACAAGGGTTCGTACAGTTTATCTTATACGCCGGTTCGCTGAATAAGAGGTTATCCCAGTTGGCCGAGTCTTTGAAGAACACACCAGGGTCTCCCCGGCCCCATGCTGCCGCGCCAATCTTGTACCATAGTTTCCTGGCATCTAGTACAGTACCGCCGTCCCCTGACCGGCTACTTAGGGACCATGCCTTATTGGTAGCCACGGCGTGTAAAAATGCGTCGGATAACGCTACGGAGATATTAAAGTAGGGTAGTACCCCCTCTTCAGTCTTGCAGTTGATGAACTGTTCGATGTCCGGGTGGTCGTCATCTAGCATACCCATGAGAGCTGCGCGGCGCTTCCCGCCCTGTACAATGACAGCTCCCATTGTGTCCCATAAGCGCATGAAAGAGATGGGGCCGGATGCGAAACCACCGAAACCACCGTTGATGACGGACCCCGACTCCCGGAGATTGCTGAAGTTGATGCCCACACCGCCACCGGTCTTAGAAATCTTACCGGCCCTCCTGACGCTCTCGAAGATATCGTCCAGGTCGTCTTGGACACCGAGAATGAAGCAGGCCATAAGCTGGTGATTCTTACCCGTCTGGCAGATATTGCCGATGTCCACGTACTCCTCCAAGGAGGGAAACACGTCTGAATACAGCAGCAGACTACGTGAATTTGTAGCGTTTAACCGCTTGTTTATCAATGTAGTTTCTGGTGGTAGCTCCTTCACAAGTACAGGGGTCCCGGCTGAGAACAGGGCAGGAGAATTGAATAGAAACCTACGGTATGACATATCTACGAAGATTGCTTTCTCAATAACTTTTACGAAGTCATAGAGCGATTCCTTGGTAGTGAACAGGTGCGCCTGTTCGTCCGTGCCAATATCGTAGTAATGCGTCCAGGCAAAAGAGGCAGCGATGGACCGTGCTACACGGCGGCACAGGTCGCCCCATCTTTTTTCGGCATTACCATTTCCATCGACTGCGAAGTACCTGTCTTTCAACAAGGCCATTATGTTCTCAGAAATGCTGACATCCTCTGATGTAGCCACGCAAAAATTGTAATCCTTGGCAGCATCCACCAATGAATCATTCAAATATGAAAATGCAATATCAACACGCTTTCTTGATAGCCCGTACTTTGCTCGTGGGGGGAGCTCCGTTGCAAATTCGGAGTCCTCATAAGGGTTAATTAGACGCTTGTGCACCACTTCCATCATCCACACTTCCTCCTGTTGGTTTGAAATTCTCGTTTTTAACAATCATGAACATAGGTTGTTGTGTTACTGCGGTAGCCCTCACCAGCACGGTTCCCTCTGGTATTTGGAACGGCCCCCTGACGCGGGGTATTAGTTGAACAGTAACCGGGTCGCTCTCGGCATATGGCAGGATTATCTTTGGCACGATGACCGAGTGCGCGTATCCAGTGTCCTCAATAGAGGTCAGTAATAACTGGGTGTTGCCGTAGACGCGAATCTTAACACCCAGTGGTATGTTGACGTAGTTGCAGTCCTCATTTATGGAGATGTTCTCCTGTACGGAGAATAAGATACTACCTGTTGACTCGTCAGCTGTTGGAGGGTAGAACCGTGGTGCATCCAGCCTCTCCGGTTCTACCACTATGCTACAGCCAGCGAACGACGCATTTGCAATCAGCTGTTCTATATCACTGTCTAAGGTCATATTTCAATCTCCGTTATTCCATTGGTGCGAACGAAGGTCACATTATCACCGATGGCGTTTGCGATTATCGCCGAGTTAGTTGTGGCTATGACGTTGCCGTCAATCTCCTCAACCCAGGCTTTCACTTGGTCTATGACTTGGAATACTTCTTCCTTGGCGTCCGATAGACCGGCCTCCATGATGTCTACAATCCAGAGACGGAGCGGGTTTGGGTTCTTGGTGATGAGCTTGTAGGCCATGCGCGTAGCCGTGCCATCGGACAGCCGGTTGGTTCTGAAATCGCGGTGTCCCTCAACAAGTCCATCTTCATCCAGAAGCGGCCACCGTTCTATGAGCAGCATTTCCATCGCTGTGGGAAATCCTGATGGGAAACGAATAACCCGCTGGCCTACATCATGGAACCCAGGAATCTCTTTTTGTAACTCCGTTCGTACCTCCAGCCACAATGCACTGTGCTCCCTACGTAGGAAGAGAATGACCGGTAACAGGTTGGTGGCGGTGGCGTTTACGTGGCGGTGTAGCCTGTCTTGGTGAATTTGTTGGTTCACTTGTCCAGTATTTATGGTAAGGAACCCTATACCCGCCATAAACTCACGTAGCAACTGGAAGTCAATATGTGCGCCACGGTTGATGACGTTACAGATATTGTGGGTGAACGCCAAGCCGGTGATGGAGTTGAGCACAGTGAGCGCCGATGCCCCGTTGACCTTGTTCATGAGGATGAGAGGATTGCCAAAATCGTCGAAGCGGACATTGGTTATGATAGGGGCGTTGGCTAACTCATGTAGTATAAACGCCCTACCCGGTGTAGCCAGCATGATGAGAACGTCCACAGGTACTGTTTCCACGTCATCATCACCACTAGCTACTTTCCCTGATCTATGTGCTATCAGCGCTTCGTAATCTTTGATGAGGCACCGGCTCAAATCATCATGGGAGTACACAACACGGTAAGTGAACGGCTTGACGATTTCCACAACATCATCAGCAACCACGTCGAACTCAGTCTCTGTGACCTGATAGTGTACCTCGAACCCCATAGGCTTCCCTTTGTCCAACATTGCATCCGGGCCGAGCTCGACTGGCTCCTGTAGGCTTGTGTGAATGCCAGCTATGAGCCGGAATGCGGCCACCAGATTCGACTTGCCGGTGTTTATGCCCCCCTGCACTGCAAGATAATTGCTGATCGGGTCAGCCAAACCTACCGGGTCGTCACCACCGTCATCGTCACCGGGTATCTTTACCCCTGAGAAAGTTCTCCCCAGGGTCAGCTCCTCAAAAGCTCTGAAGTTCCAAATGCTAATTCCAAGCAACCTTGTTTTAGCCACTTCTCACAACTCCTTTACTCCTCTGTTTCGTCCGTTTCAGGGTCCATATCCGTATCCATCGAGTCATAGTCCATATCTTCGGGAGGTGGCAAGACTGGATTAGCTGACTTTAACTGAACTACGCGGACGTCTTCTTCAAATTGTAACTGTAGGTCTTCGTCTTCGCGTAGCATGTCGATGATTTCGGGTAGAGTACCCTCAAAGTCCCTCCATTTGAAGATTCCAGCTCCTTTTTTTCCCGGTGCATACGCCACGCAGGAGTCCGCTAAATCAAACGCGGCATGTAGAACATTGCTCTGGACTATATCCACACCCATGTCAAAGACATTCAACATGGCTCCAACCCTGAACGGCGCTGAACATTTATTCTTTTGACATACGAAGTGTAGGATGTTACCAAGAATGTCATCCTTATTGTTCGTTATTTTGGATTGTCCACCGGCGAAACTCTTACCCCAGGGGTTCTTGTGCGTTATTTTGAAACGCACGTCGGCCTCGTGCTTCCAGTTGTGACCACCGGCAGGCTTTTCTGTGTCACCATACCCTGGCCTGCCGGTCATATTGATGACCGCTCGCTGTTGGTTGCACACGAGGAACACGATGTTGTACTTACGGATGGCGTCCTTCAGGGGTGGCATGTATTTACCTACCTCAGCCGCTGCCCGTCCAATACGGTTGTCGGCCCCCGCCCCTGAACTGTCGTCGAGGTCCAGGTCAAACACCGACGTACCGCCTATAGAGTCCCATACGAACACGAGGGGTGGGGCGTCAGCCCTCTCCTTTGCCGGTAAGCTATCAACCAATGTGGCATATTGCCTGACCAGCCGTGCAATGCTCATAAAAATAAATGCGTAGGTCATAGTCTTACCGGGGGGAGCTTCCAGTACCATCAAATGATTCGGGTCGCGTTTAATATGGGCACGTGCAAGTGTTGAATCATCTATGCTGGCCTCAGTGTCAGCTATCACAACCATTGCATCATACCTATTTTGGAGTATTCCAGCGACGGCTAGGAGCGCGGTCGTCTTACCACCCATCTCAGGCCCGTAAAATTCTATGACTGCACCTGCTGGAATACCTTTGCCCTTCCCAAACGCATAGTCGAGAGCGAGCATTGGAGTCTTATACCACTTTCTATTAACGGCTATAGTTGAGGCGCTGACTGATTTTACACCGTCGGTTGCGGCGCGCAGTCGGGATGAAAGTACAGAGTTAATACTGAACCCCTGCTCCTTTGCTTTGCTTATGTCTTTCTTGGCGGTGTTCACGCGCTGTGCCCACGTCATGGACTTAGTGTTCTCAGTTGGTTTGAAGGTATCCTCTTTCTTCTTAGCGGCCTGCGGCTTCTCTGCAATAGCTTCTTCCTTTGGCTGCGGGGCAGCTTTGGACTCAGCCGGTTTAGAAGACTTAGACGCTGGTTTCACTACTTTCTTGGACGGCATTTATATCTCCACCTCACCATACATAGCTTCGTATTCATTACAAAACTGCTTGTACTCCTTGTATTTGGCAAATCCTGGCCGTAGCTCGTGTGCGAACTCCTCCCACCGTTCAGGGAGGACACCGGTTCTGCCGTACTCATACCACTTGATTTGATTCTCATATACCCTCGCTATATCCAACAGCCTGCGTATCTCGTTCTCATCAGCGTCCAGTTCAGTGTTCTTTACAGAATCACGAAGCTCCTCCGCCTGTGCACGTAGTGAGATTACTGCCTCCCGTACACGCCCTACTACATTCTCCATGACTTCTGGACCGGGCCTAACCACCTTGATTGATGCTATAGGAGTAACTTTCTTTGTAACACGTACCTCTGGATCGCTGTCTACGGTAGGAGGTACGTTGGCATCTTCTACTGGTTCCGTATCGTTGTCTTTTGTGGGCTCCGTGTCACTGTCGTCCCCTTCTCCTTTTGGCGCAACCCAAAAGTCCACATGTTTCTCTCCACGTTGACCGGCGATGCTCTCCACAAAGGGGAGCAGCACCGTCTCTGCCCAGATGCAATAGGCCAACGCAGCACCGCGACGACTGGGGCTGCCCATACCCCTGAGTTCCTCCTCCGACCGAACAAACTGAATGAGTTTTTTGAATCCTGATATGCTCACGCAGACGTACTTGGAGCCGGAGCGCACACTGGACTGATAGCGTTTGAGTTCAGGGAACGCCACACCTTTGGTTTCTATTGTTAATTTCTCATCTTCATTCAACCGGCTGAGCATGAGCCCAGGTCCTTTTTGACCTTTTACCATATTTAGCCGTGACCACTGGTTATACATTGCAATCCACGGCTTATTTCCTATTGAGATTATGGCTATTCGTTCTCCGGTTCTGGTAAAAATAATCCCGTAGGGCTTATACGTGTTTACCAGTGCCATCCAATCATCTTCCCCAAGTTTTTTAGTAAGGGGCACCGCTGAATCATTTACTGCCAACATTTACCCATCCCCCATTCTTAGTTAAAAGAAGTCCTGGAAGTCGTAGGGACGCTCGCGGAACATTGCTTCCAAGATTTCATCGTGATCTATACCCTCTACCTGCCGGATGTACTCATCCACCGCTGGAAACGCTTGCCGGATACCTTCCAGCAGGTTGACTTCCTCATCTACAGGAATCTTGCCGCGAATAATGCGATGCACATTGCATCAGTCCTTCCGTCCATTGGTTTCTTCTTCCGTGTACCCGGAGTAACAAACTCCGCATCAGGGAAATTTGCTTTTGCGACCTCATAACTATTCATCTTTGTACGGTCGGTCAGTCCTTCAAAGAGAGCCTTGGCCCAGGTTATGGGATAGACGGTCCGGTATTTATAACCGAACGCTTCGAGTCCCATTTCCCATAAACCAAAGCTGTAGCCAGTTTTCATAATGGTGCTGGAATCCTGGCCCGGTTTAGCGATGGGGTGTTCCAGAACAGCAAGGATAATGTCTTGGTCCCCATCCGCTATGTTTATGATGCTGTTAAGAATGTCACACATGCTGCGTAGGTGGTAACGGTCATCCTTGCCCCGTTCTCCTTTAACAACCGGCGCATCCCAGACATGGACAATCCGCTGCTTCTGGACATCCATAACTGCGACCGCGCCGGTCTTACCTGGGTCAATTCCTACCGTCAGTAGGGGCTTACGCATCCTTAAATTCCTCATGAAGTCCAGTTACAACTTCTTTAAGGAGGTCCTTGAGTTCGGGGTCCATATCGAAAGCCTTGTCAAACCCAAGGTCCTGTGGCGATTGACGTTCGTTTACGTCTGGCTTTGGGCGTACCCGCTCAAGCACGGGTAACACTTCATCTTGCAGGAACGTGTGTAGGCTAGTTACAGCTTCCTTGTAGTCCTTGATAGTCACCCCGGCTGGCAATGTTATAGGGGTTTTGTTTGGGAACAGATTAGCCAGCTCCCGTTGGTTCTTCAGCCAGTCTTTGAGCATCTCAGCATTGTGTAATATGAATTTACCAGTCAGCGACCAGTTGTATGTAAGGCGCAGCAGCTGACTCCACAGATGTGGGTATTTGGCTTGTATCAGATCGGAACCGTTGTTATTTACATTTTGGATGTGATGCAACCGCTGACCGGCATTATCAGTGAGTTTAATAAACAGGTCAGAAATCTTGTCAATCTTGAGATTCATCTCTACACCCCCTGCTCGTGGTCTTTTATAAAACGTAACACCTTGGCGAAAGTTCTTCTGTGTTCTCCTGGGGGTTCTGTTGGCCTCTCGGCTTTAAGTATTGGCAGAACTACATCATAAGCGTATTCAAGGAGGTCGATTCCTACCTTATGGTGTTCACTTAGGGTGTGCGTTGACAGCGTTTCCCCAATGTGTTTATCCGTAATCAACGCCCACTCAAATAGAGTTACCATCCACATCTCAAACGAAACGGCGTCACTAACAAACCCTTTTGGGAATATACACCAGTTGTACGATAACCAACCAAGGCGTTCGTACACAGCGGGGTAGTGTTCGAGAAGCCATAAAGACCCCTCTGATTCTGTCGTACAGCCAACTATCATTCCTCCCTCTATTGAATCCAGCGCGTTTATTAACCTAGTCCACGATGGGGTTGGTCTTAGCACCTTGTACTGACTCTTCTTTAGAGCTTCTACAATGGATAACACATTATTCGCCCGTTTCTCACCTACCAGTGCTATCCACAGTTGTATTGCGACTTCCGTTTCTGCGGATAATCTTGCCGCTTCGCTGACTGCTCTACTTGCAACTTCCTTCCCCAAGCCTTCCACTATCAGCCCTGCCTCCTCTTGTGCACGTTGAGACACACTGTGGGGGAATGCCACAAAATTAGCGGAAGGTGGTCTTAATATCATGACGGCTGGACCTCCACCGCGCTGGAAGTACAACGGGGGCACACCGGGAACATAACGCGAGGTCCACCCGTCGGACTATTGAGTTCAACCTCACCGGGGTTGCCAACATAGGTAGCATAAGGTGTAGTCCAGTTGTATATCATTTCACAGTTCCTGCATTTCAAGCGGAGGTTAGCCATTCCAATCACCTTCTAATTTAGGTTTAATGAACCTGTGCGTACTGCCCGTTCAAAGTATGCGATATGTTTATTGGATGCCTCTTTGTATTTCTCCTGAGCCAGTGCCATGACATCATCAAAATTATCTCCTGAGACCGTCACTTCTGCATCCTGCGAGCTGTAATTTATTCCGGGGATAGGGAGCTTCGCGCCGAGCTTTACCGTGAACAGAAAGGAGCCCGATATGGGCCGCGCCTCTTTCTTCTTCTCTTCGTCCTTAACCTCTGTGAACTTCCCAGCCTTCTTCCCCTCCACCTTTGCCTCCTCTGGAGCCGGTTTTGGTGACGGTTTCGCCGCTGGAGCAGCACTCTTTGGGTTTGTAAATCCTTTCATGAACGTCCTCCCTCTCTAATTTAGTGGCGCGGTGGTCTAGGCCGCGCCTATTGGTCTAACAGGGTCTTATGTTTTGCGTTACTTCTTACCACCGCGCAAGCTATTCAGCTTGTCGGCAAATCCTCGTGGCATCCCTCCGGTTTTAGCAGCCTCACCCTTCGCAGCCGTTGACTCCGCCGGTGTTGCTCTCTTTGCGGGAGCCGCTGGCTTTGGGGCAGGTTTGGCAGCGGGGGCAGCCGGTTTCGCTGGCGCTTGAGGAGCCTTTGCTTTTGCCTTTGGAGCCGCTGGTTCGGGCTCCGGGTCATCATCGCCACCGGCGAACGGGTCGCTTACTTCGTCCTCTCCCACTTGGGAGGCCCCTTCGGTGTCGGGTTCGTCACCATCCCCGCCTTCGACGTCGGGGTCGGCGTCCCCTTCACCACCTTCACTTCCCTGGTCGTCTTCTTCGGAACCGTCCTGACCGCCTTCGTTGTCTTCCCCGCCATAGTCTTCTTCACCTCCTTCGTATTGTCCTCCTACTTCTACGCCACCGGCTTCCGATTCCCATGCCTCCATGAACGCCCGGACGAGCTCATCGCCCTCGTCACCACCGACGTCACATGCAAACTGAAGTTGAGCCTGGACGAGTTCGATTATATCGTCCAGTGAGGACACAGGAGCTATAGAATCCAGTGGTTTCAATCCCTGAGCGAGCAACGGGTCGTAGTTCGGGGAATGCTCGCGGGGGACAGGGGTTACTGTGTAGCTGGTGAACATTGCGTTACCCTTCTTCTCACCCTTGATCTGCCAGTCGTAGCCATTCGTGGGCGCGAAGCAGTCCTTCCACAGCGGGTCCATGATGGTCTCAAAAATCTTGTCAATGACCATCTTGGGCAGCCGCGCATCGTACACCTTCTCTTGGTTGGGGTCTGCCACCAGCTTCTGGCGCAGCCTCACCATATCGAGCATGTAAGTCCTGTCAATTAGATAGACCAGGAAGCGCGGGTTCTGTCTAAGCTCGCCGCCGGTGGCCTTGATTTCCGGTACGGAGGAACTGTTGAAGAAGTTCAGCAAGGTGCAGATGGGGCAGGGTTCCATGCGTCCCATCGACTTCGGGCAGATGACGACCTTCTTACGGGCCTCACCCTTCTCGTCGATGATGGGCACCCAGTGCTCATACGCAGGCTGAATCTCAAACTTAGAGCCAACCGGCCTGATTATTCTGATGCGCGTCGTTCCGTTCTGTTGTAATTTGAAGGTTTGGGGGCCTCTGACCTGCCCCATCATGCTGATGAGGTCGGTTAAGTCTGCTTCACCCTTCTTAGGCGCTGCCATCGCTGGCTTTGTTACGGGTTTCTGTAGTGCCAATTAAATCTCCTCCTTATTTTTCTAAACTGTTCAATGTGTTGTACATATCGTCCGGTGAAAATCCGCCATGCCCATCATGTGCCGATGCCAGCGCATCATTGAAGTTGTTGAGAGCGTTTGGTGCAGTCCTCTCCCTATAATCCCTGTTGGCAAGCTCTTTCAACAAGAAGCCACGCTGCTGCATTGCAAACATGATGTTCTGCCAGTAAACCTCTATTGCCTCCGCATCCGCAAGTTCCCTCCTCATCTCCATAAGTGTTTCGTCCTGTTGTGCCATAGCCTTGGACATCTCATCCGTCATCTTCACCTGAGTATTGCTCTTGGCGTCCAGGAACAGAGCGCCCTTCATGGCGTCGATGTCATTCTTCAACGAGTGTGTCCGTGACTTTGCTTCCGCTATGAAGTACGCAAGGTAGGCATACTTCGCTGCATGGTTCATAAGCTCCGACTCAATCCTGCCACCGTCGATTGATATGTAAGGCAGCACAACGGTGTAGGGTAGGTCGAGGCGGCCCCCCGCCGGATACTCCCCTTTTCGCTGACCTTGTTTCAGGTCGAAGTCGTTGAGATTCATGACAAATCCTCTGCTGTCAATATGTCGGGGAACTTGCCAAAGTCGTCAGAGTCCCTGTTCTCTGACCTCATATTGCTCGGCTTGTGCATTTCACCGTCATACACCAAGTAATTCAGCAGCGCAGCACGTAGCGCGTTGAGCTGGGTGTCATCAAACCCCATGTCCGTTGCGCGTTCCAGACAATGGACGATCTGTGAGATTCGGGTCGTGGTGATACCGGCTTGTAAGGCGGTGTAATTCATGAACTGTGATTGCATAGCGCCCGATGGCATATTACGCGCCGCTTTGCATCCAGGACAGCCGCAATCGTCCTCGGAATTGCCGTCCTCGGCCTTCTCATCCCTGAGACCCTTCAGGAACCTTTCCACTGCCATACCCAACATTGGCATCAGCTTGTGACACTCGTATGGGATGTGGTCGGCCATGTCCTTAAACACGAACATCGCAGAGAACAGTACAGGTGAGTCATCAGTGTTACCTGCCAAGAGTACATGGTTTGTGGTACGCGCTGCATCCCCACAGGTCTGGACCCACTCTTCAAATGAGAACCCAAATCCCTCAATGCGCAGGACTTTGTATATGTCCTCTGCGGCTATATAAAGGTCCGAACTGGTATCACTTTTGTATATACGCATGAACATAGTTGCTTTCGTGTCTGGTCCAATGATGCCAATTTCTCCAATCTTTCTCATGTCGCCGTGTAACTTTCCCAAATAAAATCCCTCCTCCGTTTTACTCTTGACAGTTTTCCCCCTTTGGGGGAAAATGGACGCAAACCTACCTAAACGTCATCACCCCTTATCGAATCTACGATTGTTGAATATTCAGCCGCAGCGTCACGTTCTATGATTACTGTGGGCGGGATGATGTCCGAAATGTCTGTGTGAGATATGACGAATATCTGTTTCAGGCCGTACTCATTACCCAGCTCCTCTAGGAATTGGAGCATGGCGTTCTTATGTACTACATCCAATGGTGAGAACACTTCATCCAGCACCCAGAAGTCAACGCCGTCCATCATGCCCCGCTGCTTGAAGGTGGAGAACAACGCGAGCCTGATAGCCAGGGATACCAGCAAGCGACCGCCACCACTGTCCTCATTGAAGTCGGTGTTGAACGATGACCCACGGAACTGAATTGCTAGGGTCTCCCGGCGCTTCTTCTGCCGTACCGAGTTGCAAACCGGGCACTTGTTCTTCTTGGTGGTTATGAAGGTGAATCCGCAGGTGTGGCAGCTGGTGTCCAATACGTTCAGTTCCGTATATGGTTGCACCGTAACCATTATTGAAGAACCCAAAGAGTGCAGCGCCCGATTAACAGCGTATTCGAACTCAGCGATTGAGTTTATGAGTGCATAGAATGGTACTCCATCTTTGGACAGAGCTGGACAAAGAGTTTTATAGAGCACTACGTCATCTGATACTGACCGGATTTCTTCCTGGACAGCCTCGATGTCATCTTTGAGTCTCTTCGCGTACTGCATCTTACCCTCAAGCTCAACTATCTTCGCGTTGTGGGTGGCCGCATCGCGCTGAGCCTCGATGATGCGTTTCTCCACCGTGAGTATTTGCTGTTGATGCTGCTGCACCGATGTGGCCCGTGCATTGTCCAACTGGAGCTGAAGGTTATCCTTCTCAACTGTTAGCAGCCGGAGCTCCTCGGTCAGTTTTTTAAGGTTTTCATTGATGGATATGATGTGCGACTCCGCGCCTATACCCTCGTCGATGATGTCACCCAAGACCTTGAAGGAGTCCTGCAAGCTGGCATACTCATTGTTCGCCATAGTCTGCTGGTCCATCTGTTTCTTAATCCGATTCTCAGCGTCCTCGGCCACCTTGTGCTGACCCTCGTGCTTCATCATCTGTTCTTCCAGCTGTGCTATCACCGCGCTTATATCCTTACCGGCAGCACACTCCTTGAGCGTTACCGGGCATACGCTGCCCTTCTGCTGGAACGATGCCACCGACGCATACCTACTGGTGGACGCTTTTAGGTCTGCCTCGGCGGTGCGCGTGGTGCGCAGGGCCTCGCTGTACCTCTGCTGGAGGGTTTGCAGCTTATCTACATCGACCTTGGGCTCCAGTTCCTTCAGGCGGTCTTTCACGGCAGCCAGCTGGGTCCGTGCGTCGGCGACTTTTGCTTTCATCTTTTCAAAGACGGGAATCTGTCTGCGGGAGCTGCTTATGGAATCATTAACAGTGCCCACTTTCCGTGATGCCGCTGATACTTCCTGCGCGAGCCGCATGATGGTGGTTTGAACGTCAGCCTCTTTCAACTTAGCCAGTTGCGCCTCCATCCGGCCCACCTTCTCGGTAGCTTCGTCACGCAGCCCACGGTAAGTCACAATGTCAGCCTGTATCTGTATCGGGTCAATCTTCGTAGCCTTCTCCAAGCACATAGCGAGGTTGCTTTCCAGCCCATCCAGCCGGGTCTGATAGTTCTTCAGTCTGAGCATAGCCTCTGCATAGTAGGCTTGCCACGGATAGGAAATCTGTGTGAAGGTGTCCATGAGGAACTGTTTTCGGTCGGGCGCTGACAGGTCCATAATTCCACCGGCACCGTCCCCCAACTCCCGTACACCTACCACATGCTGGCGCACCATCCAAGTCAGGCAGGCGTGCTGGTAGTCGCACCCCAACACCGAATTTATAGACTCCTGAAGCTCCTTCTGCCTCATTGCACTAACCTGTTCGATGGAGCCGAGTTCCGGTACGTCGATGGTGAATCTCTTGGCGATATTGTCATACCATCTGGATAGGGCGAACTCATACCCGGAGGCATCCTTCAGGACGACCGACACACCGACGGGCTCGCTGGCGCTTTTGGTGTAGTTGCGATGGATTATCTTTTCCATTGTGTCAAAACGATGCTGGCCGAATAGTGCAAAGGAGAGCAGGTCTGTTACAAAGAATGTTTTACCAGCCCGGTTTGACCGTGCCAGCTCGCCTACGTAGCGGCCTTCTATGGAGATTAAGCCTTCAGGGAGAGATACCTCTTGAAGCCCTGCGAAGGGGCCTAGATTAGAAACGCGGATTGTCTTAATCATTACCTTTTCGACCTTTCTCGACCGCCGGGGTGTGGCCCCACCCCTACGGTGCTCAACAGTTTTAAGTTAGCGTTATTTTCAACTTAGTGTTATCGTCATCGTCATCGTGTTTGTAAGTTTTGCAATCACCCCGGACACTGAAGTGAAGGCATGACATCAAGATAGCACAGGTTATTATTCTTGTCAAGTATTTGGTGCTTCCTGATAAAATGGGTTGCAGACCTGATGGGGAGGTAGTGTGGGTGCCGAGCTGGATATTTGTACAGTATCACGAGGAGTCAAAGGTTCCGATTTGGGTAGGCACGGTTGTCCCGGAGCCCTCCAAAATAAATGTGTTTGCCTCCAGATCGGACAACGTAGGTGTCGTGAATGTCCACGTCAACAGTATGGGCTCCATACGGAGAGATGCTATTCCCATCTACGGTTTCAACTTCAGCCCCGAAAGGGAGCCCGGTTGGGCTACGGCGCTCAAGTGGCCCATCTTGGTGCGTGTATGGAACGTAATAACACAGTTTGTCAACGTGTTCGCTCAGTTCACACCTGTTGAGAGGTACGCCACAGTTCAGGCACAGCTGCCTCATGCTGTAGCCGACGCATACATTACGGGCCTGATAATCAATGAACCTGTCCGAGAGATTACATTGTTCGCCTACCTCCTGGAGACGGAGTGGGAGTACAAATTATTCTGGGAAGTGCGCGGTGAAATGACAGCTACCTTCTTGACAGGCTTCTACACAGTTGTGAAACAGGAACAAATTGACCTCTTTGTACATACTATGGCCCCTGATGTGAACCGAGTGCTCCTGAACGCAGCGGTCATGGAAGGAGAGCAGGCCAAGTTTGCCCAGACTATGCTGTCTGTTATAAATCCAGAGCTGCTGGAGACTATTCAAATGTCGGCCAACGTAATGAGCCCAACCCTGACCGAAACCATCCAGGCACAGGTTCATACCTTGGCCCACGAGCAGCTTAATACCATGCAAATGAAAGCAGAAATTAGTGAGCGTGAGCTTAACGAAACCACCCAGATGAAAGTGGACACCTTAACCCATGAGATTACAGAAACCACTCAGCTGCAAGTGATTACTCGTGAGGAGCATCGTGAGTCCTTCCTCACAAAAGTTGAGGTGCACCGGCGCTACTTAGAGGTGAAGGCACTTATGAAGGTGCACCTCGTCACCCCATATCTCGGCCCGATACTGAACCTGTTGGATTTCAAACTCCGATGGAATTGGATAGTTGAGAAACGCTCCAGGGTTTTCGGCCACATCAACAAGGGTGTCCAGGAGGTTGCGCGTGTTGTTGGTCATGCAATAGGAAAGACTCAACAGTACACGTCGGCTCTTATTGGACTTGGTTATGAAACCAGGACTTACACCCAAATTTCGGCGAGTGTAGAGTTCAATGCCAAGTCGCTAACATTTGTTACCGCAGCGTTTAACCATCTTGCGTATCAGTCCACGGTAAACGCTGCTGTGAATGATACGTCACGATTCTTTGCGGTCCAGGCCCAAATGAATGACGTCACACGGCGGCCAGCAGTCCAGGCTGCGGTAAACCATATTAAACGCACCCCCTGGATTCACGCTGACCCGAAACTTATACAGCGGATTATTAACGTAGTCTTCTCGTCGTATCCTCTTACAGCGGTTCTCTACGTCAACTTTGACGTGCTTACCATCGTGAAGAATACCAATATACTGCTCGACCTGCTGCCCCTACCGTATCACTATCCGATAAGGGCGTTCATGGACCTGCATCAGATTGATGAGCTCAAGTTCCTTAACTTCACCTTTAATGAAGTGAACCTTTCAACAAAGGTTCAAATGACCGTCTATCGTGTCGTGGTTCGCGCCCTCGTACAGTGGTTCCTACATCGTGGGTCCATATCCAATGAGGGTAGTTCCAATGAGATTATCTTTGACCTGAATGCCATCACTCCTATCGTCCCGCAGCCCCCAGGGGTTGGCGGCGACTGGGAGGGTGGCTATGTAGAGTACCCATTCTACGGTATGGGCTTCCAGAGTTCACAAGAGGCGTCCGGCTGGTCCAGTCCAGAAGCCGACCGGTGGGTAAAAAATGCTACGATGTTCTGGAACAAGGCACAGGATGTCTTTGATGAGTAACACGATTGGAAAAGCTGAGCACTATAAGACCATCCTCGCCGACCCTCCTTGGATGGAGAGCGGTGGAGGTAAGGTAAAGCGCGGGGCCGACCGCCATTATGCCTTGATGAAAACGCAGGACATAATGGAACTCCCCGTACAGGCGCTGATACACCCAGAGGGATGCCACCTTTATCTGTGGGCGACCAATAACTTTCTTATGGACGCCCTCTTAGTAATGGAAGCCTGGGGTTTCCAATACGTGACTTGCATCACTTGGATGAAAGAAGGCAAAGCCGGTCTGGGACAGTATTTCAGGGGCCTTACCGAGCACTGTTTGTTCGGTTCCACCCCACAGCGGCTGCCATATAAAACGGTGAACGGTAAACGGCAGCAGGGCTTGACCGGATTTATAGCACCGCGAACAGAACATAGCCGCAAACCTGATGAAATGCGCGATATGATTGAGAAAGTTTCTTACGCCCCGCGCATAGAACTTTTTGCCAGAGAGCGGTTCAAAGGCTGGGATGCCTGGGGACTGGAGGTGGGAGAATGCCCGTAACTCCATATATGATAGACGGTGACTGGACGAATCGACCCATCAAGTATCACACATTGACGGGTACAACCGGCGCGACCGGGGAACGGGAGGAAGTATGCGAGTTCATAGCCGACTCATTCTTTCCTGACTTTGAGCATCCGGCGCGGCTGAACCGCCTCCAGCTGTTGAAAGGTGTTGCCATCCAGCACTCGCTGCCAAGATACTCCACCAAGACCATCGACGTGGTGGCTATCACACGCCGGACAGTGAAAGCTAAGGAAGGTATTGTGATTGACCACGGAGACATCCTCCGACGGCTATACTATACGAATAACCCTGAAGCACCTGCGACGTTCCCAACTGATTTCATGCCAATACGTCGTGACTACTTGATTCTACGGGAGCCAGACGGCCACGTGTACAAGGTGCGCTTCGCCGACGCCCCGCGTGAAACGGTGCTTAGAGGTCTTCGGCATAGACTTATAAAATCATGGCAACTCCGGTTCTTCTACGTCGGAGATGACATAGAGAGTTTCTTGTAAGAGAGAGGGAGGAAAAGTTAATGTCGGTTGGCAACCCTACTGATGATCTGATGCGAATATCGAGAGTGGAAGTGCTTGACGTGGAGGATGCCCGTGAGGTGATACTCCCCACAGTCTCCGGCACTGTCTTCATGGCCCCGTCTGCCTATGTATATAAAATGGAAAACCTCTTTGCGTTTCCTATTGATGAGATGAACCCTGTGTGGCTATACACAGCGGCGGACTACAACAGGGCAGAGCTTGATGGAGAGGTAATTTTCCGTCAGACAAAAGATGTGGTAGGGGTGCGCCTGCCTATGACATTCCTCAATAAGAAGTATGAGTCCCTCTCCCCCACGATGTCTGGTGAAGGAATGAACCTTGGTAGTATGGTGATTGACAATATCCCGATAAATTACATTGGAAGCCGTACAGCTCCTGATGAGCTACCATCAATAACACAGCACATGGTGCCGGATGACATCAGGATTAACCAGGAATCGCTGACAGAGTATGAGATAGTAGTCCTGAACGACTTAGACGAAGACACCTTCTTTATGACCCCCGTAACGAACCCCAAGCATGGCTCGCTGACATCGTTTGGTGAATTTGGTACTGAATCAGAGATGCCGGAAGGCGCAGTAGTAGGGCTGGTCAAAGTAAAAACAGAAGCCAAGATAACAAGGTCTGGCGGCTGTTACCTCGTTACTGGAGCCGAACGCTCCGCGTTGGAAGCCCCGTCTATGACATTGCACAGTGATACGACTACGATAGGCGGCCAATTACCTGAGCCCTGGTTCACAAATCCGTTCCCAACCCTACGGAGCTACCCACAATGGCAGACCATTCATACTATGGTGCAGGAACAGAGGGAAATATACTCCGCTGCTTATGAAACAAGTACAACGTCGGTTGGTGTGGGTATTTTTGTACGAGACGTGAATCAACCCGCCGTTTTACCCTGGAGCAGCGCGGCTTCTGGAATTATGACAAAGCACAGATTCGTGCAGAACCCCAACGATATTAAGCGCACTGTAAAGGTACGGGAGCTTCTGGACTGCACTGAATTTATAGCAAGGTTTAGGGATTCGCTGCGATTTGAGGTGCGTTCCGCGCCGGTGGGTGCGTGCATTCCCATCACCGCTGCCGATGTACAAATAGCCCAGACGTGGCCGGAAAATGGGATAGGCCCACTTACTGATCTGAACATGCTATATCCCTACCCGGTGGAGGGCGCGTTCTTTGTTAATGTACAAACCACACCGCTGGCGTTGCCAATGATGGCAGCGTATCATTGTTACACCCCGATGCAGGTGTACCGCTGTGGTAGACGTGTCAGTATGCTCCACACGCAATCCCCCAACGCTGATATCAATTTAATCGTAACAATGCCTCCCATTGATGAGTGGCAGGAGACCACAAACTCCGCTGGTCAGGGGAGTATGATTCCACGTAACATAACCTCTAGCCCAGGTTTGCACGATGGGGATTTACTCAACCCGATTGGTGATTTTTCCAAAGACTGGTGGGGGTTCAATTTCTACCGGGATACGCGCACATGGGATGATGGGTACAGAGTAACATGGTCCAATAGAAATGGCAGCGGTAGTTATTGGGTCTCTGTTTGGCGTACTACGAGCACACTCCGGGGTTGGTGGTGGAACCCTCAAAGTGACCTTACATTTGGTGAGGAGACCACTTCTGGAAACCCGACAGCGATTCCCATAATGTGCAACATGACGCTGGTATTGACTGGCCTACTTCCTGCTGGTACTCCCGCAGGAACATACAAGTTCAAACCGTTCCGCCGGTACGTGCAGACTCGTGGGGCTCTAAATGCGGTGAACCCTCAGTTTGAATCCACAGATATCGTTGGATATCCGGTGTCGAACTCCACGATGGTGCCATATATAGGGCTGAACATCATTACAGCCATTATAGGTAAATATAATTGGTATCGCTCAGTACGAAACCACATGCCTTACAGCCCAAGCCATCCTATTTCGAGGGTATGGAATGTGGTTGAATCATATGGCCCTGCAATGGGTGTAGTACCCACTCAGCTAAATATCTTTACGCGACTGCTGGTAGACGACCCTCGTGTACCTTTGGTTGGCTATGCTAAGAGGGCGGTCAGCCCAACGATGGTTACAGTGCCTGAGAATGGTCAGGCGCTCTGCTACGTTGACGATTTGGCTGTAACGGCACCCTTCTGGTCTATATATGACGAAGCCTGGGTCATCGCTGTGGCCTCCGCTGAACTCAATACTATATACATACTGGAAGTCATAATGTCAGCCGACGAGAGTATCGTTGAGAAGGTGGCCCGTACTATACGCACGATACCTCTCTGGTCCTGTCCTTATGGGACAATCCAGGAAGTCCTTGGATTAGCACAGTTTACAGAAATACGCTACGAGGATGGGGTAAAGACAAACACACTGGCCCTATACGTGCGCCTTAACCCAGAGGACGCTAAATGGCAGCCATCGGCTACGTTATCCCCGCTGACAATCATACTGCTGCGTGATGATTTCAACTTTAACCTGACCAGAGACAGCGTGGCGCAGCTTCCCCTGCTGCCCAACGTGCCGTTTAATCAAAGGCAGCACATATGGAACCCCGATGTGAATTGGCCGCGTGGTATCGCTGTCATGTTCCCGTATATTTATGTGCTTGGCTTCCGTTATCACGCGCAGCCTACAAATACTGTACGTGACCCGTTAATCCCACCCAACAACGTGGCTAACATGACCGGCGCAGGCTGGATGATGGCTATGTACCGCATGGATGTCATCGAGGGTTCGGTGCCAGAGGTCATACACATGGCAAGCAACGGCAACTTCCGCTTCTACTGGGGGCTCCCGGCGCGACAAATGGATTACGACACCCTGTACTGGCAGGATAGGAATGCCGTCGGGGAGTACGCGAAGTACATGTACGGTCAGCATGAGAATGGTAATCAAGCAACGTGGCCGCTGCCGGTGTCCGCTGCACTACCAATGAAAGCCAGAGGGGAACTTCCAACACTTACCTCTCTTGCAAGCATATCTGCTCAGCTTATCGCCAATCATATGGGATACACCGGGCCAGTGCTTATCAATCCGATGACATCATCCGTTGAAACATGGGGTCTTGAGCAGTTCCCGTTTGCAGCGATATATAACCACAACGTAGGAGTAGCACGAGAGTATCTGTTCGCCAGTTACCCGTTCCAGGGACAGGCTGTTCACTCTGCACACCCCTTTATGCACATCTGTATAGGGGATGGCCTGCCACCCACACCGTTCTCCAGCTCCATTGATATCCAGAACGCATCATATGGCAGGACGCTCATACGCTTGGCCTTCGTCCGTAACAACCTGCTCAGGGATGTGGTGTCCCGCGTCAGGTTGTTTGTACCGCCGCCGGATGTTCTGGAGCACTCACAGATGCTGTGGCTTGGACTCGACAAGGATGGCCCGTGGTTCAAGCAAATTGAACTCAGTGCGTATATCCGGCCAGGAGAACAGGCAAAGTTCTACATCAAGGTAGAGCCTGAGTATGAAGTGGTAGATGCAGTCAACCTTTACATAAACGCAAAGTTCCTTAGAGTCACAAGTTTCTTCGCATATAGGGTGTAAGTGTGCGCTGGATCACAGGACAGGAACAAGAAATTATTCAGCATGGGGACATGGCATTTGTCGGTCCCCATGCTGGTATAGCCTGTCTTGATGATCGCAGATTCATCATTGCTTCTGGCCGACCAGTACACCTGAGTTACGTGGAGGACGGCGCGGTTAAGAACACCCACATCCTATTCTCAATAAGCCATCATGGAATCGGCGCGTACTGCGCTGGTATTCAACTCTCCGATGACTGGTCAGAGGTCTATGTCCTCATGCACAACAAATGGGGGCGTGTGCTTATCGAGCGTGTGGCGTTTAACTGCACAACCGGGGAGTTTACATGGAGACCATCTTGTCCCATACATATTCCATCAGCGCATAAACCGCTGCGGGACCACATTGAAATCGAATGGCCCCGTGAGGCGGCCACCATAGCGCACCTGTTAGTGCCGGACCGATTCAAGACGGCGGGTATGGTGATCGACAAGTACGAAAACATTCCCATCGGGCCTTCTTATTACAAGTACCCACCAGTCTTTGCACGGGTAGGCACGAAGTTGGTTATAGGGATAAACCACCTGCAACCCATCGGAGTATTCCATACCCATCAGTGGGACTTCACACCGCGTGAAGAGTTCATGACCACCTGGATTGACAAGATTGCCACAGCCAATGAACTCTTGGTCGGCCAGTGGTTGAACTGGCAGAAGGAAATCTTCGTGCATGTGACCACGGAAACGGTAGACAAAGAGAGTGATCCACCGACCAAGAGCCACAGGCAACAGTGGATAGAGGATTATGACGCCCCCATGTCATACCTCGAAGGTGAATGGTGGAGGTATGACCGCCGGTGGGAGTGGCAGCAACACTGGGGCTGGTGTAAGGACTTATACCAAGGTGTTATGGTGTGCCTAGTTTGTGGCTGCGTGCAACCATGTGAGTGCACCGAGCAGAAGCATTATATGCCAGCGTACAAATTTGAGAAGTGGTGTGAGGACTGCCCCTGCTTCGATTGTGAAAACTGCTGTAAACATTGCCCGGAGTATGACGACACCATCCCACCTCTTGACCCGGATGAGGAACCGATACTCTGTGGCTGCTGTTGCAGGTGTGACGAACACGATGATAAGGACGTACACTTTTGCGTGTGTTGTAACAGTCAGGATAAGCCGTGCTGCACACACGCCCACGAAAATGAGGAGGGTGAGGTGGAGTGTACCCACTGTGAAGAATGTGATTGCTGCAAGTGCTGCCGACGTTGCAAGTGCTGCCGGTGTAAGAAAGGTGAATGGGTTGCGCAGGGTGATTACCATGAGATCGACAGAGTGTGGTGCCGTACCCTATTACAACACCCTGTTTTAATCAGCAGTATTGTGGTACTCGATGTGAATACCGGCGAGGTGGATGGTGTAACCCACGTGGCCTCCTCACATATTGGCCGGTCTACAAAATATGACCCCAACTTCATAATCAATGGCATGTTGTCGGTAGGCAACGAGATTGATGTTACCTTCTCGAAGATGAGAAAGGACATCCCGTTATCACCTTTGCTGTGGGGTAAGGTGCCACTTGGCAGAGATGCCGAGTCGAACTCTGCCAGAGCTGAGTGGCCGCTGTTCCGCTTCTTACAGTGGTACGGCTCCTCACATTTACCGTGGCTCCTTCAAGATGATGTAGCCATGTTGGATGGTGAGGATTATCAAACTAGACGATTGATAGAAACATATACGATTACTGGGCTCAGCAACGGGGCTACCTTCCTGGACCCCGCTGTTGTAAAGATAAACCCGTCCACCATGAGGATTCCTTACCAGCCGTTCACAGCGGCTGAGTATAGTCTTGCCCTGTCCATGTCGGAGACGCATGGTATTGGCCGTACCGTCTCCACGAACCGCAACTGGAAGTACGAAGTTACTTCCCATGAGTATGTAAGCCGGTTCCAAGGCAATGAGATTGGTAGAGGGCAGGATATTGTTGTGGGGATGGTTGTTGCTTATGTACCAAAGACCGTCCAGGTTACGATAACCAACAACGACCGGATGCGTATGACGTTGGAGAATGTGCTCATCACCGTGCACCCCGACTGGGACTTCCCGTACTACCAGTTCGTGAGCCTGTGGGATAACCCTGTGTCCATCCCCAGCCTAGCTTTCGGTGCATCCGTGACATTTAACGTGACAGTGACGTGCCCCGCCTCTCAAGAGCACCCGAAACCTGTGCTCTTACGCACCACATACACCAAGTCATTCTAGTCTGACAACATCCTCTATTGAGTCTTACACCCATATTTCCAAGTAGCGTTGATATATTTACATCCGTGGATTTTGTCGTGTCAACCAAATTTACTCATTAGGTTGACATTTCATGTTATACTGTTTTCAGAGGCCGAAATCCGCCAAGCGAGTCACTTCGCTTGTGAGGTCTCAAGGCAGGAGGTTGTTTGGCATGTCAAAGTTCACATCCAATAGTCATTCATTTGTCCCAACACCTCTGTTGATAGCACTTAATATTGTCAGAAACTTAAACATGCGTGGTGGCTTGCATTGTATAGGGCCGCCTAAGAAATGATGTGAGGGGGTTCCGCAACCCCCTCACACCTGTATTACGAGACTCCCCCGGCAGGAGATGTCATAGGCATGATAGCAGAACCTCACAACATTTTCAATATGCGTACATAGAGTTCTGTGATTCTCGCAGGGTTTATCACATCAATGGAGTCTCCCAAATACAAATAACTGAATAAGTCATTGGTAACACTGGCGTCTAGCCACGTGTACACATGTCACTTTGTCTTTTTTCGGAGGAGGGAGCTCAATGTCACATCGTCAATCGTCGTACTACGACATCTATGACTTCATGCAGCGCATGGATGTACGTCAACAAGAATTGGAGGAGAGGTTAAATGCCATTCAGCCACCTAATTCTGCCCGTCCTAACTATCCTGGGGCCGTATCTGCTCAGAGTAATAGCACGCCTGTTTCTCCGCAAACGCCAATATTCATACCGGTAAAGAGTGCGGAGGAAGCGTGGAACTACAAGGTTCCACACTGGCAGCTGGTTGGAGAGGGCAAGAAATTTATCTTCTACGACATGGATTCTATGGAGATTCACCTGCTTTGGTACAACGCCAAAGTGCCTGAGATGGTGCAAGCCACAGCATCCTTTGCCAAACAACCTATGCCAGTAGTACCACCGGTAGTACCAGAGCCAGAACCGCAAGCGTCAGCGTTCGACTTTAACGCGACGTTGGATGTGGTTGGCAAGGTAAATCATATCGAGAACCAGCTTAGCCAGATCATGGAGATGCTTACACCAAAGCAGCCCGTCCCCCAGCCAGAGCAGCCCACCACTAAACGGACCCCTAAACACCTGAAGGAAGGGGACGGTGCCGAATGAACATCAATGCCTTTTTACAAGACGTGTGGAGCAACCTCAAAAAAGAAATGCCCGACGTAAACACCGATGAAGTCATGAACAAAGTAACCGAACTTGGTAAAAACCAAAACACCACGAACGGAGTCATGTCGTGGTTAGAAGACTACGCCCAAAGCAAAGGCTGGGGAGCAGCCTTTCAAAACAATCAAATGTGGGAGTCATTCCGTGGCAAACACCCGAATGAAATCCTTTCACATGCTTGGAAAACCGTTCAACAGGTTGGTGTTTCCAAGTTATTAGGTTCATTTTTCCCCGGCGGGAAATGAGATACAACCGCTCGGTCTATAGCGCTGTAGGCAGGGCCTTGTAAATACAGCAACAGAGAGGAAGTGTAGCAAATGTCAACTTTACTGGACGCACATGGCAAGGGCTATCACCCTGTGATTGCAGGAAGCATGGATGGTGATAGAGACCGAGGCAACATGTGGTGGGGCTGGATTTTCGCCCTGGTAATCATCTTCCTGGTCATCATCTTCGCATGGCGGCGTGAACACGGCACTGGGTTGGAAGCAGCGATACCGGCGCTGCTGGCTGGTGGTGTTGGAAGACCAGCTGATACGGGGCACACCGAACGGTGGGACTTGCTGAAAGACTTCGGCGACGTATCAAAAGACATACAGGCCGCTGCGCGTGACCAGGAGAAGAACACAGATAGGTATTTCTTTGACACGCTGCGGTCTATGGACCAGAACACCCAGGCCACTCTACGGACCATAGACCAGAACACTCAGGCCACCCTTACGGCTATCGGCAACAGTGATATCCGCAGCAGAGATAACACCGACCGCGTGATTGCACGCATCGAAGCCTTCGAACGCTCTCAACGTGACGCTGAGGACCGCCGGAGGGAAGCCAGAATCACCTTCCTGGAAACCGCATTGGATAACAGGGATTCCCGCTGGGGCAACGGCTATCGTCCGCCCCACGGCCCCCTGGTGTAACCGAGGGAGGTGTGGGCAGTGCATCGCAAGGAATACCACAGGGAACAAGAGGTAGTCAGGATGAAGGACTTCATCCACAACCTGGGTGAAGCGTTGGCCGACTGCCTTAACGCACATAGCCATTGTGTTGACCTCAAATGCGAAGAGGACACCGCGTTCATCCACACCATCGCTGAGCTTTGTGAGGACTACAACCATATTTGCTGCTTCGTCAGGAACTTCTGCGACCACGTTGACGAATCACTTTACCACTTCGAGTGCCCTGATGGGCCGATAGTGGGCGTCCGCCTCCGGCACTAGAGCCGGTTTATTACTCACTTCTTTGGCTTCAACCTGATGTCCGCCTGATGCCATATCAGATGGGTGCACACATTGGGTAAGCGGAGGGTTGGCAACGGGTGAGCAAATAAACGTAGGAGGTAACACAGATGTACAACGTATATGGACCTGGGCCAAGCCACCGTTTAGATGGTGGTTGCAGTTGCGGATGCGGTTGTGTAGGCGGTTGCAATTTTAATTTCTATCGCTGGCCTGCACCGGAGAGAAAGAAGATGGAGCGGTTGGACACCTCTAGGCTAATAATCCACACTGACGAGTTCGTCAGAAAAGGATTCCGCAAGGATGAGTGCTGCGTCCCCCGCCCCGTCGTTCTGGTCGAGGAGAAGAAGTCGTTCATCATTCGTGCCGAGACACGCTGCCTCGATTACGACACTTACTACACGCTTCAAATCAATAGGGAAACCCCTTATGAGGCGTGGCCGCTTAACACCTTCATTTTGGTTGAACCATGCGGATTCCATCGTGGAGAGGTTGGTCTTGATTGGACCAAAACCGTCCATGAGATTTTCTGCGAGGGCGGCCCGATGGAGCCTACCAGCGGCGAAGGTCACGAGCGCATCGTAACCGAACGTCTTGGCGAACATGGGCATGGTGACGGGAGACTCGTGACACACGGGCACCTCGGCAGAGGCGGAATCCCCGCCGACCCTGCGTTCCCCGCCCAGAATTTCGTCGGCTTCGAGCGCAAAGAGAAGAGTGTTTTGGTTCCTGTTTCCCTGGACCTGCACGGACAAATCGCCAACGGCAAGAACTTTGCAACCGGCGAGTACAAAGTGCCGGGCACTGGCCTTCCGTACCAAAACCGCTTCGTTCTCTTTTACAACAACCGAGGGGTCTTCGTCCTGTCAAGGGATTGGCAGCGTAGATCGGACTATGCGTAGGGCATAAGTCGTTGGGGCGGGGTAACTCCCGCCCCCTTATACGGGAGGGACTATGAACAAGACTGACCACATTCTTTCAGTAATATGTGAGTTGATAGACGACACAACCGTTAAATGTAGCGCGACCAGGGACATATATGTACTGGCCGACCTAATGCGGACACGTATGGCTATGGAAGATTACATAGGAAGATACGGGTCCGAGGAGCCAGAGGCTGTGCCCTGGGACATAGAGCAGTTGGAGAACGAGATACACGACGCTGCAATGTATTACGATAAGTGGCGTGAGACCGGCTACGAACCGTTCAGAGAGGTGGCCGAGGGCGAACTGAGTCATGCGGAAGTCTTGTTGACATTCGCCACGAACATACCAGCTGACAAGGTTGCGGTGTTCACGAAGAAAATCCAGACAATCAAGGCTGGATTAAGGCCAGGACCCAAAGCACTACCCCAACCCACTCCTACCCCGACCCCCGCACCCCAACCAATGCCACCAGTGACGCCTCCCCCGGCGGCAGCTGCGGCACCGGCCACAACGTATAGAGGTGGCTGATAATGGCGGCGAAGGACACCTGGGCTCCCATATTTCAACAACTTATTGATTGCTTGGACACAGCGCGGCGATGGAAGAGTATCGTCAAGCTGAAAGCACAGGCCATGAACCTTCAGGGCGAGAAGCGTAGGAATAGACATGAGGCTAACATGTGCCATGAGTTCCGGCAGTCTATCCAGACCTTGGCAATGGACCTCTTGAAGATCGAATTACACCCCACAGAAAAGCCCCTGAATGTCCCAAACTTCACCTCATACAAAGAATACTTTGTGGCGCTGAAGGAACATTTATGGTGGCTCCATGACTGCATACACAAGCTCGCAAATAGCTTTGACGAGCTGTGTATCCTATCACAACATCTTCACTGCATGTGCGCTTGCATAGTGAAAGAAGCTATGGAGATTGACCGGGAGATAAACGAAGGTGACGCCTATGGTTGGAGCGAACACGTTCTATTTCTCCGGCAAACTTCCTGGAACAATATCAATGACCACTACAAAAACCTTGAGCATGAGCCGTGGTAGGTATTGACACGGCAGGGAGTGGCATGTAATATCCAGGTGCTCATGATGAGTGATTGCAATATCCATCCTCCAATTTTCGAAGCCCGGCGGGAGTGACGCACCCGCCGGTCCTAAAGAAGCCAATGCGGTGCTTTGAACCGCTGAAAAAAGAAGCCGCCGAACCCTAAGAGGGCAGGCGGCTTTACCTTTATCTGTTGTACAATCAGAGCATCGTGCTTGGTAGGGGTGAACTCATTGGCACTGAACGGCCACATTTTAATGATAATCGACCATCTACTTGGTCGGAAAACCATAGTGGACATCAGAACTACGGAAACGGAGCAGGAGTTTGACAACCGGCCTGTCCGAACATCGAATGTTCATTTTGCCTTGGAGACTGGTAAGACAACGGATATCGTCCTTGACGAGTTTACTTGTTCGGCCTACACACCGGAGGTCTGGGACAGGGTGCGTGTCTCTGGTGGCCGCGTACAGTGGTTTGCCTGGATTTTTGAGATGGAGGCACAGGACTCCCCTCCGCTGCGCCCCTACGAGGCCAAAGAGTGTGACCCAGGAATAATAGATGAGTCCGGTACTAACTCCTGTCGTTGGGCTATGTTATGCGTATTCAAAAATGTGCTCACCGATGAACCGTACCTCGACTGGGAGTACGGAGAGGTGGGTGGCCCATACCCATTCATCCCACACAATGGTGTACCCCTCGCGCTTATTAAGTATGACCCAGGCCCACGTCCCCAGATAACAGAGGACGACATCATCAACCTGCGCACGGTAAAAGCTGAGTACGCACCGGCGGGGTACTATATATTCCCGCCTGTCCGTGAGCACGAGGACCTGTACGAAAGGTACACGCGGGACGTGCCGGACGGCGCGGTATCCTTTGTTATAAACGAGGCTCAGTGGTACTTCCATGAGAATGGTGAATGGGGTGCCCAGGGCAGGATACGCTTTGAAAACACCAGCTACTCGAAGGACATAATGCAGGAGACTTCAAGGGTTGACATCCCTTGGATACTGAAGTCGTCGGCTGAGCTTGCTGTGTACCGCGACGGTTTGAAGATGGACCCCCGGAACGACTACGAGGTTCACTTGGGGGCCGCACCCTACGTCCTGTTCAATTACTTGCTGTACCCACACCAGAGAATCCTGATGTTCAGGAACCCGTTCGCTGCTGATGCTTACAGTGCTGATGCCATTAACAATATGGCGAACCGGCTGGAGATATGGGTGGACGGAGAGGTAGGGCACGATGCCTTCCCAGGCTCCGAGGACATGCCATTTAAGACGTTGCAGATGGCTTTCAACTCCATACCGTTATCGTCGCGGTTCACTGTGATTGTACGGGCGCGGCGCTTAAAGTACGCTGACGTAATAATCTCGAACGAATACGGGCAGCGCAGCTGGGGCATCTTGAACAACCGGCTGATGCACCGTTTCATGATTTTTATAGAGCCCAACTGTGAGTGGCAACCGGACATAGACTACGCATTTGTCATTACACAGTCCTCATTTATCTACTTCGACAGGATTATGCCGCCGTATAAATTTAGATTGAATAGCTGTATATCCTACTTCTTCAGGAGTGAGTTCGAGTCCCACGCTGTACTTGCCGGTGGGCACTCTGTTGTGCGTGACGCCGATGCCAAGCGACAGTCCGCGCTGCAAATCTCAGGCGCGTGCATAGCAATCATAGAGAGTAGTTATATCTATCACCTGATTGGCACCGCCGCCGGTTACTCCACGGCAGTCGGCAGCCGGTTCTCAGCTATACAGAGCGCGTCGTCGGCAGCCATGTACTTCGACAACTGTGACTTCCTGGAGAGCGTGAACGTAACCAACGCCTACTTCCACATCATCCAGTCCAGAATAGCCAGAGAGTGCACAGGTATCTTCGACGCCGCCAACGTGCAGGCTGTGAACCTGCTTATGATTGGCGAGGCGAATGCGCCGAGCAGAACCTTCTTCGACATGCAGAATGGTAGCAAACTTACGTTGGTGGCAGCGGAGATTCGTGATGTGGCTCCAAACGCTATAAGGCTAACCGCCAACTCGGTGGCCGCATTGCGGGGCGTGGTCATACGCGGAGCCCGTGGAGATGGCATCCTACTGGATGGCTCATCTTACGTGTTCATTCAAGACTCGGATATTTCAAACTGCGCCGGTAACGGTATCAGTATGATACGTAGCTGTAGTGGATTTGCTGAACGGTTGTATGGAAGTGCCAACATGCACTACGGAATCCTGGCGCGGAAATACAGTTCAATGAATCGTGGTTCAAATGTTGAAATCAGTGGAGCCAACGGAACCTACCTCGAAGTTATTGAGGGTGGTAACACAGTTGCAGCGACGTGGGGAGACCTGCACGTTGCCCCATTGGACGTCAAGATTGAGGTGGGCGGCGGTCTGCGCAAGGAAGTCAGGCCGACCGGTATACCTGATGACGCTCGCTTATGGCTGTTCATCGACCCCGCCGACCTGCTGAACCCGAACTCGGACTTCGGCGCTGCGTTCAACTTTGCTCCGAAGGCAAGTGTCGCTACCTTTACTCAGCCTATGGCACCGAACGATGTGTACGACCAGGACGTCATATTCGTGGGAGAAGGTTATCTATCCTCGGTGAGTCAGCGGTCAACGCTGCTCACAAATGAAAACAGAACTATCCTCACCATAGATGCAACAGAGCAGGCATTCTTGCAGCAGAATAGAACACTGGGCACACACTTTACACCTACAGGAGTTACGCTTAGGCACAGGCCGGGGTTGGGTTACGCCACAAACTTCCCGTATTACTTCACGAGTTTATGGACGTCGTTCTCGTCCATCCAATCGTTTATTATGAACAGCCTAACTGGGTTGACCATACAGGCCACAACACCTCCGGGCACGGAGGTAAGGGTTGGTATCTCACCTAACGCTGGTGGTACGTGGCTCCACTATTCTGGTGGAGCTTGGGCAGCCCTACCTGGACAGTCCACCGCTGCGAGGTTAGCCAGCGCACCGCTGTTTTCCGTGGTCAACGGTTATCCTCCGGCAGCGTGGGAGGAGCTGAGGCTGCTGGCCCACAGTTATATATGCGTAGGCTTTTCCTTGCTGACGACTTCTTTCCTGGTGGCACCGACTGTCCACCAATACACATGGGATTTCCAGTTGGCTGGGTTCCAAAAGGATGTTACACACCTATTCGAGCGTGTGTACTACCCTGGCCGGACAGTGTTTAGGAATATCAGCGGACAGGTGCTGGAGCCTCCATTGGTCTTCTCTGTATTCCCGCTATCCAACAGAGATGCCTAAGATGAATTACTCGAATCGGGCAGGGTGGTGACAACGGATGGCAATGTTTCGTGCGTTCCCAACTGGTGGTGACGACTCTAGGCTACCTGTAGGGCAGCTGGGCCAAACACTCTTTTACGATAAGCCGAACACCAAAGACTTTTTCCCAGACTTCACATGCAAGTTCTTTGCCGTTGTCGAAACGGAGGAAGAACTTGATGAGCTGCGGGAGCTTACTGACCCGCTGCCTCCTGGTTACTTTGAAACCAGAAACATTATTATTGACCGGCGCACCCATGAAGTTCATACATACGTAGCATCCACATGGTTTCTTGACATCAATCTGAAAATAACAGACTCGTCTGTTATAGGTGAGGGCCGGTTTGTCTACTCGGTTTACAAAGGCCGATTCTACTACGTAAAAGATGGTGTACTGAGGAAGCTCCACCAGCTTGGTGTAGGCGGCGGTACTGGGCAATCTGTCTTTGAGCAGTGGTTGGATGAGAACGGCATCGTTAATACACCGGAGACCCATGACGATAACTGGGATGCTTTCATGGAATCCATCACAGGGAAAGATGGAGAAGATGGTAAGGACGGTGAGGATGGGCAGGAGGGTAAATCAGCCTACGACCTGTGGTTAGGGGAGGGCAACGAAGGAACTATACAGGACTTCCTAGATAGCCTGTCCGTCAAGAACATAACAGAGGTAACGGAGATAACCGAGGTCAACATGGGCGCGGCTATCCCGTTCTACACCAAGGAAGTTGTAATAGAAAACACTGTAAACACTACCGGCGTCTCCACTCCATTCGTTTGGACGGCTCACGAAGACGGTTTCCTGCGAGTTATTCTCAGCTGCTCTCACGCATCGAGTGGCCTTTTCATAGATGGAGTAGACATTGGTGTTTCCAACCTCATGGCCGTGGCTGGAGACCTATATATTACCTCTTGCCCTGTACCTGTTGCAGAGGGTGACGTAGTTACGATACACGCCTCCCTCGTCGAAGGTAACTTTGTACGCCAAATGTGGTTCTACCCACCACGCACACATGGTCAAGGTAGGGACGGTAAAGACGGAGAAGATGGTGCGGACGGTGCGGACGGCAAATCAACCTACGAACTGTGGTTAGAAGAGGGCAACGAAGGGACTCTCGCCGACTTTCTTGAAAGCCTAAAAGGAGACGACGGCAACGATGCGTTCGTCACATGGTGTTTGCGTGAGGGTATAGACCCCACAGACCCAGATGCTTGGGATTTATATATGGATGCCATTTCCGGTACAGTGGTGGAGGGTGACACGTATGTCCATCATATAGATGGTGTTGCAATACCCGATTATAAAGCGGAAATAGTAATAGAAAACACTGTAACCACAGAAGCCCCCAGCAATCGTGAGTTTACATGGACGGCAGAGAACGATGGATTCCTCCGCGTCATACTCAGCGGGGCTGTAGCGGGGGACGGCTTATTTGTAGATGATGTTGATATCAGCATGTCCGGTCTCATGTCCGTTGTTGGGGACATGTACTATGGGTATGTACCAGTGCCGGTTAAGATAGGTGACGTTGTTCGGGTTGTGTCCTCTCTGGTGGATGGAAACTTCGTTCGTCAAATCTTCTACTATCCCCCGCGCATCTTCAACGCCCCTCCCACTGGCAAGACTCCTTATATATCCTACGGCGGCCTTGGCGTTCCTAACAGGAAAGTCAATGCAGAGTTTAGGACAGCTCGGCTGCGCAATAAGAAGATAGAGTATGGATTCATAGTAGAAGTCCAGCACCAAACAAATGACATTGAGCCCGACGCCGTGACCGTTCAGCTCCCAGATGTCATGCCTGCTGAGGTTGATTGGGCGTCTGTAGAAATAGAAAACTTTCAGTTCAAACAACAGTTTGACACTCTGCCCGACGCTTCCACAGAATGGTTCGGCGCGGCCCAACCCCAACTTCTGGACACAAATCAGGATGATGAGAAAAGGCGGTTGATAGTGACCGTCAGGGATATAGCCGGGCCTCGGCTATGTGACTGGACGATATGGGTTTACCTTACTTATAAAAGAACCGACGAAGATGAAGCAGTAGTCCTGCCAACCATTCCCGCCGGTGCAATCTTGCCCTTCTTACTGGAAGAGGCACCTGTAGGCTGGCTGGAGCTGAAAGGTCAAACTAAGCAGGCAGAACACTTCCCCGAACTGGTCGGCAAGCCCCATATAAAAGACAACGGAGATGGCACTATTACCTTGCCTGACATGCGCCACGAGATATGCCCGGACGGTGCAGAGGTTCTCAATGTACTTTATTGTGTCAAGTACGTTTCCACATTCAATGATGACCTGCTATTGGCTAGTCGGAGGGAAGGCGACGATGATGGGGATAACATGAAGTGGCCGCCAAAAGATGGCTACCGCTACGTGGCCCAGAATGGCGAGTGGGTGCGCATGATAGGTACTGACGAATGACCGTGGTTGCAAGAGGAGTACGAAATCCTCTGTACGAACTTCCTACAGCGAAACCACAGCTTCCTCCGTGGGAGTTCGACGAGCCTGGATACTGTCAAGCATTCCCAGACTGGCGAACGATCCCCAACCAGCAGATAGAAAACTGGCCTGCTTTTCAGGCTGCATGGCGTTGGATGATTGACCACGTTAGGGAACAGGGTGGACTCCCAAGTATAAATATCACTCCATTTACTGTTATGCTTCCTGAACCTTTTCCTTCAATGTTCACCAGTCTCGATGGCCGGATGCTGGGAGTGACCAGTACCAGAACTATAGAGTACGACCCACGTATGCACACAGTTACTACACTACCCCGTATCTGGTCAGAGGGTAATAGAGGATTGGTCCCGCTACCTACAGGGAAGGTCCTTGTATTAAGTGGTACAGACACCGCACACTTGTGGGACTATAAGGCGGACACTCTTACGTTATCCAATGCCAAGATTGCCACCCCCGGAGGAAGCTATGGAACGCACGTAGGTAGGGATGGATTGATCTACATAATGCCGGGCCATACAGCGTCTGGTATTCTTCAATGTTACGACCCAATTCTGGACACGAACACTATTAAAATCACAAATATAAACATGAATCCTGGGGCCTCCTCGCACGGCGGTGGCGGAGCACTGCTGCCCGATGGACGGATGCTGTTCTGGACTGTTTTTAGCGTGCTTAGAGCCTACATATATAACCCGGCCACTAATGAGCTAACCACCCCAAACCTTGGTGTGTCAGGGAACTCCTTCTATTCAAATACACTAATGCCAGACGGTAGGGTTTTTATAGGACCGTATACTGGTACAAATGCCTTACTCTACGACCCAATACTAAATACCTCCACCACAGTAGCCGGTGTCGGTGGGTCAAATTTTGACGGTGTGGCCGCTCCCTTATTAGATGGCAGAATGCTAATTACCCCCCGGTCACAAAATGTGCCAGCCCGTGTATGGGACCCAATAGGAGGAGGCACATCTATTACTACAGGGGCGGTGTTCCCAGCTTCTGTGTATGATTCCTACCCTTTGATTCAACTAACTACTGGTAATTTGTTGGTACGGGTTAATAGTAACAACACCAGTGTTAATAGAATGCTTGCACTAGCCGAGGTGTACGATACCCCGCCCCAAGCATGTATGCTGTTCTTAACTGGTGGGTTAGTGTGGAGATAAGGAGAGATAGTATGTTTACTGCAAAATTATGGGACAAAAAATCACCTATCAATGGGCTACCCGCTGAGGACATTATTAGGCTAAGGGGTATCCGTGGCGCGGTCGGGCTGGTGATATGTGAAGAAACACAGGCCATTACATATTTCCAATACGATAGTATCAGCCCCTACACCGATGAACAAGCGTTGGATATAGTTAAACACTTGGCGCAGGATGCTATTGATAATTCACACGGTGGTAGAGCCTACCGTGCCAATGAGATTAAGTGCAGACTTGAAGAAATAGATCGGTTATCTTTAAGATGCTTGCGTGCTGTTAGGGCGACTAAAAACGCTGAAGAGGACGAGCATATCTTGACTGCCTTGGAAAATGAAGCCGTAAACCTACGTACAGAGCTAAAGAGCCTGAAGCCATAAGAGAGTCGGTACTGTGGCAAACTTACTGTGTCCAATACTTTGTAAACTAAGGTGCTGGAGGCCCAAAGTGGAGGAACCGCCACCGTATGAAGAAGGATGGCCTGCGTTTCCAACTATGACCGCCAATAACGCACCTGCTCCTTATTTGGTTACTGGAAATTTCACTCCGTGGACCGGCCAACAGTGGTGGAATGGGTTTCAATGGGTGGATCACTACACGGCCTCCCACCCCGCTGGTAGTCCACCGTGGTGGTGTCAGATGGATTTAGGCGTGGAAAAAACTATTTGCGCAGCTGGTATAACGAGTTCAAATGGCACTGTAGGGTCTAGTTTTGTTATAACAACTGCAATAGCCGCATCCAATGACGGAACTAATTTTGTTGAGCTGCACCGTCAGTCATGGGGTGGTGGTATGAGAACAGAGGTTATCCGATTTGACCAACCATTTCCCAAGTATCGGTACTGGCGATTTCATGCAGCGGCGGGGAATGGGTGGGGTAATGTCGGGTCATTTAGACTCTGGATGCCCACACCTGGGTAACTGTCTACCAGTAATATAAGTTAAGATGTTGGCGTCTAATAGTGGAGAAGTAAAGACCAGAATAAGGTGATGACATGGCGAATCCGTCTGAACGCGACAAGCTGTATTACGACCGAATAAATAAGCCGAAGGTCCTGAAGATTGGAGACGGTACAACTCCAGTCAGTGACCTACCTGAAATTGGTTCTGAGTCTGGTGGGGATGGAAAGTCTGCCTACGAGTTGGCCGTGGAACATGGCTTTGTAGGTACTGAGCAAGAATGGCTCGATAGTCTGAATGGTAAAGACGGCCAAGACGGAGCCGATGGTAAAGATGGCGTCGATGGTAAAGATGGGACCGACGGCAAAGACGGTGTTGATGGTAAGGACGGGGAAGATGGAGCCGATGGCAAGTCGGCTTATGAGCTATGGTTAGGGAAAGGCAACACCGGGACACTTCAAGACTTCCTTGATAGCCTGGAAGGACGAGATGGGAAAGATGGTGTTGACGGTAAGGACGGGAAAGACGGCATCAATGGCACCAATGGCATCAATGGAAAAGATGGAAAAGATGGTGCGAAGGGCGAAGACGGGGCCGATGGTAAGGATGGAAAAGACGGGCGCGATGGAGTAGACGGTAAGGACGGCAAAGATGGACAAGATGGTGCCGACGGTCAGGATGGCCGGGACGGTAGAGACGGACGCGACGGCCAGGATGGTTTCCACGGTATAGATGGTGCCGAAGGTAAACCGGGCAGAGATGGTGCCAGCGCCAGCATAGAACACCTGAAAGTCGGCGAGATCGTCACCACACCGAAGTATATAGATGGCCGACCGGTACGTAAGAAGCTCATTCATATACCGAACGTATCCACACTTGCCAACGTAGAAACGCTTGTCAAGACTGGTCTTACAGGTAATCTTACAGCGTGGATTTCCACGTCGGATTCCTTCGTACAGGCCGTCAACGGCAACCACGAGACAGTCAACTTTGTGCTGTCGTCACTGGACGCGCTGCGCGTATGGCTGGACAAGTTGGACATCAAGCTCGTCAGCCCTACCGACGTGTACATCTCCGCGCAGGCTTGGATATGCGTGGCCTTCATCGACATGGATGAGGAGCCCACCGACCCACGCAGCCAGTTCGTTGTCCCTGTTGAGCACCTGAAGATAGATGAAATTGTCCCAACGCATCAGTGGCGTGAGGGACGGCAAGTATATAAAAAGCTCCTCCACATATCCAATGTATCCCTCTTAGCCAACAGAGTGTTGGAAGTAGACACCAAGCTGGCCGGGAACTTGGAGGTATGGATTTCCTCCTCCGACAGCTACGTGAGGGCCGTCAATGGTACACACGAGACGGTCAACTATGTCCTGTCATCACTGGATAGTCTGAAGGTGTGGCTGGACAAGTTCACGTTGAAATTTGTCAGCCCTACAGATGAATACCTCAATGCCAAGGCTTGGATATGCTTGGCGTTCGTAGACCTCGATGAGCCCCAAGATGAAAACATCATTGGCGTATTCCCTCCGGGATACACCCCTGGGAGCGGGACCGGTACTGGGGACGGGTCTCCTGGAAAAGATGGAAAAGATGGAAAAGACGGGAAAGATGGACAGGATGGCCGGGACGGGATTGATGGAGTCGATGGTCGGGATGGCTTAGATGGGCGTGACGGCGAGGACGGACGCGACGGCGAAGACGGGGCCGACGGTAAAGATGGCCGGGATGGGGAAGACGGCAAGGATGGCCGCGACGGAGTAGATGGTAAGGACGGAGCCGATGGCAAGTCTGCATATGAACTGTGGTTAGAGGAAGGTAATGAAGGAACCCTCGGAGACTTCCTTGACAGTCTGCACGGTAAGGATGGCAAAGATGGCAAAGATGGCAAAGATGGTGTCGATGGCAAAGATGGAAAAGACGGCGAAAAAGGTGAAGACGGAAAAGACGGCCAAGATGGAGCCGATGGTAAGGATGGAGAAAAGGGCGAAGACGGAGCCGATGGCAAAGACGGTCAAGATGGTGAGGATGGGAAAGACGGGGAAGATGGAGCCGACGGCCAGGATGGGGCTGATGGAAAGGATGGCCGGGATGGGGAAGATGGGGAAAAGGGCGAGGATGGCAAGTCCCCATTTGAATTATGGCTTGAACAGCAGGGGATTGTAGACACACCAGAGACTCACGAAGAAAATCTAATTGCTTACTTCGAGTTCATGAGGGAGGACTTAGCTAACAAAGTCTGGCCTATACCTAATCTTGAAGTTGGCAAAGAAGTAGCTTTCCCTGAATTGTGGAATGGCCGACGAGTATATAAAAAATTATTCCACAGAACACGCATGGGTGTCACTGTAAGCACGTGGGATTACACTGATACTGGGTTACTACACGCAGACTTACAAGATTACAAAATCGAAAGTGCTTTTTATATTCAGCCGGGCCAATTCAGAGTTCCACTTTCGTATGGAGATGGGGGCTCTTTTCTAAATGCTGCGTTAAATATCGAAACTCCATCTTTAAGGATTGGCACTCACACAAACCATTCAGGATCACGGGTGTGGTCGAATGAAGTAATCATTAAGTACACCAAAAAAGAAGACCCTGTTATTGACCAAGCGTGGATGGACTTCCAAGGCAATCTCGTCGTGCAAGGCAAAGACGGTGAGAAGGGCGAAGATGGTAAGGACGGAGAGCGCGGGGCCGATGGTAAAGATGGACAAGATGGTGCCGACGGTCAGGATGGCCGGGACGGTCGTGACGGGGTTGATGGCGAGGATGGATCACCGACCATCATTGCAGATGCCCTAGACTATCCCGTCGGCTGGCAACAAGTTACAGCTTGGACCGACGATGTGGTGTACACCAATCATGGAATATGGTTAAAGATGAACGGCCAAGACTTCGACCCAGAGGAATACCCAGAATTGATAGACACGAGCGCAGTTGTACATGCAACTGGGGATATTATCACTCCTGCAATGACGAGTGACACAGCTCCCGCACCGTTTAGAATAAGTGCTTCTAGTTCACATGGGGGCTACCCAGCTTGGCACGCCTTCTCTCAACAAAGACCGTCTACACCGTGGCACTCATTATTAGGAGCGGCTCGACCTCACTGGTTACAAGTTGATTGCAGTATGCCGACAGCTATTCAGGGGTATGGGCTCAGAACGCGGGGAGATACCGCCGGTGCCAATCAAACGCCAACGGAGTGGGAGTTGTTAGGATCGAATGACGCTGTAACATGGGATTTAATTGATGGGCAATCTTCTGTAACATGGACTCTTCCAAACTGGGAACTGCGTACATTTAATACAGAACGTGTTTCATATCGCTTTTACCGCATACTCGTTCTTGCTGATACATCTGTAAGCAATGCGTCTATTGGACAATTAGAGTTGTATAGTCCCAGTGGAATAATTCTACGTAACATCTCCCCTGTAAATGGACAGTTCACTTATGTTAAAGCCAAATCCATCAGGCCGGACGCCGGATTCGGGTTCCCAGTCGGCTGGCAGCAAGTTACTGGATGGACGGACGACGAGGTTTATACCCCGTATGGCATGTGGATGAAGATGAACGGCCAAGAGATTGACTTAGAGGAGTTCCCTGAGTTAGAGGGCACGAGTTCTGTTGTGCAAAGGCCGGAAGGCTTAATTGTGCCTCCAATGACAAGCAACACGTCCCCACCACCATTTGTGGCTTCAGCCAGTGGTGTGCAAGTATCCACCGTACAGCCATTCCTAGCTTTCGATAGAAATGCGGCAAGCTCAGGTACTAATGATGGTTGGTTCTCTAATTACAATGCGTTTTCAAATCAGGTGGGGCTTGCATGGTTACAAATAGACTTAGGACAGCCTAATGCAGTTGGTAGGTACATAATACGAAACAGGACGATCCATGCTGGTGATGTAAATAGACTGGTTACACCAAGCGATTGGCAGTTGCAGGGTTCAAACGATGGTAATACGTGGGAGTTAGTGGATGAACGCCAAGGTATCGGGCACGTCACTGGTACGGAGGCTGGACAGTCTATTGGAGAGTTTCATGTAACTGCCCCCAGGAACTTTCGTTTTTATCGTATAACAATAACGGGGATAGCTCATCCAGGGCACCCTTCTACCCCAGGTATGGTACACATCGGCGAATTGGAACTTTATTCCACCGCTGGTACGTTTTTGCGTGATATTTCCCCTGTAAACGGCCAACACACCTATGTCAAGGTTAAAGCCATCGTATCAACCGGTGGTGGGAAAGGTAGGATTTCTGCGGCCACCGCAGTTGAACTAACTGGTGATGTGACTGGTAGTGGTGAAGTTGATGATAAAGGCATAATAAGTATAGAAACGAAAGCGAAGTATAACATTGTCATATCCGCAACGGACCTGGAGGCAGGTGTATCTCCTTTGCCACCGGGCACAATATATTTGGTGTATGAATAATGCCAAAGGGTGCACTCGTAGAAGTCAACGGCGTTGCACGCCAACTAAAGACGGGGTACGTCGAGGTCGGCGGTGTAGCTCGTAAATTAAAAGCCGGGTACATAGAGGCCAATGGTGTGGCTCACACGTTTTGGCCTCCTGTTACTATCCCGCCTTTTGAGCCAGTTGAGTTTGATTACACCGGAGCGCCACGAGAGGTGGTCCTACCACCCGGTAGATACAGAATAGAGTGTTGGGGTGCTCGTGGAGGTATACCTGCTGGAACAACAATCATGGCAAAGGGTGGTTATACCTCCGGCATCTTGACACTATCCCAGCCTGTCACTTTGTACATATACGTCGGCGAGGCAGGGAACAATACTGCTAATTCTGTTGGCTGGAACGGTGGCGGTATGTGTGGAACCGTGTCTTGGTGGGGTAATAGGGTTAGCTCTGGCGGTGGGGCAACAGACATACGATTAGTCGGTGGAGCGTGGGATAACGCTGTCTCTCTACGCTCCAGAATTATGGTTGCCGGAGCCGGTGGCGGGTCTTACTACAACTTTGACGGCACCAACACCGGAGGATATGGTGGAGTAGGTGGAAACTTAAACGGTGGTGTAATTTCCACTTATGGCTGGTCCCCCACGGGAGTAGACAACGCTACTCTTTGTACTGTCAACACCGACATAGGTGGTAAGCAAAACGCTGGTGGTGTTAATAGACTCGGAACTACAACGTATGGCAACCCAGGTGTGTTTGGAAGAGGCGGTCACTTCAACCAAGTCAACAGTCCGTTCATAGCCGCCGGTGGCGGCGGGGGGTGGTATGGCGGCGGTGGTGGAGCCCATGCGTCAGCTACTATAGGGGGAGTTTTCGCTTTGGCTGTAACCGGCGGCGGTGGCTCGTCTTTCATATCCGGCCATGCAGGGTGCAACGCTGTAAATGAAGACGGTACTCATAGAAACAACCCTACTCACTACTCGAATCTTGTGTTCACTGAAACTATCATGATTGACGGTAGAAATTCCATGCCCAATCCAAGGGGAGCCGGTAACATAGTCGGCAACTCTGGACATGGGTTCGTCCGTATAACGGGAGTCTAAAGTGTTCACCAAAGTATTGGGACTGTGGAAACCACGTGAGCGACTAAGAGCGTTCCTACCCATGACAGGGTGGAACACTCCAGCACCGCAAAGAGTAACGGCCAGTTACACATCTGGATATTTGAACATGCACCCTTGGTTCCCGTTTACATGGGGCGAGGTTCCCGGAGCGGAGTGGGGCTCTGGTCCTCCTGATTGGCCGCCTACATGGTGGCAGATAGACCTTGGCAAAGAGGTAGACGTTTACGAAATAAACCTTCAGTACGGTAGCCCCCTTAGAGGCTTTCCGATAAACATGATAATTGACGCCTCTAATGATGGTTCTACTTGGACTAGGATTCATGCGTTCCCACAGATAGACTACTATCCGGCAGAGCTGTCAACGTGGAAGTCTGATACCCCGCGTAGGTTTAGGTACTGGCGGTTCAGCCAGACCGCGCCACTTTCAGGCAACCGCTCGTGGAGTGGGTTGAGTATGGTGCAGATGTGGGCAGAGAAGGCGTAATAACATGCAGAACAAGATAATGAAACTATGGAAGAAGCAGCCCCCGGTCTTTTCTGCCAGTATCAACCCTACTACGCATAACTTTGGCATTATAAATGCAGGGCAAGGGGCTCAGACTGCACGCCAATTCGTCATTACTAACACTGGCAACCAGACTATAACAGGGCTAACCGCAACAATTACATCCCTTTACGCTGGTAGGGACTTCGAGATCAGCGCGGCATTATCCAGCACTACCATTGCGCCCGGAGGTACGGCCACCATAAGTATCCGGCCAATGAGTACGATGACCTCGGTGGCACCTGCACGTGCTGCGTTCGCTGTAATGACATCAGATACAACACCATCGCCGCTTAGAACTACTGTTCTTGGCTCCATTTATGGCATAGGCTCACAATGGGCTGTGCCCGGAACGCTTACCATAACCGGCAACAACGGCATAAACTTCGTGGTAAATCTGAATTTCACACTGGCAAACGGTGTATCAGCTGGGTGGCATTGCTTCAGGTGGCACGCGCAGCCAACCCCACCAATCACCCGTTGGCACGAACGCGCTTACTTGCATTTTGGTCATGGCCCTTCTGCCTCCCGCCCCTGTATGGTGACGATAGACCTTGGCTCCTCACGTCGTATTGTCGAGGCGTCCTTTATATCAGCAAGCGGTGGTGGCAACACAAACGGCAAGATTCTTGCGTCCAATGACAACGCGAACTTTACACTACTGGTTTCGGTCCCAACTGGCGCGGTAAATCAGCACCAGTTGGTGCGCGGCACGTGGTCTGGTGGACAGAACTTTAGATACTGGCGCTTCGGGCAAGACGCTGGTTCTTCATGGGGCACCTTCGGTTACTGTCAGCTTTTTATATAGGATTATGTTATTCTTTAGAGAGTGTTGCAAAGGAGCGTGTGGAGTATGGCAGACGAAACCCCGTCTTTGAAAAATCAATTTTATGCCGGTGCAACACCAACGGGCCTAAGACTTGGTGACGGCGTTACTCCCGTTCATCTGCTATCTGAAATATCAGGCGGTGGCTTCGCTGAACCGCCGGATGATAGCTGGGGTTATCTGCGCTATCATGGCCGATGGGGTCGTATGTTTGCGGTTGTTGATATAGACCAGCCATAACCATGCCTACAACTACTACTACCATTGGTATCCCAGAAAATGGGCAACTTGTAATAGTCCGAGTCCCCGACTCGGTTTACGCCGTCCTCAAAGTAGGGGACGGGGTTCGGCCTGTCGCATGGCTGAAACCTGTAAAGCTGGTTGGCATCAATGATGACGACTTTATAAATAACATACTCTCCGGCGTAATACCAGTAAAAGGCCACTTACATGTGGACCGCACCTCAAGCGCCGACTTCGACATCCTAAAAATTGGCGATGGCAAAACAGACGCCAGCGCCTTGCCACCGCTGCTATTCGCCCCTTCTGGAGCAGAATGTGACTGTAAGCCTGAAGTAGAAATTTTAATAATAGGACCCCAAGCCAGAGTCAGTATAGTATCTGCATCTGTTTATACAGATGCTCTTGTGGTGCTCGATTATGACGAGTGGATGGATGCGGAAATTGACGCCTACCCTGTTGAGCTGCCATTGATGAACAACAGGCATTTCAGGCCACATGGTCTGACTGTGACAGTGAATGGCGAGATAGTGTGGGAAGAAGAAGGTGGCAGCGGAATACCATTACCACCACGACCACCACCTGTTATCATCCCCACTGGCGAAACGTGGCATGAAACTATTGATGCCACACTGTATCATCTTGTCAACATCCAGTTCGGAGATGCTAAGACCGTTGAGGATGCTGATGAAACTCGTACTTTGACAAGACATATAGAGGCACCAGTAGAAACCATAGTAGGTGCTGCTCCTATACCAATTACGAGAGTAGGTGGTACGCCGCCGCTGCCACGGAACAGGGTTACAGTCACCACACAAGCTGCCGATCTCCAGAACACAGTGGATATTACACCACTGCTTGAAACCACACCAACCGTCGCACCTGCCGCTGAAGTGGTCGAACTCCGTTTGGTGCACAGGGCGGCCACAGCCAATCTTACGGTTATTACTGGTGCTAAGGGTCTGGAGAACACCGTTGAGATAGACCCGCCGATTAGCAAAGTCATAGAAGTAGTTAGAGACGAGGCTTCGAGAGCAGTCATTGAGCTTGACGTACTGGACAACGGCCTAAAAGCCGCTGTAACCTACGAGGTCACGGGCAATGTGGAGCGCCCAGTCATCCCGCCGCCGGTCGAACCGGAACCTGATGTCTTAGTGAAACTTGTCCACCAGCCGTCGGAGGCCATTGTTACAACCAGCCGCGACATTGTTGAGGCAGAGGCCGTGGAGACCGAACGCATGGTCTATGCTCCGATAGCCACGGAGATCACTTCGGAGCCAGTATCTGGTATAACAATAATCGCCGATGCACCGGTGGCTAATGTAACCGCCGAAGCCTTCCTACCCGCCCTTGGTGGCATAGTGGAAGCGAACATCACACCAGACATCGAAACTACCACGGATGTGGAAGGGGTAGACACAATCGGTGGAGAGGGTACGTTGAGGCAGGTTGTACATGCCGAAGTGTCCGTTACTAGGGGTACAGCGGAGCAGGAGATGACCCAGATTGCGAACATCGAACACGAGATAGTGACTACCGACCCAGCACTGGAAGAAGCCAAAGATATACAGCTGTCATTGGGTGGCAGAGTACCGTCGCCGTTTGGACTTATAGTTGCAATCGACCTCCAGATAGTCCATCGTCAGGAAGGCGGCAGCGACAATCCGTTGTGGCCTAGACAACCGTTGGTGGTGATACACGCCGACGAAACAAGAGAAGTAACTGTGACTGCCGGTATAATCTTCCCTGCCAAGATCAACCTTATCGGTGTTGAAACAGCTGAAACTGTCCATGCTGCGGGTAAGTGCCCAGTTGAGATAGAGTTGCCGGTGTCCTCCACAGTAAGCACTATTTTGGAGCCGCTTGTTAATGTGACTACGGATATGCCGCCGCTGCCGCAAGCCGAATGGACAATCAATCCTGAACCTGATGCGCATACTGTACCGGTTGCGGAAGTTGACCTCCCAGTTGATACGAAGCCTGTATTGGAGATCGTTGATGGAGTAGGCCAGACCCAGACTATTACATCGGTGGCATCCAAGTTTGTTATCTCCACGGAAGCCACTACATCTGAGGTGGGTGCGCAGATCGACATTCCTGTTAGCACAACGGTAGAGGCATCAGTGGATGATATACCAGTATCACGCTCACTCAACCTGCTGCCTGGAATAAAAGCAGCGTTGACGGTTGAAGTGACTGGCAATGTGGAGCGCCCAGTCATCCCGCCGCCGGTCGAACCGGAACCTGATGTACGTGTGGCAATACTTGCACCCGTGGCACAGAATACCGTTAGAACAGAACTGGATGACGTGTCAACAGGAGCTGATAAGGCACTTGATATACCAATAACAATGGACGTTGCTGCTGTAATAGATGGTGACACACCAATAATAGAGGCAGTTATACCGCAGTTCGGTAGCAGGGCCACTGTCATATCCATCCGCGAGCGCGTACAGGCTTCGGCTGATATTACACCACCGCTTGAAGCTGCACCCACCGCGAAAGTGGAAGACATGCCCAGCATTGGTAAGGCTATAACGCCTTTAGGGGTTAAGGTAATAACCCAGGAATTAACATCGCCACCGGTTGTAATAGATGTGGAGTACCAGATGACTGAGGCTATACCTACTGTGGTGGTCACTACGCAGACGAAGATAAACAGCGTGCAGCCCTCACCGTTCGGACTTGTTGTTTCTATAAACGACGAGGTTGTATTTGAACAGGATGGCGGCAGCGGCAATCCTCTACCACCAACCATCACTCCGATAGAACCGCCAGAAGATGGGCTAGACGTGGCTACAGACGAACCACCGTTGCACAAAGTAACTGTGGTCTACACTGACGATGACATAGGGGCTATTGACAAGGACGTCAAAGTTGCGCCTAACATGACAACAGTTGTTGAAGTCGAACAATGTACACAGCTTCACATAGAGCCTGACGCCCCACCACAACCGGAAACAGTGGTTGTGACTAACGATGAACCACGAACGCGAGGGTTAGATGGTGCGGTAACGGCGAATCTGACATCCGGCGTTGTAATTGCGGTGTCTCCTATATCGAGGATAGTTGCAGAAATGGAGCCACCGCCGGACCCGAAAGTTACCATAGAAGTTAAAACGAGTGGATAACCCCAACGGGATGGTGATGCTATAGTTGGGGTATACTTACAAATTATGAAACACTAAATTCTAAAGGATGTGAGATTAACCATGCAGGATATTAACCTTGTTACGCCCGAACGACAGGCAAGACTGGACGCTCTCACCAAGGAGTGCCAAGACCTGCACTTGCCTGTCCCAGTAAAGACCTTCATCACGGCTACATTGTTTAAGAACAACGACCCTGAAAGCGACCCGATAATGAGGGTGCACGCTATGGCCCAAACGTGGAACCTTAACTATTACAAGTTGGTGGGTTGGATGTTCTTGTCCCCAGGCCCGAATCTCATGGCGGACAATGTAACCAATCTCAGGGACTACCCGCAGAACTTCACCCTGACGGTAACGAACCAGGGTGGCGGTGTAGACCTCGTGGGGACCAACCCCAACGGCCCACACAACATACTCAACAGCTTTGAATATGGTGGGTCGGACGTGCTTGATGGTATTGTCATTGGTGAAAGTGCTGCTGCTGACACCATCCAAACCTATACATTGCCTGGGCAGCTGACACAAACTGGAATTATTGGCACTGCGGTGGAGAATAATAAAACAACATGGGATAGAGCAAGTAAGACGTGGACGCAGCAGGTTCGTAAATTCTTCCACAACGCAGTTGTTCCACCGAGGGACTTTACGATAACTGAAGTTGGTCTTGTGAAAAGTTTGGGGATATACACTGCCAACGCTAGAAACGCTGTGCCAGTAACACCTGCCCAACAGCATCGTATCCTTCTGGACAGAACCAGACTGGCCGTGCCCGTACCGTTGGCTTACAACACCATGCTAAGGGTGGATTACAACATAGTATTTACGCTGCCTGACGTTCCTATGGTTGACGGGCAAGTGTAGGGAGGCTGATTCTCCATGAGAGTATTGGATTTTTTGTCTGATAAGCTCGACCGGCTTAAACGGTTAGAGGAGGAGTGCCAGGATTTACATATGCCTATACCTCCAAAAGCCGTTATAACAGCTACGTTGTTTAGTCCTTGCGGCACTCCGCAGCTTCAGATTAGAGACCTAGCGCAGACCTGGAACTATAACTACTACAAGTTTGCTGGGTGGGCCTTCCTCCCACCGGAAGATGACAAGTACCATTCTAATACTGGTGGGTTTGAGGCGGGTACACTTACTGCGCTGGCACAAGATGGTATCACACATCGGAACTTGACACAGCTGATGGGTTCCGCCCCAATTCCTAATACTACTAACCTGAGACAAGGCATCATCATAGGGAACGGAGAAAGAATGGAGAATAGCGTTCGTCTGATGTCCATGCCACAGATACACCAAACACCGGAGGATTTCATCGTAACCATCCAGTCCACTGAGAATGCCGCCCTGCGATGGGATGACGAAACCCAAACGTGGTACAAGAAACTGTGGAAATCCTATCAAAACATAAGGGAGGACGAAGAGGACATTATTGTAACTGAGGTTGGCCTTTCCAAAGGTTTAGGTAATATTGGTATGTTCTTGACGTCTCCGAGTTTCTTACAGGGTATGTTTATGCCGGGGGGCCATCATCTTACCATTAATGATGGGAACGCAATACAAACAACCTTTGCGTGGAGCGCAGCCCAATTTCAGCAGATGCTAGACAGACATGTTCTCATGATAACGAATCGTGTAAACGCTGTACTGGGGTCCAACATACCACCACCACCTACCATACCCAATCCTTGGGGCGTGCCCTCAGAATGGGGGACTCTAACATCTTGGTCTATGCAAAACATACACACTGTCTTAACAAGGCAAACCGCTCATACTATAGCTTCTTTGCTGACCACAGTTACAGACACTGGAGGACTTCCCGGTGCGTGCGCCCTGTTTATTATGGATCACACCAAGCTGGCTGAGCGCATGGCAATTCAGCACAATGCAATTCTGCAAGTCAATTATGATATAACACTCAAAGTTGGATAGAGAGGTGTAATGAGCTATGAAGGTAATAGATTTATTGTCTGAAAAACTGCAACAGCTTGATAGAGTGGACAGGGAGTTGGCAGGATTGCACCTCCCTCCCCCTCCGAGAGCTGCTATAACCGCCACACTGTTTGGCGCTGATGGTGCTCCTAAGCTGCAAGTGCGTGATCTTGCTCGGACTTGGAATTTCAATTATTACAAGTTCGCCGCTTGGATGTTGATGCCACCTGAAGTGCCTGGACATTTTGCTACAGGTGGTGGGTTCGACGCCAACAATTTTACAGCGTTGGCGCAAGATGGTATCACACATTGGAATCTGCCAAACAGTGCAGGGTCGAACTTTATTGGTTTAATATCCGAGATGATCCCCAATACCACCGCTCTGGATCAGGGGGTGCTGATTGGGTCGGGCGTGCGTGAGGAAAGCAGCATCCGCTTGATGACCATACCGCAACTTCTTGGTAATGCCGCTGACTTCATCGTAACCGTTCAATCCACTGAAAACGCTCAACTGCGGTACGACACGGAGAACCAGACGTGGCATAAGAAACTATGGAAGTCCTACCAGAACGTGAGAGCCAATCAGTCGGACATTTTTGTCACCGAAGTTGGTTTAACCAAACGCATGGGGCGGGTTTCGATAGTTCCACATGAGCATATGGTTAATGTGCCTTATCACGGCCAGTTTACAACACGGATAGGACAAAACATTCAACCTAGCTGGAGTATGCAAACTGGCTTTGCTTGGCCGCCCGGTATAGCACTTACTGCGGCTAATGGTGTGCTTGCCGGTACACCCAGCACACCCGGCACATACCCATATAGGGTTACTAATACGGTAGCTAATACGGTAGCGCAGACATACGAGGGTGAAATAGTCATCCTACCTGCTGGCAGCATCCCAAGCACTATAAACGAAATTCCCAACACCACACGTTGGCAGTGGTTTATTCTTGACCACACCAGATTAGCGCAGCCTATCGTCATCAAGCATAACGAGTTGATGCAAGTCAACTACGATATAACTTTCAGAGTTGGATAAGGAAAAAGGAGGAGGAACTTTTTTATGATTCGCAGGTCGATAGTAGCAGTACCGAGAGGCAATGATGGAAAGTGGTGTGCGTTCTGCCCGGAAGATGTAAACATCTGTCCGGTGCTGGGCCAGGATGAGACGGCAGTTTTGCATGGCGTTACAGCGTCGTTAGGAGCTGGTTTTGTAGAGCTGAGCACCCGCAGCTTGGGTGGCGTGGTTTACAGGCTGCTCCAGAAAGAGGGCGACGAACCAGCTCCAAAGGTTGAGGAACCCGCTGAGGAAGTAGAAGAAACCCCCGCTCCCAAAGGCAAGAAGTAATCTATCCAAAACAACGTGTGACTGCCGGGCTCATGGTCCGGCAGTTCTTATTTTGTACCTTCCTGCTACAATGTTCGTAACCAGCACGGAAGAGAGGGAACTTTATGCCGTCAATTTATCAGAAGATACACATTGAAGAGGTGCTACCAGATTGGTTACGTGCCAATCTGCTTACCGTCCCTGATTCAACCATCATAAGCTCCGCCACGTCAAACTATCAACGTAAGCCATCGGCGCTCGTCCTCCTGGACAACAAGTATGCGCTGGCTTCTGTGTTGAACATTCAGCTGGACCGGAGCCGCAACGTAGCCTCCAACACTGTGAGCATAACAGCCATGAATATTGACACCCGTTACAGTGGCCCCAACAAACATAAGGTGGCCGCCAACGTGCCGGTGTCTGTGTACTTTGGCTACGACGATAAATACCTTCAGAAATTCCAGGGGTTCATTGATACTGTGTCGATGACGACCACGCCTGACGGTTCGACCATTCAGATACAGTGTCGTGACCGCGCTAAGATGTTCATTGAAGATACCATCTCCGCTGGCATTTATTCAGAGCAGTCCGAGTACCTCGGCGTCAACAACTGGCACTTCGACTGGACGAAGATACGCACCGACGGCACCATGTACAAAGCACCCAGGGCTTGGACAGTGAAGGACATCATCATCGACGTCTGTTACCTCATGGGGCTGAAGGACTTGGCCGAACACGTAACCGTGCAAGAGGTGTGGACCGGCAGCGTCTTTACGTATACCAGAACAGTTACCTTCAGGCCGGAGTTTGAGATAAACCTTGACCCCGACTGTGAAATAGCCAACCGGCTCCTGGTTGCGAACTTCATTGAGGAGCACCCTCTGGACGTCTTAGCTCGGCTGGCTCAGAGCATCATCCATGAAGTCCTGTTCGACACCGATGGACGGTTGCTTGTACGCCCGATAAAACGTGCGGACGCACCCGCAGCTTTCTATTTCAAAGAGGAGCGCGACCTCACCCTCATAACTGAGAACATGAACGACGACAACGTGATAAACGTAGTCACAGTGGTGGGTCAGACCGCTAACGAGACAGCCATTATTTATCCCTTCGCCGCTGTAGCTGTAGTGGAAAACCTCAAGATAGCCAAGGGCCAGGACTTGTACGGTCAGGCTATTCAATACCCACACCTTGTGAGTATGGAATCCACAGGCTACATCTACCACCACATGATTCAAGCGCCGGTGATCTACCCTGGCGGCCAGTTCTTTATGGAGGCCAGAAATAACCCGGAGAACAACCCGCAGTTCGACACGCGCATAGCCTATCCCAACTTCTCAAATGGTTATCAGAAGCAGCTCGTTATGGAGGGCAGCTGTCCTATTGTCACCAACACCGCTGACTGGGCTCCAGTTGGCAACCGACGCAGATGGCACTACTACGGTGCGCTGGAAGAAGCTGTGCACTTCGAGACACAACCCATCATGCTGCGCGACCGCTTCGGTAAAGCGATGACAGTTGTTTGTAAGGAGCGCAGCATTAATAGAGAGTGGATAGAGTGGTGTGGCAATAGGGTGTTCTTCCCGGATTACATCAACAATGACTGGATGGATGAAGAAGAACAACAGAACGTACCGACCGATAGATTCAGCTACGATGTCCTGGTGAGTGGTAACGGTCAGATAACATACACGTTCGTCTCTGAGGGTGTGCCGGAGAGCTTCACGTCGGTGTACAACGGTGCGAGCGCCCCCTTCATCCCTACTGGTGCTCACGTGCTATACGGATGGGAAAAGAACGACGACCCCATCCCTCCATCAGTAGGTCTACCTCCGATGATGAGCCCAGCAGACGCAAGTGCAGGGGCGTACCGGGTCAAAGTGTTCAATGTACAACAGGGTAGCGCCACTAACGCCCCGTTTGGTGACAGCTTCGCACTGTCCACTGTGATTAACTATGCCATTCTTGCTCAGGCCACTAAGAACCTTACTATCAAGAAGTTCAGGTGCTCATCGACTGGCGCTGAGGTAGAGATTATCGACCCCGGCCTACCAGGGCCGTGGGGTGTTTGGTGGATGCACTATGACAGCATCCAGGTAATAAACCAGCCTCCTACCGCGTGGAACCCCAATATACTGTGTGTAAACTGTGCACTCGACCCAACAAATGTAACACCAGATGGTAGCTTTGGTTTGTCCCTACCATACCCGTCAGTGCTGCCAATGCCAGCTGCTGGTTCCTACTGGATTCAGATAAGCCAACGGCAGACGGAAATTAAATACCCAGTCGTTACCCTATCTGAGACCCCGGTGCTGATGACTGGGGACTTCTGGATGTCATTTATCTGGATGGCGTCTATGGATATGTTCATTGAACTAATGAGGTTGTCACAAAGTGGACGCCTCTATGTAGCTGGTAGCGTGACCCTGAAGAACTGGCACGCCTGGGGTGCAGACCCTGACACTAACTGCGTCTATTGGACATGGAAAGGTGGGTATTATAGACAAGACACACCAGAGAGTCGAATGCACGTTGGGTTCCCTGTTGGCGGTGACATCGTTGATGGAGACGTGACAGCTGGGGATGATTGGAACCCAAACCCGTTCGACCCTGACAATCCTGTTGTGAGTGGCCCTGGGACCACAGGAAACCCAACAGGGGACCCCCTTGATACGGAAGAATCACTAATAGGATGGGGAAGTAACCCTTACCTCGGAAACAACACCAGCGGTGGTAGGATTCAGCTAACATTCTTTCCAGAGTTCAACTCAGATTATGGCTACGACTGGGAAGGCAACCACCGACGGTTGATAAAGAGGGACAGATTTTATGAGCTCGCGCAAGACCCCAACGTAACCATTGTTGAACTTGTCACTGATGGTATAGACTTCCGTTCTTCAGCCGAGCTGGTAATGATGAATGAGCTTATGTTGGAGGCGTTCGGCCACAACTTCTATGGGAACATGGAAGACGAGTTCCGAGACATGATGGACCGGCTCAAAAAACTGTTCACGATTATAGGCATCATTTTAATCTTGATTGGTATAGCTCTTATGTCAACTATGTCCACGCTTAATACAGAGATCAACACTCCAAGGCCATTGCTCGCTGGGGTCATATCTACAGGAAGCGAGGCGCACCCTGGGAAGGCCCACACTGGAATACACTCTCACGCGACTGGGAGTGTACAAGGTAACGCTATGCCAGCGCCATCAAGCACAGCGGCTGGTATCCTAAATATAGTCCCTAATACAACCGCCCAACAAGCAATAATAGCGTTAGCAATGATCTTGTTGGGTATTCTCTTGCTGCTTATGAACTTCGGCTCCGGCATTGGCCGCAACATCTCCAAAGTTATGGAAACCATGAAGGGCCGCGTGACCGGCATCCGCCGTGAGGAAATCCACCTTGAGCACAACGCAGCACAAGCGGCTACTTGGCAGATTATGAAAGGCTTGGACCACACGCTTGGGCTGTGGCATGAGCGGTTGGGCAACATGCAGTATGCCAAGTTCGGGTATGACGATGACGGACAACATTGCTGGGTGTACATCATGGACCTGACCCGCCCCGGCGCGTCCGGCGTAGCGTTCCCCGCTGGTTGCTGGGTAACGTCCTTCGGTTGGGAGACACCGGAACTCGGCGACCGCGACCTCATCAACTTCTACCGTGAGGGTGGCCGCCATACCAAATTCATGTCTTACCAGTTCACAGTGGAGGGCTTCGGCGAGGATGAAGTTATGGGCTACTCGGCTGAGTACCTGCTCAAGAAAAGATTCACCAACAGGGGAGGATTTGGCCTACCTGTGGAGCCTGATGATGACTGGTTCCTTTCCGTAGGCTATGAAATGTTGGTTGACCGGAGCCACACAGAAGTATCCGTAACAGATACAGGTTTGTGGTGGAACTTCTTTGAGCGCAGAGAGGACTTCGCGCCGCGCCTATACAAATACATAGCGGTTTGTATATATAGCATACGGGAGGGTGTGGGAGACACCGCCCGAACATCAACACCTGTTACCGGTGAGCCTGATGACAGCAGAGTATTTGCGTCCGGGCGAGTGTCAGTGCAACCAGCATGGCCGTCGTCCGCGCCGCCGAGAAACCCCAAGAAGCCGAAAGTAAATTATGGGGACGGCATTCTCCGCTGGGGATTCTGGGTGTCCAGAGGATTGAACCCTGCGTGGTACTCGAAGTTCCGCTGGTTAGAGGACAAGTTGGAGCAGAACTACCTCGGCTTCCGCGTACTATACATCGGCCAGATGCAGACGGTTACACACATTCTCAACAACTTCAGGTACTCTGAAGCCCAGGTGGACATCAGGATTTGGGGTAAAGCCTACGGTAAATTCGCCCCAACCATAATCTTCTACAAGGAAACCGACCAGCTTTCTATGGGCTCCTACGGTAAACGTGAGATGCGGCTGGAAAACTCAGCCATCAACTGTTACAAGGTGGCTCGTAAGATAGCCAACATGCTCGCAAGTTTCGCCGCCACCTCTTACACCTTCGAGACGACCGGCAAGCCCCACATTAAAGAGGGGGACATCGTTCACATCAAAGAGGAGACCACCGGCGCGGCGGGTGGTATGTTCCGCACCTGGGAGAACTCCTTCCGTGCGCCGGAGGAGAGGATAGTTACTCACCCGGCGAACATGCTCAATTCCATGCCTCTGATGGGCATTATCAATCCAACCTGCGCCTGCCCCACGTATGGCAATAACACTCTCATAGGCTCCGGCCTCGGTGAACTGTCTGGCACCAACCCCTCACCGGCGCGACTCATCGAAGTAGACAAGGCAGCGAATCCAATATGGTTCGCGCAGACCTTGGGCAACGCATCACCATCATTTGTGTTGAGGTGGGACGCCGGTTCGGTTGGCAACGCCCTGTTCACGCAGGAGATAACCATTGTTGGCATGAGGGAAACTCAGTCGGTCCACTTCATCGACTACGGCATAGCGTCTGGTATGTCAGATCACTTCTTCCCTGGACAAGTGTTGTGCGGCGCTATGGACGAGGAGAAACGATACCTATGGGTTGGTCACACCGCTGGCCTGTCCTGCTTCGACTGCTTCTTGAAGACCACCATCTTTACAGTACCGCTTGGTCCTGTGTGGGGTGTCGGTGCGGCCACCTGGAAGGTGTGGGACATGTACATACGCGACTACTCCTACCAGAACTGCGGCATCGTGCTGGTGCTCACAGACAGCGGCCTCCACGCTTACCAGAACTTCAGCCAACAGTGGGATAGGACAGCGTTCGGTTCATTGATTGCTTCTTACTCAGCGTTCCCAAGACCGATGCCCCGTTCCATGACCTACTCGAAGTCGCTTAGAGAAGCTGTGGTGGTCAACGTATCCTCAGCAAACGCACCGGCATCCTTGCACGGTATATCAGTGGAGGCATTGTGCCACGTACAATATCCTGAGCTTGGTATGGAGGTTGAGTTCGGTCCAAACCTGTGGAGTGTTGACTTTATGCAGGACGCCGAGATGCTGCATAACTTCCCCGACCCAGGCGCGAGAAAGATTTACATTGACAGGTTCTTCAGGCCGGTACACGCCATCAGGGATATAGTTCGGGATTTAATCGTGACTGACACCGTGAACAACAGGGTGTACAGGATAAATCCGAGTGGCAAGTTCTACATAACTAAGATAAGTGATGGCTACCACGTAACTGACGATGCCACAGCGTATATAAATATGATTGAGGCCGTTACCATTGACGCGGCAGCACCTTTGATGCTGACTAACTTCGGCAAGAATTTCATCCAAGAGAAGACTGCTGACCAGATTGAGGCTGAGTCGGCCATCGGTATGGGACGCATCGTTCAAATCAGAGCGCACGGCAGATATCTTGTGAAGCTGTTGACATCTGATACAGTGGTGGAAGCCTACAACAACTCCAGTGACGATGACCTGAGAGTCGGAGACACAGTAATCATCAGCTGGGGCATCGGTGGGGCCGGACGCAGCGCAATCCTTGGCAAGAAGTCGCTCTGGGACTGGGTTACGGAGACGGGCGATCCTTACATTTCCACAGACGCAACTCGCATAGATGTTTCCAAGTACGGTCAGAGTGTGGCTTCAGGCACACCCAACACAACCTCGGCTGACTACACTGCATTGAACGCTAAGATACGGATGCTGGAACAGCGCGTGCGCATCCTGGGCAGCCATTTGGGTATAGCATGGTAACAGGGGGATAGACTATGGATTATCATGCAGTTATAGCGATGCACGACCGGCTGGCTCGCCAGCAAATAGACGACCAGCTGCACTTTATAACGAACAGAGACCCGGCCATCGCATACACTTCAGAGAACACAGTGTATGCGCGTGACCCTCTGCAACCAATATCGAATACACTTGACCGGCTTATGGTAACGCCAACTATTCCCTTGAGCAATAGCGTAGACGTGTCCAGCGGGGCTTTTTATTCGAGGGGGATACTGTACGTCTTCCACGGTCGAAATAGTGGCCCTATGCCCTTCCCACACCCACACTTCTCCCATATATTGATAGCACTGAAAGTAGACACTCGGACGGGGGACACACAGCTATATGTCGGTGAAGAATATGGCGACCTCCCCGTGTTCCACCCCGACACCCTACCCCTGGCAATCGTCAGGGTGCACCCAGGACAGGATGTAGTCCGGTCGGAGGACATAATAGACCTCCGACCCTGGTTCAACTTCGACTTGTCACATCCACACGACAGGGTGGTCTACGAGGTACGTTGTTTGGCACCCAGTGAGTCGGTCAGCTTCGACCGTCGGCCATACCACAGCGGCCCTCCACTCATGGCTGTGTACCAACGGCTATCTCAGCTTGAGGATGGGTTCAGGGTCTCGCAGAACTTCGATAGCTTGGAGATGGCTGCGCCGATTCACAACGGCCACCTCCTGGAGTTCAATGAGGTGGGCAACGGTGTCTCCTTAAAGTCCAGCATAAGACGGCTGCCTATCGAGTTTGGCGATCAGGCCAATATTCTTTTTGTGTCAGCACAGTTCGGTACACCATCCGGCGACGGCTCAAAGCGTAACCCTTTCATGACACTGGATATGGCCGCTGCCAGATACAACGCAGACCCAGTGTTCGATACAATCTTTATCTCACCGGGCGTTTATGTCGTACAAGATAGGTTGGAGTTCACCCGTGACGTGTTGATAATAGGACACTCAGCGGACGAGGCTATCATCCGCGTCTTCCCCGGAGCTGAGGGTATCTTCTGCTCCGGCAGGTTTGAGATGCGTACCATATGCCTGTACGCACAGATGCAATACGACGTGGATACCGCCCACATCACATGCGACGACCCACGCTTGGTGAACTGCATTGTGGTGAACAACCAAAGAACCGAGATAACGGCAATCTTCCGCACTACTGTGGATTTACGGTTCACCAACTGTATTTTTGATAATCCCCGTGATAATTTCTCAGCCCTGCTGCACCATATTGGGGAGCAGCCACCGGGCTTCCGGCATATGCAGAACTCAATAATCCTTGGATACTGGGAGCCGATGTTCCAGACCGCCACAAACTGGTTTGGTGTGCAACCTGGAGTGCTGGACCTGCTCAACCTGGAGAACATATCAGCTCTCCGGTATCGGCCTATGCTCCCCAGTGCAGCTCGCAACGCCGGTAACTTCGACTGGGTAGGTGCCAACATGAATGGTACAGCGCCGGACATAGGTATCTATGGAGGCAGCATGGCCGCACTCGCAGACGTGGAAGTAGTACCCACCAATATCCCAGTGGTATTCAGACATAGCATACAGACCTTATTCTCCCCAGTCATACGGGGGTTTGAACACGCATCCATAGGCGCACACATCCCACCGTTCACGCATATTTATGGGGCGGTCAGCTTCGATGGCGGCCACAAATGGCTGGCATGGCGCGAGGGGATAGCGGCATGGGTAACTATTGATATACGAAGGATTCACGAGATGGGCAACACTCATTCGGAATTGTTGACACGGCTTGTTGAGATGGGTGAGATCAAGACGAAAGGCGAAATCGTAGTAGCATGGGGCATGATATCGCACGAGTCTACAGCCAAACCCTTCTTACGTGTGGCACAATTCCACTGTATTGTTTCACCGGACGCGCTTAGGAAGTATCCTATGGTGAACCTGGATATACTCGTCGATGAGTTCGCGGTGCTGGTAAGGAACAACACTGAGCGCAGGATTGAGGGCTTAGTGTTCGTATGTTATTAGAGGGGGATATGTATGGGTGCACTGGGGAACATAACTGAAGAAATTCGTAAGGATTTGCTGGCGAGGGAGATTGCAAAGCGTTTGCTATCGACCTGCCATTACCTGGAACACATGAATGCGTACTTGCTTGGAAAGATACAGCTGCCTGAATTGAAGTCACTGATAGCATCCACTCACATCTCTTCAAAGTCTGATGTAAGCAATGACAGCGCGGAGCTTACAAAGATGGCCGAGGATATCTTTGAAAGGGAACTGACTGAAATGGAGTTGAGCTATGTGTTGGGGCTCACCCTGGAGGAAGTTTCAAACATAAAAAAAAGCGGGGGATAATTTCTCCCCCGCGATTGAGTTTCACTTTTTCCTTCTGGAAAGTTGAACTCGTTTTCCAAACGAGTCGTTTTGCTTATCTCCCGACCACCAGTACCACACTCCCAGTGCGAACCAGAGGATGAGGTAGTCGGCTGCGAGGTTGCCTATGAATATCCAAACACGGGCAATCTCTTCTGTCATCATTTCTCGTCTTCGAAGCCGTGGAACACTGGGAAGCGCAGGCTCCACTTACCATCCTTCTTTTTCTTAGCTTCCTCCTTGGACTGCGTGATGTCTTGGTAGTAGATGCAGACCTCACGCCCTATCCATGACTTGTCGATGGTCTTGCGGGTTTCATCATCGAAGCCGGAGCCCACCTCAACTTGGATTGGCAACATGCTGATGTTGTTCCTGTCAGGAAGCTCGCCCTCGCAGACGATACCTCCAGCCATACCCTCATACTTCCCTTTGCCGGGGAAGATACCGGTGATTTTTAGGATGGCCTCACCCATGAACTTGAACTTCAAGAGAGCGTTGCTGCGCTTGTACTCGTAGGGTATCTTCAGGCAGCGCCACATGGAGCCCTCGAACCCTGCTTCCACATACCTCTTAGTGACGCGGTAAACGTCGTCCATTGTTGGAGCTATATGGAAATCGTTTATCAAAATCATGATGCGGTCCTGTATTCCAGGGATGGGGTCATCACAGATGTAGTTCGCTATGGCTGACAGGTGCTCGATCATGTCGCCGGTGTTCCAGGACTCGTGCTGGTTGTTCTTACCGCAGGCGAAGATACAAAAGATGACACGGGACTTCATCTGAGCTATGGCCTCCGGCGTGTACTTGTCACTCTTGGGTGTCAGCGGCACGATGCTCTGTGTCTCCGAGAAGTCACCGTCGCCGACGAGTAGTTCACCGTCAAGGAAGTACAGGTCAAGCTCCTCAGCTATGGCCGCGCAGTATTCCTCAATCTTCTCCAGCCCATAGAACGCTTTGCCTTGCCTGCTGCGGAGGAACTTTGAAGGCCCGTCGTAGTAGGCGCGGAAGCCGTCGAGTTTCGGTGTAGAGTACCATGTGTTGTCGAACTTGATGGTCTTCTCCGTGCATATATTGGACAGCTGCACCGCGTCCTCCGGTATAAACTCCTCGTCAATGGCGTTGTTTACCGTCTTGGCGGCCACCCCACAGCGCAGGTCTTTGTTGACTATCTTGCGCAGGGTGTCGGCGGCGTGCCGGTTCAGTTGCTTGATGTGAGGCTCAAACATCCTTTTAATCTCAGCGTCCTTGGTGACTTCACGCAGAGCTACTTTCCACAGCGCCGGTTCGATGTATCTTTCCCAGAGGCCATTGAGGTCGCTGTCACCGTCGGCAAGTTCCCACGGTATGGCTGCCGCCGCCCTATAAAAAAGGATGTGGGGGTTCAATGCCATGTTGAACATCGGTAGTATGTTCTCGGAGTCACGTTCGTCTTCGACAACATGCACAGCTTTGTAAATCAGATCGTTCTTCATGATGACCGACGTGGTGCCGGTTAGCTGCATTACGAGTTCTTCAAACTTCATTCGTCAACCACCCCTCGTATCTTACCTATGGCAGTGATGAGATTGTCTTTTACTATCTTTATACAGGAGTCGCACAATTCTATTGCATCGTAACCGTGGCAACCATCGTGCATTTGTATCTTGATACGCAGCTTCTTTATATCCTTACTGAACTTAGTAACCGTTTCATACTCGAACTCACCCACCGGCTTGACAGGAATCTCCTTCCTGCATAAGTCACACATAAACACTTTCATAGGTCTACACCCCTTCTACTTCTTCATCTGATATCCTGTTCAATTTCCTGATGTATCCAGTGAGGATGCCAATAGCTTCCCGGCACATATCCCCGCAGAAGAGCGCGATGTGGCACTCGCTTACAGGTATTCTCAGCCGCTTCGCCAACCATTTGTACGCCGACGGCCTATGGAACCCGGCGGTCTTCCACAAAATGTCGAACATCTTGTGACACTCCTGCCTGAGCTTGCGTAGGTCATAGTCGGCTGGCATACCCAGGGGTACGTAAGTCTTTCCGTGGCAGCCGATGTTGGTGTCACAGTCGCCTGGACTGGGACAAACCCAGCGATACCCTGGCTTTACCCCTGCTGCATAAGGCCCGTAGTGTGCCACGTTGGTTATAACCTTCATCTTGGTCCCGCACATCGGGCATGGGAACTCATACATACCCTCCATCACAGCCTGCCGAATTTGTAGATCGGCCACCCGTATGACTTTCCACTTATCCGGGGCGGTGGTGTTCTTAGTGTGCACGTAAGTTACAACAGCGGAGACATCCAGCCTACCGCTGTTGTCATCCAGCTTCCGCCTTAGATTTGTCCTTGCCTTCTTGTTGCTATACAGGTTCTGGTGGCGTTTCATCGTGTTGCACCACCTCTACATGGTCGGCTAATAACTTTACTGTGTTCCAGTAGGCATCGACCAGGATTTGCGGGTCGAGCTTGTCCTCATGTATCTCACCCGACCTGCCCAGGCCAGCCATAACAATGTCAGCAACCCGTTCCAGCACGTCGATGAGGTTCACATCCTTTGGGCAATGGTCGTTTAAGTGGTGGCGCTCCTCGGTCACGTGACGATGGAACCAGTTTCCTTGCTTGAATCCAGCCCCAGGTGTAAAACTGACAAAGTTGTCATGGAACTGGTCGATCATGGTTATCTTTGTACGGTCGTGGCGTAGACTGGCTTGGAACAACAACTCACGAAAGATATCCATAGCCAGCTGCACGTCTTGGATGTGTTGCTTTGAACTCTCCAACAGTTGTTCTTTGGTGACTGGTCCTTGTGCAGTCCGGCTGTCAGCGGTTGGTGAGGGTCTAATTTGTATTTTCTTCATAGAGGTTTACCCGTCAACATTTTCTCAGCTTTGGCGTTCTGCTGGCCCTGCAAAACGGTCTTGTAGTCGGCGTTCATAATCTCAAGGTCGAGGATTTTGCCGAACAGGTCAGGGTAGTGCTTGAGGAACTCGTCAGCAGTTATGCTCATCAGCCTGCGCATGTCAGGGTGAGCACCGGGGTTACGTAGGCGCATATCAAAAATGTGCATCCACTGTCGGACGTTGGCGGTCATGTACATCCTTGTGACGAGCATGTTGGGCAGTAATGCTCTGGCGTTCTGGGGAGCGTTACCACGTGCCAGCGCGTGGTGGTATTGTTCAGCACACTTGATAGCAGCGGTCTTGTAAGCATTCATGTCATCGAAGCTGTCCACTATTCCTGAAGGAAACACGAACTCTATCTCGTCGTTGTAATTGCAGTAGCGCGTGCTCTCCTGACTGAAGGCGCAGAGCCTATGCCTGACCATCTCATGCGATAATCCTCTGTCCATCTTGAAGAACACAGTGATGTTTACATGCTCGAACACGCTGTGGTGTCCAAGTTTCCAGAGCTTCTTCAAGAAGCCCATCGCTGTAAGGATGTCGTCGGTCTTGGAACGGTAACAGATACGTGCGCAGGTTTCGATTTGCCTGATGGCAGTGGTTTCGGGTATCGGATAGAGAAGTTCCGTTTGATAGTCTGTGAACTTAACCTTCTGTTCTTTTGTTGTTTTGCCCATGTAATAGCATCCTCCTTCGTTTTATGTCGCTCTGTTGATGCGACCAAGTGGTGTCAATACGTTCTGTGATGTTCTCCTTCCTTTATCAGTATCGAACTTAGCGCGTGTCACATGCCGCAGGTCGCCCAGCGTCTCAAACTTAGTGATGTCGCGCTCATTGAAACTCAGGTGAAGCTCTGCCTCTACCTCAACCAGCAGCTCAACCAAGTCCATAGAGTCGAACAGGTCGCTGAGCACGGTGGAGTCGGGTAAGTTGGTGGCGTCCTGTTGCAGCTTCTTACGGACGTTTTCGTTTACAATCTCTAGCACAATGTCTGGTTTCATGCTCGGCAGTCCCCTCCTCCTCTGTCATCTTCTCAACACGGTCTCCCAACTGGAGTTCGAGGTGCCATATCATTTCGTACACCTCGTCATAGGCGGCGTAGCTTCTGAACGCTCCCTCCGTGTGCATCTTGTTCACCCTGTTTAGGTAGCTCATATGTCTTTTTCAACCCTCTTTCTGGAGAAAAAGTATTGGAACTCCTCCGTGTAACCCTCCAGGAACTCCTGGATAATCTCAGCGACTTCTCGCGGCAACACAATAGGCGGGTCCTCCACATTACTCTCGCTGTTGTACAGCTGCGTCTTTAGAACGGTAATAGGACAGTACCAGTCCGGCAGCTTATCGCTCAACCGCGTACACCTCCCCTATCTCAGTGTAGTCATACTCGATGCCTTCTATGTAAGTGTTAGAGTGGCCGTCGTCCCCGTCGAACCCTTCGAGGTCGTCTGGGCAGAGCTCCATCAACTGTTCAGTAAGGGCGCTGTTTCTACCCTTTGGCATGTCATCCTCAAAGGCGTCCAGCATGTGCATTACCATTGCTTCCGCTGCTTCTTCACTCTCGGCGTTGACCTCCACATGTGTGTCAAGCCTGTGCTTGACTGCTTTTACTACACAGAACTTAACCTTATACGTCTTCATCTTGTCCCCTTCTTTCTGTTTTTATACCTACGCATAGAGTTCACTACTTCAAACAGTTTCCAATCATGCCTAATTGTTTTCAGTGCAATCCACGCTTCCTCTTTAGTGGCTTCATACTCTGGTGTGCCCTTGATGCTTTTCAAATAGAGCAGCCTGTCTACCGCCTCACGCAGCACCATGACCTGCTCAGGGCTCAGGTTGGTGTCCCTGTAAGCATTTAACAAAGCTACATCGTCATCCATCGGTTGGTCCAACACTCTGTATCACCTCACTCCACATTGGTCCACTACAGGCACGGTTAGGTCCGCAGGTCGGCCTGCACATTACCATCATCACGTTGATGAAACTGATGTTACTCATCCTTGGGTGCTTTCCGCACCTGCATACCCATTCTCCCGCTGCTGTCGTATTTGTGGTTACGGATGATTCCTGGCAACTCATCTTTAGCTACCTCCGGGAATAATGATTCGTTGATAACGAAGCAATCATAATCCACACAATCCCAGGCTGTGGCGGACTGGCATACCTCGTAACTGGTGCAGCTGTAGCATATCTGCGCCGGTTGGCACATGATTTTGAAGGCCCGAATCAATGCCTTACGCTGTGCATCCTCCTTGTCCAGCTGCGCCATGCGCTCGTTCAGACGCCTCTGCTTTGCTGCACGAGGCGGGTCTGAGGCTTCTCCCATCCCCCGTGCATGTGCCATAGTGTCTTCGATGGACCAGTTGGGTTTTTCGAAAGGCTGGAAAGCATAGAGGAACTCGTTGTTTTTAAGAACCTCGACCTTGATACGCCGCTTGAGTTCATCGACAAACTGGGCTACATCCTGCTCTACCACGTACTTTACTTCTCGTTTCTCCCAGTTATCAGTGTCAGTTTGACTACGCTTCCTCTCCAAGCCCAGGAGCTCGTTGCACACACTGATCTCACGTTGGAGGGTCAGGTCGTCGGTGTGCGATAGGAGGTATGCGATGCGGTACACGGTGACAAGGCGGTCGGGTCCGATTAACTCATCTACCATTCTTCTTTATCCTCCGTCCTTAGTATTATCAAATTACCAATCTCTTGCACACCCATGATTGGCCGACCGGCAGCACCATACTCAGCAGCCCACAGCCGTGTGCCCCGGTGCATGGTGTAGCCGCCGCCCCTATACCCAGGGAAGGTGCGCCCAAGCACACCTTCTGCCAAGTGCAGCATGTGACCGATGTTTATGCTGCTCCCTACTCCGCACTCACCGCAGTCACAGAACGCGAGTTGCTCATAGTAACCGCGATAACTGCTTGGCCTACCTGGATGCGACCACCCGCCAGTGGGCTTCTGGAAGTCGTACCGGATGGGGGTGGACCGTGGTAGCGGTGGGAGTGCCGGTGGCGAAATCCTGGTCATTATCCATATCAGGGTGTTGATGAGCTGGCCCAGGGTGAGCTGTAGTTGCATCTGTGGGAACGGGGCTGGGTCGTTCCGTTCATGAGTACACCCGACCACACCACAGATGGAGCACTGCCACCTCCCGGTCGTGGTGTTCATAACCATCGTCAGCCCCGGCCTATTAGGTATTGGAACTATGCTGTTTTGGAATTGCGGACTCAGTTCGTCGGTCATACCGGTGTACTCTGTTGCACACCCATCGCCCCGAAGAGCTGCTGGAGTGCAGCACGGTCTCTCATACCATCTTGGGCGTTTGCGATGGTGATTTCCCGCACCTTGTTACGCGCCCTAATCAGGTCGCCGAGGGCTTCTATGAGGTCCATCTTGGCACGGTCCAGCTTATGGTCGATGCGGCCACCAAGCGCCATAGCTATGATGGACGCGCTCTCCCGGTAGCTGATGTTGTCCCGCAGTCTGGCAATGGCCTCGTCGAGCAGTTCCATGTTGGTGAACCTGTAGTCCAACTCCTGCATGAACTCTCCTATATCCTTAGCCAGCGCCGCAATTTCCTTCTCTTTCTCAGGGGATGGTTTCTTCATGGCCTGACCTCCAGTATGGGGAGCCCGGCCTCAGTCGGGATGTACACCTTGATTACGTTGGGGTTATCTACCATCATCCTGACCCACAGGTACTTGATGTAGGTCTCGGTCAGCCTACCAGACTCAATCTCCATAGCCCTAGCCATACCAGCGGCGCGGATAGCTTCGGCCTCGGCGTCCAGCTTGGCAGCTTCCAGGCGAGCGTCGGCCTCCCTTATCAAAATCTGCTTGTTCCACTCGGCCTGGGCCAGCTCCGACCGGCCCAACATCTCCCTGCGCCACACGTTGTACATCGGCCACCCAATTAAGAACAATGCAATGACCACCACGACACAGATTGTTACCACGACGGCCATTACGCCGCCCTCACCTCTTAACCTTCTCATCCTTACAAACACTCCCATCTTTGAGATACTTAACCGGCCTGCATCCCTGCTCGTAATGACGACAGACGATGTGACAATTCATCATGCGGATTGCGTCACCAATGTTATTCGCTTTCAGTCTCTTCGCTACCGGCATCGGATACCTCGGACATCCGTAGGTTCCCTCGTTCACTCTTGCCACCCGCCCATCCCCTTTCAGCTAACACCTTGAACGCGCCGTCAACGCAGTCCTGACAGATGTGTTGCACTTCTGCTCCACCGTTTACGCCTATAGACACAGAAATACTGAACACCGCCGGTGCGGAGCTACCCGGTACGAAGCATCTAGGTATCTCGGCAGTCGATACCTCATAAAAGACTTTGGCTTCACTGTTTGGGGGCACAATTTCCTTACGGCAGGTGTCACAAATTATCTGGGTAATTGTTTTTATACTCATGAAAATAACCTCCCTAGTATACGTTCTGCCATGCCTCGTGCACTCTGAACAGGAAGTAAGCCCAACGCGCACTCAGGGCAGAACACCTCCGTCAGACAGTACGAGTTAGGCTTTCCACACTCATCCGCCGTGGTCTCAAGAATAGTCCGAGCCATATCCTCATTCTTATCAGCAAGCGCTTTGTGCCAATCATCCAATGTGTACGTCTTCGGTCTCCTCACGACTGTACCTCCTTGGGGGTAACTGTTATGGTGGTGTTACCTGTGCCCTCAGTCGGTAGCGGTTCGCTGGAGACCTCACCTCTGAGTACAGCGTACAGGTGGCGTATCTCATCCCAACTGTACTGTCGCGCTTCTTTCATGTGGAAGTCGATAAGAACCCGCTCCATAATAACCCTTCCGGTCCTGTTGTTGTATGTATCGAGGATGTGGTCAATGCCGACGTCCGTGGGCACACCCTTAATTGCGGGGAGGTAGTGCTCCGTAAGAATCTTTACCTTAATGTACTCTCCGTCTTCCCCTTTCCATTCTGATTTGGCTTTGCTGATTCCTATGCTTGTGAACCCACGTGCTGATTTCTTTGGGTCGAACAGTGACTTCTTCTCATCAAACTCGTTCATTGCTTACTCTCTCCTCTCAATATTGCCAAGACTTGTCGCCAGCCTCGGCGGTATGGTTCTTTTGTTTCACACTCCAACCACTTCACCATTCCCCCGTACCTCAGCTCCGCTCCTGCCTCCAACAGAAGACCTATCGAGTGGGGCACCGGTAAAATGATAACGCTTGTCTTACCAAGGGATTGCTCGGATATAGCCTTTCTAACAAAAGCAGAAGGCCCTCCAAATGGTGCGTCCTTTCGTGTAAAGGGCGGGTTGACATAATTCCTCTCTCCCCAAGGTAGTACGAGACTGTTATAGTCTGGTTCCCGTGGATAGGGGCAAGGGTCACAATCAAAGTCGAACTCTTCATCGAGCTTCTGGAACAGTGCCGGTGGCGTTAGCCAATATCTCTTGCGCTCCTCCACGTTTTACCTCCCTCTTACATTTTGCTTGAGTGTCATAAGTCCAGTATTTGCACTGGTCGGGATGACCCTTGGAAAGTTCTACGAATCCTTTACACTCCTTAACCTTACCGTGGTACACAGCCAGACACCGTGTGGTGTATGGTGATATGTAGTCCGCATAATCTTTCAACTCTTATCGTCTCCTTTTATTGGGGGTTGGGGTACAGAGTCTCGTATTTGACGTAGCTGGGTCAGTACCATTTCCAGGCAATCTCTTTGAGCGGTGTACCTATCTTTCAGCCGCTGCGTGTCAGCGAGATCACGTTCACAAAGCCGGAGGTGCACTTCTAAAATCTCAATAGCGTCATCCATCTTTGTTCCTCTTAGCCATCTCTGTAACACGGGGTAACAGTTCGTTTAAAACTTCATTGTGTAGTGAAGTTCTCTCCCGTAAGGCAGTGATCCTCTGTTCCGCTACTTCCACCCTGAGCCGCACCCCAGCAAGTGACCACGCATTAACTATGATGCTCGCCGCCAATAGAAGTGTAACTATAAAATTCCACACTATTCTTCATCTCTCCTTCCTATAGCTGTGTCCAACACCTCATCTATCACGCCGGTTACAGCTTGGCGTATCTTGTCGGCGCATATCGTACAGAGATACCAGCACAACAGACCCTCATTTAGACTGAGACCGACGTATACTGTGGCTTCCGCACTGACACTTATAGGGATTCTCTGTTGGAGGGTTGGGCTCTTCATACCACATAACTCACAGACATCTTGGTACATCCTAATTGGGCTCTCCTTTTCATTGTATCTATTCTTGACCTTCAGCCGGTCGTCACTCATTAAATACCTCCCCCTAAAAAATGAAGGGTTCCCTGGATGACGCAGGGAACCCCTCTTAACAACGCCTTTGCAAAGGCGCTGCTTGACCATCAACGTCGGGCATTTTCGTTATGGTCGTCTAGCCTGGACTACTACCCGAACCAGGGCCGACACTCTCATTCCGCATTCGCTCCATCTCAGTCAGCTGAGGACGAGCTGTTTCCTCACCACTTCGGGACTCAATGACCGCGCAGGTGACGCGCAAAACATTCTTACTTCTTCCTGCTGTTTATCTGCTCTTTCAGGTCTTTGCCCATCTTCAGCGTGACAGTCCACTTCTCAGGAATGGTGATGGTCTCTTCCGGCTTCTGCGGGTTTCTACCCTGGCGAGCAGCGCGAAGCTTCGGCACCAAACTGAACAGGCCGGTGAACCCAACCTCACGTCTCTTGACCAAGCTGTCGAACATGACGTCCAGGATAGCTACACGGACAACCGCTTCGATGTCCTTCTTGGTCATGTCATTACCAATACGCTCGGCTACCAGATCAATAAACTCCTTAATGCCAACCTTACCGCAACCCTCACCCATCTGCTTTGTTTCCTTCTTAGCCTTTTCCTTCTTTGCCATTACAATGACGCCCCTCTCGAACTGTGTGTAACGCTGTCTATTGCAGCATCCGTGTACAATATACACTGGAATGATGATTTGTCAAGGGGTCATCTGGTCTCCCATCCACAAAAAACGCATCTACCTTTACCCGTAATTGGTCCACTGGTAGACAGCTCTCGGATGTTCTCGTAGTCCACTCCTGCCTTACCACATATGTAACACTCTGGTAGGCAGATGAACTCACCGTTACATCTTGGACAACAGGCGGACTCTGTGTGAAGGTATTTAATTTGTATCTCAAAAAATAAGTGGTAACAAGATAAACACTTAAACATGCCTGACCCCCAATCTTGTGGTATATTGTCACTGCTGAGTTCCCCATAACCCAGCTGGACGGGTGCACCGGGCATTCCCTCTCGACGGTGCATCCCTCTTCTTCTCACAGTATTCTTTTGTCAAGGTTCGTTCGGACTGCAATCATGCTATCATGATTTCACATGGTGTCACCTCCGTAGAAATACGTGGTATTTTTACTTAGTCAACATTGAAGGCCACCCTTGAGAGGTGGCCTTCTACGGAGGTTATGGGCAACTTTGTCGTATTTGCCCGAAGTTAGCTCTTAGGCTACGGTCAGTACCAGTACCTCGGCGTCCGTGCCGTATGCCGTGGTTACGGAGATGTTGATGTTGTGTGTCCCAACGTCTGCGGGTCCGAACGTACCAGAGATAATTCCGGTGTTCGCGTCATACGTAAGGGTGCCGGAGGGCGGCAGGTTGCTCGCCGCAAACACCGCACCAGCAGCATCACTCGCCGTGATGGTATACGTGAACGCTGTGCCATCGGTGCCACTAGCCGTCAACGGGCTGGTGATTACCGGGGCCGGAGGCGGGGGCGGGGCAGCAGCCGCAGCGACGGTCAAAGCTATCGTCTGGGTGGTCGAGCCTGCACCAGTGGAAGCTGTGACGGTTATGCTGCGCGGACTGCCTACGTCGTCTCCCGCGACGGGCGTACCAGAGATGACTCCGGTGGCCGGGTCGATAGACAGGGAGGCGGGGAGGTTAGTGGCCGCAAACGTAGCGCCAGCAAGGTTTGCTCCAGCTATCTGATAAGTCAGGGCAACTCCTATCTGGGAGTGAATTGCTGTGCATGTGATTACCGGTACGGGAGGCGGAGGAGCAGCCAGTTCCTGTCCGATGGTTATGGTGAACTGTGCCAGCGAGTAGAGCCTCGTGGACGTGTTCTGAACCTTCACATTAACAACCGTGGTGCCCATTGTGGTGGGCGTACCGGAGATAACGCCGGTCTGGGCGTTTATTGTCAACCCCTGCGGCAACGGGAACGCTATGAAGTGCAACGCTTCGTTGGCCGGAGGTGCGTCGGCGGTAATCTGGAAGGTGAACGCTCTGTTAAGGTGGCCCACCCTTACAAACTCTGTGTTGTTAATTTTGGGAACGCCGGGCATCGTGGTGTCGCCGGGCTTGAGCCCAACTCCCAGCATCGCATCTTCGGCGGCCTTCCTCTGCCTGCTGAGCGCCATCGACGCCTCAAGCATAGCCCTCTGAACGATTTCATACGCCGCGTTCTGAATCAACATGGCTATGTACTTGTCGAGTGCCTCATTCGTGTGAATCGCCGTAGGGGTGCCGTCGTTGTACCTCATGCGCGTGGTAACTGTTACGTTCTCAAAGTAACCAATCTTTCCGTCCCGACCGGGCACGTCAAGTTTAGCGGCATGTGCCTCCGCACTCTTAACCGCGTCCCGCTCATCCATAAACGCCTGAAAAATCGCCATTGCTTCCTGAGCTGTGTTTGCCACTTCTATCACCTACTTTTTAATTTTGTGTTACGAACCGATTTCCTGACCGATGGTGATGGTGAATTGCGCCAAGGAGTATAGACGGGTTTTGAGGTTCTGAACCTTCACATTAACAACCGTCGTACCCATGACCACCGGCGTGCCAGAGATAACTCCTGTCGCTGCATTTATGGTAAGTCCAACCGGCAGCGGGAACGCCATAAAGCTCAGCGTTTCGCCCGAAGGGGGGTCTACCGCTGTGATTTGGAACGTGAATGGCCTGTTCAAATGACCCACTCTGGTGAACTCAGCGTTGGTGATGCTGGGCACACCTGGAAGAGCAGATTCGCCGGGTTGGAGGCCGGTAGCTAACATAGCTGCCTCAGCGTCTTTGCGTTCCCTGCTGAGAGCCATCGACGCCTCCAACATTGCCCTCTGGACGACCTCGTATGCGTTGTTCTTAATGAACAGCGCAATGAAACCATCCAAGTCCGCGTTGGTATGGTTGAGTAACGGTGTTCCGTCGTTGTACCGCATGACGGTATCAACTATGGAACTGGTGAACTCCCCGACCCTTCCATCCGTTCCTGGAGTATCCAGCTTAGCGGCATGTGCTTCCGCTCGCTTTACCGCCTCCCGTGTGTCCAAAAAGGCTTGGAACTTAGCCATTGCTTCGGACGCACTCATTGTTGCCATTGAGACCACCTCTACAATCTTGCAAGATTTTTAGGATTTGCGCAATCCATCCACAAGATTACCATATCTCAGCGGCCCCGCACGTCCTTCAAAATGTCAGCGAACGCCTTATCTTTTAGCGTCATCTTCTCTGCTTCTTCAGCCAAGCAGTTGTCACAAACGTCCTGCCACCTGTCATTTACCTTGCGGCTCTTCCATCCAGCATCCTTCTTTGCCTCGACTGCCGTGTGGAACTCGAACTCACCATCGAGTTCTGCGTAGCAGCGGTCACAGATTGGCGTATGAATACCCTCAAAGCTGTCGATGCTCATGATGGCTTCACCTCCACGTCTATCTCCACACCACAGAACGGACAAAATGATGGGATGAGATACTTAGGCTGACCACTCTTTGGCTTCTTACCATCGAGGGTAACTATTGCTATCTCAGGTACATGTAGCGCATCATTCTTACCAAAGAGAAAGCCGGACTTGAGCTTTAGTTTATGCTCCTCAAGCTGCTTATCAATCTCAGAGACACAATTACAGGACACAACTATCCCTCCTTAGTCGTCTATCTCTGCGTCTTCAGGATACGAGCAGAAGATGCTGGCTGAATCATAGAACTTGCACTCGTCACCGAACCGTTCTATCTTCCAGTCCGGCCACCCTCTGGCACGCAGCTTGTCGGCATCCATAGGGAGGTAGGTGCTACACGCACGTTTACGCATCTCTTTACACGCTCCATCGCACACTGTTATAAGTTCAGACCTTGCAAGTGTTTTGCTATGCAACCCCATAACTTTATCATCCTCTCGGTGTGTCATCTAATAGTGGGCCGTGGCAGTATTCTTTACGACGGAGAAGCAACCTGATTATTGACGCAAAGAAACCAGTGTCACCATAAGGGAAGTGCACATATTTAGCGCAGTCCCGGCAGCCCATCTTACCTATAGCCTCAACGATATGTATTGCAGACACCCTATTGTTTCTTGGGTGGCAATCATAGCGCCGGGTCTTGTTGTACCACAGGTAACTCCGGCCATCGACCCAGTGCCGCTCTTTAGTTCCGTCTGGCATCTCCAGATGGACTTCATCAAGGTCGTCACGGCACATACACCACGGCTTTTCAGAGATGGCGGTGTACTTTGCCGGACAGTAGTGGACGCACTCACCGACGTAGATGTCCGATTCGTAGTACCGGCAGTTCTGACGGCGCTCTCTACTGTCGTCGGCCCAGCAGTGGATTATCAGCGCGGGGGTGCGGTAGTTAGGTTTTATTTTCTTCTTCAGGTCCAACTGAGACATGTCCTTCCGCCTCCAATCTTTTGGTTAGATTGTCAAACTGTTCTTTTAACTCTTTGTTACTATCAAACATCCTTGCTGGTGGAGCTGGCGGAGCTGGTGGCCTGAGATATGGCTGCGCAACACCGCCCTCAAAGTGTGCGGAGGTTGGGGGAGGGGATGAGCATTTAGGCTGGTAGCCTTGGGAGTAAGGTATTCTACCTATTAACTGCTCCTCGGTGAACTCATAGTGGGCACAGTAACCGTCATAATTTTTTGTGAGGCAGTACACTATGTTGGCTTCTTCCTTCTCGCCGGTCACTGAGTCAATGACAACATACTTGTCATCCTCACGGTAGCAACGCATTCCCCAACGAGTTTTATTGTCCTGGTACTTCTTGGTAGCGTGCACACAGTTGGCGCACACTGATGGTCCGAGAGGCTTGCCGGTGACGCAGAAGATTTGCGCGGCCCATCCTTTGATTACAGCGATTAACCTATCCATCCTCCCCACTCCTTTACTCTATGTCTAGGTCCATGAATTGAATTGCGTCGGTAAATGTGTTGTCTATGCTTAGGAGAAGCTCACCCTCGCCAACCTCATCGAGCCTAATAAACATCCAGTAGTTCAGGTAAAAGGAGAAGCTGGAGAAGTCATCGGTCACATTGAGCAGCTTGGAGGGCACAGCGAGAGGGGTGATATGGTCACACTCTCCACGTGTAAGCAGAGGAATGATAAGTTCACACACGTCGAGGGTAATTACTGAGCGTGTTGTGTTTATGTCCCCAACCCTGTAGATAATTGGCACGTAACCTGGGCCTGTACTTACACTACCCATGTGCTCTTCATCTTCCCAGGCGTCGGCCAGTTTTATCAGCGCAGTTATCATCGCCTTGAATCTAACCAACACCTTATTACGTTCACTTATGTGGGTTATCCTCAACGGCACCAACAACTTAACAATGTCAATCGTCAAATAACCGTCACGTTCTTCGTCGAAGTGTTTTTGTATCTCTGATAGCAAGATGCAGAACAGTGGGGCCATGCTGGGAGTGAATCCATACTTCTTACCAGTATTGGTCTTTGCGAAGCGCATAAACGCGAGTAGAAGTGTGTCGGTGCCTTTGGACCTACTCAGCTGGTACGTTGTTGGTTTGTTGTTTTGTTTCATTTGTAGTCTCCTTTTTACATTTGAACTCTTCGCAGTGACCCATAGGGTTTTTCGAAAAACACGTCACAAGTGTTTCCTCATCTTCTTCACACTCACCAGTTACTGAATTACGCAATACTACTACCAGCTCGTACTTACATAACCATCTATTTTTATAATCGTTGTACCCTTCCAGGTACTCCAAGTATTGGTCATAGGAACAACACACACCAGCGTTACCAACACTATACATGTCATAACCACTGGTGTCCTCCTCCTGGGCTTCTTCTTTAGGTCTGACGTAAACAAATTCACACGCAGCACAAATTGCAGACCCGCGAGGCTTCCTATTCATGTACCGCCACATTGCCTGCTGTTTTTCGTGCTCTTCTTGCTGCCTAATTTTCTCGGCCTTTCGCTCCTCCCTACGTCTAACCTTTTCTTCTGTGGTCATTGGCATTGACTGACGCCACCTCTCTAAGTTTCTTAATCTTCGCTGTGATACTATCCGTTGCAGGTTGGGGAGACTCTTTGAATGTATGGGCATATAAAAGAGGGTCTGCAATAGTTACCTTTGCCACTACATCTCTACCAACCACACCTTCTGCCTTAAACAAACCATAGGACTCAATAGGACCAATAATGTTACGCTCTACACGCTCCGCTTCCGACCGACGTTTGCAGTTTGGACGATGTGAGGTTTCTATACCATATCTGCTCAACCCGCCCTCCATTAACAAGACGCATCTGCTCTCCTGTGCCGCTGGCATCATAAAATTGATAAGTAGCCAATAGTTAGACATAAATGCCGCAACTGTAAACCGTTTTTGCGGGGTCATGAGACACCACGGCACCGCCAACGGAGTGGATATAAATTTTGAACCTTTACCGGCTGTTTTGATGTCAGCGTCCGCAGTCTTCTTGTACTGTGCCAGTTCAGTCAAATAACTAGGGAATAGCTTATTGAGTACCACAACATTACTATTTCTGGATACTTCATAAAACTTTTCACCATTGAGGAGGCTGATTAAGTCCAAGAATCTATTGATAATAACCATCCTAGTGTTACGACGTACTGATATTTGTGACAGCACCTTGCGGTACGGGATAGTTAAATTACTGAAATTAGCCCTGTCGATGTTTACAACATTATCAACTAAAAACAAATGATGGAGAATTTCCGACTGTAGGAACAAAAATAAAGGCAGTAGTTGGGGGTCTAACCCTTCCAATCGAACTCGTTCTGTGAACTTTAGAAGGCACAGGTTACTTGAGTTATTTTGGTAGACTTCGAGAAATGACTTGTGCGCGTCGTTCATAGCTTAAACACTGTGGACGCTCAAGGAAGGGTGTGCTATTATTCTGCCCACCGCCCTCGAAGGACCCGTGACTCCTTTCTTGGGCTGACAGTCCGACTTGTCGAGAGTCGGACTGTCGCGTTTTTAAGATGTACTCGCAGTATAGCATAAACACTGGGAAAACTGTCAAGTGTATCGGTCTGTGGGTAAGCCCAAAAATCATGCCATCATGTATCTATCTATGGGTAAAACGTATCTATCTGTGGGTAAAGTGTATCGGTCTGTGGGTACGTTTTGTATCGGTCTGTGGGTACGTTTTGTATCGGTCTGTGGGTAAATTCCGGGGCACAAATTCAGACAGCGACTGACTTCCTTGTTGGGGAGTATTTAGTATTTTAGAAATAAGAATAAAGTGATTCTCGCTAACGCGAGAAAAGACTTTTTATTTTCTCCTACCTGTTGGATGGGGGGGGGGCATGTTTGGGAAACCAACTTTCGCTGCCTCTTGGAAAATCGCAAAAAATTATTTCCCATTTTTTACATCCGAAAACTGCTGTTCCAGAGAAGCGCGGCGGCTGTTCCATAAAGATGGCGCGGCTGCTGGAGAAAGGGCCGCGCCAAAAATTATTCTTACCAAGATATTTGTACTTCTACCAGGAAATTTGTAGAATGAGACTCGGCGGTTGCATCAATCCAGGCCGAGATGGACTCGGCATGACGGAGTGCTGGTCCACTTGGAAGCCCCGCTCGGTCAACAAGGATGTGAGTGCCAAAAAGAAATCGCTGCTTGCCAACTCATGTACGGGGTCGAAGACCGGCACCGCGATGGAGTGCCTCTTCATAGCGGCCACCTTCGTAGCGTTAAGCTGAATCAGCTCCACCAAATCCTCGGCAAGTCTTTTAAGGCTGTTCGTGTCCCCGCTGTCAGTTTGTAACCCTTCCCGGCTGATTGTCAGCAGCGCCAGAATATCCTCTTTGCCAGCCAAAGAGATAGGTGGCGGCCCGTTCTCTAACTCTTCCGGTGTCATTGTCATCCCATTCAAAACTTCATCCATAACTACCCCTCCTACCACGTTATTGTCAGACGGCCCCGACGTTTACCATTACGCTCTACAATCTTCGACGGTACAACTCCGAAGCCGTTCACTTTCAGCCGGTGCATCACCAGCTCCACAAACCCCGCGTTCTCCAGAGAATGGTCGGGGTCGAAGATAGGCACGACCGCCTCTCGAAGACCAAGTTCCGCTGTAGCTTGGAGCACCCCGGCTATATGCCTCACCAAGACGTCTCCTAATTGGTGCAACTTCTCAACTTCCCTCGTCACTTTGATGAGGTCCGCTGCGTTAATTGTCAGCCCTTCTACCGCCTCCTTCAGACTCACACCAACCACCTCCGACCTGAGTTATCCCTCGATTCTATCTCATTCGTCCGTCGGTGATAGCCCGTAGGTCTCCAACACAGTCAGCACATCTTCCCTGGTACAGTCCGCCTCGTCCGCTACAAATTCCAATCTATGCTCCAGGTTGTCCAGGTCCATATGGTCGGGGTACAGCTTCATTGCCTCACCCCAAAAAGTCAGAATATCTTCGTCAGTCGCGCCCTTCATTGCACATCACCCACAAACTTCTCGTCGTATGCTTTCCAGCCGTCACGAATCGGAACTAAATCAATCGGGTCTATGGAAGCAGCCTCCTCCATGTCCTCCACCGTGATATGGAAGCACGCCATAATTTCTTTGGCGAAGTCCTCACCCTGCTGACCGTTCTGTCGAATCAACGCACCCATAGCGTGTGACCACGCCGTGTAGTACCCCTCGTAGTAGTGGTCTTTCGAGGTCATGGTCTTTTTCTTTTTCATCTCACTCACCCAACCTCGGAAATGGTATCGGGCCGTGTACCCGGTGCCCTTGGTTATACATACAATCCCAGCGCCTCAAATTTTCATGAACTCTTTGCTCCTCCAGTAGAGTAGGCAGATAAAACATGCCACCTTCGTAGAAAAAGACCGGAACCATGAGGCGGCCATCCTCAGCTGTGTACCAATGCCAACCGACCGGCGGGTCATCACCTGGACGATAAGTTTTGTACATGGCGAACCCGTCCAGCTTGTCCTGCGCCTCGCGGTACAGCCGGTACATCTGATCGGGGTCTAACTTCTTCAGAAATGTTTCCTCGTCTATCCCTGGTCTCATTTTTTCTCCCTCGCGTTGTATTCGGCAACAAAGTTCGCCGCTCTGATTTTGTGGTCGCCATGCCAAAACTTAACTGCTTGCGCCCACCCTGTTTTCTCGTTACCGATGAGGACCACTGACCGGTCCTCACCCTTCCCTTTACAGGCCCGTGCAACAAAGGCTCTTTGGTTCCTTTGTTTATTGACCAGCCACAGGTGCATCTGCCGCTTTTCAAGTTCCAGCTGTTCTTTTGTGCTCCGGGACATACTTGTACCTCTCCTTCCCTGTTCCGCCACACGCCGAGCAGGGAGGACTGCCGTTATGGTCGTACACTCCGGTTCCATCACACGCTGCACACCGTCGTAACCTCCACCCATAAACGGCCTCCTCGAAGAATTTCTTCCTCTCAGCTTTCCGTTGGTGGAAGTTACTCACTGTTGAACCACCTCCGGCTCAAATGTCATAGCCCACACCAGTGGGTTCCTCTCCCAAGGCAGTCCACCTATCTCTTTGAAGCGGTGGCCCCAGTGGAGTCTGTACGCCTCGATAGGTGAGTACACCCTCTTGTTTGAATCACTGAGCACCACGTAGTCGAACTCTCCCGGCGCAACAGAGATAGAACACGCCAGCTCTATGATGCCTTCCAAGATGGCATCCTTCGCTGTGATACTTTGTACCTGCTCAGCTCGCACCTCTTTTACATGCAACCGCAACCGGCTCTTTACATGGGTCAGACGTGACGGTGGCCGCCATTTTGGTTCCCGTTTGAGGCTGCCAACTACGTAATCTGCTTTGAATGTTACAGGTGCGCCTGGATTGGTAACGAAACTCTCTTGCACGAACACGGTTTCTCCGGCCTCATGCTGTGGACGTCTGTAGATGACCTCTGAGCCACTTTTGAAGATAGCCATACCGTCTTCCCAACTCTTGAATAAAAATGGCTCCTGCGTCTCCCTGGGTACCAGAGGAGGCTCAACAATTCGCCGGATGGACCTCTTGTTTCCGGCGAGTATCGACTGTACTTCGGACATGGTTAAAATAATTGGTTTCATCCTACCCTTTGACGGCGGCATCAACTCACCCTCCTGGCATCTCTGGCATACACGGCGTCGGGTTCCTGTAGATTCGGAACGGCCACGTCGCCCCATCGTACTGACACACTGAAATAACCCACGTCTTCGTCCAAGCGACAATCGCATGGCACTCCGTACCGCCAAATCCACAGTTAAATTCATAGGTCAGGTATTTGAGAGCTGTGTTCCACGGTAGTACCTTACCGAGCGGAGTTGAGTCATCTTCATCCTCGATATAAAACCTGCTGTTCTCACCGAACACCACGGCCTCTATTTCCTCGCCGTCGGCCATCTGTTCAATCCACGCTTTCAGCGTCTGCTTGCCCTCCATCACACGCAACCACCTCCTCATTGCCAACGTACTTGTCTATGATGTACGCCCCATCGTACTTGTAGTAGTCGGAGCCGTTCTCATTCACACGTGTCGGACCCTCACAGTTCTCTACCACCAACCTGTTCTCACAGTCAGGACCACACCCAAGTAGGAAACGTGCCACGTCCAAATCCTTGTCGTGGCACTCACCCGCTGGCATCCTAATTCGGCTTCCATCCCAACACTCAAAGATTGCGTTCTCGTCAGCCATCTATGACCGACTCCGCTAGACCACACGTTCGTGCATCTGAGCACTCTTCAGTGGTAGCCCCACAAGGAGCAGTACCACGCTCTGCCACCGCTCTGGCGGCCTCAATCTCCCGTGCCCACACCAGTACCGCCTCCTCCACGCAGCCTGGGCAGAGGTCATACAAAGGAGTCTGGGGTGGTGTAGTCTTCAACGGCATAATGTTGAACGCTATGCAAATCCCATCGTCTTTTGGTTTACAACCTATGTCCTTGGCAGGTACTTTCCTGTAGAACGCATCCTTTTGTGGTCTCCTACCACCGCCGTCCATTTCACGCTCACAAACATCACAGAAAAATCTCTCAGTCACCTGTTTCATCGTTCGCACCTCCACACGTCTCACAAATACACTCGCCCGTCATGACCAGCTCCGGTATTTCCTCGCCAATGGCTTTGTAATACTTCATCTTCCAATAGTCCCTGTTGACGGTCATAATCCTCAACTTTTCTCTCAGGTCGGTGTACTGTGTCTTCAGGCTCTCATACTTCCCCTTTAACCTGTTGTGCCGCTCCTGCTCACCAGCCAACGTGGTCTCTTTAACAAAGTTACCACTTGGGTTTACCCTAAATCCTTCCCTCCTTAGCGCGGCCTCAGCCAATCTGCACCGGCTCTGCCACTCACGCAAGCATTGATGCTTTTCCTCCAGGAGCGCATTCTGCTCGTCAATATCACGTAAAAGTGATGTAAGAAGATTACCTACCATTTCTCTCGTTTGCT
>Ga0123353_10000023_pt1 | contig 173512 bp, 116 predicted proteins | sample TergutLab28metaG_3_FD_92763 | JGI IMG/M metagenome (GOLD analysis project Ga0123353, IMG submission 92763) | Labiotermes labralis P3 segment gut microbial communities from Petit-Saut dam, French Guiana - Lab288 P3 | ecosystem: Host-associated > Arthropoda: Insects > Digestive system > Gut ... | reverse complement strand
AATATCTCCCACAATACAAGATAGACTTCAGTGCAAACGTTTGAAGCCTTCCTTTAGATTATGCAAAATTAATGATATTTTTAACAAAAAAAAATTGGAATTGAACACAGTACCTTATTTTTTAATAATTAGGTAATGAGGTTTGTGTTTATGGCGATTATTCACTGCTACTAAGGTTGTTTTGTTAGAAAAATAAGGTGAAAATAAGGTTTTTTTAATATGTTGTTTTCATAGACTTAACAACTTTTTAAAACTTGTTAAGCCTGAAAAAAGAAAAATCTTGATACATTTTTATAACTTAGCACATTATTTCAATTAATGAAAAGAGTTATGAAGAAAGTTATTTTATCAGGCATTTATTTATTTCTGGCAATGGGGATCATCGCACAGACTGCGGTAATGAACGTAAAGAGTAGTGAAGCAATGAAGGATGATCCTGTTGCAAGCTATTTTTTACCTCGAACGATCTTGAAGATAGAGGTAGAAGCGACTAAAACGGTTCGAAAAGCAGGACCGTATGCCGCCGAGGCTCGCAGGTATCTCGGAGTTCCTGCTCAAATACAACAAAATGAAGAGATTTGGACAATAAGCAAAATCAGGGTAAGACAAGAGTCGGAACCGGATGCCGGCAATCAGTACAAGGTGTATGCCTCGATCAATTCAAACGCGGCATTGCTCACATTGACTGAGACCGGTATCTTGAAAGGAATTAATCTCCCTGCCTCTTTTTCTTTGGATGCTAACGATAAGCAATCAAGCGAAAGAGAAGAGAAAGAAGTAGAAAACCCAGCCGCTCTTTCGTTTATTTCCAATTTTATCGTTAAAGACGACGATTCGGAGAAAAAGCCAAATGCCGCCGTTATTTTCGATCAAATCAATGCGTTGAGAGATACAAGGCTGCATATATTGTCGCAAAGCAATGATGTGTTGCAGGACGGCAGCGCCGTAGAGGCTTACCTGAGGGAAATAGACAAAAGGGAAGCGGAGTTGACGGCTCTTTTTCATGGAAAGGAGAGGAAAGAGATTGTCAAAAAAACATTTACCGTTTATCCGGACAAGGAGACAAAAGACCAGACGATATTTTATTTCTCCGAAAAACAAGGCTTTTCGGATTCCGGAGATGCAATTCAGATGATGCTGAAGAAAAGGAATATGGGAGATAAAACGATTTTTCCCGAAAAAGGGAAAATCGGATTTGTATACAGAATACCGGCTTTGGTCGATATAGAAATAACCGGAAATGAAACTGTTTTTTGGACGGGAAAAATCAGTGTCGCTCAACTTGGCAGATTGGCGTATTTCCCGATTGGCTTTTTCGACAAAAATAACGTCAAAGCCCTGTTTGATACAAAAAGCGGCGCGTTGTTGCAAATAGGGAAGTAATAGAACGCGGATGACGCGGATTTACACAGATAATTTTAATAATATAAAAATCCGTGTAAATCCGTGTAAATCCGCGTCATCTGCGTCATCCGTGTTCAAAAAAGTTTTTCGTCAACGCAACTTTAAATGCTGTCCGATGCGAAGGTGGTCAGAACGTAAGTTATTCAACCTCTTGATTTGGGCGACGGTAACTCCCTGTTTTTTGGAGATGCCGGAAAGCGTATCGCCCGCTTTCACTTTGTAGGTATTGGCGCCGCCCCCTCTGTAGTAAGGATCGCCGGCGGCAGGCTCTACTACGATTCTGTTTTTATTCAACTCTTCCGATTTATGCGCCAGAATCTCCTCCTTGCGATTCATGAAATTATTAATATGTTTCTGTGGAAGGCATAAGGTATAAGTAAGTCCGTTGCCCGGTATAACGCCTCTCCGGTATTGAGGATTCAAACTTTGCAATACGGAAAGTTCAATATCCAACACCTCAGCAATCTGGATTAAATGTACCCGTTCGGTCAAGAGAAGCGTATCGGTCGAAACCGGTATTTCTACACTTGCAGGACAAAAATTATGTTCTTCATAATAGCTCATGGTATAAGTCGCTGCAATAAATGCCGGCACATATCCCCTGGTTTCACGTGGTAAATGATTATAAATAGCCCAATAGTCGCGTTTTCCTCCCGCACGGTTGATCGCTTTGTTTACATTTCCCGGTCCGCAGTTATAAGCGGCGATTACCAACATCCAATCATTGTAGATGTTATGTAAATCTTTCAGGAATTTAACAGCCGCCTCCGTCGATTTTATCGGGTCTCTCCGTTCGTCAACCAAGCTGTTTCCCTGCAAGCCGTACATTTTTCCCGTTCCATACATAAACTGCCATAAGCCGGAAGCGCCCGCTCTGGAATATGCAGTAGGGTTGAGCGCCGATTCTATAACCGGTAAATATTTTAACTCTATCGGAAGCCCTGCGGCATCCAATGCCTGCTCAAACATGGGAAAATAGTATTTTCCTACTCCCAGCATGTATTCCACCTGTTTTCTTTTCTTTACGGTGTAAACTTCGATGTATCGCCTTACAATGCTGTTGTAGCTCATTTCCATGACAACCTGCAACTGTTGAAGCCGTTGGATATAAATATGATCCGGCAGCATTTCGCCGTTCTCATCCGAGACACAATCTCCGAACAGATTCATACTTCCTTTAAAGGCATAGAGCAGACTGTCCAAATTAGTCTCAAAGGCATCGGGCACGCTCAAATCGTCTTCTATCTCCGGCACATTAACTTGTTGTACATCGGGAATGATGTTTGAATTATTCGCATATACACCAATCAGGCTTAAGGCAAAAATTAATAGCATCGAGCTAATACACTTTTTCATCATAAGAATTATATAGATTATCAGTTAATAAACGTTTTGTTCGTTCTTTTATTTTTACTTCTAAAAATTTATCGTGCATTTGAATCCCAACATATTCAAATTGGGAGCGCCTTGCAAGTCGAAAAAATTATTGATTACTGGTTCGACTTGAAAAGACAAGTCTTCGGAAACAGAGAAATTATACAATTGGGCATCGACAAAGGCATCTATTACGCTTGCAATGTATAATGCCGCCATGCCGAATATACTCATATCCCTGTTGCGGCGATAAAAATCCCTTTTACGCCTTAATGTATTTTGTTTCCAGCCTAAATCCGAACTGGGCATGTTGTAAAAAATCGGCTCATAACTATTGGTAAAAGGATCATTATCCATAATATCGTGATAGGCATTCCCGTAATCGTTGTACATTCTTCCGTTCCATATTATCAGATAACCCAATGTGGCGATTCCCCCATAAAGTATCGGGACTTTCCAGTAGCTTCTGTTGTAGATCTGCCCCAGTCCTGGACATACAAGCGCATACCATGTCGCTTTCCCTGGATCAGGCATAAAAGCGGGAACAGGACCAACCAGCGTGTCCGCAAACAGTATATTATCGGATAAAAAAACCGTTTTAGCAGTATCTATAACCTGCGTTTCCAAATGATCCGGAGATAAATTCAACATATCTTCTGTTTCCTGTCCGAACATCCTTTGTCCGGAACAAAAAAAGAACACAAAAAAAACGGCAAATATGACGGAATATCTTTTCAAATCTGTCTTCCTGTTTTTTACATCAATCTTTTCGAATGGAATCAAAAATACCCATGATTTTTTCCAATTCGTCGTCATCGGCAAACGGAATGGTTATTTTTCCTTTTCCTTTTGCATTTCGAGCAAGATCTACTTTAGAATGAAAAAGATCTTTCAACCGTTCTTTCAACAAGAAATACTCTTCCGGAAGCTTATCTTTCGCTTCTTTTTCAGCACTCAACGGTTCTTTGGACGCTTCACCTTCATTCATCATCCGGACAAGCTCTTCTACTTTCCGGACAGAGTAGTTGTTTCTTAATATCTGATCGTAAATATTCAACTGTTTTACAGGATCTTCGATATTAATCAGCGCACGGGCATGTCCCATGTCTATTTTTCGGTCTTTTATGCCCACCTGAATTTCTCCCGGCAAACGAAGCAAACGTAAATAGTTGGAAACAGTGGTGCGTTTCTTTCCTATCCGTTCGCTCAACTGTTCTTGCGTATATCCGCAAAGCTCGATCAAATTCTGATAAGACAACGCGATCTCAATGGCATTCAAATCCTCCCGTTGAATATTTTCAACAAGAGCCATTTCTCGCATCAATTCGTCGTTTATCTCTTTGATGTATGCCGGGATGGAAACCAATCCGGCAATTTTGGATGCTCTGAAACGTCTTTCGCCGGCAATGATCTGATATTTATGTTCATCTACTTTACGAAGCGTGACCGGTTGGATTACTCCGATCTGCTTAATTGATTCGGAAAGCTCTATCATTGCTTCTGCATCGAAATGCTTTCTCGGTTGATCCGGATTCGGTTCTATTTCAGAAATAAGGATCTCATTAATAGAGGATGTACCGCCGATGATTTCGGGTTCTTCCGTATCGATCAGCGCTCCCAGTCCTTTTCCTAATCCGCCAATTTTTTTTGCCATGACCTTATAGTTGTGAGTGATAAGTTATGAGTGATAAGTGATAGTTATAAGTGATAAGTTATGCTCTAACCTAATCACTTATCACTTTATAACTAATCACTAATTTGTTTATTTTCTAATTCTTTCGCCAATTGCATATAATTTTGCGCTCCTTTCGACTCGGCATCATACAAAATCACCGATTGTCCGAAGCTTGGCGCTTCACTCAATTTGACATTGCGATAGATAATTGTTTCGAAAACCATATCTTTAAAATGCTTTTTTACCTCTTCCATTACCTGATTATTGAGACGGGTGCGGGAGTCGTACATTGTCAGCAGGAAACCTTCTATTTCAAGCTCCGGATTCAACTTGTTTTTTACAATCTTAATGGTATTCAGCAATTTGGAAATTCCCTCCAATGCGTAATATTCGCATTGCACCGGAATAATCACCGAATCTGCCGCAGTCAGCGCATTCAATGTGATCAATCCTAAAGACGGTGAGCAGTCTATAAAAATATAATCGAAATCTTCTTTTATCTGATCGAGCACATGCTTGAGAATTTTTTCCCGATTCGGTAAATTCAACATCTCGATCTCAGCGCCTACCAAGTCGATATGGGAGGGAATAATTTTCATATTTTCCAGTTCCGTATCACATATTGCTGTACGAACATCAACATTGTCGATCAAACATTCGTATATACTGCTTTTCAACTTTTTAATATCCAATCCAAGACCGGAAGAGGCATTTGCCTGAGGGTCTGCATCAACAATAAGAACCTTCTTCTCCAAAACAGCCAATGAGGCTGCCAAGTTGATTGTTGTTGTAGTCTTTCCTACTCCTCCTTTTTGATTTGCCAGCGAAATAATTTTCCCCATAGTGCGCAAAATATTTTTATTACAGTTTGCAAATATAGGAATAATTCAAGAATTTACCGAATTTTATTTGTTTCTGTTTTTGGGCAGGGGGTGAAATTTAGAAAACTTTTGCAAGAAAGGGTCTTGTCGGTTAATTCTTTTTTTGCTATAAAAAAAAATTATCAAGCACATAGATTGTGGTACTACGCTGCTGCAAAGCCTCCGAAGGAGGCAAATATTGATAACCCCGTATGTAGCGATAGCGGAATGTGGGGTAGCGAGAAGCCACACACCTCAACCCCGTAGTGGGTTGAACTACTGTGTAGTTCGGGCTGGAGTTGGTGTCGTCCTGCCCGTCATCCTACCCGTCGTCCTACCTCGAGCGGCGCTACGCTTGCAAGAGGTTATCTACATGTAAGTCCTACGGACTTTATTGGGCTAGTACTTCAAAATAATATTTTGCCTTTAAGGGTTTGGAAAATATTGCCAACGAAGAACTTGATAAAAACGGCAAAACCCATTTCTGAATTTTGCCATTTCTAAAAAATGCTTGCAAGAATTTATTCTTTTACAACCTTGCTAAAGCCCCGCAGAAATTTAGTTTTTTTGAACTTTGATTTTGAATAATTCGGGTGATTATTGGATTTAAACTTATATCGTCCTTATTTTAAAATACTCTTCCTTCAACCACAATTTAAATATAGGGTCTTGAATTTCAATGTTTTTAGCAGTAATATCAATAATTTCTTTCGACAAAAGAGCCTCTTTTATTCTGATAATATTTGCAGAGGTTCCGAGCCGGTATTTTTTTAAGTTTTCCTGTCCGAAAACCGTTTCGCCGTCAATAATTGCCCTCAAAAAATAAAGTTGCGTGGCGCTAAGTGTTTCCGTCAAGCCGACAAAGAGCAAACTTAATTGATTCTTAATACTTTGCAACGAATTATTGATTATTTCAAAAGAACATGCCGACTTTGTGCGCAACCACGCTTGTTGTGCAAGCTGCTGCACGTAATACGAGTGGTTTTCAACCTGTCCGGCTAAATATTCCGCCTGTTTTTTGGTAATGTTTTTGCCCGTATCCTTAAAGCGTTTTTGAATGAATTTTCCCCATGTTTTGTTGTCGATTTTTTCCAAAAACATAATGTCGCCGAATTTGTAAAACGGCATTTCAGGATTTGAAAAAATATCAAGCAACATGTGCCGTTTGCTGCCGTAGAGACAGTATGCAACGTGTTGATGATGTTGCCAATGCGCTCGAAGTTTACGCTGAAACGCAAGTGAATTGTCGAAGTTTCCGATGCTTTGAAACTCGTCGATACAAACCACTATTTTTATGCCCTTTGCTTTAGCAATTGTTTCGGCAAGGTCTATAATTTCGTCCGGATTTTTTTTCAATTCTTCCCATTCTACACCAAAGGATATTTCTGCTTGATTATCGGGAGAAAACGATACTTTTGGAAGCAAGCGGGATAGAAAAACTTTGGAATTTTCAACCCATTCTTCCCAGCGACTTGAAGTAACTTTAATAACCGATTGTGCAAAGTTTGCATAAAATTCGCTTTCGTCCCGCACATTGAAAACATCCAACGAGCAAACTCTAATATCCTTATAATCAGACATTATTTGTCCTGCAACTTTTTTTACCAATGAGGATTTTCCCCACCGGCGCGGTGAAACAACAGTCGTATTTACCAATGAAAAAAAGTTTTGCGCCAAGCGTTTACACTCTTCCTCCCTATCTGTAAATTCCTGTATTTCAGCAATTTTTCCGTAAATAAATGGTAACATTTCCATATCAAATTCTTTTGCAGCAAAGATAAATAAAATTTTTGAACTAACAAAGTTGTAAGTTACAAAGTTGTAAGTTACAAAGTTGTAAGTTACAAAGTTGTAAGTTGCTTCCCGCAATCCTCAAACGTATAAAAAATTATACGGCAACCTCGAAAAAATCGTTCTTGATTCTGTCAAATTGTTGCAACAATACCGGAAAAATGATAATTTTACGCCTTTTTAAAACAGGATAATAAAAAAGTGAAAGAACCTGATGATATAAAAACAAACTCGGCAAAAGCTTGGATGCTTGCTGCCCGTCCGAAAACATTGGCGGCAGCGGTTGTTCCGGTGTTGGTGGGTTGCGCGTTGGCGTATTATTATCATGCGTTTCAGTGGATTCCGGCGTTGGCTTGCCTGTTTTTTGCCATGTTGATGCAGATTGCGGCTAATTTGATTAACGATTTGTTTGATTACCTGAAAGGCTGCGATGGCGAAGACAGGCTGGGACCTTTGCGTGCAACCGCACAAGGCTGGATTTCTATGCCGGCGATGAAAAAAGGGATTTTTTTAATTATTTTATTTGCTTGCCTGATTGGTTCTATGTTGATTTTTTACGGCGGTTGGGAGATGATTCTTGTAGGGTGTTTTTGCGCGGCTTTTGCCTATTTTTACACTTCCGGTCCTTATCCGCTGGCATACAACGGGTTGGGCGATGTTGCAGTAATCGTTTTTTTTGGTTTGGTTGCTGTTGGATTCACCTGTTATGTACAGACGTTATGCTGGACAAAAGTGATTGTTTTTTCGGGTTTAGTTACCGGCATGGTGGTGAATACATTGCTGGTATTGAATAACTACCGCGACAGAGATACCGACCGGAAATCGGGAAAACGAACGATTGTAGTACGTTTGGGCGAACCGTTCGGACGTTATTTATACCTCTTTTCCGGCGTGTTGGCAGTGCTTATTATATGTGTTGTTTTTCTTTTTGAAAATAGCGCTGAATTTACATATAGAAACTTTTGTCTTCCTTTTTTTACACCGTTTTATTTGATTCCTCATTATTTTACTTGGAGGAAGATAAGTAAAATAAAAAAAGGTAAAGCCTTAAACGCTTTGATCGGGGAAACTTCCCGCAATATGTTGTTTTTTGCTTTCCTTTTGTCTTCCGGATTGATTATATGTCGATAGAAGAAATTCAATATCAATGTTTTAAACGGAATATCCCGTTTTATTGTTACCGGTTGCCCGATACAAAAGAGGTGGTGATGGGAGTTCAAAATACTCCGGTTGTATCTTCCTTTGAAGGTTTTGCAGAAAAGAAAAAAGAAAAAGGATTTTTGATTGCACCGTTTGTCCTTTCGGAGTCGACACCTCCTTTATTTATCCGGGAAGATTTTTGCGTAACGGAAGAAACTCCGAATGAAGCGTTGGAAACATGGATTCGTTCTACTTATTTTGAAACGGGAAATTCGGAAACTTTTGAATATGTACAGACACAGGAGGAGTATTTGAAGGAAGTTTCGGACTTGATTCGATTGCTGGAAGGCGGCGAATTGTCGAAAATTGTCTACTCTCGTGTCATTGGGTTGGAAAATTTATCCGGCGATGGCTTCAATTTATTTCAGGCGCTTGTTCAAGATTATCCGGAGGCTTTCGTTTATTGTTTTCACATACCCGGAAAAGCGGTTTGGATGGGCGCTACTCCCGAACTTTTTTTGCAGGTGCAGCCGGGCGTTTTAAAAACGGTTGCTTTGGCGGGAACGAGGAGGATTTCGGATGAATTGTGGGATGATAAGGAATTTAAGGAACATGAATATGTGAGCCGGTTTATTCGGGGAGTGTTAGATTGCTGTTCATTGAATGACCGGACGGAGAGCGAAATTAAATCGGTCAATGCGGGGGAGTGTGCACATTTAAGGACGGATTTTTCAGTTCATGCCGATTTATCAGGCTCGGATGTTGACCGGTTAATAAGGTTATTACACCCAACTCCGGCTGTTTGCGGTTATCCGCAAAAGGAGGCGATGGATGAGATTTTGAGGCGGGAACAGCATGACAGGCAGTTTTATTCCGGTTTTTTAGGTCCCGTATCCGCGACCAATCAAATGGATCTTTTTGTTAATCTGCGCTGCATGAAGTTAGGGAAAGAACGCATTGAGCTTTTCGTAGGAGGCGGCATAACGAAAGACTCTGACCCACAGAAGGAGTGGGATGAAACAGTATTGAAGGCGCGGACGGTGATGAAGATAATGTAAAAATAAAAATCATGAAATCAATACAAACTTATATAGTCCTTACATTCATCCTGTGTTTTTCACCGGCTGTCTATTGCCAAATTAACGTAAAAGACAGCCTTCAAGCCATTTTAAATAACAATACTATCGACTCGGAAACTCGTTTCCAAAACGCATACAACCTGATATTTTACAACTCTTCTCCGGAAGAAGCCGAAACGTTAGGGATGAAAATCGTCTATCCTTTTGTCCAAAAAACATGGGAAAGCCAATCGGAGCAGTTGTCTCATTTGGCGCGACTTTATCTTTTAGCCGGCTTTTGTCATCGCGAACGGGGAGGAGACGACCGCAATGAAAAAGAGCGTCTGTTTCTCGAAAAAGCGTTGGAAACAGCCCTGAAATCGGGAGACAATGCTATTTGCGCCCGTTGCTATATGGCTTGCGGTTTCACAGAAATCAAACGAGGCGAGGTGAAACGCGCACACGAATACCTCTATCAAGCCATTGCCTATTACGACAAAATGGAACAGTATGTTAATTCGTCGGAGATGTTGTACGTGATTGTGAGCAATTTTTTCGATATGAAAGATACTGACGGAATGAAAAGAGTACTGCGGCAAATGGAAGAATATCTCGAAAAGGATAACTCAAAGCAATCACAGTATCAGTACAATGTGATCAAAAAGTCGTATTTCGAACTACTGCTGGAAAAAGAGAAAAAAGAGAAGGGAACGCTTGATTACCGGTTGGTTGACTCGACTATGACAGGCATCAAAAGCAATATCTATTTGGTCGAAAACCATCTCGGCGAATTGTCCCCTAATTGGATGCACGGTTATGCTTATTATTATTTAGCCAAAGGATTCGACGACTATTATCCCGAGCAGACTGATTCGATTTTTCACTATTTAGACAAAGCGCTTGAAGTATTAGAAATAGAATGGTGGAACCGGATGCGGGAAACCAACAGTACAATAGAGTTGAAGATCTATGTCAACACACTCCGCGTCAATGCCCTTGCCCGTGAAGGAAAAATGCAGGAAGCCGCAAATGCTGCAAATGAAGCACTGAAATTGCTCAACGAATTGATAAACTACAAAAATCTTGACGAGCCGCGTTACAAAATCTATCAATTTATGGCAAATTATTACGAAAAGACAAATCATCCCGCCGAAGCCTTAAAATATCAGAAGTTGATTCGGGAAAATGAAGCGCAACGATATGAAAATGAAAAAGTACAAGCCATCAACGACATGTCGGTAAAATACGAAACTGAAAAGAAAGAAACGCTCATACAAACCCTAACCAAGGAAAAGAAGACGGCTAATCGCATTTTATGGCTGATTATCGGGCTATCGCTAACATTGCTTGCCATATTCCTCTTGATTATTCTATCAAGTCGGTTAAAACGAAAAAATGTGGAACAACAACTCTACGAAACAGCATTACTCGCCGAATTGCGCCAGGATGAACTCGAAAAAATACAAATCCTTAAACAGGAATTGAAGCAAAACCCCGTCAAAAATACCATTGAAAAAATTGTGCAGATGGTATCGGTTTCTCTTATCGAAAAAGAGGATAAGGAAGTATATCTTGACCGCTTGGCGAAAATTGATTTCAAATTACTCGAACAGGCATATCAAACCTCCAAGGTAAAAATTACCGGCATGGACATGAAATATATCATCTGTTTTTCTGCCGACATAGATGTAAAAGATATCAGTTTACTTTTTAATATTGAGCCTGCAAGCGTACATACTGTTCGCTATCGCATCAAGAAAAAATTTGCGAAAAAGGATACTTTTAGGACGATTTTGTGAAAAATCTATTTTTGTCTATATTTTTTGTTCGTAAATAGGCTACTTTTGCTCCTAAAGATTTTAGGATATCCCATGTCTTGTAACAAAACGGCTAATATTGTTAAAGTGTAATTTTTTTTGTTTCATTCTAATATAAAATTGATGCAAATTTTATACATTTGTGTGAAAATTTTCAAATGAATGCTAAACAGAAAGCATTAAGACAATTTATTAGATAAAGCGTTTGCTTTTACTTTATTGTGTATCAAGAATCGCCAATTTCAGATACAGCCACAAGGAAGTGATGGGTAGATGCTCATGTTTTGTTAGAGGCATGGGTGTTTTTTATAGTGGCTGTGGGTGTTTGGCGATACCTTGATATCACGTAAAAAAGTTCATGCTTCTTTTTTTGTATGTAGATAATTAATAAATAGTAATCACAAATTAAAAAGTAAACATTATGGGATATTTAGATGAATTAAAAGACGAGTACAAAAAAGGACAAGAAGATGCTAACAGATTTTTTGACAAATCTGACAAGAAGGAGGAAGTAAGCGGTTCAACTTCAGAACCGGCGAAGACAAAGTTGCCAATTGGAAAAATAGTTGGCGCAGTTGTGATTGGCGCTATTGGCGCAATATTTTTGGGAATTGCCGGATTTATAATCGGCGCGGCAGTCGGTTTTTTCGGCGGCGGATTTATTTGGGATAAGATAACTGATTCCGGTCCAAAATTAAGCACTGACGGCGAAGATTTGTTTGCCGACACAAGAGAATGGGAGGCAATGGAAAAACAATTCAAAGCCAACGAAAAAGCCGCAAAAGCAGGCGATGTCAATGCTTTTTTCGAACTTGCACAAGCCTATTACAAAGGTGCAGGCGTGAAGGCTGACGACACACAGGCTTACATTTGGTACCATAAAGCAGCGGAAAAAGGACATGCAGAAGGGATTTATTACGTTGGTATGATATATGCTAATGGCTTATTGGGTGCTCGCAAAGACACAAAAAAAGGCTTTAAATGGTATAATGATGCCGCCGAAAAAGGAAGCATTAACGCATTATACAGCATTGCACTCGCATACGAAAATGGAGTAGGCGTAGAAAAAGACGAGACAAAAGCCCTTGAATTTTTTAGAAAAGGTGCAGAAAAAGAAAACGCCGACGCACAGTTTGCGCTTTCACTGATATATCTGAGAGGATCTTTAGGTGTAGCCCAAGACGATGCAATTGCCATGGAATGGTTACAAAAGGCGGCGGATAATGGACATGAAGAGGCTATTGATGCGTTGAAAGGGTAAATTTAGTTTACAAATAATAATCAAAAACAATAAATAAAATGAAGAAAGTAGCCATATTTTTAATCTTAGCGAGCCTGTTTGCGCAGTTGGCACAGGCGCAGTATTTTACTATCTCCAAAAGCGTCTCATCTGTGCATGTAGTGAAGGAGGCGCATAATGCCAACTCCGAGAAAGTTTATAATATTCAACCGAACGAACAGGTTTATGTTGACTCACTGTTGAAAAAAGGATGGTGTCGCGTGATTTGCCAAAAGGACACAGAAGAGCAGGCTGTGGGATACACCTTAATCGAACTTTTGTCGCCTGCCGACGAAGTCGCGGAAGCGATGCTAACCCAATCCGACAAAAGATTTTTTGCGGAATCGCAAGTAATCAAATGGGGAGTAATCCTTGCCGGGATAGGGCTGTTATTATCGTTCATGGGATTCCTTGGACAAGTGCGCAATGTGCTGTTGGCTGTTGTAATAATCCTGTTATCTGCGCTCGAAATCTATTTCCTTTTGTACTCAAACGGCTTTACGTTCTATTCGCCAACTGTAGTTGGGTGGGGAGCGGCAATAAAATGGTTTTTGGTATTTACAGCATTCTTGCTCATACAGATTTACCTTTGGTTTAAAACCATTTGGAATTTAACGCCTGCGCCGGAAATTGTAGGAAATGTAGTTGCTTTCACATTGGTAACGTTATTGGCTGCCTTCGTGGCTGTTATGGTTACTTTTTTTGTGCCGAGTTTTAAGGAACAGTATATCGTAATAGGCATCATCGCCGTAATGGCTTTGATTGTGGTTTATTTCTTTATACAAACTGCGATCAAAGGGGGGATTTTAAAAGCTTTACTGATTACGCCTGTCTTTGCGGTGGGCATAGCGGCTATTGGACTAATGGCAGTTGATGTATTTATTGTTGCCATTATTGCCGTATTTGCTATACCGCTTCTGGGTGGATTAGTGCAGGCAGGCACAACCTATCAGCAAGGAACAACAGACCAGAGCGGACGTACAAAATACAAATGGGTAGATGGCGTCAATCCGTTGAATATCTTTAAAAAATAAAAATAATTTAAAACAGGAGGAATTTTTATGGAAAAAACATATGATATTGATGGTCAAAAAGTAACCGCAAGCAGCGAATCGGAAGCCCGTGGAATTGCTGCCAGAGACAATTTTCTTGGCGGACTTACTTCCGCTGTACCTGTTGCTTTGATTGCAGGTCTTGTTGTAATAGTACTTCTTACAGCGATTGCAGGATTTAGGGGGTTCTATATTTTGGGAAAAACCTTTTGGTTGTATCCTTTAGTAGGCATTATAGCCCTTGCTGCGTTTCCCATTGTCAAAGGCTTCGTGCGCATTGCAGTAGTAAACATATTATTGGGACTTGCGGCTACCGTGCTAATATTCTTTTTCGGTTTTAAAAGCGTTACGGCTTATTATGCCAATAGCAATATGCACTTCGCCTCTATTTATTCCGCCGATTTTATACAGGCATTGCCCGACGGTAAAGCGCCTTCCCTGTATGAAAAACGAAACGGCAAAGGGAAAGTTCTTGCAGAGTTATCCGTAGGACAAAAAGTAACCGTAAACGGAATTTCCTTTAAAAAAGAGGAATACAACGTTACCACAGCGGACGGCGTAATTGGCTGGGTACCACGCGCCGCTTTTCCCGAAGATGGGGCGGATATGCTCGCCATAAATATTAACGTTGACGGCTTCGACAGCGAAGATATAGCCGTTGACCGGGAAGTTGAACGGTTGATGGAAAGCTATATGGACGTGAAGGAGACGGGTGGCGGCACTTACAAGGGCTACGAAATGGAGAAACACAAAAAATATTCCATTTCTCAAAACACCTTAAACCGTTCGGTTAAGGTAAACGCAGAAACACCACTTATGTTAGTTGGACACAAAGCATATAAAAAAGGCGAACAACTTGCAGCAAGCGACGCTATGGTGACGCTCGAAAACATTTTGTATGCCGAAGACTGTACGGTGGTCTATCTTACCGTAACCGATGCAAAAGCCAGAGACCTTTACGGAGAATTCAATACCACCGCATGGAAAAAATCGCTCACGGTAAAAGACCTTGATACGGGCGAAACATTTCCGTTGTTGCAAGCCGATTACAAGCCAGCTTGGAAATATGAGAAGGTAAAGGATGGCTATCAATCGTCCATCGTCTTTTTCTTTCCGCCTTTTAAATCGCGTCATTTTTCCCTTACGCATGAAGCGCCTGCGCTTATGCCGGACGGCAAATCCGGTTATGGCGGCTTGTTGGGTTTGGTGGCTTCGATGACTTCGGGAGGGTCAACGGCTGAGTATCTTGATTATAATTTTCCGGAAATAAGGGTGAAATAAATAAATTATAAATAAAATGAAGAAAGCAGCTATTTTTTTAATCTTAGCAAGCCTGTTTACGCAGTTTGCGCAGGCGCAATGGGCGGGTGGCGGAACGCAGACAGACCCATATCAGATTACTTCCCCAGCCGATTTAACTGTTTTATCAACTTATGTAATGAACCAGGAAGGGAAAATATTGGAAATTAATGAATCATCTTGATATGAGCGCAGTTGCCGCCAACGTTTTTATTCCGATAGGCGGTTGGATAAATGCAACAACTTCCTCTTCTACCGAGCGTCCATTTTCCGGAACTTTCGACGGCAACGGCAAAAAAATCAGAAATCTTTCCATTACAAGAAATGCATCCGGCGCTGCGGTGGGACTGTTTGGACATACTTCAGGCGCAACCATTAAAAATTTGGGTATTGAAAATGGAAATATAACCACTACGAATGCTTCTTATATAGGCGGATTGGTGGGAAGCGCCGTTGGTGGGACAATTACCAACTGTTCTTTTTCCGGAACAGTATCCGGAAGCGGAGCAACTTATGTTGGTGGATTGGCTGGGTCATCAGGCGCAATTACTACAAGTTGCTATACAACGGGCGTGGTTACATACGGAACTAACACCGGGGGCTTATTCGGCATTGGCAGTAACATCATCTCAAATTGTTTTTCTACTTGCACTATGACCGGCTCGGCGACGGCTAATGCTTATTTAGGCGGTTTAATCGGTAGAACATACTCTTCTCTTACATCTATATTCAATTGTTACGCAGCACCCACAGCATTTACTCGAAATACAAATGCAAGTGCTCGAAATGGTTTATTTATTGGCAATTATGAAGAATACGCAGGCGGACCGCTCGGTGAGGTTATCAATTGTTATTATTCCAATCGCTTGGAAGCAGGAAACCTCCCCGCTTATATGGGAACAGGAACCATAACTACCGGGCAATTAATCGGCAAAACCGACACAGAGCTAAAGGAAGCGGCAACAGCAACCCTGCTTAACGCCGGACAGACGCCGCAGGCATGGAGAGCCGATTTTACGCCGAATGTAAACGGTGGTTTCCCGATTTTATCGTAGCAGCGACCTGTGTTTGGCGCCACCACCGGCGAGGCGACCAATTACAAACCTAATTCAATCACGCTTAACGGACGTGTTATCGAGGGCGACGACCCTATTACCGAAGCGGGTTTTGAATGGCGAGTGGGTAATTCGGGAGCATGGACGGCAGTGCCGGTTCAAATAGCAGGCGATGCACTGATATACGAATTACCCGGATTAACGCCTTACACAACCTACAATGCACGCGCTTATGCAAAAGCCGGTTCCGATGCGGTTTATGGAGAAATCCTCAGTTTTGAAATTACCAACTGGCATGGATGTGGCAGTGAAACCGAACCTTACGAAATTTATACGCCGGACGAGATGAAAGCGCTGTCGCAATACGTGATGGATAACAAAGCCTCGCAGAATAAATGTTGGAAATTGATGAACGATATTGATATGGACGCCGTCAACAATTTTACTCCGATTGGCGGCTGGAGCGATGCTTCGACAAATTCTACATCACGCCTCTTTTCGGGAACTTTCAACGGAAACAACCATGCGATTAAAAACCTTACCATTGACCGTCCCGAAGGAAATTATGTCGCTTTGTTCGGTAACGTTAGCGGCAACGGCAAAATCATGAAGTTGGGAGTTGTCGATGCCGAAATTTCGGGCAAAAATTACATAGGCAGTCTTGTAGGATTGAGTGAAATCCTTCTCGTCGACTGCTATGCTACGGGAACAACGGTAAAAGCAAATGATTATGGCGGCGGTTTGGTCGGCTTTCAACAAACATTCGGTATTAGCGGATGTTATTTTACCGGAACAATGGAATGTGACGTAACCCAATTCGTCAATGCAAATATCGGCGGCTTTGCAGGCTCGCTGTATAATTGCACGGTTTCAAACTCTTACGCGCGGGCGGCGTTTAATGTATCCGGCGCATCTTCTCGCGCGGGCGGCTTTGTAGGCACGATGACCGTCGGAACTGTTTCCAACTGCTATACGGCGGTGCACTCCTTTAATGTCAGCGAAAACAGTACCGCAAAGAACGGTTTATTCGCAGGCGAGTATCTTGGCGGCACAATCACGAATTGCTATTATGCAACGAGTATTGCGGGCTATACCGGCTTTGGAGATGCAGTCGATGTTGCCGGCTTAATCGCTAAAACGGAAATAGAAATGAAGGTTGAGGTTATGGTTGCCCATCCGGGCGGGAAAGACAACAGCCTGAACTACGGACAAGCCGAGCCTTCATGGGCAACCGACCCTGCGCAAATCAACAACGGATACCCGGTATTGCTTTGGCAAAAGGATAATTTTTTGATACCAACATATACGGTAAACATCACTACGCCGACCAACGGTGCGATTACCGTGATGAACGGCGCTGAGCCTGTAACCAACGGCGCAGTGTTGAATAGCGGTACGGTTTTGAGATTAACGGCAACGCCAAACGCAAATTACGAATTTGTGCAATGGTGGGACGGCAATACAGAAGCAGAACAACGCACTTACACCCTGACAGGTAATGTGACCATCAGTGCAGAATTCACCCAAATAGTCGTTTCTCCGCTAACCTATACGGTAAATATTACTACACCGACCAACGGCACAATTACCGTAATGAACGGTACTGAGCCTGTAACCAACGGCGCAGTGTTGAATAGCGGTACGGTTTTGAGTTTAACGGCAACGCCAAACGCAAATTACGAATTTGTACAATGGTGGGATGGCAGTACAGAGGCAGAACAACGTACTTACACCCTGACAGGCAATGTGACCATCAGCGCAGAATTCACCCAAATAGTCTCTCCGCTAACCTATACGGTAAACATTCCTCCGCCGACCAACGGCACAATTACCGTAATGAACGGCACTGAGCCTGTAACCAACGGCGCAGTGTTGAATAGCGGTACAGTTTTGAGCTTAACGGCAACGCCAAACACAAATTACAAATTTGTACAATGGTGGGATGGCAATACAGAGGCAGAACAACGTACTTACACCCTGACAGGCAATGTGACCATTAGCGCAGAATTTGCACAAGTAACAGGCATTGAAATTCCCGAAACACCGCTTGTCCGCGTCTATCCCAACCCGACCAACGGCGCGTTTGCACTGGAATTTGGAATTGCGGGCGCATACGTTGTTACAATAAGTGATATGTCAGGGAAAATATTGCTGCGCCAATCGATCAATGACAGTGTGATACGTATGGACATCAGTAATTACCCAGCAGGTGTGTATCTGTTAACAATAGATGATGGTGAGCGGCAAAGTGCTATAAGAGTGATTAAGAATCCTTAAATCCGCAAATGATTTTCGCAAAACGAACCAAAGAGGGGGTGTCAAAAGTCTGACACCCCCTCTTTGATTTTAAAAAAGTAACACCGTGACTTCCGCCCCTTAAAACATTACTTATATTCGTTCTTTACTGCTTTTTCTTTATCTGAAAGGGCTTTCTGTTGTTTTTTTATATCATCCTGTCTGGCTTTCAGCTCTTTCATTTGCTTATCAATTTCTTTTTGTTGTTTATCCAGCTCTTTTTGTTGTGAACTAATATCATCCAGCCTACTTTTTCTTTCCTTTTTTAATCTGGCTGTTTCATTCTTATCAATCTGTTTCATTGCAGCATCCCATTTCACAGGGTCTTTTGCTAAAGCACTCGAAACCTGTGTATTCGCCATAAAGTCCGTTAACTTGGCGTCTCTTTCATTTTTCAATAATTGCACTTTGCTTTTCTTCTCTCCGGCAGTCATTTTTGTATCAGCAACTATACCGTTCAATTGTTTTGTTGTTTCCTTTTGAATCGTTTGCATTTTTTTCTCCTGATCTTTGGTCAAAAGCTCTTGGCAAAATATATTTGCTGATAATAACAGCATTCCAACTAAAAAAATCTTTCTCATACATTTCAATTTTTAATGGTTTAATTTTATTTAAATAAAACAATTTGACGGCAAAATAACAAAAAGGTTTAATTCCAAACTCCAAAATATTGCAATAAAGTAACACTTTTATTCGTAACTTTGCAGGATACAAGAAGAATATTCAACACAGAAATGAATCAAACCACCAATAAACAAGTTGTACGCACATTGGTTTCCCTTTGTGTTGAACATGGTGTTCAACACGTTGTCTTTTCTCCAGGTTCAAGAAATGCTCCGCTGGTGATAGGATTTAACAGGGAAGAAAAAATCAATTGCCGGGTTATTGTAGACGAACGAAGCGCCGCATATTTTGCACTTGGAATGGCGCAGAAAAGCGGTAAGCCCGTTGTGCTGGTTTGCACTTCCGGGACGGCATTGCTCAATTATGCGCCGGCAGTGGCAGAGGCTTATTATCAGCGTATTCCTTTGATTGTGATTTCGGCTGATCGTCCCCAAGCATGGATAGACCAGGAAGATGGTCAAACCATTCGCCAGTTTGAGGTATTGCGCAATATGGTGAAAAAATCGTATCAACTACCGGAGAATGCAGATGCAAAGGATGCTCATTGGTTTGCCAATCGCATGATAAACGACGCTTTTATAACCGCTTTATCGGGAAGAAAAGCGCCGGTGCATATCAATATTTCGTTACATGAACCATTATGTGAAACAGGGGAATTTTCTTCACACGAACGGGTTATCCGTCCGGTAGAGGCGGAGAGGTTAGAGCAGGCTATAATACAATCGCTGGCAGAACGGCTTAATCGAAGCAAAAAGGTAATGATTCTTGCCGGATTTATGCACGAAACAAAGCAATTACGGTTATTGTTGGATGAGGTTTCCCGTTTTTCTTTTGTGCCGGTTTTAGCGGAATTGATTGCCAATCTCTCTTCCGAAAATACGGTTACTGCGCTCGAACCGGTTTTTGCGTCTGTTTCGGAAGATGAAGCGCCGGATTTTCGTCCTGATTTACTGATTAGCTTCGGCGGCTCATTGGTATCCAAATCTGCCAAACAGTTTTTGCGCAAGAATCCGCCTTTGGAACATTGGTATATAGGAAGGGAAGAGACGACCATTGATACCTTTCAGTGTTTGACGCACCGGATAGATGTCAATCCGGAAACCTTTTTTGCACAGTTATTGCCGTTGATTCAGCCTAAGAAGAGTAATTATCAAACTATTTATTTAAACCGGGAGAAAGAATTGCAACTGCGTCGGAATCAACTCCTGCAACAATCAGGCTGGAATGATTTGAAGGCATTCTCTTTGTTGATGCAATCGATTCCTGAAAATTCGGATTTGCATATCGGCAATGGGATGAGCATTCGTTTGGCGCAACAATTCAAGATTGATAAGTCTATTTCTGTTTATGCCAATCGCGGGACAAGCGGTATTGACGGTTCTACTTCTAGCGCAGCCGGTTCCGCTTCTTTGAACTCCGGCGTTACAGCATTGATTAGCGGTGACTTAAGTTTTTTATACGACAGTAATGCCTTGTGGAACGACTATCTTTCTCCTCGTTTAAAAATGATCGTCATCAATAACGGCGGCGGCGGTATTTTCCGTAATCTGGAAGGACTTCCGAATCTTCCCGAGATGAATGCCTATTTTGAAACTCCGCACCGGATTGATTTTGAGAAATTGGCGGCATTGTATCAGTTGAAATTTCTTCGTGCAACAGATGAGGCTACGTTGAAAAACGCTCTAAAAATGTTGTATGCGGAAAATGATGTGCCGGCACTATTAGAAATTGTGATATGAAAATAAGGAGATATTTAACAAACACGAAGACACAGAGGAGTTAAAAATTAGCACCTTTGTATTTTAAAATAAAATCCGATAACAATAATTAGTATTGGTCAAAAAATTTCTTTCCTGCTTTGGTGTGAGCAAAAACGAATACAAACACTGCCATAAAAATAAGCGTACCACATATAATTAAAACACCTTCCATAATTACTTCTTCTTTTTATCTTTAATAATTAACCACAATCCAACCAACATTAAAAGTACAATAGTTACAGAACCAATCACATACATCACCCATTTTTGCTCAAAACCAGCTAAAGATGACGATATTAACACAGCAGTAGCCACATATTTAGCCACATCCATAAACCATTTACCAAGCTCTTTCTCCATTATATAAGTAGATTTAAAATATTACGCCTCAAAAATAAGCTATTTTTAGCAGCGAACAAAAGAAAACAAAAAGATATTTTCAAGTAGTATAAATATTTTCACACATTGCCTTGAATAAAAACTTAAAACAATATCCTGTTTTGAAAAAACTAATTAACTTTGTTTGGTTTTGCAGCATTCGAAGAGAATGCGCAAGTGTTTTGATAAAAGATGACGCAGGAAAAGAAGAAATGGGGTGTAATTGCTAATCCGAAATCCGGTTCCAAACGTTTTTTTCGTAGAAAAGTTACCATTGAAGAACGGTTGAAAAGGATAGGATTGGATGTTGATTTTGTTTTTTCTCAATATCCCGGACACGCTTGCGAATTGGCGCACGATTTTGTCGAAAGCGGGATTCGCAATTTAATTATTGTAGGAGGAGACGGAACTATCAGCGAGGTGATTCACGGCGTTTTTTGTTCCTCAGCGGATCCGCAAGAGGTAACTTTTGCCCTTATCCCGTCGGGAACGGGAAACGATTGGGCGCTTTATTGGGGCATTCGTAAAAGTTTGCAGAAAAGTCTTTCGGTAATTTTAAAAGGAAATACCCGGTTGGTTGATGTCGGGAAGTTGACTTACAGGCTCAAACGACAAAAACAGACAAAGTATTTTATCAATTCCGTCGGAATAGGATATGATGCACAAGTGGTGCAATATGCGGAGATTATTGGGCAATTTATTCCTGGTAAAGCGTGGGTCTACTCTTTTGCCGTTATTGCGGGAGCCGTTATGCACGCGCCTAAAATGCTGAGTTTGTATGCAGACGGAAAGCATCTTCTGGAAGACAAAGTATATACGATGTCTATCGGAAATGGACCTTACACCGGAGGGGGCATAAAGCAAACCCCGCAAGCAACGCCAACAGATGGCGAGTTTGACGTGATGGTGGCGAAAAGACTCTCTTTTTTTGAACTGATTAAAGAATTGTACCGTTTATTCTGTTCCGGTTTGCAGGAAAACTCCTGCATAAAGTATTTCCGCGCCAAAGAGCTTCGGATAACCACCAACAAACGCCACAAAGTAGAGGCTGACGGCATACTGCTGAAAAACAGCAAAGCGCCTTATGATATATCTATTCTTCCGAAGGCTATTCGGATGGTGATACCATAAAAAAAACTAATAAAACCTTATTTTCACCTTATTTTTCAACAAAACAACCTTAGTAGCAATAAGTTACATTTTATTACCCAAACCTTATTACCTTATTATTTAAAATAAGGTAATAAGGTTTAGTGTTATTTGTCTTATTTTCAGCTACTGAGGTTGTTTTGTTGAAAAATAAGGTGAAAATAAGGTAGCGTTTTAGCTCCTTATTCCACTACAATTTTCGCTACTTGCTGATAGCCGTCTTTGCCTACTATTTGGAACAGCCAGATGCCCGGCATCAAGTCGGAGGTATCAATGCTATGATCAGTTACGGCAGGGAGCGTTTGACGTTTTTTCAGTGAACATGTTACATCATAAATTGATAAAACACCGTCAGTCAGTTCTTTAGACAACTTCATATTCAAACTCTTGCCTTGTTTAACCGGATTCGGATAGAGTTGGAAAGCAGAGGCAAGGACGCCTGAAATAGCCGTGTCATCGGAAACCTGTACTGCTAATACGTTGGACGTGGCGAAACAGTTCAAATTCGTTGTTCTGGCATCCACGCGGAAGAGGTGAGCGCCGACAGCCGGTTGAAGCGTGATATAGTTTTCACCAGTTGTTGTGTATAACTGATTGTTTATGAACCATTCGTAGACGCCGTGCGACGGACCGTCGGCAGTGACGGTTATCGTGATTTCGTCGTCCCGCTTGATGTTTTCAGAAGTGGAGGCGAGAGTCAGGGTAAGTGGGGTTTCTACGTAAACGGTTGCTGTTGCGGTGTTTTTACATCCGGTTGCCGTTATCGTACCTTCGACGGTATAGGTTGTTGTGGTTGCAGGGCTGACGGTTATGCTTGCGCCGAAGGAGCCCGGAGTCCATGTATAGGTGTCTGCGCCGCTTGCCGTCAGGGTCACATTACTGCCTTGGCATATTTCAGCGTTATTGACCGTAATGGTTGGTAAAGATTGAACGGCTGTAATTGTAATACTTTGAATAGCCGTACAACCGTTTGCCCCTGTGACAGTTACGGTATATGTACCGGCTGTGTTTACAATAGCATTGGCGTTGTTGCCCAAGCCGTTATTCCACGAATAACTTACACCGCCTGTTGCTGTCAGGCTAATGGTAGGATTTGTACAAGTCAACATGGTGGTTCCCGAGTTGTTGGTAATACCTGCGATTGGCATAGATACTTCTGATGTAATAGTGATACTTTTGCTATCAGTACAACCGTTCGCAGCAGTAACAGTTACGGTATATGTACCGGCTGTGGTTACAGTAGCATTGGCATTATTGCCCAAACCGTTATTCCATGAATAACTTCCACCTCCTGTTGCAGTCAGGCTGATTGTAGGATTTGTACAAGTCAATGCAGTGGTGCCGGAATTGTTTGTAATAATTGCGACCGGCGCCGTCTTGTTTTCTGTAATCGAAATGCTTTGAGTATCCGTACAGCCGTTTGCTGCAGTGACAGTTACGGTATATGTGCCGGCTGCAGTTACGGTAGTATTGGCATTATTGCCCAAGCCGTTGCTCCATGAATAACTTACGCCTCCTGTTGCAGCCAGGCTAATGGAAGGATTTATACAAGTCAATATGGTGGTTCCCGAATTGTTGGTAATACCTGCGACCGGCGGCGTCTTATTTTCCGTAATTGTAATGCTTTCAGTATCTGTACAACCGTTTGCCGCAGTGACAGTTACGGTATATGTGCCGGCTGCGGTTACGGTAGCATTGGCATTATTGCCCAAGCCGTTACTCCATGAATAATTTATACCTCCTGATGCAATCAGGCTAATAGTAGGATTTGTACAAGTCAGTACGGTGGTTGCCGAAATATTGGTGATAAGTACGACCGGCATTGACTCGTCTGTTGTAATTGTAATGCTTTCAGTATCCGTACAACCATTTGCCGCAGTGACGGTTACGGTATATGTACCGGCTGTGTTTATAGTAGCATTGGCGCTATTGCCCAAGCCATTACTCCATGAATAACTTACGCCTCCTGTTGCAGTCAGGCTAATGGTAGTCGTACAAGTCAATATGGTGGTTCCCGAATTGTTGGTGATACCTGCGACCGGCTCCGTCTTGTTTTCCGTAATCGAAATGCTTTCAGTATCCGTACAACCATTTTCTGCAGTGACAGTCACGGTATATGTACCGGCTATGGTTACAGTAGCATTGGCATTGTTGCCCAAGCCATTACTCCATGAATAACTTACACCACCTGCTGCGGTCAAGCTAATGATAGGATCTGTACAAGTCAATATGGTGGTTCCCGAATTGTTGGTGATACTTGCGACCGGCTCCGACTTGTTTTCCGTAATCGAAATGTTTTCAGTAGCCGCACAACCGTTTTCTGCTGTGACTGTTACGGTATATGTTCCGGCTGTGGTTACCGTAGCATCAGCATTATTGCCCAAGCCGTTACTCCATGAATAACTTACGCCACCTGTTGCGGTCAGGCTAATGGCAGGATTTGTACAAGTCAATATGTTCGTACCGGTATTATTTCTAATGCCGACGATTGGCATTGACTCGTCTGTTGAAATTGTAATGCTTTCAGTATCTGTACAGCCATTTGCCGCTGTAACGGTTACGGTATATGTGCCGGCTTCGGTTACCGTAGCATTGGCACTATTGCCCAAACCGTTACTCCATGAATAACTTATGCCTCCTGCTGCAGTCAGGCTAATGGCAGGATTTGTACAAGTCAATACGGTAGTACCCGAATTGTTGCTAATAACGGCGGTCGGTTTTGCTTTATCCTCTGTAATTGTAATGCTTTTAGTATCCGTACAACTGTTTGCCGCAGTGACGGTTACGGTATATGTACCGGCTGCGGTTACAGAAGCATTGGCATTCGTACCCAAGCCGTTGCTCCACGAATAAGTACCGTTTCCTGTTGCAGTCAGGTCGATGGCAGGATTTGCACAAGTCAATATGGTGGTTCCCGAATTGTTGGTGATACCTGCGACCGGCGCCGTCTTATTTTCCGTAATCGAAATGCTTTCAGTATCTGTACAGCCATTGGCTCCCGTAACGGTTACAGTATATGTGCCTGCTGCGGTTACAGAAGCATTGGCATTAGTACCCAAGCCGTTATTCCATGAATAAGTACCGCCTCCTGTTGCGCTCAGGCTAATGGCAGGATCTGCACAAGTCAATATGGTGGTACCTGAATTGTTGGAGATACCTGCGGTCGGCGCCGTCTTATTTTCTGAAATTGTAATGCTTGACGTAGCTGTACAACCGCTTGTTGATGTGACGGTTACGGTATATGTTCCGGCTGTGCTTACAGAAGCATTGGCATTGTTGCCCAAGCCGTTATCCCACAGATAAGTACCGCCTCCTGTTGCTGTCAGGCTAATAGTAGGGGTTGTACAGGTCAATACTGTGGTGTTGGGATTATTTGTTATGCCGGCGGTTGGCGCAGGATCAACAGATACTTGAACTGTCGCCTGACCAGAGCAACTGCCTGTCGTACCCGTTACCGTGTAGGTGGTCGTTGTTGTTGGACTTGCCGTTACGCTGGCGCCGGTTGTGGCGCTCAAATCGGTTGCCGGCGACCATAAGTAGGAGCTTGCTCCGGTTGCAGTCAGCGTTGTGTTGTTGCCGGCGCAAATGGATGCGCTTGGCGGGTTGATGCCAACGGTGATTGTACACGGCGAAACCGTAATGTCAAAATTCTGCGTATAATCTCCGGTCGACAAACCGTTTGCAATGGTTGCCCTGACGATTACTGTTCCGGCTGCGGTAGTATTTAATGTATTGCCTGTTATGGTTGCTCCGGTTGTACCGGCGTCAAACACGCTCCACACGATGGTTTGGTTGGTGGCAGTGTTCGGCACAACTGTTCCGGTAAGCGTTAACGGCGTACCTGCGATAGTTGTTGTAGGAACGCCGGTAATATTGGTTACGGGAATAATAGGAGAAACTCCAGTGCCGCTTAATGTTATCACTTTATTTGCCACTCCCGTCGTCGTGTTGCTGAGGGTAAGTGTTGCGCTGTGACTGCCCGTAGCAGTTGGCGAGAAAGTAACGTTAATCGTTCCGCCGGTTGAACTCAATGAAGTTGGCGTAACGTTGAAGGCTGCCGCATTGGTTCCGCCTTTAGTCGCTGTAATATTTCCGGTTAAAGCTATTCCTGAAACGGTAATGGTCTGAGTCGGCGAGGTTGTTCCGGTTGATACTTCGCCGAAAGCTAACGAGGTAGGAGAGGCGTTTATTGTTGGAGTGTATATCCTGATGTCGTCGACATATATATTCATAATACGTGCATCATTCACTCCTTCAAAAATAACATAAAAAGAACTCATAGATGCTGTTGGCAGATTTACAGTATATTCATTCCATGCCGGATAATTAGTTGTTGAAGGAGAATTACCTCTGTATCGGTGAACGGTAGTAACAGGAGTTAATCCTGATATTGAGTTGGTTGCACTCAAATAAACATTGACCCTATCCATGTTTGATGCATTATAATTATCTCTAAACATCCAAAACTTCAAGGTATAATTTTGATTGTTTGAAGCCATTTGCGGTGTAATTAATAATCCTTTTGTTCCGGTAGTAGGAAAATTCCGAATGTTAAATTGAAGCATTCCCGAACCTGAGTGAGGGGTACAGTCCGGATATGTTCCAATGTTAATCCATTTCCATGGAGTATTGTCTGCTGATACGCTTTCCCAACAATCCGGAGGAAATACATTTTCGTCAAAACTTTCTTCAATGTACGTGACAGGAGCAGAACATGTTATATGTTTAAGATTAATTACCTTAGAAGCAGCGCCCGTACAGGAGATAGTAAGGGTTGCTTCATAATTTTGCGTTGTTAAACCGGAGAAGGTAATATTTAATATTCCACCTTGAGACTGAATCCATGTAGAATGAGTATTAACAGCAAATACCTCTGGATTTGCACCACTCAATGTATAGGTAATATTTCCTGTAGTATTCATTGCCGAAACGGCAACCATTTTGGTTGCAGTCGGAGCGCCCGAAAAACTTATCATATTATGACTTACCGTTATAGTAGGCGTCGTTGGCGCTGTTCTATAGGCAGCCGTAGCCGTTTTGGTTTCTCTAATCACGCGGGTGTTATCCATTGTAGTAGCATTGCCTATTGTTGTGCCGCTGTAAGTTAAAAGGGGGGAAGAAAAATAAGGAATACGGGTATAGTTAGGTAGGGATTCTCCATATTCGCTTGCAGTGGTGTAAGTCATTACGGTACAATATTTGGTTCCTGAAATGGTTCCTTTCCATCCGGCAGAACACTCGTTAAGAGGAGCAGGTAAACTTGTATTAGGACCACCTTGTGTAACTTGATCTCTGTGATGCTGAGCACCCATATTATGTCCTATTTCATGAATAACGGTATAACCCGAAGCTGACTGTTGTACTCTGCATATACAGGAAGCGCGCGTATCATTAGAAAAACCGTTTAAGTTATTCAAGAGCCATCCCGTACCTCCCGTATAGCTTATGTTTGCTAAAAACACCATAACGTCGGCATAAAAAGTGTTGCGTAAATCGTGTATCTCATCCATATAGCCGTCCCCATAATCTGAGAAACGATAAAAATCATCGGAAGTATTGGTTTCCGTGTAACCGGTCAAGTGCCGATGCGCTACATTAAAAGTAACCCCCGCATTTGAATTTGTCATTACAGTATTAGCTTGAGCTACTGCGAGATCGATTACATTGTTGATGCCCCCACCACTGGTAGCCGCCCAAGTTGCTGCTGACTGTGTATAAACAAAGAGCAAATCAATGGTTGCAGGGTCAGTAGGACCATTCATGGGTTCTATATTTTCTGTATCTTCTATGTTGCTATTGAAGCTTTCTACATCGCCTCCATTAAGAGTTTCTTTCTCTTGTATTGGTTTTGGCAAAGTTGGCTCTATCAACGGTTCGGAACCTTCCAGCCGATCTTTGTCCAACACCGATCTCTTCATTTGCCTGATATAGATTTGCCCATCTTTTTCGGCAGCGAAGAAGTGTTCATCCTCTTGCAACACATCAGCCGAAATGGCAATGGTTTTGTCTGAAACTACGATATAGCAATAGTCAAAATCATAACCGATAATCTGGGCGGTGATAACCGTTTTTCCTATGTCGTTTACTATAACACGCTGTATGACAGCTTTGTATTGCTTGTTGTCGAAGAAGTTAAGCAACAGCGTGTCGCTGATGTTGTCTGCTTGCAGGTTTGCCAACTGCTTGTTGTAGTCGAACCGTCGGTAGCGTTCAGTCCCTTCGGGCATCTTCACAGCAAGAGGGTCATCGCTTATTTCCGTTTGAAAACTTTGTGCGGCAGACGCATTAATATCAATGCTTTTTTGCGCTTGTATACTACTGAAAAGGGATAGTAGTAAAAATGATGCTAAAAGTCTAAATTTTGCCATATTGTTTTATGTTTTTTGTGTCTAATTTAAAAACTTATCAAAGTTAGATGAATTTATTTGATTTAATAATAATTTTACTTAAAAATTAAGGGTCAGTGCATATAACTTTCACACCCTGTCCGTTGCCGTTCTTATCAACAATATGAAACATCCAAATGCCGGAACTTAAATCGGATGTGCCCATATTATAAATGGTTGTTGCCGGCAGCGTTTCCTGTTTTTTCAACGAACCGTTTGCGTCGTAAATCGACAATACTCCGCCTGTCAGCTCTTTCGGCAGGGTTATATTCAATTTTTCGCCTTGCTTGACAGGATTGGGATAGAGTTGAAAAACGGGCGGTTTATTATTGGTTACGTCTGTGCTGGTTCCTATTACCGTTACTTCCATATCGTTAGGGTAAGCGGGAGAGTAGGAGCCAACTTTTTTTGTTTCGCCCGAAGCGCTTTTTTGATACAATGTCATAATATAATTACCGCCCGGCGAGGTGATTTGTGATGTATTGAAGGTGAAAGTCATATTCCCGTTTAGACCAAGTGAAACGGTCTGTTTTTCGATTATCTCCATCAAATTTCCTCCGAGGTCATAGAGTCCCAAGCTGATTTCCCCTACGAAAATTCCGCTGTTGGTATTTCGCAATCCGAATTGTACCGACAAAGGCTCTCCTTCCGTGATTATATCTGGAGTAATGATAAATGTAGGATTTGAGCCGGTTCCGAATAGCCCTATATTCGATTGGTCGGAAATAGTTCCGGATTTCACTTCAAAATTCAGTTGGTCCTGCCCTATTGCACATTTTTCAAGCACATACCAGTAGTTTTTGCCTGCGGCTTTGGCAATCGTTCGCAGATTGTAATTTCCTGCCTCTACTTCGGATGATACTGCCGCAGTAATGGAGAAGGAAGCAGAAGATGTGACGCCGAACCAGCAATTAGTGTCGCCCGAGCGCATCGTAGCTGCCGGAACCGTTCCTATGATTTCCACCAGATTATAGTCGTCGTCAAACAAGGCTGCGCCGAAAAGACCACCGGGGAAAGGCGCCTCGCCCGGATTCATTGCAGTTGAGGATACAGTGAATATTTCTCCTTTATCTACCGATGTTTTCGAGGCATTCAGTGCGCCATACAACCTTAATTCCGGAACAGGTATTCCTCCCTGGTTTGGCATGATATTTACGACTATTTCCTGTCTGCCGTTGAAAGTCATTTCACCGTAGGGCTCCATCGCGTTGGTCAGGTAATAACCGTCGTAAGAACCTCCCCAGCCCCAATTGAAATGAAAATAGTCGTTGGCGGCATATCCATCGCAAATAAACGCATGACCGCCGTAAAATGAATTATATCCGCTATACAGTATCGGCTGTTTTTTGTCTAATTGTTGCTTTAATCCGATGTGCCATGCGACGTTATTATAACCTAACCGTTCTTTAAACTGTATACTTGCGTCGTAGTCGAAATATTTGTACAACGCTCGTGCGACCTCTGCGGTTGGAGCTCCGCTTCCGGATGCCGTGTAGCCCATTTTCAGGCTTGCTCCGCAATGAAACATAAGGGTAGCGATCGCCTCTTTTTCCGCCGTGGTAGAGGATCCGGAGTAGGTGTTCAACATATTATTCCAGGGATAATCTATCTCAAAATTAACTGCCGGAACGGTAATTGATCCGGTTGTATATAACTGACTTTGTCCGGCGCCCCGCGCCGGGTGATTGTAATATTTCATCAATTGCGCCATTGCCGTAGCTACACAGCCGGTAGGGGCTCTGCCTGCGTATTGACTTGCTCCGCCCTCTATTTGCGGACACATACCATTATAGGGCGCTGACTGACTCCATTTTGTTTGTATAAGCGGCGGGACAATAACGTTGTTTGCCCGCCAACTGGATTGGCTATTGTCGGCATCTAAATAACCTGCCCATGCCAATTTAGCTTCTTCGCTTTGCGGCAGGTCGTTTTCAATAGCATACATTATCTCCTGTTGCAAGCACTCCATCCAATATGCAAAAGCCGGTGGGAGGTTGTTTTCATCATAGCTGCCGTTATCCGAATAGCCGAGTATGGGCATTGCCGCATCGTCGCCCGCTACAATCACAAATCCGTTATATCCATCGTCATTTACATTGAAAACATAGTAACATACGGTGTCTGCTTCCAATGCATTTTGCTGCCGCAATTGCCTCTGTTTGTGTTCTTTGAATGAGGTATATTTCAACTGAATCCGGCTTCGGTCCCGAAATTGGTGTTTCTTCGATTCTATATGATGTCGAACTACTTTCTCAGCATTCTCCACATCCACTTTTTTTGCCCACAATGAAAAGCAAAAGGTAGAGAAAAATATGCATAATGCTAAAAGTTTAAGTCTTGCCATATTCCTTTGCCCTTTCATTTTTAATAATTCAATTTTCTTACCTAATTTATTTTGTGGACAAGATAGTAATTTATTTTGATGTATTTCACATATTTAATATTTTTTTGTTATTCGTGCGAATTAAGAGTTGAAAAATACGTGCCGTTAGGCACAATCCTGAATTTAATTCAGGACTGGTAGAATATGGAATAAATCCCCTAAAAAAAGCCCCGTTAGGGGCGAAATATTGGTAGAAAGGAATATCCCCCACAGCTAAAGCCCCGTTAGGGGCGGAATATAAAACATATTTAGCTTACGCTGATTTTCAATTCGTTCCTAACGGAACTTAGAACAGAGGGAAAACGTATTTTCTACCAATATTACACCTCTAACGAGGCTAAAAACACAAGAAATTTCAACCCTTAATTCGCATTATTCTACCATTCTCTATTTCTTTAACGCATTGATATTTGCCTTCAACGTCTCTATTTTGCTTTCGGCATCGGCTTTCTTTTTGCGTTCGTTTTCGACAATCTCAGGTTTTGCGTTGGCTACAAATTTTTCGTTACTGAGCTTATTTTCTACTGATCGCAGGAAACCTTGCAGGTAGCTGATCTCCTCTTCCATTTTTTTGATCTCCTCTTCGACGTTGATGTTATTCCCGACAGGGATAGAAATTTCGGTCGTATGAACCATAAAGGTGACCGTAGCCCCGTCTATTTCATTTTCGTTGGCTTGGGTGATTTTGCTGATATTTGCCAGTTTTTCGATGATGGGGTTATTTTTTGTATCCAATTCTCCTTTGAAATACATGTCGAACGATTCGCGTGGACTGATGCCTTTTTCGGCGCGGATATTCCTTATTCCTGCAATAATCTCTTTCGAGATTTCCATTTTGTCGATAACCGAAGCGTCAAATCCGGTTGCTTTCGGAAGCTGGCTGACCATGATGCTGTCTTTTTCGTCGCGCTCTTTTATGACTTGGTACAACTCTTCCGTGATAAACGGCATGAACGGATGCAATAACTGTAATAATGTTTCAAAGTAGGAGAGGGTTGTCTCGTAAGTTGTCCGGTCGATCGGTTGTTGATAGGCAGGTTTGATCATCTCCAAGTACCATGAAGAAAATTCATCCCAGAAGAGTTTATAAACAATCATCAACCCTTCGCTGATACGGTATTTGTCGAAGCAGTCGTTGATTTCGAGAATCGTCTTACAGAGTTGCTCATGAAACCAAACGGCGGCAAGCCGAGCCGGTTCGGGTTGAGAAATGGAATCATCTACTTCCCATCCCTTCACCAACCGGAAGGCGTTCCATATCTTGTTGTTGAAATTACGACCCTGTTCGCAGAGCGTTTCATCATATAAGATGTCATTTCCGGCGGGGGCGGCAAGCATCATTCCCATGCGCACGCCGTCGGAGCCGTAATTGGCAATGAGTTCGAGCGGCTCGGGCGAGTTACCGAGCGATTTAGACATTTTCCGTCCTAACTTGTCGCGTACGATTCCCGTCAGGTAGACATTCCGGAAACACTCTTCATGCCGGTATTCATAACCTGAAATGATCATGCGGGCTACCCAGAAGAAAAGGATATCGGGACCGGTCACCAAGTCATTGGTCGGATAGTAATATTCGATGTCTTTGTTGTGGGGCTGGTTGATGCCGTCGAATACCGAGATGGGCCATAACCAAGAGGAAAACCATGTGTCCAGGCAATCTTCATCCTGACGAAGATTAGCCAACGTAAGCGATTGATTGCCTGTTTTTTCGCGAGCCAGCTTCAACGCTTCTTCCTGAGTTCCGGCGACAACATATCCTCCTTGCGGGAGGTAATAAGCCGGAATCCGGTGTCCCCACCACAATTGACGGGAGATGCACCAGTCTTTCACATTTTCCATCCAATGGCGGTAGGTGTTTTTGAATTTTGGAGGAATCAGCTTGATGATGTCTTCCATCACGGCTTTCAACGCAGGTTGCGCCAACTCTTCCATTTGCAAAAACCACTGCATGGAGAGTTTGGGTTCGATAGGGACGTGCGTTCTTTCCGAATAGCCCACTTTGTTGGTGTAGTCTTCCATTTTCTCCATCAGTCCGGCAGCGATCAAATCTTTTTCGATTTGTTTGCGGACTTCGAAGCGATCCATGCCGGCGTATTGATGTCCATGTTCGTTGAGTGTGCCGTTATCGTTGAAAATATCAATGGTTTCGAGGTTGTATTTTTCTCCGAGCATGTAGTCGTTGACGTCGTGTGCGGGGGTTACTTTGAGGCAGCCTGTTCCGAATTCTATGTCGACGTATTCGTCTTCGATTACGGGGATTTCACGATTGACAAGAGGAATAATTACCCGTTTTCCACGCAAATGTTTTGTTTTTTCGTCATTCGGATTGATGCACATTGCGGTGTCGCCCATGATTGTTTCGGGTCGGGTCGTGGCAACAACGGCGTATTCCTCCGGTAGAGACGTGGCATGCCGCGTCTCTACGATGCGGTAGCGCAGATAATACATTTTCCCCTGTTGTTCCTTATAAACCACCTCTTCATCCGATAGCGCAGTCAGGGCTTTCGGATCCCAATTGACCATACGCACACCGCGGTAAATTTTTCCTTTGTTATACAGATCAACAAAAACTTTGATAACACTTTCCGAGCGTTTTTCATCCATTGTGAAGCAAGTACGGTCCCAGTCGCAAGAAGCGCCCAGCTTCTTCAATTGTTCCAAAATAATCCCGCCGTGCTTGTGCGTCCACTCCCACGCATGTACGAGAAATTCTTCGCGGGTAAGGTCTGATTTTTTAATGCCTTCTTCAGCAAGTTTGTTCACCACCTTTGCTTCGGTTGCAATAGAAGCGTGGTCTGTACCCGGAACCCAGCAAGCGTTTTTACCCAACATGCGTGCGCGGCGGACGAGGATATCCTGAATCGTATTGTTCAACATGTGTCCCATGTGTAAAACGCCTGTCACATTTGGCGGCGGGATTACAATGGTGTATGGTTCCCTGTTGTCGGGCTCCGATTTGAAGAAGCCGTTTTTCAACCAGTATTCATACCATTTTGATTCTACGTCTGCCGGATTGTATTTGCTTGCCAATTCCATGATTGTTATGTTGTTAGTTTTTTTGTTTTGTTGGTGTAATGATTTTGAATTTTAGGTTGCAAAGGTATTAATTTTTGTTGGAATTAGGGAGGGAAGGATTTGTTAAATATCTCCTTAATTTTTGTTCACTGCTAATTTTATGCTTGAATTAACAAAGCAAGAATGAAATATTTTGAGGTCACAATTTGTGACCTCAAGTTGGGGAGGAATTCGTTATCAGCCTTATTTAAAATCTTCCTTCTTTAAATCCCCTTCAACGCCTTTATCGCCGTCTCATTATTCGGATCCAATTCCAAAATCTTGTTCCAATAAGATTTGGACGTTACTTTATCTTCTTTGAGAAAATAGTAATATCCGAGGTAACTATAACACTCTATTACTTGCTTTACATCCTTATTGTTGTTTGCGTTGAGGATTACCAGAGCGGTTTCGTAATAGGGTTTGGCAAGCCCTTGCTCCGTTTCCGGATCCATGGCTGAATTGGTGCGCGCTCTCCAGAAATTTCCCAGGTAGCTGTCGGGAATTTTTTCAGCCACGTATGCAAAAAGAGAATCTGCCGCCATAAAATATCCGGTTTTCTTTGCCTGCGACTCCTTGTCTGCGCCGGCGATTGCATTGCCTGCGGAATAGTTGCATCTGCCGAGCGTAAAGTAGTCGCCGGCTTTCACATTTTCATCCCCCACTTTCAGGAAAGTTTTATAATTGGCTATTGCGTTGTCGTAATCTCCCATTGATTCGTATACATCGGCAATTTCCTTGTAAACGACTGTTTTGGAAGGGTCTATTTCACGGGCTTTTCCAAACTGCAAAAGAGCTTCGTCCATTTTTTTATTCTTTTGTAACAGCCTTCCATAATACATGTAATCAAGCCATATAAATCCTGATTGCCTTTTACATTCATAAATTTCTCTGCAACTTCCAATCCTTCCGGGTATTTTTTCTGTTCAAAATTATTGTACATCGACAGCCGGTTCATCACAAAATCATTGGGATTTTTTTTCAGCGCTGACTGGGCTATTTCAGAAGATTTTGTGTAATCACCGCTGTAAAACAAAATGGAGGCATACCTCGATAAATCGGAAGGGGAGCTGTATTCGCTTGCAGCATATTGGGAGTAAGCCGTTACGGCTTTTTTGAACTGTCCGTCATTGTAATAAGCCTCGGCAATGGCTCTTTGCGCCAAAGGAGAAGAGGGATCTATGGCGATCAGTCTTTCCAATATCTCGATAGAGAGTTTGGGCTTGATTGTTGCATATATGTCGGAATAGCGGATATATGCTTCCTTGCAGTTTGGATCCAGCGACAAGGCTTGTTCGTAAGCTCCTGCTGCTTTTCCATAATCCTTTTCGGCGGCGTAAATATCTCCTTCGAGGACGTAGGCTTCGGCATATTTTTTATTTGCTTTCTTGGCATTTTCTATGTTTTCGAAGGCTTTTTCCTTCATCCCGTTTTCAAAATAGGCTTTTGCAACGGCGACAAGCACATCGGCTCTTTTTTTATTTTTATCGGCAATTTTCTTTAGGGAAGCGTCGGCAACTCCTTTGTTATTTTTGAATTGCAACTTCGCTATTCCTACTTCATTCAATATATAATTGGGATTGGCGTCATTACCTGCCGTAAAGTAGTAGGATGCGGAATCGCTCTTATTTTCTGCAACGTAAATTTCACCGAGGTAATAGCAAACTTCCGCTTTGTTAGTACTACTGTTTTTGTAGCTGTTCAGCAAAATTATTTTTGCCGGTTCCAGCGCTTTGAATTTATAGAATTCTATTCCTTTCTGGCTTTCTTCGATGGCAAAAGCAGAAAATAAAGCGCTATTAATCAAAACAATAAATAACAATAATTTCTTTTTCATATTTTTTTTATTTTAATGTGAATAATTTCGTGTTGTCGTGTCGGCGTGTTGTCGTAGAGACGGGGCGCGCCCCGTCTCTACAGGGACGTGCGGCGGGTAGAACTATCAAAAATCATCCTTTACATACACAATCCTGACGTTCTGAGTAGCCGGAACAATTCCGCTCTTCAGTATAATCCGCTGTCCGATATCCGATGTTATAAAATTGGTTAAGCCGGTAGCCAGTCCGCTGCGCGGATCCGTAAGCAAAATGTAAACATCCCGCGTCAACGGATAATCTCCCAGCGCCAGATAGGCTTGATAGGGCTTGTAACTGTTGGACGGAGTGGCAACTTCCTCTCTGCTTACGCTCATCACCCTGACGTGGTCTACAAAAGAGAGGCGCGTGGAATCGTTTTTATTTCCGATCCAAGCGGCACCGATAATTCCGATTGCTCCCGGGGTTTGCGCCACAAAATCAATCACGGCGGGGTTGTCTTTTTGAGCATAAAGGTTGGAGGATAATTGTTCCCCTCTGCAAATGGAATCTATTGCATAACGGACTGTGCTTGAATTAGGGTTGTCGAAGACCAGCTTCAACTCGCCTAAAGCCGATTCCGGATTCAACTCTTTCCAGTTGGTAATTTTACCGGTCATTATTTTTCGTAAATCCGAAACGGTAATCAAAGAATCTGCGTTCCGGTTATTCACAATAACGGCGATGCCGTCTGTTGCAATTTTTATCTCCCTGGCAAAAAGTTTGCGGCTTTTCAAATGTTCCTTTTCCTGTCCGGTCAGTATCCGGGTTGCGATTGCAAGCCTGACGCTGTCGCGAAGTAAAAGGTTGATAGCTTCTACCTCGCTGACATAGAAAGGAACAATTCCCGTCATCGGGTAGGTATTTTCAAAAATATCAATCTGCTGCTGTACGATCGGCTGGAAACTTTCATCTGCGCTTATCCCGATTACGCCTGATGTAAGCGTATCGGCGCCGCCCGTCGATATGTTGCGGCAGGAAGAGATTAACAACAATCCCAGCAGAGATAAAATAGTCAGTCCTTTTCTTCTCATTTTTTCTTATTAATGCTTGGATTTAACGAACCTCCAAAACCGGAATATTCCATACAACAAAAAGATTGCCCCGACAGAATATCTGACCCAAGGGGAGGGGAAACTCTGTTTAAACAAGGAAGAAAAAGCAAATATGCCAGCCATCGTGATATAAAAAATAACCATGAATAGTCCGAAAACATATGCTGCTTTATTTGTTTTTCTTTCGTTTTCCATCATTTTAGTAGTTTGAAGACAACCGGCATTGAATATATAACAGATACAGGGTTTCCATTGTTTTTACCCGGAATCCATTTAGGCATTAGTTGGATAACCCGTATTGCTTCTTTATCGCAAAGCGGATGAACGCTTTTTATTACTTCCACACTGGTAACTTCTCCCGTTTTTGAAACGATGAAACGGACATATACTTTCCCTTCGATTCCGTTCTCTTGGGCAACGGTCGGATAGCGCAAGTTTTTAATGATGAATTCGCGCATTGCCTTGTCACCCCCCGGATATTGAGGCAATTGTTCTACACTTACATGGTCGTAAATCTTTTCGACCTGAGCTATCTCATTTATCTCTTCCAGTAACTTGCCCTGCTCTTCGTCCGTACCTTCCACATCGTGAACGCCAACGGTGAATTCGGATTTTATCACTTCATCCTGTGTTTTTATCTCGTCGTTTTCATGGATTTCCTCTTTTGTAATCACAGGAGCTGTAAATTTAATGGAACTTTTCAAAGGCGGCGGAGGCGGCGCTTCTATTTTTTGTGCTTCTTCTTTCATCTCATCCGGTTCCTGCAAATCCGACAAAGTTGTTACTTCCGTCACAACCAAATGGTCTTCCTTCGGCGTAACTATATCAATCAGCGTCGGAAGCGAAAACAAAACTAACGCCAACGCCACTACAATGATTAACGCCGTGTAATGTCTTTTTGTTGAACTCTGACGCAACTCGTATGCGCCATATTCCTTGTTTTTCCCTTCAAAAACCAATTCACACCATTCTTTCGAAGTTAAATCTATCTTACTCATTTTCTTCTCTTTTATGTGTGTTAGTTACTAACTCTCCTTATCAATGTTTTTAATCAATTCACCTTTTGCTTTCAGGTTATTCACCAAAAACTCGTCACCATCGGTTATATCTACAATCGCATACCTGCTGATGCTACAGATCTGCATTTCGTCCAATGCATCAATCAGATTCTTGTAGTTTGCCCGGTCTGTTGCTTTTATAATTACCACCGGAGCCGATTTGTCTTTTTTTATTTCAGACGACTGTTCCTTGAACTCATCCTCGGATACTTCCAAATCAAGCCTTTTCCTTTTCAGCTCCTTCATCTCTTCAACCACTTTTTTATTCTTGTTCAGAAGCAAAGCTCTTAATCCGTCGGGTTTATAATTCGTTTCCATTAATGAAGCGTAATTCTGGTAATCAGCCTCTCCAAGATAGTAGTAGATCTTGTCGTCGCCATCAAGGATAAGCGTTATGGCGCGGCTGTCGTGTACCTTGGTCTGCTCTTCTTCGGGAACTTTATCTTTGCTTGGCATACTGATCTCCATGGTCTGCGGCTTGATCAACGATGTACACATCATGAAAAAAGTGATCAACAGCATATTCATGTCTACCATCGGAGTAAAGTCCAGATGAATATTCTTCTTCTTCTGTTTTCCTCTGCCTCCGCCTTTGTCTTTTTCCTGTATTTCTGCCATTTTTTTATTTTATCTAAATCTAAAATCGTAAATCTAACATATTTTACATATCGGCAGGAACGGTTTTCAGGGAGGTAATCAGGTTATACCTGTTTTCCCGTATTTCCTGCAGAGATGACATCACACTTTTAATCACCGGATAAAGGGTTGTTTGATCCGCTTTAATCGCAATCCTTAAATCGCTGTTTTGCTGTCTTGCCAGAATTATCCAGTTCTTAAACTGATTATTCGTACTGTCGTTCGGTATCCCTTTGGTTCTCATTACTTCATCCTGTTTGTCGTGATCCAGCTCGAGAAATGATCGCATTTGTTGAATCGGAACGCCGAAAGAGGGAGCAACTTTAAACTTGTTAATCTCTTCGGGCGTAAATTCAATACCGTACTCTTTGCCCATCGCCTTTAATACAGCTACTCTATCCTCCTGTTTATCCAAGCTCAGAAAAATTTTTCCTTCCTTATCTATTAATATCTGCAACAGATTAATTTCGGGAATCTTGATCTCTGAGACGGAGGCAGGCGTAGAGACCATTACCGGCTCTTTCTGTATAAAAGTCGAAGTCAGCATAAAGAATGTCAGCAAGAGAACCGTAACGTCGCTCATTGCCGTCATATCAATAAGAGTACTCTTTCTTTTTACTTTTACCTTTGGCATAATTTCCGGTTTTTAGTTGTGAGTTGCCGAGTAAGATTGAACAATGGTGAATCCAACCTCGTCAATGCAATAGGTTATTTTATCAATTTTGCTTGTGAAATAGTTGTAAGAGATTACCGCCAAAGCTCCCGTCGCAATACCGAACGCCGTATTGATCAATGCTTCGGAGATACCGGCAGAGAGCGCGATAGAGTCGGGCGAGCCTGCATTTGCCAATGCGGCGAAAGATCGGATCATCCCGATTACCGTACCGAGCAATCCCAGCAATGTTCCGAGTGTTGTCATGGTCGCTACCACCGGAAGGTTTTGCTCCAATGTCGGCAATTCCAACGCGGTAGCCTCCTCGATCTCTTTCTGAATGGTTATCAGTTTCTGTTCTTTGCTCAACTCCATGTCCTTCTGCATCTCTTCATATTTTATCAAGGCGGAATTCACGACATTGGCGACCGAGCCTTTTTGTTCTGCACACATTTGTGCCGCTTTTTCAATATCTCCCTTTTGCAGCGCCGCTTTTATATTTTGTACGAACAGCACTAAATTTCCCGTTCCGTTTGCTTTTCTGATAGCAAACCAGCGTTCTACGCTAAGGACCAGTACCGTCAATAATAATGATTGAATGATCGGTACGATGATTCCCCCTTTGTAGATTGTTCCCCACAAATTTCCCGGAAGCGGGTGATTATTCGGGTCGTTGTTCATAAAATTGGATGGATTTCCAAATACGAATTCGAAAATAAGAATGGCGACAATAAAACAACATGCGATCACCAACCCTGCCGATAATTGAAATCCTTTAGCTGACTTCATTTGGTTTTTAATTTCCATGATAAATTTTTTTTAAAATAAATTATTAATGTATTGATTATAAATTTTTGATTTTGGTAAAATTACTTGTTTCAAACAATGAATCCCTACGAATAAATTCATGTTAGAAATAGTTTCCTTCTAAAAAAGAAACGAATATTAAAGAAAAAAAGTGTAATATTATGGCAAGAAATTGCCGTTGAAATCAAATTAGCAGTTTTTTCAAATAGAGATAAATATCACAATTGCGTGAAATAGATAGTGTATTTTCTAAATTTATTATTTTGGAATTTTGAGATACTTTTTCACTTTCCGATTGTAGTTTGAACTTGAAAATATTATTATTATCTATGATTTTTTTCAAACGAAATGTATGGACTGGGCACCAATTGAAGTTCAGATCATTTATTATTCCTAAAAGATCAAAAAAACAAACTTTACTTTCCACTTCCAGGAAAGGTTCACTTGCCGCAGAGATAGAGACGCAAACACTCTCTCCCTGGATAGAGGCGCAAGTATTTTCTTCTTGTCCGGAAGAAATATTTTTCTTATTGAATGTGAAGTAAACGCCCATTATTAAAAGCGTCACTAACATTACCCCGTATTTAAAAATATTTCTTTTCATTTGAAAATTTTTAGCAGCGTAAAGGTAGGAACTATTTTTGTCAAAAAAAAGAAAAAGGGATTAAATGTTATTCTTTATGATGGTATTAACGTTACGACGAACAGGGGAGCGCTTGGTCTTTTTTATTTTGAATTAATTAAATCTATTTTATTGCTAATGTGAACCAAGAGTTGAATTTTCTTGCCTTTTTAGCCTCGTTAAAGGCGTAATATTGGTAGAAAAATAGATTTTTTCCCTGTTCTAAGTTCCAATAGGAAACGAAATATGTTTTATATTTCCCTTATAAGAACCATTTAAATTATGCATCAACATTTTTTTAGACCGACAAGGCACTGGTCACAGACCAGCGCCAGCCTCGGGTGTGCATGGCTGTTGCGCCTGTAAAGGCGAAAATTAAAATTAAGATTTTTGTTTTCATAATTTATCCTCCTTTATTTTATTTCAAATTCCGAACCTAATTCTACTTCAAAATCGCCATTTATGGTAGTTCTATCGGCATCAATTATTAATTTAGCTCCATTTTTTACTTTTACATTATTCAATATGACCCCGCAATCTTCAATAGTTGTAGGTGTATTGGGGTCGTTGTATGTAGCGCCAGATATGACTTGATCAATACACTTCACTATTGTAATTTCATCTAAAAGTTGACTGTTTCCGTTAATAATCTCGTAAGTGCTAATAACAATGCTTTCTGTTGAAACAGACACATGACTGTAAGTTGAGTTTTCGGTTCCCGCCAAACGACCGGTAAACAAGTCTTTATAATTTAAAATATCTGCAAATTTGCCGTTGTAGGGCGCATGCGCGGGGTACGGCATATTATTTAAAGAACACGACGAAAGAGAATACGGCGGAGAAGAATATACATTACCGAAAGTGCCGTTAGTGAAATACAAGGTGCCTTCTCTTACATTAAAGATTCCTCCCGATTTGCCTGTTAAGTTTTTGAGACAAACATTGGGAACTGATTGAACATTACTTACTGACCCCGGCACGATATCTATATTTCCATCTTCTTTAATATATACAGGTCCTACCACCTCATAAATATGCGAGTGCCCCTGTAAAGCGACATCAATGTTTAACTCATCGAATAGTGGCGCCATAGCATTGAACCAGCGCTTGCATGCGTCTTCTTTTTGTACCGTAGAATTACTCGTATAGATGTTTTTGTGGAAATATACAATACGCCATGTAATATCGGGATTTATTTTGGCGCGCATCCAATCGGATAAAGCATTAATATATTCTGCGTTATTATTCTGCTCACCATTGATGGCGAAAAATTGCGCATCGCCATAAATGTAGGTATAGGTGCTTTTAAGTGTATCTGTAGTTCCAAAATCTTTAATGTTAAAATGGCGTTTGAAGTTAGAACCGCCCTGGTCATGGTTTCCCATTATCGGTGCAAACGGAAATTTGTAAAACATGGCTTGCTGTGATGTGAAGTAATCATTCCACCCTAGCATATAGCCTCCATCCCATGTTAAATCTCCGCAATGCAGCCAAAAACCGGCGTTCGGATATTTGGCAGCTATTGCGTCGGTATTCGTTTTTAAGGTATTAAAACTACCGCTACCGCCTGATATTTGCGTATCGGTGACATAAATAAAGGAGAAAGGGTATTCATTGGGTTTGGCGGTTGTAAAGGTACCGATACTGCTCCAATAACCACTTACGCCACCTACACGAAACGAATAAGTGATTCCGGGCGACAATCCGGTAACCACAGCTTTATTATCAGTATAACCGGAATGTGATGTATATGAAGCAGGTACTTCCTTAACAATATTGGCTCCAAGCATAACTTGTACTTTTCCACCCGTAATACCGGCGCCGGTAAGCCAATTGAAGGCCATTGTGGTTTTAGGGTCATCGTAAATATTCATTACAACATGATAAGGTGTTGTTTGTGCAAATGCTGTAAAACAGGCAAAAAACACAACAACCCATAATGATATTTTTTTCTTTAAATGCGGTTTTTTACACATAATGGTTGATTTTAAAGTATTATCGTTTCATGATTTTTTTAGTTATACCTCCTTGTTCCGTCATCACTTTTACAAAGTAAACTCCGGTAGGCAAATGAGAAATATCTATTACGATTTCGCGTTCTGTCTCCTGTCTCCTGTTTTCTGTTTCCTGTTTCCTGCCATTAATATCAAATACCTCAACACTCGTAATTCGTAATTCGTAATTCGCAATTCGTAATTCTCCCGTATTGGGATTAGGATAAATTTTCAGTTGCATGCTCTCCGGTGAATCTATTCCTGGTTTATCCGAATAGATAAACATTATTCCACCTGTCAACTCAAAACCTTCTTTATTCGTTTGCACTGAAAAGTCTGTACCCTCCACTGTTTCGTCCGTACTCTTCAAAATACCTTCCGAATAACTTATAGCGCTGTTTGTAAAAGAAGGATTGTTTAAAGAAACAGGCAAAGTATATTCCCCCGCTTCATTTTTGTGCAATGTAAGACGTATAAATTGCCCGGAACCATTAAATAAAGTCAATTTGTCCAACTGTGCTAAGTCAAGGCTAAGTAGCGAGTTCATGCTACAACTTAAACTTTGCAATTCTATACAGCCGGTTAAATCAATTTCACGAATATCATAACACGAACAATCCAGTGTTTGCAATTGAATACAATTTGATACGTCAACTTTGGTCATTCCAGTACTGCCAATACTCAGAATCGCCAGTGTTTGCAAGGTTGTTAATCCTGCAAAAGAAGCAGTTCCGCCGCCAGAGAACATGTCATCAAAATACAACCCTACAATCTTCTTGGGTGTTTCATCATTCCATGTAGCAAACCTCCACCATGTTTCGGGGGCGTTATAGGTTGCTCCCACCAAGCCATTGTTGAGAATAAGGTCGTTTATTCTCTGCACTGCCAAAGGGTCATAAGTTTGAGCCTGTGCGGTGTGCATGGCTGTTGCGCCTGTAAAGGCGAAAATTAAAATTAAAATTTTTGTTTTCATAATTTATCCTCCTTTATTTTATTCCATACAATTCCCGGTAGTGTCAATAACTCAAACAGCTTCTTAGTCTCTTATCCACATTTTTTTAATTATTGGCGTAACAGATCCGTTTTCGTAAAGTTCTATCGTGATATGAGATTCTCCTAATGCTACACTTTCGATATACAATTGCAAATCACTGGCCTTTCCGCTTTCTGTCACGATAAATTCCTGACACTGATTAGAATAGTCATATGTACCAGCACTCCAATTAAGAGGATTTGTATAACTCCATAGTCCGTCTTTCATTACGATTCTTAGACTCATCCCTTTGGGAACAATGGCTTTCATGCTGACATGGGAACCTTTGCTCATACCAAGGCCACTATACACCTCTGCTAACAGTATGTTCTCTCCATACAAGCCAATTTCAGGATAAGTTATATAAGAAGTATGCGAATATAAATCACTGCCTGTAAACGATTGTATGCAACTTTCGAAATCGGGTATAGGTACATTATTGCCAAGTTCGGTATATTTGGCTGTCAGATTATCGCGAACACGATTGGAGACAGACAAAACATCATAAGCATTATTGATTAATTTCGTTCCCAAAGCCATATTATCCAATGTACCATCCGTTTTAATATCCGCGCAAACATTAGCCATTAGTTCCATTATATCGCCTGCGGAGAGGTGTCTGCCCTGTAAGATACACGAGACAGCCAGCAATACGGCGTTATCCGTCAGATTCAATGCTTCAGAGGAAGCCACAGGTGGTTCGAAGCCGAATATTGCCAACACTTCGTGTTGCGCCTGTTGTTTTGCTTCGGAAAAACTCTTTCTTTCCTGCTTTACTAAATATTCCACGCGCGATTTTTCCAAATGGGTCAGTACATTCACATTGACCGAATTTATATCCTTGACATCTGCCAAGGCATAAAGCGTTATCGGAGCTTGAGATATTGTTCCCCATACCTCATGGAAATAATAACCGTCGGCTTTCAGCTCCACATAGTTGGAAACTAATTTGATGTTCTTCTGCTCGAAACGACCAGAATTATCGGAAATAACGGTATTGTATGTTCTTCCGGTCTGGTCTAATTTCGCATTCAATTCCGATATAGTTACAGACGATCCATTGACAAAAGGTCCTTTTTGAGCGTATCCGCCGAAAACGTCCTTTTTTACTTTCAAGTCATCAGACTCTTTACATGCAGTAAAAAGCATCGCTAATACTGCTAAATAATAGAAAAAATGTTTTGTTTGCATAATGTTGATATTTTAAAAGTTAATAATTATTTTATTTCAAATTCCAAACCTAATTGAACTTCAAATGGCCCGTCGATAGTCGTTTCATGCATGGCGTCAATAGTCAATTTTTGTTTTTATAATTTTATCCTCCTAAATTTTATTTCGTTAATATCATCTGTTTCGCCTCACTCGCTTTGTCATCTCCTATTAATAAATAGGTATATATGCCTGCGGTTAATTGTCTTGCCTGTATTTGTACGATAACCGTTCCGCGTTCTGAAATAGGAAGGCATTGTTGCTGAACGCCTTGCATGTCATACACGCATAACTGTACTTTGTTGACCGTTTGCGGTATGTAGCATTGAATCGTTGTATTTTCATTAAACGGATTGGGAGCGTTTTGATATAATATCATCGTTTCCTGATTGGAATCCGCCGGATTGGTAAGTTCAAATTGTTGGAAGCTCGTTTCCGTTGACCTTAATTGGTTCGTATTGCAACACATCGTTAAGGCTTTTTCTAATGCTTCTACTCTTTGCAGCAATTCATCCGTTTTTGATTCTTCCGGGTACGTTGTTCTTTCCTGAATCTCTTTTTGTAAGTTTTCAATGGTGAGTTTTTGGTCTTTCAGGGCTTCAATTATAACGGGAATCAATCCGATGTAATTAACCGCATGATAACCGGCGGAATCTTGGCTTACTAAATCAGGGAAAATCTCCTTTAACTCCTGGGCTAAATAACCGTATTCCGGAGATTCGATTATTTCTTCTTTCTTTTCCACCAAAGAATCCTTTTCAAAATCTGTAGGCTGAAGCGTTTTTTTATAGGATTTTCCTTGCAACAAGTAGAGTCTGCTTATTTCGTCTGTTAGGGGTTTTATTTCGGTTTTCAAGCGTTCGTCGGAAGAAATTTTTAAATTGCCCCAAGTAGCAATATCTCCTGCAACATCCAATTTATAAGCAGGATTTGTTGTTCCGATGCCGACATTGCCATTATTATGAATAGCCATACGCATAGTTCCTCTGGTAAAAAACTTTATTCCGCCGTAAGCGCTTTGCCACAATGTAGGTCCGGAGGTAGTCCATGAGTCATTAATCCACATTTGAGCATAGTGTCCCATACTTTTAGTATCATGTACAAATGTCTCATGTAAACCATATCCAATTTTATTTCCTGTATAGGTTAATTGTATATCTCCTGCTATATCAAGTTTATATTGGGGATTTACCTTTCCTATACCAACATTACCATTATTATGAATAACCATACGTAAAGCTCCTGCGGTAAAAAACTTTATTCCGCCATAAGCGCTTTGCCACAATGTGGGTCCAGAGGTAGCCCATGAGTCATTAGCCCACATTTGAGCATAGTGTCCCATGCTTTTACCATCATGTACAAATGTTTCATTTAAAGCATGTCCAATTTTATATCCTGCAACGGTTAAGTGTATATCTCCCGCTATATCAAGTTTATACTGAGGAGTTGACCTTCCTATCCCCACTCGCCCTAATGCATCAACTTTAACCTGTGCTGACACATTCGCTAAAAGAGCGAAACCTACGATTGTAATAAAAATCTTTTTTCTCATAACAAATAATTTTTTACGCTTTCCGTCCCAAGTCAGCAGGTTTATTATTGCATAGAAAAAGCGTGGGACTGTAACTATATTTGTCTCTGAGGCCTTAGGATACCTTTACCGCAAATAAGTAGCCCACGCCGAGAGATGACGTGAGCATTAACTACTTATTCTTGCGGTTATTGAAATTTCCTAAGTTTCAGAGGCCGGAATAAAAGCTAACGCTTTTTAAAAATGTCTAAAAATAGACGTATTAACTACGCTATTGTTTCATAAGCAACTGTTTTTATATAGTTTCTTTCTTTCAATTAGCTACAAAGTTAATTACATTAAATTATTATGCAAGTAAAAAAATCAATTTTTCAATAAAAAATCTATCTCACACTTAAAATATTATGCTTATCCGGAGGCTGTAGTTAATAATGGTGTTGCAATCTGTCCCGTTAGGGACATGATATTGGTAGAAATAAGAATCCTACCACAACCCAAGTCCCGTTAGGGACGAAATTTTCCCTAATATTCCGTCCCTAACGGGACAAATTGCAACACGATTATTAACTATAGCCTTATGTATATCATAATACATTGATAGTAAGGTTGTTTTGTCGTAAAAATAAGGCAAAAATAAGGTTTATTAATACTTCACAAATTTCTCCTGCAAAACAACCTCTTCCGTTACCACTTTTACGATATAAACACCTGAATTATAGCCCTGTAAATTCAAAGTCGTAACATTTTCATTTACAGCCGGCATATATTCAATCGAGCGTCCCTTATCATCGTATACCCGGATACTGTAAGAATTTGAAGTATTTACGACAATATTCAAGGTTGTTTTCGCCGGATTCGGATATAATTTCATGAAAATTGAACCGCTGCCGGAAATAACATCTTCAACGGAGGTTAATTTGGAGCCGTTAGCCGCTCCGGGGGTTGCAAGGTAAATGTTTTTTTCCGGATGATAAGCGAAAATTGTCCATTGAAAGGCTCCGTCCGTGACTCTTCCGTAGGATTCATTCTTATTCTTGCCGACTTCATTGGGATAGCTTACTCGGTCGATCTCTACCTTTTGTCCCTCTACCATTTGAGATAATATGAGTGTTGAGGCAACTTCGGCGGTAAGCTTGAAGTTGGCGTGCAGCGGACCTTGCCACATCGCCTTGTCTGCCCAGACAATCTTATGTCCGCCCGGCGGGATCGTTGTTTCAAACGGAGCGTTGGAAGGGAATTGATAGGTTACCCCTTTCCTCTCTTCCGTTAAGTACATTCCTGCCAAATCTACGGCAGCATCTCCGGCGTTGTAAATTTCAATCCAATCGGCATAAACTCCATACTCGTCGTGAAAACCCGAATTACTGTTGTTGGACGCACACAACTCGTTGATGAACAGCGCCGGTTTTACATAATCGCATTTTTCGAATACCGCTTCCAGACTTAAGTCTCCCGTCACGGTTGTGCTGTATATTGGCGCCCCCCCGGCAGGAATTTTGTTGTACTTTTTGCCCTCCAAATCCAATTTGAATGTCAGATCCGAACTTGTGGCGTTAACCTGATGCACCTCAACTGCCATTACGTTTTGACCTGCCTGCAGGTAAGATTTATCAATCGTAAATGAGGCTTCCACATCATTCACCACCTCGACGGCAAATACCCACCAATAGACAGGACCCGCCGGCATGTTAAACCTTTTGACTTCCTGACCATTCAGGTAGATCACAACTCCGTCGTCGTACATTATCTTGCAGAGAAGTTCATCAATCGCCGATAAATCGGATATATTAAAAGAAGTCCGGAAGTAAGCCGTTCTATATTTATCGTTAATATCGCCATAATTCAATGTGACATCATAAGTACGGATGTTATTGGTGTCATAACCGAATTTGCCGCGCCCTGAACTCCAGGTCGCATCATTGAAGGAGTTTTTATACCAGGTATACCAGTTTTCTTCCAACAGCCCCCAGTTGTAGTAATACCTCCATACGGTATTGGCATTCAGGATTGGTGTAGCGTTAGACGACGATGAAATGAGATTCCATGAACTGAATTTATATCCTGCAGGAGCTATCGGCTGAACTTCCAATGTCTTGTTTCTAAAGTATTTGCCGGAATATCCGGATGTATTCAGCCTTTCTCCGTTCACGATGAAATCGGCATTGGAAATATTATTCGCCGAAATGGTAAGGTTGACCGGGTTTCCCAATCCAAAGTAAGTTCTCAGGTGATCGTAAACATATCCTGCCCGCTCATTTCCAAAGCTAGACGACATGGGTATGTGTTGCCGGTTATCCCCCCAGCCGGGAAATTTCTTCCGGTGCGCACAAGCTTCGGCAGCCACTTCCGTATAAATGCTGTCGCGGATTTTTTCCACACGCAAAGGCGTAAAGGTCGTCCCTAAATGGAGGATAAACTTATTCAGAAATTTTTGGCGGAATGTTTCATTTTTCATCAGATTTGAAAATAATTCAACCGCTTTCTCTTCGTTTGCCCAATTCTTGTACCAACCTTGTCCCAGACTGAAATCGAGCATGTTGAAACTTGGTTGAAACTGCGGATCACCATAGATCCCGAACCCAAAATCGGTATCATAAACAATCCAGCGAAAACGTCCGTTGGTCTTTTCCCTCCACGCTTTTATATTATTTCCGGGCCAATCGGTATTTCCAATATATTGTTCAAAAATCTGATAATCAATATATTCGTCCATGTCCATCAGGCGGTTCATTTTTTCATAATAACCGGGCGAAGATGTTCCGGTTTTTGCTTGCTCCAGCAGGTAATAGTATGCGTCCGCGTCGCCGGTTCTCGGATTGGGCCAGCCGCCGCCTATTTTCAACAAATCAATATCTTCTTCGCTCAATCCGTAATTGGAGTAAACAAAATCCTTGTTGGTTCGCTCCATCATGCTTATCAATCCCCAATACTCCCCGTTGATATAAAATGCAACCGGTTGGTAAGCCTGATAATCAATGTTCATCATGCCCTGTGTCAAGGTTTGCATAAATCCATCTCTGATCAGGGTGCTAGGATTATCGTTGCCCCCGTTGCGCAATTGCAGGCTTTTATATTCGTTGCCTTGTTTAACCGGGAAAAAATCATATGGGATTTTGTTATTTCCCGATTTTTTGGAAGCTGTGAGTTTCAATGATTTTTGTGTATGATCACGAGAACATCCCCCCATAATTCCGGCGTCAAGTTCCTGACTTATTACCTGTTTATTGTTTACAAAATACTCAAAATTGACAGGTCTTTTCCAATCCTGATAATAGTTTGCTACGATTTGATCGCATCCGCCCGGTTTTCCATTGGTTCCGACTACATATATCCCAAACTGGTTTCCAAAAAAATTGTCGGGAGCGGTAGAAATAGAGATTACCGGAACAGTAAATCCTCCACACTGCGAATGGTAATTGTCTCCTTTCGAGTCGCTGTTAAAGATGAAAGTTCCGGTTGCAATTTCGCTCATTACGGTGTTTTCCATATAGGCGCGCGCCCTGATTACGGTAGTTCTGGAAACGGTTACCGGATTTGAGTATCGTGTAGATTGCTCTGTCGGTTCCGATCCGTTGGTAGTATAATAGATAGCAGCTCCCGGTTCCGACTGCAAAGAGACGGAAACGGACGAAGTATAAAAGCCGGGAGACCTTCCGAAAGCGGGCTTTTGCACCCTTTTTGATTCTTTGCTGAGGCATATTTCGTTAGCCGCTTTAGGAGTAGGTTTAAGCATATATCCTTCATCCTCGTCTTCGCATCTTCCCCAAGAGACATGCGGAAACATCTTTTTATAATTCAGTTCGCTTACTTTCCTTCTTGCATTATCCAATAATATCAGGGAATTTCGATCCGTTTCCGGTACCGTTTCTATTTTGTAGGTAGCGTGCTTATCTCCGGGCTCTTCATCAAAGAAGAATAATTCATACCCGTAGGCGGGAATCGTTATATTGGCAGTAACCGTCCAACGGTGAGTATTTATTACTCCTGATTTAACGTAATGATTTTCAAATATATATCCCCTGATATTTACAGGGGTGTTTGAGTCGTTATAAACTTCCACCCAACCGGTATAATTTTGATATTCATTCATTACGGTAGATACATTGCACGGCATCATCTCGGTTAAAACAACACCCGAATACGATGAATACGCACCCGATAATGCAAAAATGAATGTGATTAACCTTAAGTACAATTTACGCATATTTGATATCTTTTTTTAGACAATTTTACGAAGGTACAAAAAAAATATTACTACTGCCGTTTTTGACATGAAATAGTAAAAAAAATATTTTTTCTTGCCGCCGATTATGTTTTTTTAACCCGTAGGCGTGAACAAACATGTTGTATAACATATCTTTTTCATCGTTAAAACTTTTTTTTGAGCGTTATATTTGTGGGTTTAATTTTAAAAAAAATAATATATCATGGAACAAACGCTTATCATTTTGAAGCCAAGTGCAGTAGAGAGAGGGTTAATAGGAGAGATTATTGGTCGGTTTGAACGTAAAGGATTGTTTTTCTCCGGATTGAAAATGATGCAGTTAAGCGATGCTATATTGGAAGATCATTATGCCCACTTAAAAGAAAAGCCGTTTTTTAAATTTGTAAAGTCGTCTATGCAGGCGTCTCCGGTGATTGTTGGCTGTCTGGAAGGAAAAGAAGCTGTTCAGGTAGTTCGCAACATGTGCGGACCGACAAACTGTAGGGAAGCGCAGCCTGGTACGATACGCGGAGACTTTGGCATGAGTATTGGACAAAATATTATTCATACCTCCGATTCGAAGGAGAGTGCAATAAAAGAAGTAAATCGTTTCTTCAAATCGGAAGAATTATTTAACTATAAACCTGCAAATGTTCGTTTTTATTATGAAGACGATGAATTAGATTGAAAGGAGAAGGATGCTAAAACACAAATTCCGGGCAGTATTCGTTTTACTGGCTTTTTCATTCGGGACAACGAATGCCCAATTGTCGTTGCTGAAAGAAATAGAAAGCAATTCCGGCAATAGTCTGATTGCGAAGAATATAAGTATAGCAGAGCAACAAATGCTCATTGATTCGTTGATTTCGATTGGTGAAGATTATGAAGATTATTTTGATGAATTCGACGAAGATGAGTATCCTGCCAGCTACTTGTATTCCGGCGAATGGGATAATTCAACATTAAATCCGTATCAGGTAGGCATTACCTCCTTGCCGGATTCTTTTGTTGTTCGCTGTTCCGATTTTTTCCCTCCCACCGAAAATGTTGTGACCTCAGAATACGGTCCTCGTTGGGGACGTTTTCACGCTGGAATTGACCTGCGGGTAAAAGTGGGCGATACCATCCGGAGCGCTTTCGACGGAAAAGTCCGTATTACAAAAACCGGGATGGGTCGAAAGGGGTATGGTCATTTCGTTGTTGTAAGACATGATAACGGATTGGAAACATTGTACGGACACCTTTCCAAGTTTCTGGTGAAACCCGACCAGATTGTTAAAGCCGGAGAAGTGATTGCATTGGGAGGAAATACCGGACGTTCGACTGGTCCTCATTTGCATTTTGAAATGCGTTTTCTGGGAAATGCATTTAATCCGAGAAGAATGATTGATTTCGACAATTTTGTAGTCTACAACGATACATACACGATAAAAAAACAGGAAACATTCAGCGAATTTACCGCCTACCTCAACAGTCCGGCGCGTTACTATAACGTAAAGAAGGGAGATACATTGAGCAAAATCGCCAAAAATAACCGAACGACTGTGGATAAACTTCAAAAACTGAATAGATTAAGCAGTTCTTCTATTATTCGTCCGGGGCAAAGAATCCGTATTTTTTGACGGTGAATTGAAACTTTTTTGAAAAATATATACCTAAAATCCTTGTGTAATAAAAAATAAGAGCTACCTTTGCACCGCCTTTGAAAATAAGGCAAATCGCGGGAGAGTCAGTAGCTCAGCAGGTAGAGCACATCCCTTTTAAGGATGGGGTCCTGGGTTCGAACCCCAGCTGACTCACACGAAAATAAAAGTCGTCAAAATTGGCGACTTTTTTTGTCTGAAGGATGATTTTTTTGATTTATGTGATTATTATGAAATGGAACCGTTCCTTCTCCCCTCAATATCAGCCAGCATGTCGCTCAACCGTTCTACCCTGGACTTATTAATAGCCACTCGTCCCGAACGGATAAACTGCAACACATTCAGGCTTTCGTTCAATTCGTCGAAAAGTCCTTGCGTTTCGTTGTAATGTCCGGTTTTTTCCAACACCACGCTATTTTCATCCATTTCGAGGATACGGATGTTGTATTTCCGAATCAATGTTTCAATACTTCCGAGTTTCAACAACTGGTCGGTTGCCACTTTATAAAGGGCGATTTCTTGGTATACCAAATCTTCGTCGGTGTTGAAATAGGCTTTGAGAATGTCTACCCGCTTGTCTATCTGTTTCACCACCTTTTCGATGGTGTCGGCATCGGAAAAGGTGGTAATGGTAAATTTGTGTACTCCCTGTATAGCAGACGGCGAAACAGATAATGTTTCGATATTCAACTGCCTCCGCGTAAAAATAATCGTAATCTGGTTCAGCAACCCAACCTGATTTTCCGAAAAAACGGTTACTGTGTATAATGTTCCTTTATTTATTTCCATTGCAATCTATTTTTAAAATCACTAATCACTAATCACTTTATCACTAATCACTATAATTACCTCTCAAATAAAATATTCGAAATAGAAGCTCCCGCCGGTACCATTGGATACACCATACCTTCCGGTTCTACATTCACCACGAGCAGATATGGTTTGTTGTCTTTCAGCATATCCCGGATAGCAATTTCCAAATCTGCGCGGTCGGTAACTTCGGCGGCTTTGATGTCGTAAGCCTTTGCAATGCCTGTGAAATCGGGGTTTGTCATTGGCGTAAACGAATAGCGTTTATTCCAAAAAAGTTCCTGCCATTGGCGTACCATTCCGAGATATGAGTTGTTCATCAGAATGATTTTTACGCCGATGCCGTACTGCATAATTGTTCCCAATTCCTGCACAGTCATTTGAAAACCGCCGTCGCCGACGAAGAGGCAAACCGTCCGGTCGGGTGCGCCAACTTTTGCACCAATAGCCGCAGGAATACCGAAACCCATTGTTCCCAAGCCTCCCGAAGTTACGATGCTGCGGCTTTTCTTAAATTGAAAATAACGCGCTGCCATCATTTGGTTTTGTCCTACGTCGGTTACGAGAATCGCCTCGTTGAGCGTTGCTTCCGACACTTTTCTGACGACTTCGCCCATTTTGATAAAACCGTCCGCGCTTTCCAACTCTTTTTTTGTAACACTTTGATACTCTTTTTCTTCGTATTCTTTGAAAGAAGAAATCCAATCGCGATGTTCGTTTTTATTCAATAATTTTGTTACCAAAGGCAAAGTTTCTTTCACATTTCCCAACACCGTAACGTCGGCTTTTACATTTTTGTTAAACTCCGACGGGTCGATGTCGAAATGAATGATTTTTGCTTGCTTTGCGTATGTTTCCAAATTGCCTGTAACGCGGTCGTCAAAACGCATTCCGATGGCAATCAGTACGTCACACTCGTTGGTTTTGACATTCGTGGCGATGTTGCCATGCATACCGAGCATACCTTTGTTGAGCGGGTAGTCGGTTGGCATTGCCGATTCGCCGAGCAAAGTCCAGCCTGCAGGAATATCGGCTTTTTCGAGAAAGGCTTTCAACTCTTCTTCGGCTTGCCCGAGCGTAACGCCTTGTCCCACAAGTGCAAATGGTTTTTGCGCTTTGTTGATTAATGCTGCTGCAGCCTCTATCTCACTTACTGCTGGCTCTAAAACAGGCTGATAACTGCGGATAAAATTACATTCGGCAGGCTGAAAATCAATTTTTCCAACCTGAGCATTGCGGGCAAAGTCCAGTACCACCGGTCCCGGACGCCCCGTCTTAGCGATATAGAACGCCCGCGCCACAGCCCAAGCGACGTCTTCTGCGTGACGGATTTGGTAACTCCACTTGGTGATAGGTGCGGTAATATCCACAATATCAATTTCTTGAAAAGCGTCCGTACCCAATAATGAAGCTCCTACTTGTCCGCAAATAACCACCATTGGCGTACTGTCCAGCATTGCGTCGCCAATTCCGGTAATGGTGTTCGTGGCTCCGGGTCCGCTTGTTACTACGCAAACGCCCACCTTGCCTGTAACGCGGGCAAAGCCTTGTGCTGCATGTGTAGCCCCCTGTTCGTGGCGTACAAGAATGTGGTTCAGCTTATCGCCATAATCGTAGAGGGCGTCATAAACAGGCATAATTTGTCCGCCAGGGTAGCCGAAAATGGTTTCAACGCCCTCGTGCAACAACGATAACATCAGCGCTTCCGAGCCTGTGATGTTGTTGAAGTTTTCTTTTCCCGTTAGGCGGGAATTTTTGCAACTATTCATATATTTTTGTGTTATATTATTTTTTAATTATTTCATTCAACTTAAGCTCCCAATGAAGCAAGAGAAATCACATTTATTCCATCATTGCGAGTATAACTAATCCCTGTTCCCGTGATGATATTCAACGATTTAGGAGCTTGTACTTTTTTGTCGTCCAAAATTGAAACAAACTTTTTGAGGGCTGCTGCCGCCTCTTCAATCTGTCCTGTGCCGAGTTTTATTTCAAAAGCACACCAATCGCCGTTGTATTTTTGCACGATTGCATCTACTTCCAAATTACTTGAATCGCGGTAATGATACACCTTTGCATCGTTTGCCTGCGCATAAACCCTGAGTTCGTGCGTAGCGAGCGATTCAAACAAAAACCCTGTAAAATTGAGGTCGGCAAGCAGTGATTTTTTGTTAGCCCCAAGCGCGGCGACCGAAAGAGAAACATCGGTAAAATGGCGTTTGGGCGCTTTACGCAACGAGGAAGATGAGCGGATATGCGTATTCCACGCAGGCTGTTCTTCGGTCATCATCAGCCGATTAAGCGCATCAAGATATTCATAAATCGTTGGGCGCGAAATGTCGCTGTTTTCTTTTTCAAGAATATCCGCTTCCAATGTTGTAATATCCACCATTGTTGCCGTATTTCGGGCGAGTGACCGCAGCAGGCTTCGTACTTTTACAGGGTCGCGCCTCACATTTGAAACACGGCTCATATCCACTCTGAGCGAATCAACGTATGCTCTGTTCAAATCCATTGCCTGATTTATGTTTTTCCCGAGCAAAGCAGGGAAACCGCCGATAATTATTTTTTCAACAATAAATTCCAAATCGGCCGGCTCGTCGTAAATGTCAATTTTTGCGCCTTCAAATAAGTTTTTTATACTTATTTTTCCCGACGAGAAACCCAGTTCCTGCCATGACATTGTGCGCATGTCGAGCGTGGTAAATCTGCCTGCTCCTGAGTGCATTTTTACACTTTCCTCAGGGTTTGCCGAGCCGGTAAGTATAAATTGCGCCGTTTGCCCGCGATTGTCTATTTCGTGGCGTATGTAGTTCCAAATTTTGGGCTGTTCCTGCCATTCGTCAATCAGCCGGGGCGTTTTGCCAAGTAACAAACGTTGCGGCGCCGTTTCCATCAAAACAGGCACTTGCTCATCTTGGTCAATATTCAATATACTGCCCGCAAATTGCTTTGCCGATTCGGTTTTTCCGCACGCCTTTGTTCCTCGAATAAGCACTGCTCCCGAAGAGTTGAGTTTTCGTTCTAACTCTCTGTCTGATATTCTTTTAAAATACGGCATAAAATTTCATTTTACACTTTTGGAACGTTTTATTTTACACTTTTTGAATAATTTACTTTACACTTTTTGAGTAAATCATTTTACACTTTTTGAATTACAAAAGTAATAAAAATTAATCAATTCAATCACAAAAATCACACTTCAGACAACCCTCACTGCCCCCTTATCCGCCGAACTAACCAAATTCGCATAAGCCTTCAATGATTTAGAAATTATACGATTTCTATCTTTCGCCGTCCAAGCATCCTTTCCACGAGCCTCTTCGACAAGGCGGCGTTGTGCCAGCTCTTCATCCGAAACCAACACATTAATCAAGCGTTTTGGTATATCAATCTCAATAATATCCCCATCCTTCACCAATCCGATATTCCCCCCCGAAGCCGCCTCCGGCGAAACATGCCCAATCGACAACCCCGAAGTTCCGCCCGAAAAACGCCCGTCCGTTATCAACGCACACTCTTTGCCAAGATGTTTTGATTTAATATAAGAAGTAGGGTAGAGCATTTCCTGCATTCCCGGTCCGCCTTTTGGTCCTTCGTGGGTGATGACGACCACATCGCCTGCCTGTATTTTTCCGCCCAAAATGCCGTCGCAAGCCGCTTCTTGCGAAGTGAAAACCTGCGCTGTTCCTTTGAAATGCCAGATGCTTTCGTCTACGCCTGCTGTTTTTATTACGCAGCCGTCCTGAGCAATGTTGCCTTTCAAAATAGCCAAGCCTCCGTCTTTGGAATAGGCGTGGGCGATGTCGCGGATACAGCCGTTTTCGCGGTCTAAATCCAACGTTTCATAATAATTTTCTTGCGAACCCATTACCAAATTAAATTTATTGGCAGGCGCAGAACGATATATAGCCGTCGCGTCGTTTTGTAGAGACGGGGCGCGCCCCGTCTCTACAGCGGGAACCGTCGGCGCGTATTTTTCCAGCGCATTTCCAACGGTCAAACCATCCACCCGATTTACCCCCGTATCAATCAACCCACCTTTCGCCAATTCCGCCATAATACCCAAAATACCCCCCGCACGATTCACATCCTGAATATGATATTTTTGCGTATTCGGAGCTACTTTACACAAGCACGGCGTTTTTCGCGAAAGCGCGTCAATATCATCCATTGTAAAATCTGCACTTGCTTCATTAGCTATCGCCAACAAGTGCAAAACGGTATTGGTAGAACCGCCCATAGCAATATCCAGCGTCATGGCATTTAAAAAAGCCTCTCTCGTTGCAATGGAACGAGGCAATACACTTTCGTCGCCGTCTCTATAATATTTATAAGTATTCTCAACAATCAGTTTAGCCGCATCCATAAAGAGCCGCTCCCTGTTTTTATGAGTCGCCACAATCGTTCCGTTGCCCGGTAAAGCCAACCCGATTGCTTCATTCAGGCAATTCATGGAGTTGGCGGTAAACATTCCCGAACAGGAACCGCAAGTAGGACAAGCGCTACGTTCAATCCTCTCTACCTCTTCGGCGGAAACAGAGCTATCGCCTGCTTTTATCATGGCGTCAATCAAATCCAACTGTTTTCCGTCCAATCTTCCAGCTTCCATCGGACCGCCGGAAACAAATACCGCCGGAATATTCAACCGCATGACAGCCATCAGCATGCCCGGTGTAATCTTGTCGCAATTGCTGATACAAACCATGGCGTCAGCCTTGTGCGCATTGACCATGTATTCCACGCTATCAGCAATCAAGTCGCGGGAGGGTAGGGAATAGAGCATCCCGTCGTGTCCCATGGCGATACCGTCGTCGATGGCGATTGTGTTGAATTCGGCGGCAAAACATCCCTGTTTCTCAATTTCAGCCTTTACTTTTTGTCCGATTTCATGCAAATGGACGTGTCCGGGAACAAACTGCGTGAATGAATTGACAATGGCAATAATGGGTTTGCCCATTTGCTCTTCTTTCATCCCATTGGCACGCCAAAGTGCGCGCGCTCCCGCCATTCGGCGACCTTGTGTTGTTGCATCACTGCGTAATTGATTTTTCATTATCTGTTTTTTTATTTGTTGACTGATTAAGCAAAAAGCCTTTCCCTTGAAAAAGAGAAAGGCTCTGTAAAATTTTATACTCGTAACTACACACTCCTCTCTCTTTCCTAATCATTCACCACGACGAGGACTTCGAGAATAATATATAGCATACCTGAATTCATATTCTATCTTAATTTTTGATGCAAAGTTAAAAATCTTTTTTTGAAAAGCAAGAAAGAACGTCTTATTTTTCGCGCCTTCGTGCTTTCGCGCCTTCGCGCTTTAGTCTTCCAGCCTGTAACTCACAAAAGCGATACGTTTGCTGTCGGGCGCCCACGAGTTTACATTGATTGTTCCTTGTCCGCCAAATAGTTTGACCAATGTCTCCGGCTCGCCTCCTTCGGCAGGCATGATGCGAAGCTCTACGTTCTTGTTGGCTAAATGCTCGTTCGGCTTCAAATCGCCTTTATAATAAGTGATGAAAACCACAAGTTTCCCATCCGGAGATATGTGAGGAAACCATGAATTGCGGGTTTCGTCAAAGGTCATTTGCGTTTGCTCCGAGCCGTCGGCTTTCATTCTCCATACCTGCATCAATCCGGTGCGTACCGAATTAAACCAGATGTATTTACCGTCGGGCGAATATTCGGGACCATCGTCCAAATCTTCGGCAGTAGTCAGCCGTATCTCATCTCCGCCTTCAAACGGAATGGCGTAAACATCATAATTCCCGTTTCTTTCGGCGCAATAGGCTAAGTGTTTATTATCCGGAGTGATACCATGAAGATAACTTGGCGCTAAAGGAGTGACAAGTTGCGGCGTTCCTCCCTCGAAAGGCAGCGTATATATTTTTGAACCTCCGTCTTCCGTGTTGTGGCTTATGACCAGGTATTTGCCGTCGGCGCTTATCACGTGGTCGTTGTTGCAATTAGTTGCAAAATCGGTGTTAATGAGTTGAGGTTGTTCCGGATTAACGGGCGCTATTTTGTAAATTTTCCCTCCGCTGTTATATACCAGCCATTTTCCGTCGGGCGTCCAGTTAGGCGCTTCTATGAGGTAAGGAAATTCTTTTACCACACTTCTTTCGCCGGTGGTCACATCCAAAATCTCCAACATACTGATTATTTTTTGCTGTTGCGGAGCTAAAGATTGTAATTGTACATCCGAGAAATAGGCTTTCTCCAACACACCTGCTTCGTGCGAGCATACAAAAATACCCACATAGCAAGTTTCCGGCAAGTCTAACTCGATTTCCCCTGCCGGAATGTCCGAAAATCCGTCGTTCGACACTTTCATAATTATCCTGTTGCCTATGCGTTCCAGCGTAAGGTGGTCAAATCCTTGACCTTCGGCTGTTACTTCTTTTGTCAAGCCTCCCGTGGTATCACGGTATTGAAGCGATGTAAGCCCGTCGCCATGCACAGCTATGTCGGCATATTTTGAATCTCCCGCAAGCGATTCCCTGACGATGACTCCCATTTTGCGATGTGCATTCGTCCCTTTTCCTTCAAAAGCGACCTTAGCCGAAATAGAGAAGTCGCCGTTCATCTCCTTCCAAGCCATAAAAAACTCGTCGTTTTCATACCACATATTTGTTCCCGCTCCTGTGAGCGTATAGACATCTGACGAAGGATTGTAGTTGAAACTTCCCTTTAATTTGGGATTACCGATATCGCCCGACCCTTCAAACAAGCCGCTTCCACTTTGTTGAACCGAAGTACAAGCGCTTGCTAACAATATAGAGGCAACGAGTATCATCATTGCTTTTGTTTTTCCTGATAATGATTTCATACGATTAATTTTAAAATAATTGAGGGGTAAAAGTACAATTTTTCCGGCGATTTTCGATATTTTCCAACATTTTTTATTCGCCTGCGTGAACAAAATAATGTTTCGCATTGTTATATGTTCAAATGCCGGAAAATTTTGTGTAAAAACGGTTTTTTAGCATAAAAGTTGCTGCATGGCAACTTCCTAATTTGACCTACTTTCTCATATAAATAGATTATTTCAGTTTTACAAAAGGCGTTTGTAGTGATACAAGCGCCTTTTCTTTGGTATATTTTCCGGTCAAACGGGTTTGTTTTTCATTTCGGATTTGCGTAACTTCGCCGCGTAAAAAAGAGACAAGAATCATGGAGTTGCCGAATAAACAATGGTTTGTTGCCAAAACAAGGGCAAATCAGGAAAGAGCGATAAAGGAACGGCTGGAGGCGATGAATATTGAAACTTATTTGCCGACCAGAATGGAAATCCGCCAAAGGCGCGACCGAAAAAAGAAGGTGGAAATTGTTCTGATTCCCAACACGCTATTTATTTATACGGACAAAAGTATGGCTCTGTCACTCCCCAATCATCATGGTTTTCTGATCAAATACATGATTGATTTCATGACGAGAACGCTACTGGTGGTTCCGGAGAAACAGATGCAAAATTTCATATTTTTGATGGATCTTTCGGATGACAATGTACAAGTCGACAACAATTTATTGTTTGATAAAGGCGATAAGATCCGCGTGATAAAGGGACCTTTTACCGGTGTCGAGGGGGAACTGATCCGTGTCGAAGGGAAAAAGAAAGTATTGGTTCGTCTCGAAAATATTATTGCCTGCTCCATGGAAGTGCCAAGCAGTTATTTGGAAAAGATTTGATAACAACCCGAATTCAACGGAATAGATTTTATATATGAAATATACAAAAAGAATTCCCGAAACTCTTTTTAAGGAGGATAAACATTACTTGGGACGCCCGGCGGATTTTGATGATCGAATCATTCAAAGAAGATTACGCCTGCTCAAAAAAATACCGGAATTTACAGGCGAGAATTTGACCCTGTTGGATATTGGATGTGGAAACGGCGCCTCTTTGTTTGGATTGCAGAAAGATTTTAAATTTTGTTTAGGTATTGATATTACGGATGAACACTTATCCGTATTTGATAATTTTATAAAACAAAATAATATCCTGAATTGTGAATATAAACTATTGGATATTGAAAAGAATGACCCTCCCAATCAATTTGACAGAATAGTTAGCTTTGAAGTGATCGAACATTTAAGGAGCGAGGATGGAGTAAAATTTTATTATGATGCATTGAAAGAAGGAGGGTTAATAGCTATTTCCGTACCTAATAAATGGTGGATTTTTGAAACGCATGGAGCAAGACTGCCTGTTTTGCCGTGGAACCGGGTGCCTTTTTTCTCGTGGTTGCCGAAGCGGATACACGAAAAGTTTGCAAACGCAAGAATATATACCAAGCGCAGAATAGTGAAACTGCTGCAAAAACATGGATTTACGGTTCTTTCCGCCGAATATGTAACGGCGCCGATGGATGTCTTGCCGAATGGTAAATTCAAAGAGCTGGTCATTAAGTATTTTTTCAACAAAGACACAACAAAAGCGCCGTTTAAAGCGATATCAATATTTGTTTTAGCCAAAAAGATATAGACATCAGCCCTGCCCACGCCCCTGAAAATAGGATATGTTGTTGTGCGCACCCGTAGAGACGTGGCGTGCCGCGTCTCTATTGTACGCAGATAAGGTGCAGTTCGAGGTAGAGACGCGGCACGCCACGTCTCTACGGGCAGATTTGCGCGACACATTGGAGCTAAGTCTTATTTTAGGTTGTTGAGTAAGAAAATTAATAAATATTTTCTATCCGCTAACTCAACAACTTAGTCTTTTGAATGTTATACTACTACGACTAAACTATAAATTCTGCAAATTTTGCTTATTAACTTAAAAACCAACTATGAGTATGGAATCAAACTCAACTAATGAAAAAAAAACCGCTCTTTCTTCGAATAAAAAAAAACAGATCTCTTTTTTATTATTTAGTTTACTGTGTTTAGCGCCTTTTGCTGCAAAAGCGCAATTAACGCCTGTTCCTTCCGAATTTCATGGCGAGTGGTTTTTTGAGCGTGCCGAAATACAGAAAGGTTCAGCAGATAATCCACAAAGTTACTACACGCCACGACCCATTTCGAAAGAAGAATTATCTCAAAAACCACACTTGATGGATGTCCCTGTCGAGGTTACTTTCCCGGGTGGTTTTTCGGCATTTGTTTTGACTCATAAGCGACGGGAAAATCTTTTCGCAAATACGAATGCGAATGTATTGGAATTTAGAAAGGCGTATTCCCGGGAAGCACAGGACGGAATGCAGGCACCGACTGCCGAAGAGATGGAAAAGTATCCTGTTTTGATGAACTTTTTCAACATGAAGTCAAGCGGCGACCTGATGAGCATGCAATACTTTTACTCTTACCGCAAAGACAATACTTCGGACAACAACACGGAAGGAGTTATTACCATATATTATATAAATCCGATTAAATATTAAATGCTAACACAAAATAACTATGGAAAGATTTAAACACCATTTAAAGGCAGTTGTCTTTATTTTATTTTTGACGGGTTTCATAAGCGGCAGTTGGGCGGCTCCCGTTATCACAAATATTGCTGTTACTCATGCTACCTGTTTTGACAACGGGCGAATTGATATTACAGCAACCGGCAATCCGCCGCTTTCGTATATCATATTTGATTTCTTCGGGCAGGGAGTGCATTTCGGTCCGCAGAATCAAAATTATTTTGAGGGCTTGCCGCCGGGTACTTATACCGTTGGAGTGTATGAGACGGCTGTCCCGGAGCAGCTTGTAACAGAAACGGTAACGGTTTTGGGTAGTTACCAGCAAATAACTCCCAGACCGGCAACAAGCGGTACAAGCACTAATATTTGCGTTTCCGGCAGCTATATCACGCTCAATTGGGACAATGGAAGAGCGCCTTTTACTGCTACTATTACCAATAATAGTTCGCCTTTTAATACGCAGACTGTCGAGACCAACAACCAAACCTATACGTTCTCCGGTCTGCCGAATGGCTCTTATTCGTTTCGAGTGGAAGATGCCTGCGAAAATTCTTTCAACAGCACTTCAAACATAACCATCAATGCTACGGGCAGCAGTGGTTTCACTTTAGACGGACTGCCGATTACGAATGTGGTGCGCCAGTCGGTTGGCGCTCATTATACACAAGGACTTCTTATTGGAAACTGTAACTCGCTGCGCTTTAATTTCCATCAGGACCATAATTTAATTGCTACGTCCGCTGTGCCGGCAGGAGTTACATTGGGCAGTTTATTTACAGCCGGTAGTTTAACAAGCATAGAACTTGGGATTGAATATCCTCCCAGTTCCGGAATTATTGGTTGGACTACAATGACCACTGCCGAACGAAATCCATGGGCAACCATCAATAATTATGAGGGTCTCAATGGTAACCAAACCTATCGCGTAGCGGTAAAAAATCCATGTACGGGAGCTATTACTTTTTCTCAGGTATATACTATGCCGACTTACCTCGGATTTAGGATGACAGCAACTAATGTGCCAAAAATAGATTACTGTACACCTGACCCGCAAATGCTTATTGACCTCCAAACGTCCGGCACTATTACGCAGTACGCATGCGATGTACCATATACCATAGCATTATACGAAGCCGGTACGAATCAACTTATCGGTACAAAAACCGGTGTAGAGACTACCGTCAACGTAACAGCAACTTTTAGTCCTTATTTAGGCGACCCGCTTGTAGAAGGCAATAGTTATTACGCTGTCATAACAGGTAATAGTGGTTGGTCTCAAACAACTACCACTCTTCAAGCAGTTGCTATGACTCCGTTTGCGGATAGGCTCACTCCGGCAACCATCTTTTCCGGTATTTTGGCTAATCAACAAATGAATTATCGTAGTTGTGATTACAATACAACGACATTAGGGATACTTCTTAACCAAGCCATTCCGTTGATTCCGGCTAACGCCATTCTAAACTATTCGTTATCCGGTAAAACCGGGACACCTACGGAAGGAATTACACGACCTCCTGTTAATGGTTACTCAATGGTTACGATATGGAATGACCTTCCTTGGGGAGAATATACAGTAACAGCCACGAGTAGTTGTACCTCTGCTGTAAAGGAAGTTAATATAGTAGCGCCTGTTGATGATATATGGGGCGAGCTGAGCTATACCGGTACATCTGTATGCGGTTATTATAACATAACAGGAAAGGGTGGATTTTTATTAAATGGTGAGCCGGTTGTTGGACTTGGTACACATCTTTTGTACGCAATGAAAATAACAGATGCTCCGAATCCTGCTTTAATTGGCACTACTTCTCCGGTAGCCGGGAATGGGATAAGTAACAATGGTTCTTATACCATCTTGAATAATGTGCCTCCGGGTACTTACAAGGTAGTTTTTTTCGCGGCTTATGCATCAGACAATACTTTGTCATGTTTTCCGGAGGTAACCATTACCATCCCCGAATATTCGCCTCCATTCGTTGACGTTTTTCGTTCGGGCGGTCATACTTGCGGCGACGCTACTGCGGATATGCTCGTTACGATGTCGCAAGGCACGCAGCTTCCGTTGCAGTTCCGTTGGAAAATTCTGGGGGCGCCCGATGCAAGTTATAGCGCTTTTCAACTCAGCAATGTTTTTCCTAGTATGCTTCCCGGCGACTATACGATTCAGGTTCGCGACGCCTGTAACTACACCGTTACTCAAAACCTTCATTTATTGACTACCGGCGACCAGATTATAGGAATAAACGGGCAAGTCATGACCGGCGTTATTTGCAGCACTCGCGAGGTAATGCTCTATGCGCGTTCTGTCGGTCCTGTCGAGTGGTTTTTATGGGAATATTCAATTGATGGAAATAGTTGGACAACCATAAGCGACCAACCAACGTACACCATTCCTTATGCTACAACCGCCGATTTGGGATATTACAGGCTAAGCGTGTATAACGGAAGATGCGAGCTGCAAAGCACTGTACAATTTACAACACTTATGCCTCCTTCGGAACCACCTTCTATCACGGGAGCCGCAGCAATATGTCCGGGTGGAAGCGCTGTGCTTACCGCCAATAACACTACCGCTTATGTGAATCCTTCTTATCAATGGTATAAAGACGGGACGCTTATTGAGTTTGCCGAATTCGCTACCTACACTGCCACTGCCGTAGGAAGCTATACGGTGACTGTTACACCTTATGAGGGCTGTCCTTCCGACCCGAGCGCAGCTCACATTGTAGCACTTTTGCCTGAGCCTGAGCTGTCGGATTTTTCGGCAGATGTTGCATGTTCCGGAACGAATCCGGTCATTCATGTCGGCGCGAGCTTAAGCGGTATTACTTATAGTGTATATACCTTGTCGTCGGGAGGTTCCTTAGTTGGTTCCGGTCTTGGCAACGGCTCGGCTATAGATATTACATTGTCCGATTTTCCGGCAACCAATACCACTTATTACATAGAAACCGCTATAGCGGGCAGTTGCGTCTCTTCGGCGCGTGTGCCAATAACGATAACCGTTAATCCGTTATCAACAACTGCCAACATAACTGCTAACAATACGACGATTTGTAACGGTCAAAGTGTGAACCTAACCACCCTTATTGCCGGTTCGCCGGGCGTAACCAATCCGGTATTCAGATGGTATTCGTCTACTACTATTACAACTGAGTTGCCGTCTACTACCGTAAATCCAAGTACAACGACTACTTATTATGTATCTGTTTCGGGCAGTAACTTCTGTGAAGGCGTCGCCGGCGCTTCGGGACGCACGACAGTAACGGTAACGGTCAATGACATACCGGCGCAACCGGACAATATCGATAATGGGACATCACCTGTATGCGTCAACAGCGCTCAAAGAGTATACAGCGTACCTCCGGTACCCGGCGCCACAAGCTATACATGGACATTTCCTTCGGGCTGGACAGGCAGTTCCACTACCAACAGCATCAATCTCACGCCGGGTCCAAGCGCTCAAACCGGACAAATCACCGTTACGGCAAACAATGCTTGCGGAAGCAGCGTTCCGCGTACGTATAATGTGACGGTCGTTCCGGGTGTTCCATCTCAGCCCGGGATAATCTCTGGACTAACGCCTGTGTGTGTCGGCGGCGCAACGCAAACATACAGCATAGCTGAAGTACTCACTGCAACAAGTTATACTTGGACATTGCCTTCGGGCTGGACAGGCAGTTCTACCACCAACAGCATTGATGCCACGCCGGGCGTGACCGCAGTAAGCGGCAACATCACCGTTACGGCGAACAATATCTGCGGCAACAGTATAGCGCAAACATTTCCTGTTGTAGTCCAAGGAATACCTGCTCAACCAAGTACAATCACCGGCGACGCTACGGTATGTAAAGGAGCTACCGGTTTAACTTATTTCGTAACGAATGTAACAGGCGTCACCTATAACTGGGTTGTTCCTGCCGGCTGGTCAATCACCGGAGGTAATGGAACAAATCAAATTACCGTATCCGTAACCTTGACCGCTGTATCAGGCTCAATTACCGTAACGCCAAGCAATAATTGCGGCGACGGTACGCCGCGCAGTATAGCAGAAACGGTCAATGATGTACCTGCACAGACAAGCGCAATCACCGGCAGCAGCACTGTATGTCAGAATGTTTCCGGTCTTAGCTATTCCGTACAGGAAGTAAGCGGAGTCACTTATACTTGGTCTGTTCCGTCAGATTGGACAATCACCGGCGGACAAGACACCTACAGTATCATTGTGACCTCCGGCGTCACCACCGGCACAATTAGCGTAACGCCAAGCAACGATTGCGGCGACGGTACGCCGCGCAGTATGACAGTAACGCCGTTTTCGGGTACAGGTGTTCCTCCTGCTCAACCGAGTGTAATACTGGGCAATACCAATCCATGTGTAGGCGCTACCAATATAACTTATGAAATAACAAACGTAAGCGGCATAAGCTATATTTGGTCTGTTCCTGCCGGTTGGCACATCACTGGCGGCAATGGAACGAATCAGATTACCGTATCCGTAACTGCCGGTGCAGCAGCAGGCAATATCACCGTAACGCCAAGCAATGATTGCGGCGACGGCATGCCGCGCGAATTGGCGGTAACGGTCAATGATATACCTGCTCAACCAAGCGCTATAGACGGCAGTTCCAGCGTATGTCAAGCGGTGTCGGGTCTTGGTTATTTTGTAACGAATGTAAGTGGAGTTACCTATACTTGGGTATTTCCTTCGGATTGGACAATCGACAGCGGACAAGGTACTCATTCCATTACAGTGACCTCCGGTACTACCGGCGGAACAATCAGCGTAACGCCAAGCAACGCTTGCGGCAGCGGTACGCCAAGTGAATTGGTCGTATCGCTTTCGGGTACGGGAGTAGCGCCTTCGCAACCGAGTGCAATACTGGGCAATGCCAATCCATGTACAGGGGCTACCGGTTTGACTTATTCGGTAGATAATGTATCGGGCATCACTTATACATGGTCATTACCGGCAGGTTGGACGCAAACCGGCGGCAATACAAGCAACAGTATAACTGTTACAACCGGAACTGCCGGCGGTACAATCACTGTTACTCCAAGCAACGATTGCGGTAGCGGCGCTTCGCGCGAATTGATTGTGACAATTAATAATGTACCCGGTCAGCCAAGTGTAATTACCGGCAATAATACCGTATGCAGCGGCGCTACCGGTTTAACATATTCCGTAACGGGAGTAGCAGGCGTCACTTATACTTGGTCATTGCCGATTGGCTGGACACAAACCGGCGGCGGTACAAGCAACAGTATAACTGTTACAGCCGGAACTGCCGGCGGTACCATCGTCGTAACGCCAAGCAACGTCTGCGGTAGCGGTCAGCCTCGTACTTTTGTGGTAGCGGTTAATAACGTACCGGCGCAACCAAGCGCCATAGCAGGTTCCAGTGACGTATGTAGAGGCAATACCGGCTTGACTTATTTTGTGACACAAGTACCGGGCGTCACTTATACATGGTCGGTTCCTGAGGATTGGACAATCGTCGCCGGACAAAACACCAATAGTATTACCGTTACCGTCCTTTCGGGGGCAGTATCGGGCGATGTTACAGTAACGCCGAGTAATAGTTGCGGTGATGGTCAACCCCGCTCCATGTTTGTAACAGTCAATGTCTGTTCGGAGATGCATATCTCAAAGTCATCGGATGTATCCACTGTATGTAATGGCGGCGAAGTTATCTTTACCATTGTATTGACTAATGATGCGACGATAGCAGCTCAAAATATTGAATTAATAGATGTATGGCCGTCCGACAATCTCGTATACAAGTCTTATACGGTTTCCGATGGCGATTATGACATTTTTACAAATACTTGGACGATAGACATTCTGGAGGTAGACGCCGAAGCTACTTTGACTATTTTTGCTAAGGCTATCGCTGCAGGCGCCAATATTAACAACCAGATATATGTATCGGCAGTTGATGGTATAACTTATGCGGATTTTGCCGATTCGCCCATCAAATCGGAAGCATCAGTTACCATTCTGCCATTGTCGAGCGCAAACGATATTACAACACGCGATACGGTTGTTTGCGGCGGCGTTTCGGTCGATTTGAACCTGTTGGTAGGATTATCCGGCAGCACGAATATTGTTAATCCGGTATTCAACTGGTATACGAGCATAACAGCAACTACGCCGATGGTTTCAACTGTAGTCGCCCCAACTATTGAGACCACTTATTATGTATCGGTGTCGGGTAGCGACTATTGCGAAGGTCCTGCATCGAGCCTCGGTCGCGATTCGGCAACTGTAATTTTGAACCCCTATTCGACAGCATCCGATATTAGCGTCAGCGGAACCGATACCATTTGTACGGGCGGTACAGCCAGTTTGACAGCTTCAGCCGGTGGAGTAATCAATCCGGTTTTCAGGTGGTATGAAACCGCAACCAGTACGATAGTTCTCTTTGAAGGAGCTACTTATACCACACCTGAATTGATAGCCGGAAATGACGAACAAACAATCTATATTTACCACGTTTCTGTAGCAGGCGATAACTATTGTGAAGGAGAAGCTAATGCTACCGGTCGTAAAGCGGTTCAGGTTGTAGTTAACCCGTACTCGATAGGTTCGATGCTGATATCTGTTTCCGGTATCGACACAATTTGTACCGGTGGCAGTACTGAGTTGACCGCTTCTGCGAGCAGTGTTATCAATCCAATATTCAGATGGTATGACATTGATAATAACCTGCTCTTCATGGGTGAGACCTTTATTACCGCCGTGCGTACCGGTATGCTGAAAGCGATATATGACGCTCAAACTCCTTATGTTTATTATGTTAGTGTAGAAGGAGATAATTATTGTGAAGGCGGTTCTATCAGTGAGCGTAAGGAGGTCACTGTGACCGTTAACCCATATTCTGTTGGCTCAATGCTGATTTCCATTGCCGGAACAGATACAATCTGTACCGGCGGCAGCACCGGTTTGACTGCTTCTGCAAGCAGTGTAATCAACCCAACGTTCAGGTGGTATGACAACAATAGCAACTTATTATTTACCGGTGCGACATTTGATACCGGTGTATTGCAAGTTGTTGGAGGCGTTCAAACGACCTATACTTTCTATGTTAGCGTAGAGGGCGATAACTATTGCGAAGGCGACGGCATTCAGGGCGACCGTAAAACAGTCATCGTGACCGTTAATCCGTACTCCGTTGGTTCGGTTCTGATTTCTGTTGCCGGTGTAGATACAATTTGTGCCGGTGTCAGTACCAGTTTAACTGCTTCTGCAAGTGGCGTCACCAACCCAACGTTCAGATGGTATGATAGCAGTAGCAATTTATTATTTACCGGTGCGACGTTTACTACCGGCGCATTGGGAGCTGTCAGTGACATTCGGACGACCTATACTTTCTATGTTAGTGTAGAAGGCGATAACTATTGTGAAGGCGGTACTGTCGGCGACCGAAAAACTGTTACTGTTACCGTTAATCCATACTTTGCCGGCTCAATTCAGATTTTCTTTATCGGCAGCGATACAATCTGTACCGGCAGCAACATCGAGTTAACCGCTTCTGCAAGCAGTGTTATCAATCCAACGTTCAGATGGTATGACGATAATAGTAATTTATTATTTACCGGTGCGACATTTGATACCGGTATATTACAAGCCGTTAATAACCAGATTACCTACATCTACTACGTTAGTGTAAAAGGCGATAACTATTGTGAAGCCTTAATCGGTGCACCGGGCAGGCAGATAGTGCCCGTTACAGTTACTCCATTCTCTACTGCGTCGATGATAACGCTATCGGATACTACTGTTTGTCCTGATACGTCAGTAGACTTGACTGCTACCGTTACCGGTGTGACTAATCCGGTGTTCAAGTGGTATAACACCCCTACCGCTCCTACCGCATTTTTTACCGGAGCGACTTATACCACCGGTGCATTGATTGCTACTGCAACCTATTATGTGTCCGTAGAGGGCGATAACTATTGCGAAGGTTTCGCAGATGTTACCGGTCGTCAAAGTGTAACTGTTACAGTCAATCCGTTGTCTACCGCCTCGACGATAATGCTATCCGATACGACTATTTGTGTCAATACTTCAGCCGACTTGACTGCTACTGCTCCAAGTGTGACTAATCCTGTGTTCAAATGGTATGCCGATGCTACCGCCGCTACCGCATTTTTTACCGGAGCAACTTATACGACCGGTTTGTTAACGTCGAACGCGACTTATTATGTATCCGTATCGGGTGATAACTATTGCGAAGGCTTGGCGAATACCACAGGCAGACATGCTGTGACTGTTGTCGTAAATTCAACAGCCGATCCTTCGGGCATAACGATATCCGGCGATACGATTATTTGTACCGGAACTTCTACGGCGATAACTGCTGCTGCGGGAATTATAATAAATCCTGTATTTAATTGGTATGCCAATGCTGCGGATGTTACCCCAATATTTACCGGCGCAACTTTTACGACCGGTGTATTGACTGCTGATACAACGTATTATGTCGCTGTATCGGGCGAGAACTATTGTGAAGGAGACGCAAGTGTTACAACAAGCAGGAGAGCAGTGACCATTATAGTGAATCAGCTATCCACTGCTTCTAATATAATGATATCGGGTGCTACCGCTGTTTGTAATGGTGGTTTTACTACTTTAACCGCTACTGCAAACGGTGTAACAAATCCTGTATTCAGGTGGTATGCTACTGCTATCGGTACTGAGGTCATAGATATGGGAGCTTCTTTTGTAACTCCAAATTTAACCTCTGCCCAAAGCTTTTATGTCTCCGTATCGGGCGATAATTATTGTGAAGGAACGGCAAATGCAACCGGTCGTCAAAGTGTAACGGTTACCATCATGCCATCGTCTACCGCTTCGATGATTTCCGTTTCGGGTACGACCATTTGTCCCGGATATGCTGTCATCCTGACCGCTACTGCCGGTAGTGTGACAAATCCTGAGTTCAAATGGTATGCTAACGCCACCGATGCAACAGTATTGTTTACCGGAGCAAATTTCACGACCGATGTATTGACCTCTACTACAATTTATTATGTGTCTGTATCGGGAGACAATTATTGCGAAGGTCCGGCTGATATAACAGGCAGGCAAGCTGTAACTGTTACCGTGAATCTGCAGTCCGTCTCTTCGAATATAATGATATCCGGCGATACGGTTATTTGCAGTGGAAATTCTACGACCATAACCGCCTCGGCAAGCGCTGTAAACAATCCGGTATTTAGATGGTATGCCACTGCTACGAGTACTGTCGTATTATTTACCGGCGCAACTTATACCACCGGTTCGCTGTCTGCTGCTACCACTTATTATGTATCGGTATCGGGCAGCAACTATTGTGAAGGATCGAACGATGCTGCCGGCAGGCGGGCTGTGACGGTTAACATATACCCCGGCGTAATGGCGCCGTTGGCTAATACCCCACAACGTTTCTGCGGCGGCGGTACCTTAGCCGATCTTATCGTAACCGGCAACAATATCAAGTGGTATCGCAGTCTTACCGACGTAACAGCCTTACCGGCAAACACCCCATTGGTGAATGGCGAGATCTACTATGCAAGCCAAAGCTCCGATATATGCGAAAGCGCCTTACGTACTGCCGTAACTGCCCTGATCACCAGTCCTATTGTATTGGATGTTCCATTAATCACAGGCAGTCAAAGTTTTTGCGGCGCTCCGACATTGGCTGATATTGCTACCGACGGCAGCAACATCAAATGGTATGACGCCCCATTAAGTGGCAATGAGTTGCCATTGAATACTCCACTGACGGACGGACAATCCTACTATGCCGCACAAGTAGCCGGCGCTTGTGAAAGTCCGAACCGGACAATAGTAACCGTAACCATAAGCGGAACGCTTCCGAATTCTCCGGCTATGATTACTCCGCAAGTATTTTGTTCGGGAGCGCTTATCGCTAATCTTAACGTACCAAATAATCAGATTTTGTGGTATGCAGATCCGACCGGCGGTACAGCCCTTTCACCGGGCGCCGAGCTTCAGGCTGCTACCTACTATGCCGCCCAAAGAGCCGGTAGCTGTGAAAGCTTTGCCCGTTCGGCAGTCGTAGTAACCCTTGATAGCTTGGCAGCGCCGGATGCGCGGGGACTCCAAACTATTTGTGACGTTGTAAACGGCACCTTAGCCGATCTTCAAGTATCGGGTAGCGGAATTGTATGGTATGCAACAGCCGTCTTGAATGATCCGTTACCGTTAAATACTCCATTGGCGGCGGGCGCTACTTACTATGCAGTCCAGATGTCGGAAACCTGTGTGAGCCGCCCTGCGGCAGTATCGGTAACTGATGAGTGCTATACGATACGCGGAACCATATTCCCGTTCGTACATGAAGCAGGCAACGATGAATTTAACGCCCTGTTCCCTGTTATCGTTAAGTTGACCGCCTTGCCGGCGCCTACCTACAACCCTGTTGGAGCAGCCTTGAGACTGCCTGTGCTATACACTGCTGCCGCCGTTTACTATGACGGAAGTATATATGTGCCCGGCACGCCGAAACATCCGGGAAGAATAGGTCTTCAAAATAATCCGGGCGAACGGATTCGCTGGCAGGAAGTTTTGAACAAGGTACCTGGCATTCCGGACAATACGCCGGTATCGGGTATAGGCGATGTACCGGATGCGCCGGTAGGATTATTTACCTTTATCAATATAGTCCCGGGTGATTACCTGCTTCATATCACGCGCAAGGGATATGTGACTCGTTTTGTAAAAATTACGGTAAATAATAGTATCGGTCTGGGACACAGGGAATTGTTAGCCGGCGATGTAAACGGCGACATTGTAGTAGATCCGATAGACTTATCGTCGATTAAAGCAAGAATATCCTACATCGGATTACCGAACTATACACCATGGTTTGACTTGAATGCAGACGGCTCCGTAGACAATGAAGGGGACAGGTTGATTATACTATCCAATCTGGGAGCGAATGTGGAAATTTATGAAGATACCTATGACTGGATGGACGAAACAATTCCTAATGAGTAATATAATAAAAACGAAATAACGATGAAAATAAAACAAAAAAATCAGATTTTTATTAGTAGTGTGTATGTATTACTAATATCGATTGTTCTCCTTTTGGCGCCTTCCGTAGTGAAAGCCCAAACGGAGTTCAAGGATGGTCAGGATAACGTTATAGGCACTTCCGACTCCCGCATGATAGTCACCATAGCGGAAACAACCGACTACGTGAAATTGCAGGTAGCGATGTTGGGCAGGATTCAGGCAAACGGCTTTAGCTTTACCCTTCTGTACCAGCCGTCGACATTGACTTTAACGGACAATACCTTTAGCGCCAACGTCCTTCCTCCGCATATAGGTGATATTTCGGAGGGCGTAGTGACTATAGCTCCCGAGCTGGTGAGCCTGAATTTCGACTGGAACGCAAACAACCAGCAGTCGGTTACCGGTGGAAGCGCCTCAGGCATGGTCTCCCTCAGAACAAGCATAGCTACTTCGGGCACGGCATACTTTTTGGCATTGCCGGCTCGTGAGGTGAAGCAGATTTATACCATCTACTTCAAAAAGAATAACCTCGGCAAAGATCTCAATGTCTCGGATCTGGGCTTCTTTAGCCAGACGAATATACCAAGGATCTTCTCCCGGTGGGCGTATGGTTCGACAGCGGTTACATACGGAGAAGGGAGTTTATCCGATAACTACTTCGTACATCCTGAGCTTTTTACCTACCGTTCGGCTTCATACGCTGAAGCCGACTCTATAAGTGGTATAAACAGAGTCACTGCTTCGGCAAATATTTACGGTACTTTCTACCGCAACCGGAGCAATTTGCCTCCCTCCGGTTCACTGATTGTCAGCAACACATCCGGCAGTGCCGGCGCAGTATCCAATACAGGTTTACTGGAAAATGACATGATTCAGTATCACGGTTTTATCTATTCGGCTGAGGTTGCTGACATTATCACTAGCGATTTTTCAGATTCGCTCTACATTGACGGAGTAAAATATTTTCCAAACGCATCGGAAATAGCGGCAGGAAAATTTATTTTCGGCGGTAAAACGTTCTATATCATACAAAAAGCCACCACTTCGACCGACCAGTCATTTGTAGACCACTCGTTGTTGGTCGGACTTTTAGCCGATACGGATTATTATGCATGGAGTTTCGTCCGGTACGCTTTTTCGGGCTCCAACACTTATGTATCGGTAAGCGGCAGGCTTGATTTCCGTACTGGCGAGTGTCAACCGGTAGCCGAGCCGGCGGTGCTTGATCAATCATTCTGTGGCACAGCAACCGTAGCCGACTTGTTTGCCGGTGTAGCAACAGGCAATACTGTCAGGTGGTATGGGTCGGAAACATCCCTCTTCCCAATGTCATCCACAGATGAATTGGAAGATGGAGCCTCTTATTTCGTGTCCACAGTTACACCTGAAGGCTGTGAGAGCGACCGTGTAGCCGTGAGGGTAACACTGAACACCGGCTTGTCTTCGCCAATAGCGGAAACCCCTCAGCGTTTCTGCGCCCCGGCTACAGTTAATCTCCTTCAAGCTACCGGAATCGGTATCCAATGGTATGAATCCGAAACAGCCGTTACGCCGATGCTGTCCACTGATGAGTTGCAAGACGGCGTTACTTATTACGCCGTTCAAAGCATGGCTAACTGTACCAGTTCCGTCCGCACGGCAGTGAAAGCGCTTGTTAGAAGCTTTATACCGGAAATGTCGGTAATACGCAGCCCGCAAAGCCTGTGCGGAACCCCAACGTTGGAAGATATTGCTACCGACGGCAGCGCCATTGTATGGTATGATGCCGAAAGCAATGGTAATAAATTGCCGTTAACTACACCGTTGCTTAACGGAGAAACTTATTATGCTGCTCGAACAGCAGGAAACGGTTGTGAAAGCGCTCGTACTCCGGTGGTGATAGAAATAGGAACTGTGCTTCCGGATGAGCCTGAAATAACCTCTCCTCAGGTCTTCTGTCCCGGAACCGTCCTCTCGAGCATTGCCGTCCCGAACAATCAAATCGTATGGTATGCATCTGACACAGACGGCACAGCCCTTCCGGCTGAGACCATACTGACCGATGGAGTAACCTACTATGCCGCTCAACAAGCAGGCGACTGCCAGAGCGCTATTCGTACAGAGGTGTTTATCTCAATTAGTCAAACCGCATCCGGCGCGCCGGTAGTTCCGGCTGTTCAACCGCCGCTTTGTGAAGGTTCTACGCTGGCTGACCTGACGATTACCGGAACCCGGATTATATGGTATGCAACCGAAAGCGAAACTACCCAGTTACCTGCAACGACACTATTAGAAAACGGCATTGTTTACTGGGCTGCTCAAAGCTCCGGAACTTGTCAAAGTGGACGGGTAGCTGTAGAAGCAAACATAAATATTCCGAACGTACCGATAGTAACCATTACCCGGCAAGTCCTCTGTAACAATGCCATAATAGCCGATTTGGAAGCCAGTGTAGCAGCCGGAAGCTATTTGAGGTGGTATGCAAGCGCAAGTGTGGCAGATGCAGACTCAATACCGGGCAGAACCCGATTGGTTGACGGTTCGACCTATTACGCCAGAACCCTGTCGGGAGAATGTTTGAGCGCCTCTTCGGCAGGTGTAACAGCCATCCTTGCCGGCGATTTGAACGCTCCGGTAGCCACCAGTCCGCAAACCTTCTGTAGCAATGCCGTTGTAGCCGACTTGCGAGCAACAGGAGCAGGTATCCGATGGTATACATCCTCAACAAATAGCGTTCCGATGTTATCTACGGATCAGTTGGAAGACGGCGCCATCTATTTTGCCTCTCAAAGCATCGGCAGTTGTGAAAGTCCGGAACGTACGGCAGTGAAAGTGATAATAGACAATGAAGTCCTAATACCTTCGCCGGTTATCGTATCTCCACAAGGTTTGTGTTCGCCGGCTGTATTGGCAAATGTTGCCGTTCCTGTCGATATTGCCAATGATGTTGTATGGTATGCAACCGAAAACTCTACAGATCCGTTGGATCCGCTGAGTACCAATATTAATACCGGCGATTCATTCTATGCCGCCCTAAGGTTAGGTGATTGTGAAAGCGCCGTGCGTACCAAGGTAGATGTAACTCTTGCTCAAACAGTGGGCAGACCGGAGATAGCTTCTCCGCAAAACTTCTGCGAAGGAACTACGTTGGCATCCGTAACGGTACCAAACAATCAAATTGTGTGGTATGCGACTGCAACCGGCGCCTTTGCCCTTGATCCTGCTACGATACTGCTCAGTGGAGTGTACTATGCCGCCCAACAAGCCGGAGCATGCCAAACCGCCGTTTCCGATCGTCAGACAGTAACAATAAATATAGGCTCAAGAGCCGCCGCTCCGGTAGCTGATTCTCCGCAATCATTCTATTGCAGAGGCGTTATAGCCAACCTTCAAGTAACCGGCAGCAATGTAGTATGGTACGACGCTCCAACCAATGGCACAGCCTTGTCGCTGACCACCCCGCTGGTGAACGGAAGAACCTACTATGCGACGCAAGGAACAGGAAGCTGCCGAAGCGAAACCCGCACAGCAGTAACCGCAACGATCATTATACTTGAAGCCCCTGTAGCGCAAGCCCGTCAACTGTTCTGCAATTTTGCCGGCGCTACTGTAGCCGATTTACAAGCAACCGGAGAAGGTATCTTGTGGTATGCTTCACCTACAGCGACCCAGCCATTGCCGTTGAATACGCCGTTGGTAGTAGGAGAAACCTATTATGCCGCCCAGGCAGTCGGTAGTTGTATAAGCGCCGCACGTACTCCTGTAACCGTAGGCGAAGGAGTAGAGATCGTCCAGAAAGATAACCACATTCTGGTTATCAATAACAACTTTGAAACGAACGGCGGCTTCGACTTTACCTATTATATCTGGTACAAAAACGGATCAAAAGTAAAGGAAGGATCACATGGCGCCGGTAAAGGCGGGTACTATATAGAGGGCGAACCTAATGGAGTGACGTTGGATCCGGCAGCCGAATACATAGTCGAATTGACGGAAAAAGACGGCAGCACTTATTATGCTTGTCCGGCAACTATAACCATTGTTCAGTCTAAAGGTTCTATTAGCGTTTATCCGAACCCATTGGTATATTCACGAGTGGTATATGTAGATGCCAATCTGGAAGAATCTGCATTGGAATCAGCGTATATAGAAATTTACAGTCCTCTTGGTTCCTACATCGGAAAGGTAAAAGCGCAACGGCTTACCCCAGTGCATTTGCCGGAAGAAAAAGGAGTGTATGTACTGAAATTCAACTCTTTGAAAATAGAAGAATACTTTAAAATAATCGTAAAATAAACAGGAGGAAAGATACAATGAAAATCAAACAATCAAATAAGGTGAAACCGTCTATTGGTAAAAGGATTTTAATTTTCGGATGTCTGTTTGCGGCGGTCAACTTGTATGGACAAACTGCAGGAACAGCTCCAAAGACGGGACCTGTAGAAGAAAAACCGCATTTTTGCAGAAATGAACTCTCGGTCTGGGGATCCGCAGGTCCTTCTACTTTGTACCATGACCTCACGTTCGGAAGCTGGTCGCCCCGGTTCGGCGGGTCATTCGGCTTAGGCTATACTTTTTACTTCTCAAGACACTTTGGCTTGTTGGCGGGAGGCGAATTAGCCTGTTACAGTGCAAGAATAAAAATAGATGGATTAACAGACAGTTATGATATCGTAGATCCTACGGATGGCAATGACGTTGACTATCGTATGAGGTTTAACAACTACCGGGAAACGCAACGAACGTTCAATGTGAATATACCGGTCGCCCTTCAATTCCAGACGGGAGGAGAGCATAAATTCTTCGCTTCGCTGGGATTCAAGCTCGGCATTCCTTTCCATAGCAGGTATAGGGTATCCGGAGGTTCCGTGATTGTGACATCCGGTTATTATCCTATATGGGATCAAGAGCTTTTCGATCCGGCTTATTTAGGTTACGGAACCTTTTCCGGAAGAAAATCCGGAGAAAACATTGACTTTGGACTTTCTTATATGGGAACGGTCGAAGCCGGTATGAAATGGCAATTGAGCAGGGTCTTATCCCTCTACACAGGCGTTTATTTTGAATACGGATTCAACAACGTTGTAGATGAACGCAACAATAAATTTTTGGTGTTTAACCCCGAAAATCCGGCAGACTTTACGGTTAACTCAGTGCTTACTTCCCAATACACCAGCAACGGAAGGACGCAATCTTTTGTTGATCATGTATCGCCGGCAGCAGCCGGATTGAAAATACGCTTAGGTATAAACCTGTGCAAGAAACCGAAAGAACCGGTAGCTTTTCAATCGCCTGTGAAAGTGAAGCCAATCGCAGCGCCTAAGGTAGAAGCTACCGAAAAACCAAGGAGACTTTCGGATGAAGAGATAGTAGAAAACTTGCATAGACTTGTTTCCGAATACGGATCATCCGTCAGAGATGCAATTACCGTTCAGTTGGAAGGTTTTGAGTTGAACAGTAGTACATTGACTCCGCGCATGGAGAGAACGCTTTCCGATAAATCCGCCCTGATCAGGAGAGTGCATGGAACGAATGTCATGATTATATGCGAAGGACACACCAGCAGTTCGGGAACCGCCGAATTCAACATGAGGTTGGGACAACGGCGCGCCGATACTGTACGCAATTTCCTGATTGAAAGAGAAGGTTTCAATCCGAACAATGTGGTTGCAGTATCGAAGGGAGCATCTGCACCTCTTGTCCCGAATACAAGCGAAGCCAACAGAAGGATGAACAGGCGTGTTGTTCTCATTATAAGGGATTTGTAAGGATAAATTGTAAATCAATGCGTGAGCGCGCCGTAGAGACGCGGCATGCCACGTCTCTACATGGAGCGCCAAACAAGCGTGTAAGCTAATCGAAAAAAGTTTACACGCTTGTTTTTACCGATAATCTGCTTGCCATGTTTTTGTTAATTCTCATTTTTTTACTACTTTTACCCCCACACTTAATAAATAAAACAGGATAAATTCATGTTTTGGGAAATAACGACGGTAATTGTTCTTATAGTCTATGTATATACTATATTGACTACCATACTATTACTCCTGATGGAAAACCGGAATCCGGTTAAATCCATTGCCTGGATTACTGTTCTTATCATGCTTCCCATTGTCGGATTCGTTTTTTACATTTTTTTCGGGAAAAATATTCGCCGGCGAATCGTTCTTTCCAGACGAAGCCTGCACAAAGTGAAGCGGAACTCAATGATAATAGCTTCTGATATTGAACAAATTTCATCCGATGTTTTACCTCCCGAACAAAGAAACATTGCTACGCTTGCCCGCAATAGCTGCGACGCATTGGCATACGAAGGCAATGAACTCAAGGTTTATACGGATGGAGTGGATGTTTTTGAAGATATTTTTGAAGACATAAAACAGGCAAAACATCATATTCATTTGGAATATTACATTTTTCTTGCCGATGAAATCGGGAGGAAAATGATTGACGTCCTCATCGGAAAGGTGAAAGAAGGCGTGGCTGTACGTGTGATTATAGATGATGTAGGAAGTTGGCAAATGCCTAAAATCACAATCCGAGAGATGCAAAATCAGGGTATTGAAGTGATGAGCTTTCTGAAAGTCGGACTGCCGTTTTTGAGCAGCAAGGTAAATTACCGGAATCACCGGAAAATTTTAATTATAGACGGAAAGGTCGGATTTACCGGAGGCATAAATATTGCCGACCGCTATGTAAAAGGATTGAAGTGGGGTAAATGGCGGGATACGCATCTCCGCGTTGAAGGTCCGGCTGTACACGGATTGCAGAAAATATTCCTGACCGACTGGTACTTCGTAAACCGGGAATTGATCACCGACGTTGTTTTTTATCCTGATCTTATAAAATCGGGAAGCAGCTTGGTGCAAATAATTACAAGCGGTCCCAATACGCTTTGGAACAGCGTTATGCAGGTTTATTTCATGGCAATTGTACAAGCCCGTGAATATGTTTACATCCAAACGCCCTATTTCCTACCTACCGACAGTATAATTACGGCGTTGCAAACGGCAGTTCTCGGAGGGGTGGATGTTCGTATTATCCTGCCTATGCGTTCGGATGCCAAAATTACGTTGGCGAGCTCATACTCCTATATGTGGGAAATGTTGAAAGCCGGCGTTAAAATGTATTTTTACGAACCCGGTTTTTTGCATAGCAAGACGATTGTGATAGACGACAAGCTATTTACGGTCGGAAGTACGAATATGGATTTCCGCAGCTTCGAACAAAACTTTGAGGTGAACGCGCTCGTATTTGACCCTGAGATTGCTGTAAAGATGAGGAAAATCTTTGAGCAGGATCTCGCTGATTCGGTTCGCGTAAATGCCGGCACTTGGAGGAAACGTCCGGTTAAAGTACGGTTGAAGGAGTCCATAGCGAGGCTGTTCAGTCCGCTTTTATAAAATGATACTTATGGATAATGAATTTTTAGAATTGGAAGAAAAGATAGTCGCCATGCTCAAGACGGTGTATGACCCGGAAATTCCGGTAGATATTTACGCCTTGGGATTGATCTATGGCGTTGATATAAAAGAGGGTGGGGAAGTGGTTATCACAATGACTTTAACAGCGCCCAATTGTCCTGCTGCCGATTTTATCGTAGAGGATGTGCGAATGAAAATCGAATCCATCGAAGGAGTCGGTAAAGTAGATGTGAATATTGTCTTCGAACCGGAATGGAATAAAGACAGGATGTCCGAAGAGGCAAAATTGGAGTTGGGATTTTTATAAGACAATGGAAAAACGTAAAAAGATATATTTTGTCTCGGATACCCATTTCGGACTTAATGTAAAAGAATCTCCCGTTAAATCCGAAAGACGGTTTGTCCGCTGGCTCGACACGATTAAAGAGGAGACCGCCGCCCTTTATTTGCTGGGCGATATATTCGACTACTGGTTCGAATACAAGTCTGTTGTTCCGAAAGGCTATATCCGTTTTTTGGGCAAACTGGCGGAGTTTACGGACGCAGGGATTCCCGTATCTATTTTTACCGGAAATCATGATATATGGATGTTCGATTATTTGCCAAAAGAAACGGGTGTAACTATTGTTCCCAAATCAACCGAAGTAGAAATTTACGGAAAGCGTTTCTATCTGGCGCATGGCGACAATTTGGGAGAGCCAAGCCGCTCTTTCCGTTTTTGGCAATATTTGTTCCGCAGTAAATTGTGTCAACGGTTATATAAAACAGTACATCCGGCATTGACGGTTCCTCTCGGATACGCCTGGTCGCGACGCAACCGGAAGAAAAAAATGAACGCCAAAACTTCCTGCTACATGGGTGAAGAGAACGAATTTCTCGTCCGGTTTGCCAAGAATTATCCTAAGGATCGTGACATTGATTATTTTGTATTCGGACACCGGCACATTATGCTCGATTTGATGATTCCGGATCGGAAGAGGGTTGTTATATTGGGGGATTGGATAGATCATTTTTCGTTTGCTGTTTTTGATGGGGAGGAGTTGTATTTGGAGCAGTATAGTGATTTAATTCACAATTAGTTTCTATATTTCTCGAGAAAATACTGCGTATTGCCGCCGTAGAGACGCGGCATGCCACGTCTCTACAAACGACCCTCAACGCATCCATGTTGTCGACAGGTATTTATCTTCTTCAAATTAAAACGCAACAAGGTGTTGTTGCCAACAAAAAATCATTAAAAAATAGTTTGAATAGTGATTTTTGTGATTTTAATATAAAAAAACAAAGCAATAAAAAAATGAATACCAAAATTTTTAAACTCATCATAGCAATCATAGCCGTGTTGTTCGCAACAGCGATCTCTACCGCCCAAGAGGCAGAAACGATGCACGTCATGGAAAACGACTCAGCCGCTTACCAATCTGCCGTTTCGGATGTTGACACTATTATTTCCGACAGTCTATCCGTAACAACCCCTGTTATTCCCGAAGGCGGAGTATTGATTAATGGCGTAGTATGGGCAAGCTGTAATGTAACCGCTCGCGGCACATTTGCAGCTAACCCCGAAGCTTCCGGTATGTTTTACCGGTGGAATCGTAAGCGTAGTTGGAGCGTTACCAACCCTATGACAAGTTATATTGGTGACGCTACGGATGATAGTACTACCTCTACCGGTACTACATGGGAGAAATCCAACGACCCCAGCCCTTCCGGATGGCGTTTACCTACCCGCGGGGAACAGCAAACACTTCTCGACACTGATAAAGTTACCTCCGAATGGGTTACCCAAAACGGTATAAGCGGCAGAAAATTTACCGATAAAATTTCCGGTAATTCTATTTTTTTACCCGCCGTTGGCTATCGTGACGACAGCGGTGCACTCTACGGCGCAGGCACGAGTGGTTACTATTGGAGCAGTACCGCGCTCAAGTTCTACGAGGAGTACGCGTACTACCTGTACTTCGACAGCGGCTCCGCAGAATGTAGCTACCACAACCGCGACTACGGGCTCTCCGTGCGCTGTGTAGCGGAATAAAAAAATTAATTTCCATATTTCTCAAGAAAACACTACCTTTGTGCCTGCTGAAAAAAAATGAAATTTATGAGTAAGAAATTTGCAGAATACAACAATTTTAATCTTTCGGATATCAATAAAGAGATAATGAAGCAGTGGGAAGATAACGATATCTTTCACAAGAGCATCACTACCCGCGAGGGTGCCCCTTCTTTTGTCTTTTACGAAGGACCTCCTTCTGCAAATGGAATGCCGGGCATCCACCATGTAATGGCGCGCGCCATTAAGGATATTTTCTGCCGCTACAAGACAATGAAAGGCTTCCAGGTAAACCGGAAAGCCGGTTGGGATACGCACGGTCTCCCTGTTGAATTGGGCGTGGAAAAAGCACTGGGTATTACAAAAGAGGACATAGGCAAAAAAATCAGCATAGAAGAGTATAACGCCGCTTGTCGCAAGGATGTGATGAAATTCACCAAAGAGTGGGAAGAGCTGACGCGGCAAATTGGCTATTGGGTGGATATGGAACACCCTTATGTCACCTACAAAAATAAATACATCGAAACCCTCTGGTGGCTGTTAAAGCAACTGTACGACAAAGGGTTACTCTACAAAGGATATACAATCCAGCCCTATTCTCCGGCAGCAGGGACGGGACTTTCAAGCCATGAGCTGAACCAGCCGGGGTGCTATCGCGATGTAAAGGATACAACTGCGGTTGTGATGTTCAGACTAAAAAGCCCCCTAAATCCCCCTCAGGGGGACTTTGGCGATGAGCTTACTTCAAAGTTATATAATACTGCAAATGTAGCTACTTATGAGATTTTGAAGGAAAATGCTAAAAATCGCAGAAAAAATCCGACAGAAGCGGAACTTTTTCTTTGGCAAAATTTACAAAACAAACAACTTGAAGGGTATAAGTTCCGAAGAGAACATGTTATAGGTGATTGTATTGCCGATTTTGTCTGTCTATCAAAACAATTAATAATTGAAGTTGATGGAGGCTATCATAATGAAGAAAATCAAAAAGAATTAGACCAGGCAAGAACAGCATATCTTAATCGAAAGGGGTTTAAAGTAATTAGATTTACCAATGAAGATGTTTTACTCAATATTGAAAAAACGCTGGAAACCATCAAAGTCGCACTGCGCCAAAGTCCCCCTGAGGGGGATTTAGGGGGCTGTTATTTCTTGGCTTGGACAACAACCCCTTGGACATTGCCTTCAAACACCGCCCTTTGTGTCGGTCCGAATATCATCTACAATATTGTCAAGACCGAAAACCCATATACCAACAATCCAGTAACGGTAGTATTGGCTAAGGATTTGGTTAATAACTTCTTTGGAGAAAAGAAAATCTCCAAATTTGAAATTATAGGCGAAAAGAAAGGTTCGGAGCTTGCCGGCATGGAGTACGAACAGCTTATCCCTTGGGTTAATCTAGGCGAAGGCGCTTTTCGCGTAGTTACCGGCGATTTTGTAACGACCGAAGACGGAACAGGAATCGTACATATCGCCCCTACTTTCGGAGCAGACGACGACCGCGTAGGAAAAGCCAACGGAATCCCGCCGCTTATGCTTACCGACAAAGACGGCAATCGTCGTCCGATGGTCGATTTGACCGGAAAATTCTATAAGTTGGAAGATTTGGACGCTGATTTTGTAAAAAACAATGTCAATGTCGAACTTTACAAAGAGTTTGCCGGACGCTACGTAAAGAACGCTTACGATGATAAGTTGACCGAAAACGACACTACGCTTGACATAGATATTTGCGTGATGTTGAAGCAGCAAGGGCTGGCTTTCAAGATAGAGAAACACGTTCACAACTACCCGCATTGCTGGAGGACGGATAAACCCGTGCTTTATTATCCGCTGGATAGCTGGTTCATCCGGTCGACCGCTTGCCGCGAGGAGATGATGAAACTCAACGACACGATCAACTGGAAACCACAATCGACAGGAACAGGACGTTTCGGCAAATGGCTGGAAAACCTCAATGACTGGAACCTCTCCCGCAGCCGTTACTGGGGAACGCCGCTTCCTATCTGGCGAACGGAAGACGGCTCAGAAGAGATATGCATCGGCTCGATGGAAGAACTGATGAAGGAAATTGAAAAATCAATCTCCGCCGGATTCATGAAAGAAAACCCTTTCAAAAATTTCAAAGTCGGCGACTATTCCGAAGAAAACTATTCAATCAAAAACCTCGATTTACATCGCCCTTACGTCGACAACATCGTGTTAACATCGCCTTCAGGCAAACCAATGAAACGCGAAATGGACCTGATCGACGTCTGGTTCGACTCAGGCGCCATGCCTTTCGCCCAAGAACATTACCCTTTTGAAAACAAAGAAATTATCGACAGCGGAACGGTTTACCCCGCCGATTTTATCAGCGAAGGCGTTGACCAGACGCGCGGATGGTTCTTTACCCTGCACGCCATTTCGACGATGGTAAAAAACTCTGTGGCTTTCCGGAACGTGGTTTCAAACGGACTGGTATTGGACAAAAACGGCAACAAAATGTCCAAGCGACTGGGCAATGCCGTCGATCCTTTTGTTACCATTGAAAAATATGGCTCAGACCCATTGCGCTGGTACATGATGACCAATGCATCGCCTTGGGACAACCTGAAGTTTGACTCGGAAGGAATAGACGAGGTGCGCCGTAAATTCTTCGGAACGCTTTATAATACCTATTCATTTTTTGCGTTATATGCTAATGTGGACGGTTTCGATTTTAGCCAATCCGGTATTCCGGTAAGCGAGCGTCCCGAAATTGACCGTTGGATCATCTCTTTGCTCAATACGCTGATCAAGGAGGTAGACGGTTATTATGACGATTACGAACCGACAAAAGCAGGCAGGGCTATCGCCGGTTTTGTTTCCGACAACCTGAGCAACTGGTATGTGCGCCTGAACCGGAAAAGATTCTGGGGCGGCGCCATGGATACGGATAAAATAGCCGCTTACCAAACGCTTTACACCTGTTTGGAAACAGTGTCCCGCCTGATGGCTCCGATCGCTCCGTTCTACGCCGACCGCCTTTTCCTCGATTTGAACAAGGCTACCGGAAAAGACAAGAGTGAATCCGTTCATTTGACAAACTTTCCTGTCGCTGATAACGGATTGATTGATAAAGTGCTGGAAGAGCGAATGCAATTGGCGCAGGATATTTCGTCCATGACCCTTGCATTGCGCAAGAAGGTGAATATCAAGGTGCGTCAGCCTCTTTCAACCATTATGATTCCGGTGTTGGAAAAGGAGCTTCAACAACATATCGAAGCGGTCAAAAATTTGATTTTGAACGAAGTAAATGTAAAGGAAATCAAATTTGTCGACGATTCGGCAGGTATTTTGGTTAAACGCATCAAGCCCGATTTCAAGAAACTCGGACCGAAGTGCGGCAAAAACATGAAAGAAGTTGCAGCTTCGTTGCAGAACATGAGCCAGGAGGATATTTCAAATTTCGAGAAAACAGGTCAATTGGCTCTAAACATTGGAGGAATAAATGTTGTTGTAGAAAAAGCCGATGTGGAAATACAGTCCGAAGACATTCCGGGCTGGCTGGTCGCCAATAACGACAACTTGACCGTTGCGCTGGATATTACGATTACAGACGATTTGCTTAAAGAAGGTATTGCCCGTGAATTTGTAAACCGTATCCAGAATTTGCGCAAGTCCGCCGGATTCGATATTACGGATAAAATAAAAGTGAAAATAGAGAAGATGGATGTCATTAACGGTGCGGTCAACGCCTATTCACGTTATATCTCGACCCAGACATTGGCAAATGAAATATTGCTGGTTGATAAAGTCGAAAATCCGGCAGAATTGGATTTTGATGATTTCAAAGTAAATATTTCGATAGAAAAAGTATAATTATTAAATTTTGTATATATCTTTGCTTAAGAACCTTAAAAAAATAAATGATTATGGCAGAAAAAACTAGATATTCGGATGCCGAATTGGCTGAATTTAAAGAAATTATCTTGGAAAAATTGGCAACTGCGCAAAAAGATTATGAGGCATTGAAAGCCAGTTTGACAAACATGGACGGAAACGATACAAGCGACACTTCGCCTACATTCAAGGTATTGGAAGAAGGCGCCGCAACCATGTCGAAAGAAGAAGCTGGACGCTTGGCTCAACGTCAGATGAAGTTCATCCAGCACCTGCAAGCCGCATTGGTTCGCGTCGAAAACAAAACGTATGGAGTGTGCCGCGAAACAGGACAACTGATTCCGAAGGAAAGACTGCGGGCTGTGCCGCACGCAACCCTGACCGTTGATGCTAAAAATAGTGGCGTTAAATAAATAAAAATTAATAATTAATACGAATCAAGGGTTGAAAAATCTGTGCCGTTAGGCACAAAATATTGGTAGAAGGCAATATCCTCCACAACCAAAGCCCCGTTAGGGGCGGAATATAAAACATAGTTGGCTTACGCTGATTTTCAATTCGTTCCTAACGGAACTTAGAGCAGGGGGAAAACGTATTTTTCTACCAATATTGCGCCTCTAACGAGGCTAAAAAGCAAGAAAACTCAACTCTTGAGTCGCATAATTAATAATTCATGACAAAAGAAATTAAAATAAAGCTACTAAAAGTATCCTCTGTCGTTCTTCTTGTGCTCTTCATCGACCAGTTTTCCAAGATTTGGATAAAGACGAATCTGATGCTCGGGGAAAGCATACGAATCACAAACTGGTTCTATATCTCTTTTCTGGAGAATAACGGAATGGCTTTCGGAATGGAGTTTTTCGATAAAGTATTTCTGACTCTTTTTCGTATTGTTGCACTTGTTGCAATAGGTTATGGAGTATATCATACAATTAAGAAAGGCTTCAAATTCGGGTTTACAGTGGCGTTGGCGTTGATTTTTGCCGGCGCCCTGGGAAATATTATTGATTGCGTTTTCTATGGCGTATGGTTTAGCGAAAGTACGAGAGAGACTGTTGCCGTGTTTTTGCCCGAAGGTGGAGGATATGCGCCTTTATTTTATGGGAAAGTAGTCGATATGCTGCATTTTCCCTTGTTCGACATTACTTTTCCCTCTTGGATGCCGTTGATTGGGGGAACTTCGTTTACCTTTTTCGATCCTGTTTTTAATATTGCCGATTCGGCTATATGTATCGGAGTGTTTTATATCTTGCTGTTTCATCGAAAATATATTTTTAGTTCGAACAAGGAGGAAGAAAGTTTGGACAAAGAAGAAGAGAAAGAAGAAGAAAAAGAAGAAGCTATATGATGAAAAAATTCGGATATCAACTAATTTGTGTGTTTCTGCTTGCTTTTTTACTCCTGAGCGGAGGATGTAAGGTAAACAGGGGAAAACCTGTGATAAATAGGGAGAAGATGGTAGAAATCTTGGCGGATATCCACTTGACGCAAGCTGTTTTGGATCAAGACCCAAGACTTCCGAAAGGCACTAGAAAAGAGTATTACTATTGCAATATATTTGAACGTCATGGAGTGACCGAAGAGCTGTTCGATTCGGCAATTGGCTGGTATGCCGCCAATCTGGATATTTTCGAGCAGGTATATAAAGAAGTGGTTGCAAGGTTGGAACAGGAGAGGAAGGAATTGGAAGATGTAAAATAAAGAAAAAACTGTTTGATTAAATTTGTATGCTGATAATTGAACAAGTAATGAAACGATACGCAGCAAATCTTCTTTATTGCGCTCCCGGCAATTTGTTGAGGAATGGAGTAGTGGAGATAAATGAACAGATAGGCACGATAACAGATGTTTTTTCGTTAGATGATAAAGGGGACGAGATACATTCTACTATTTTCTTGAATGGAATTCTTTTGCCCTTTAAGCCTTTTTTTGCTTTTGACGATCAAGATACCGATCTTTTTCTATTGTTGAAAGATCAATTCTTGAGAAACAACCCTTGTGAAATAGCCTGTCATAAAAAAATCAATCTCTGGCTACTGCAAGGAGATGATTTGTTGACTAAGCAGATTCCGGGGAAAAACTGGAAAATAACCCCTATTGAAATATGAAAAGGGTTCTTGCCATATATATTATTTTACTTGCCGCGGTTGGAGCGTATGGACAGGCTTCTACCTCAGGAAAAGACTTTTGGCTTTCCTTTGGGAATAATGATTTTAGCCTATACACAAGGATATCGTTGCAAGTTCGCATTGTCACCCAAAAAAATACGCAAGCAACCATTACTTTTACGGAAACCGGAGAGGTAATATCCTTATCATTGAGCGCCGATACGGTTTATACCCACAATTTAACGGATGTGCAAAAACAAGCGGTCTATTCCGACGTAACAGGAAGATCCTCCAAATCAATTCGCATACAAACCAACGAAAATGTTTCGGTCTATGCCGTTAACCTGAAAAGGGGATCAACCGATGCAACCGCTATTTTGCCAGCTCATGCCTTAGGCAACTCTTATTATCATTTATCCTATTCGCCGGCTCCGGATAATAGAGACGGCTATACCATAGTGGCGACGGAAAACAATACAACAGTTGCAGAAAACGGCGTTGCGAAGGCTGTTTTGCATAAAGGAGAGGTCTATTCATCCTATTTTACCGATGATTCGAAGAGACACATTACCACCAACCGACCCGTTGCCTATTTTGTGACCAATTCTTGTGCATGGGTTCCGCTTGGCATGATGGCTTATGATTGCTTTTATCAACAATTATATGCCGTGTCATTGTGGGGCAACCGTTTTTTTGTGCCGGTTACCGTACGAGGTAAGGAGAGAGTGCGGGTCATTGCTTCGGAAGATAATACCGTAATCAGCTTGACGGACGGAACGCTTATTACCGGTTCGCTGACGCTGAATGAAGGAGAATGGGCAGAGATAGAAATAAGCGCCGACCAAAACGGCTGTTACATAGAAGCGAATCATCCCGTCGGCGTTGCATCCTATTTGATAGGTTCAAGCGATAGCAGGCTAAGCCGCTTCTTAGGCGACCCTGCCATGGCGTGGATACCGCCTATTGAACAATCCATCGGTGAAACCCTTGTAGCGCCTTTTCTTGCTGCCGGTTCGTCTGTATTAACCGAACATCATCTTATGATAGTTGTGCCGACATCGGCTAAGAATTTAACGGAAATGAAGCAGGGAAGCGGCAATTATGCCGCCCTGACAGGCGGGTCATGGCACGATCACTCTTCGGGGTATTCCTATTATACGCTGCCTTTGAGCAGTTCGGATGTCAGTTACGGTTTTAAAAATCCGGCAGGTTTGATTGTTTTAATGTACGGCTTGGGTGATGACGAATCCTACTATTATGTGGCGGGAGCGGCAACACGCAAATTAAATGCCTATTTCGAAGTAGATGGAGTTCATCATCAGTCATTTCAGAGCGGATCGCTTTGCGACGGGGATGTAGAAGTTGACATCGGAGCCAGCATAAGATACGAGATGGACCCTGCGCCCGGACATTTGCGCTGGCAATTAAATGGTGTGGAACAAACCGCTTTGACCGATAAACTGTATTGGGATGTAGAGCTTCCGATGGGAAACCACACCATCCGGATGATTGCCAAAAACAAAACCGGCGAATTGGATACTATAACTCTTTCATTTGCCGTAGGCATGCGAAAGACGACATACCTCACCGACGCTATTTGTCAGAATCAGCCTTATGAAAAATACGGTTTTTCGTTGCTCGACGACGAAACAGAAAAACCCGGCACATTTGCCCATCAGCTGAATCTGCTTACTGCGCTGGGTTGCGATAGCATTGTTTACCTGGACTTGCTGGTTTATCCGGCGGAAGAGATAACCATCGATGATACTGTTTGTCAGGGAGTGAGTTACAGCGAATATGGTTTCTCACTGCTGCCGGAAGATGTTCCGGGCAGCTATACCCATCAGCAGATATGGTCCAACATATATGGATGCGACAGCATAATAACGCTCAACCTGACGGTAGAACCGACGTATCAGAAAACCTTTACCGCCCGTATCCCGGTCAACGAACCTTATAATGACAACGGCTTTTCCGTTCCGCCTCAATCGAAGCCGGGGTTCTTTACTTTTAAGGAGAATCTCTATAGCCCTTACGGCTGCGACAGCTTGGTAATACTTAATCTCACTGTCTACGCGGAAATCATCCCCGACAAAGACTTCTCGCCCAACGGTGACGGCGTGAATGATGTCTGGAATATCAAAAATATTGAGTATTTTGAAGTTATCTCGGTAGATATATATAATCGTTTCGGAAAGTTGCTGGTACGCCATGTCGACCGTTTCGTACCTTGGGACGGCAACTATTTCGGCAAGGCAATGCCTTCGGGCGATTACTGGTATGTCATTACCCTTAATGAAAAAGCAAAACAGTATGTGGGACATTTTACATTGCTGAGATAGAGGAGGAAGGGCTATGAACATTTGCTTTCAGCTATTTAAAACATTTCTCGGAATAGGCGCATTCACCATAGGCGGCGGTTATGCGATGCTTTCTTTGGTAGAAAAAGCCGTTGTCCAAAAGAAAAAATGGATAGAGAAAGATGATTTCTGGGACTTGATAGTAGTCGTACAAACAATTCCGGGTGTTTTTGCCGTAAATACCGCTTTATATATTGGTCATAAGCTCAAAGGGGTGAAAGGAGCGCTCTGCGCCGCTTTGGGCGCCGTAATTCCCTCTTTTGTAATTATTTGTCTGGTTGCCATGTTTTTTATGGAGATAAGAGAAAATACGGTGGTGGAACGAATATTTACGGGAATACGCCCTTGCGTGGTGGCGTTGATTCTTGCTCCTGCCTTGCAAATGGTCAAATCGGCAAAAATCAGATGGAAAACAGCGTTTATCCCTGTCGTTGCCGCTTTTCTGGTTTGGTGGTGCGGCGTTTCTCCTGTTTACATCATCATTGTCTCCGCTTTAGGAGGTCTTTTATTGGGAATATTTTCTTATCGCCGGATGCTAAAAAAGTAGCTTTTTATGGAATATTTGCAACTGATATATGTCTTTTTCAAAATCGGACTCTTCGGTTTTGGCGGCGGTTATGCGATGATCTCGCTTATTCAGTTTGAAGTGGTTGATCACTACAACTGGATGACCATGCAGGAGTTTGCCGATATTCTTGCCATTTCGCAGGTAACGCCCGGTCCGATTTCCATTAATAGCGCCACTTATGTGGGATATACCGTCGGAGGCATACTGGGAGCTGCTGTTGCAACATTGGCGCTCTGCCTTCCCTCTCTTATATTGATGTACTTCATCATCCGTTTTTTTTTCAAAAACATGGAGAATCGTTATGTACAATATATTTTCTCCGGGTTGCGTCCGGCAATAGCGGGATTAATCTTTGCCGCCGCTCTGTTATTGATGAATGCGGAAAATTTTCCGGATGCAGGGTTCGGGAAGAGCAATTTCAGTATTATTATCTGCGCAGCTACTTTTATTGCGTCCTATTTTTATAAGGTAAATCCTATTTTGTTGATTATTTTGGCGGGGGCTTGCGGGTTTGTAATGAGTTAGTTATTTGAAGGTGTAAAATGGCACGAAAATGAGAAGCAGTTTCTTTGTACCTCCTTTCTCGCTTTCGTGCCATTTACTAATTATCTGTATGTTTCTTTCTTAGTTTAACCACACATAGGCATATCGTAGAGATGCGGCATGCCGTTTCTACAATACCAGCCATGTATATTGTTACTCGTCTTACCAGTGTGAAATGCGCCAGTTATATGTATCCATATAACCTTCGACGTGGAAGCCTTGGAAGAGTCTAATGAGAGTAATATCGTCGGAATCAATTAGACCATCACCGTTAACATCATATCTTGCCTCATAGTTAGTGTCGAGATAATTAAGACCTACCCTATAGTGGGTTGCGTTTAGATCATTAACATCAACGCCCAAGTCCCTGTCAACATCTCCTCCGACTATTTCCCGGTGTCCAACTATATGAGTATCATTGGGAGGTACGGTGATCTTAGCAAATCGAGGGACATAGCCGTCACGGGACAATACCAGTACATATTCTCCGGGAATCACGCCTTGGAAGTGAAATAGCCCTACGGGCGCGGTTGGCGCAGAACCCGGACTTACGGGAGTGTTATTTGGTGATGAGGCTGGCGTTTTGTTAATAATACCCCAGTTCATCTCTTCTCCTGGATTATTGAAATCGGGATTGCCGATCGTTCCCGGGTACATTGGTGTTCCCGGAACGTGATCACTTCCGTCATAATATACGGCTGTAGTTTCATACTTATGCGTAGAGCGGTAGAGGTACAAGATAGGGTCACGGCATGGGATCGGCGGCGGGGCATACAACCGGGCTGTTACAGGGAAGAGCGCATCAAGCGTAGGGTTGCCGGTGTGTACGAATGGGAAGACAGTACCTTTTACATCCGACACCAGCGTTTGAAGAGCGGCGCAGGCATCTACCAAGCCGTAGCCCATCTCATTATTCCATGTGCCGTTCGGACGTCCAGAGGTGGTTGTATAGCTGTATCCACCAACTTTTTTTGCCGTACTTTCGATGATATTTCGAACTTGTTGTCCAGTGAGGTTAGGGGCGGCAGAGAGGAGAAGGGCAGCAACTCCTGACACATGAGCTGCCGCCATAGAAGTTCCACTCATAGAACTTGTGCCATTATACGCAACTGTTGATAGAATATTACTTCCTGGAGCTACAACGTCTAATTGGGGACCGTATCCGGAAGCTTGGGTGGGGTTGAAGACGGATCTTTGACCACTTTCATTTATCGAACCTACAGTCAATATGTCATAGTAAAAGTTACCAGGATAATCCATGACAGGGGAAGAAGAGGCATAATCTCCCGAAGCAAACACAACTACAGCACCTTTCCCGCCTCTACCTTGTATTATGGCATTAATAATGGCGTTCTCTAAAATTGAACTGTACAATAGACCATACAAAGAGCCGCCTTCATCGCCCCATGAATTATTAATGACGTCTGCGCCGTTTTGCCATGCCCAACTTATACCACTTGCCAATTCAGCAGAATAAGTAGGGGTTGGAAGCATCATCCAATGACTGACTCCCATTATTTTAGCTTCCGGAGCTACGCCAACAACCTGCAAGTTATTGTCTTTAACGGCAGCAATTGTTCCTGCAACGTGTGTCCCATGACTAAGCATAGGTATGTAAAAACTTGATGATGCTCCGCTTTGAGCATCGAAACTTAAAGGATGAAGATTTGCAGACAAATCATTATGATTCGGGTCTATCCCTTGATCTACTACTGCGACATTCACTCCTGCTCCCCTTGCTATTGTCCATGCACAACAAGCATTGATATCAATGGCAGGATTGGAACTATTTTCTAATCCCCATAATTGATTAAATTGTGTATCATTAGTACACTTTGTTTTGAAATTAAACATAAAAGCAGGGTCTACGTCGTCAAAGTATCCTGTTTCATAAAAATAATTACTTGCATCGATCGAATTGCCGAAGGCAGAATTTTGCATGGACAAAATATACCATAAAGGCATATACGGAACTTGTTTTACTATTTGTACATTTTGTTGTTCCGCTATATTTTTTAATAATGTGATATCCCTTGTTTCTTTCAATTTTAAGTAAAAAACATCCGATGTTCCTATTGGATCGGCATTTCCTCTTTCAAAAAAAGGAAAAACATGTTTAATTTGCTCGTTTTGTTTCAAAGATTTTATCATTTCCGAATACTCTGATACGGAAAGTTTCGATTTTGATCGCAATTTCACCAAGCCTTCGACCGGCTTGCTGTCGCTTTGTTCCAGATTGAAACTTCGAAAAAGCTGAGTTGAATTTGAAGATTTAATAAAATTCTCATCAGCAATAACATGCACATAATTTCTATCCACTGTTAAGGGTATCTTTTCCCCTTTGTAAAAATACGACATTTGAGCATTTAAACTCACAAAAGATAGAAAAAACAATAATCCGAGTAAATCTACTTTCTTTTTCATGGCTGTAAATTTTTTTGTAATGATTTTTTATAAGTATTAAAATTTTCTTGCGAAAGGTAGAAATATTTATTTAAATATCAAAATATTATTTAAGTAATTATATTTATTAATGAATAAATATGCTGATTATTAGTGTATTAAAGCAAAGTAATTTGATTGTTTTATATGGTATATTCTATGTATTTTAATAAAAATTTACTGATTAATTCCCCTTAAGCAACGCCAACGCATCTTCCAGAATTTTCGACCCCAGCAACTTCAACACCCCGATGTAAAAAACGGCAGCGGCTGTCAATTGTGCAAAAACGGTCAAATACAATCCCATATCTATATACTTAATTCCCTTGACAATCGGGTAAATCATCAGAGAAACGGCAAGGTAGGGAAAAATATCCTTTAATTGCTGGAAAACCTTGTAGGATGTTTTGTTTCGTACATAAATCAAATCTATGATGTACGAGATAAAGCTTGCTAACGAGTAACCGATCAACATTTTTTCAATGCTGGAAAAAAACAGCACAAGGAAAACAATGCACAGCGCGTTCCGCAGCAACTCTAGCGTGAAAAAGCTCTTCGAGTGACCCTTAACTGCCAACATGCTAAGATTTAAGGAGTGGAACGGAAAAATAACGGCGGCAAGCGTCAGTATTTTAAAATAAGGCACAGCCGGCAGCCATTTGTCGGTCAGGACGATTGTTACAAGGTCGTCGATCATGCTGAACAATATCATCATGACCGGAAAAATCAAAAAGGCTGTTATCCGTATGATTTTCCGGAAGTAAAACATCTGGCGTTCGGGCTGGCTGTTTAACCGCGACAAAACCGGGTAGGAGACGCCGCATATCGTGCTGCTGATGACGTTGCTCGGTATAAGCTGGAATTTATTCGCCTGGTAATAAAATCCCAAATCCTCTGCCGTATACCTTTTTCCTATAATCACATTGTATACATTCTTTACGGCGACATTTAATATGGATGTAAGCAATAAAAAGGAACTGAAAGAAAAGATCTCCCCGATGATCTTAAAGTCCGGTTTTGAAATCGTCCATTTGCTGAACATCCATAACAACCCGACACGGACAAAATTTTGTATCACTTGCTGCCAGGCTAAAGCCCAGTATTCGTATCCGAGAAATACCATGAAAATCGTAACAATTGCCGAGACAATCGCAGAACTGATATTCGCAATGGATATTTGCTTGAACGACAAGGAAATGGTGAGAAGAATATTCGGGACTATCCCACATGCATTTGCCAGAATGGACAAAAACAGGAAGCGGGAAAGCGTGCATAATTCAGGCATCTCGAAATAACCGGCAATAAAAGGAGCGCATACAAACAGTATGGAATAGAAAAGTGCGGATAACCCCAGATTGATAAAGAAAATGGCGGAATATTCGGATTCCTTATTCCCTTTCCGTCTGACCATGGCAGAGGTAAAACCGCTTTCGATCAAAATAACGCTCAGCAGCGTAAATATGCTCAAAGCTCCTATCAATCCGAAATCCCTTGGCGAGAGCATCCGCGCCGTGAAAATCCCCACCAAAAGAGCGATAACCTGGAATCCGGCTTTATCCGTCATATTCCAAATAAAAGAGCTGATTGTATTTTTTCTTAATGTGTCGGACATTTTGCAAAAATAAAAAAATATCCGTTGCGATAAAAAAATATCTTACTTAAATATATTTTTGGAAATTTTAAAATATTTTTCTTAATATTTTTATTATAATTGCACGTTTTTTTTTAAAATTAGTTTGCACTATTAAACGAACAAACTCTGAATACTTGTGAAGGATGAATGCACTTTCGTTGAAGCGGTTTTTGCACCCGTAGAATCTATATCATCCGGTGAAAAAATAGCAGACTATGAGAATTTAAGGCATATAATGCTGTTTTTAGAAAAGATAAAAGACTTTCTACCTCAAAATTCTCATATCGTAGATAATTACCGGCGGAATTTTATTTTTATTTCCAGACATTCCATTTTTTTATGCGGATACACCGAAGAGGAGGTAATGGGGATGGGTTACGACTTTTACAATAAAATACTATCTCCCGAAAATCTGAAAAAATTGGCTGAAATCAATGACGCGATAGCCGAATTTTTTTACGATATCCCGGTTGAGAAGAAGATCGAATCTTCTGTTGCCTATGATCTGGTACTCCGGCGAAAAGACGGAAGTTCCTTCTGCGTGAATCATAAGCTGAAGCCGTTTCTCTTTACCGAAAATAATAATATTTGGCTCTCAATATGTTGTGTTCGTCCGTCGACCAACAACGAAGTGGGAGATGTAAAATGTTTTTTCAGAGCGACAAATAAACGTTTTTCCTACTCGTTCAAAGAAAAAAAATGGAAGGAATTGCGACCGCTTGTTCTATCGGAAGTAGAGCGATTTGTTGTTGTCGAAACGGATAAAGGCACGCTCGAAAAGCAACAAGCTTGTCAGTTGGGATGCACGCGAAGCAACATCCGGTATTACAAAAGCATGATACTGAAAAAGACAGGAACAAAAACAATGCGCGAAGCGATCCTTTTCCTGAATTGGCACTATCCGGAGCTTTGTGTAAACTATTGAAGATTTTAGATTTACGATTCTTAACTATAGCCATTTGCGATTTATAAATAGTTGATTGTCTGTGAAATGCTGATTGTTTAATTGAAAATTATATAAAATGAAAAAAATTATCTTGTTTCTTACTCTTGTATTGTTTCAAACCGGGCTTGTTTTTGTGCAAAACGCTGAAAATTCTTACGATGTCATGCTCGAATTTATGGAAGATCTTTTTGCGGAGAGCGAAGAGGAAAACGAACCGGAAACAATTGCAGAAGAACTTGTTTCCTTGTCTGAAACCAAAATCAACATCAATAAAGCGGAAGTCGAGGATTTGCTTCGTATCCCATTTGTCTCGGAAAGAGAGGCATACTCGATTATCCGGCACAGGAGAGAATATGGAGAAATACTCTCGTTTTATGAATTGAAAAACATTCCAGAGTTGGATAGGCAAACGGTGCAACAAATTTTGCCTTTTATCATCGTCGAATCGGTTTCGGAATTTTCATTGAAGAAGAGTCTTAAATACAGTAAAAATCAACTTTTTCTGCGTTATGACCGGTGTTTGCAGGACAAAAACGGATATGTAAACAAGGCGACGGCGCCCAATAAAAAATACGTGGGCGATCCCAATTATTATTACGTAAAATATTTGTTTCGGGCGACGGATAAAATGGATGTTGGATTTACTGCCAAGAAAGACGCGGGAGAACTGGCGTGGTACGATAAAGGGTTCGATTTTTATTCCTTTCATTTTCAGTTGTCAAATATTGATTTTTTAAAACGCTGGGTGGTGGGCGATTACAAGGTTTCTTTCGGTCAGGGATTGGTTGTGGGTACGAGATCCATTATCGGGAAGTCGAACAATGTGCTGAACGTGGCGTCGCGTAATCGCGGACTGCAAAAATATTCCTCAACGGCTGAAAGCGGGTATTTTCGCGGAACCGGAGCGACGGTTCGCTTCGTTGGCTTGGATCTTTCTCTTTTTTATTCGCAGCAGAAAATAGACGCCAACCTTTCGGAAGAGGGATTTATTACCTCTTTCAAGACCGACGGCTTGCATCGCATAGAGCGTGAAATCGAAAAAAAACGAAATGTTTCGGAAGATATTCTCGGAGGAAACGTGAATTATCAAAAGCAACATTTTTCCGTTGGTGCGACATTTATCAAATACCGGTACGGAAACATCCTGCAGCCGGTCGAAAAGCCGTACAATCTTTACAAAATCCAAAAGGACTATGAATATTGGAATGGCGGGATCGACTATACTTTCCGGATAAGCAGAATGAGTTTTTTCGGGGAAGCGGCTTGCGGAAAGGGTAGGGGCATGGCTTTTCTGAACGGCGTGAATTTTTATCCCGCATCCCGTTTGGGAATGTCGTTACTCTACCGGCATTATACGTCCGATTATCAGGCGAATTATGCAAACGGATTCGGAGAAAATTCGCGCATCGAAAATGAGCAGGGATTTTATATCGGCGCCGAATTTAAACCGGTAAAGCGTTTCAAAGTATCTGCTTATGCCGATGTTTACTATTTTCCCTGGGTGAAATATAACTTGGATAAACCTTCGTCGGGTTCCGATTTTCTGACCTATATCTCTTTTTACCCTTCCCGAAAAACGACCATGTATTTGAAATATAAGTGCAAAACGAAAGAGAAAAACAGTGCAGAGACACGATCGGTCATCTCTTATCAAACCAATACATTGCGTTACGGCATACAGTCTAAATTGAATAAACGGTTTAACACTCACACCATTTTAGATGGGAACAGTTATTCGGACGAGGTTCCGAAAAATAGTTACGGATGGTTGGTTGCGCAGGATTTTTCATACGATTTTATAGAGAATGTGTTGAATCTTTCTTTCCGGTACGCCTATTTTCATGCGCCTGTTTATGAAAACCGGCTTTACATTTATGAAAAGGATATTCTCTATGTTTTTTCTATTCCTGCCTACTATGGCGTTGGGCACCGGATTTGCTTCAACCTGCGTTTCCAGCCGGCACCTAGGTTGACCTGTTATTTCAAATACGCAGCAACCATCTACACCGACGGACGTGAAACGATCGGCAGCGGATTAGAGGAGATAATCGGGAATAAATCTTCGAATGTCAGGTGTTTGGTGAAGTATGTGTTTTAGATTTTAAAAAATAAAAAATTATATGGCAAAATATTTAATGACAGAAAAACGCACAGAAATGCCAATAAGGCAAAAAGGAAATGATATTCATTTAGGTGCATTTGCTATTCCAATGAGCAAAGACAAAGAATATGTAAAAGTACGTGAAAAACTTATTTGGGAAATGTACGGACATTGGTGTGCTGAAAATCCCGACAAAAAATGCTATAATGAAAATCTAAAACGTGATATTTATGTAACGTTTAGCGGCATTTCCGAAACAGTAGAAAAAGCAGCCAGAAATTACAAATCTACAATGGCTTTTTGGAAGTTGGATTTTGTTTTAAAATGTGCATATCAAGTTGGCGAAGATAAACCGCAGTCAAAGAGGCAAAAAAGTGAAAAATATGAAAAAATACTTATTATGCAAGCCGATACAAGTATTTTCAAACCATATTTTGACCGGATAAAACTAACGGTAGGTGTTAAAAAAAGTGGTAGAACGAATATGTATTGCATCACTGCAATAGAAAAATCAGAAAGAATAGTTGATATAAAAACATAAAAAAACAAGGATTTACACCGAGCATATCACTCCTTTGCGACCTTGTTTTTTTGTTGCTCTAAGCAGCGTGTAAGGACAAACCATAGAACGCACATCAATAGAGCATTTTTTTACACCACAAAGGTATGGCAAAAAAGTGAAACGGCAAAACATTTTTTTTAAAACCTGAACCCCACTCCCCATTCTATAAACTCCGCTTTTTGAAGATGAGTTTTAAGCGCAATAGAGGCAAAAAAATGATTGGTTATTGCATATCTTCCGACTACACGGGTGTATAGCCAGCCGTCTTCCTTGTCAATGTCGTAACCGTAAATCAACGGCTTGCATATACGCTCGTTTTTAGCTTTTTCATAAGGTTCCAAGTTTTTAATTGGGTCATATAAATATAAACCAAAATGTAACCCTGTGGTTAATTTTCCAATAATCAATTCGTTATGCCAAGAAACGCCTGCTCTGATTTTATTCTTAAACTCATCAGTGGTTAAATATGTCCGTTTGAATTGGGTATTTCCATTATAAACCCCATCATAAAAAGCGTCCAATCCCAATCCCATCCGATAGACATTTGAAAGAGGGCGATATACTCCCAGTGTCAGCGAAGCAATGGGGTAGTTTTTAGCATCCTTGTAATACAACTCGCGCACGCCTCCGGCTAATGTAGCTTCGAAGCTGAATTTACGAGGCAGATCTTCTATCTCCTGTTTTTCCGGAGCCTGATAATTCTGATAATTCGGGAAATATTTCAATCCCACCGAAGCGTTCAACATATTGATGCCTGAATTGGGCTGGACGATACTCCCATTGGAAATATGATTCCAGTTATATTCGGCAGTTAAGCTAAAACCTGCGGTAACAGGGATTTCAATATTGGCTCCGGCAGAGAAATAGACATTCAAATGGGAGCCGATAGCCCCGTTGCTTTTGTCGAGCCACACACTTCCGTCGGGATGGTATACGGTCGCATCTCTAAATGTCTTGGTCACATAACTCATTCCCGCTCCGGGTTTTACATTGAGTATAAAGTAGTTGGTACGGACAATGGGAATGTCCATGTAAGGATACAGGGCAAAGGCTTTTCCCAGCATATCCGGATTGCTGAGATCCAAGTAAGCGCCCCCCAAGCCGATAACAGGAAAATTGTAATATTGATGCCAGGGTTTTTCGCCCATTGTCTGAAATTCCGCCCCCAGCTTTATGCCGTTGACGGGTCCTTGCACTAAATTTTCTAAGTGGCTGTTGTGCTTTAATATGGTTCCATGCAGGTATTCCGCCCCAAATTTGTAGTTGTGCCACGTCTGCGAAAATGCAACCGTGCCAATGAACGTGCCAATGAAAAGGAGAAAATTGAATGCGGCTATTTTTTTCATGGAATAAAAAAACTTCTTAACCCTTTTTGATGTACTGCAAATATAAACATTTTTTAGCAGTGTACATTGAATTTCCCGAAGTATCTTTGCTAATTCGCAAAAACATATTTTTACCGGATTATGTTGAAACAGAATTCTTCTCCTGCTACATTGGGAACGGCAAACATAAAAAAGCTGCTGATCGAATATTCTGTTCCGGCTATCATAGGCATGATGGCTGTTTCGCTTTACAATATTATTGACAGTATTTTCATTGGGCATGGCGTGGGCGCATTGGCTATTTCGGGACTTGCGGTCGCTTTTCCGCTGATGAATCTTGCTGCTGCATTCGGTACGCTGATCGGGATCGGCGGGGCGACATTGGTTTCTATCAAACTGGGGCAACAGGATCATAAAGAGGCTTCCAGTGTTTTGGGTAATGTTGTTGTGTTAAACACGGTGACGGGAGTTCTTTTTACGCTGGTCGGACTGATTTTTATGGATGAGATTCTTTTCTTCTTCGGAGCGAGTCATGACACGATCGGCTATACCCGCGATTTCATGCAAGTCATACTTTACGGCAATGTAATTACTCATTTGTATTTTGGGCTCAACAACGTGATGCGCTCATCGGGTTATCCGCGCAAAGCGATGATTACGACCTTACTGGCGGTAGCGATCAACATAATACTTGCTCCGATTTTTATTTTCGGATTTCAATGGGGAATACAAGGCGCTGCCATTGCTACTGTTTTGGCGCAATTAGTCGCGCTTTTATGGGTAATTGCACATTTTGCGCGGGAAGACAGTTTCATCCATTTTCAAGCGGGTATTTTCAAATTGCGGAGACGAATTGTAAAGGAGATCTTTGCCATCGGGATGGCTCCGTTCATATTGAACGCTTGTGCGTGTATCGTGGTCATGCTCATCAACCGGTCTCTTTTTGAATATGGAGGAGACTTGTCGGTCGGCGCTTACGGGATTATAAACCGCCTTGTCATGTTGATCATCATGATCGTCATGGGATTTACCCAGGGAATGCAACCCATTGCAGGGTATAATTTTGGAGCGCAGCAATACAAAAGGGTACTACACGTGTTGCGGCTGACAATCACTTACGTTTTCTTCGTAACGACATTTGCTTTCATTATAGGACAATTGTTTCCTCAGCAACTGGCTATGCTGTTTACAACTGATGAGACGTTGATCGAGCTGGCGGTAGAAGGAATGCGCATTGTGATGTCTGTTTTTCCTGTCATTGGCTTTCAAATGGTTATATCCCAGTTTTTCCAGTCTATCGGAAAAGCGTCGAAAGCCATTTTTATCTCTTCCACGCGGCAGTTGCTTTTTCTGATTCCCCTGCTTCTGATTCTTCCTTCCTATTGGGGTACGACAGGGGTTTGGGTGAGTATGCCTATTTCGGACATTACTTCCGCTCTCGTGGCAGGTATTTTGCTTTATTTTGAATTAAGGACGTTTAAAAAGTTGAATAACTGAATAACTCAAACAGCGTCTTAAATTTCAATTATTCAGTTATTCAATTATTCAGTTATTTCACAACGTGATAGCCACCCCATTATAAAAATCCAGAATCTTCGCGCGAAAGATATAATCATACTTTGCCTGAATTTGCTCGGATAAGCTTTGTATCAACCTCTTTTTGGCTTCATTAAATTCAAATACGGTTGATTTTCCGATTTCATACCGCTCTTCCGCATACTTGAACGATTCGCGCGAAGCTTCAACGGCTTTCAGCGATGAACTGTATTTCGCCTGCGCTGCTACTGCATTTGAATAGGCGGTCTGAATCTCCTTATACAGCTTTTTCTTTGTATTTTCTAATGTCAACTGTTGATCTTGAATGCCCAGACGGGCGCTTTGTACCTGATTTCTTACGTCAAACCGGTTGAAAATCGGTACATTCAAATTCAAGCCGATGTATTCTCCTCCATTGTTTTTGATTTGGTTGGCAAAGGTGGTATTGCGCCAAGTGAAAGGTTCGTTCAAGTCGTTCATCATACTTCTTCCTTCCATAGAGTAATTATAAAAGTAACTGTTATTGTATCCCATATTTAAATAAAGCGACGGATAGTAACCGGATTTTGCTACTTTTAGTCCCTTTTGGGCATTTTGTACAGATGATTCCTGCGCTTTAATCTGCGGTTTGGAAGTGACGGCATAACCGTATATCTCCTCAGGAGGTAAGATACTGTTCATATTGCTTTCGACCATATCTTCCGTTTGCGGAACTGCGATGTCGAAAGCAGAGGTGCGTTCGAGTTCCAAGCTTTGCATTAAGTCAAGCAGTGAGAGCTGCAATGCGTTTTGAGATTCGGTGACTCCCACTTCATCTTTGGCTGCCTGCGCTTTGATGTCGAATAATTGGGAAGCAGGAACTTTTCCTACTTCGACCAATATTTCGGTCTTTTTTACCTGCGATTGGGAAAGGGCTAATTGCTCCTCATCGACTTTCAGAAGTTCCTTTTTAAAAAGAACCTGTAAAAACAGGAAAGCAACATTCAACGACAAATCTTCTTTCGCCTTTTCCAGATTATATGTTACAACTGCTAATTTCGACTTGCCTTGCTCTATTTGATTATGAATTCTAAATCCTGTAAAGAGCGGGGTACTGCTCGATACGGAAACTTTTGTATTTGAAATGGTTTGATTTTCATACGTTCCGGACGGCGTATTATTGGAACGTCCGAAACTCCACGTTTGTCCTGCTCCGGCGTTTAAATCAGGCAACCGGCTCATTTTCGCCGTGTTCAACTCCACTGCTGTGTTTTCCTTTAGGAGCGCCATTTTTTTAATGTCAATATTATGCGCTATGGCATATTGAATACACTCTTCGAGGGTCCATTTTTTAGGCTCCTGAGCATAGAGACTGCTGCTTAATAGCAATAATAAAGCTACTTTTTTTATTAGATGTTTCATTTTTTACCTGTATTTTTTAGTTATTAATATGAATCAAGCGTTAAATTTTTTTGCCTTTTTAGCCTCGTTAGAGGCGTAATATTGGTAGAAAACAGATTTTCTCGCTACCCTAAGTTCCGTTAGGAACGAAATATGTTTTATATTCCGCCCCTAACGGGGCTTTGGTTGTGGAGGATATTCCCTTCTACCAATATTTCGCCCCTAACGGGGCTTTTTTAGGGAATTTATTTAATTATTCAGTTTTTATCGCCTTTGCCGGATTCTCTGTTGCGGCATGCCAACTTTGCAGCGATACGGAAATCACCGACACGAGCAACACCGCCAATCCTGCCAGGGCGAATATCCACCAGTCGAGTGAGGTGCGGTAGGCGAACCGTTCCAGCCAACGGTGCATGACATACCAGGCTACGGGAACGGCAATCACAAATGCCAGCGCAATGTACCGGATAAAATCCATGTTGAGCATCCGTATAATTTCGCCGACACTCGCTCCGTGAACTTTCCGTATGCCAATCTCCCGCGTCCGCCGCCGTATGATGAACGCCATAAAAATAATCAATCCCAAATCGGCAACTACTAGACACAACAGCGAAAAGAGGTAAACCAGTTGTTGCGCGTTCATTTCGTTACGGTACATTTTGCCGAACACGTCGTTCATAAAAACGTAATCTGCCGGATAGTCGGGATTAACCTCATTCCAGACCTTTTCAAAAACCTCCCGTGCTTGTGCCAAACGATCGGGATCAAGCCGTACCATGATGCAATGCTGAAACACCTGGCGTTGCATTATAAATAAAGGGGGCGTCTCTTCGTACAGTCCGGTATAGTTGAAATCGTCCGTTACACCCACAATAACACCACTGCGGAAATAGTCAACCGTTCCATGTCCGATTTTCAGCACTTCGCCAATCGCCTCTTCCGGCGTTTGGAAGCCAAGCATCGCCAGCGCTTTCCGGTTAAGAATGTATTCTTCAACATGTTCCGAAAAGTTTTGGCTAAAACGGTCGATAATCATGCTCCATTCGGTTTTGTGGTCAAATTTTGCAGGAGAAAATCCACGACCGGCAACTAATCCGATGCGAAAGAACGGCAGAAAATCCTCTCCGGCAACCATCATCGGCAACCACAACCCGTTTTCTTCCGGATCGTCCTCTTTTCTTGCATGAATCATGTCGCGTATAGCATCGCCGGGCAGTTGGAATGATGATGTAACTTCTTCTATCTCAGAATATTTAATTAATTCGGTTTTCAACAAAGCGTATCTTTCCTGCACCTGTTCGGGTTGTTCTGCCATGACAAGAATGTTCCGTTCATTCCCGCCGGCTTGTGTGTTTTTTACCAGATTCATCTGTTTGTTGATGCCGAAGGCGATGATAACCACAATCATCACGATGGCGTATTGCGCCGTCAACATGAATCTGACATTCGCGTAGGAAAAACGCACCGGACGCAAATCTTTGCCGGTATTGAGAAACAGTGTCGCCGAAATATGCTTCAACGCCGGCAAAAGCGATACGGCGATAATCAACAGCATAAATACCGGACATAGCACCATTCCCTCAAAAAATGAGATTTGAACGGGCATTACCCACAACGACAATATATAAAAGACCGCCAATCCTCCTGCCGCCATTGAAATAATTCCCAATATCAATGCCTGCCACGCTTCGTCCTTTACGGCTACCGACGACGGAGCGCCATGCAGACGCAGCAGTTGATAGTAACGGCGATTGCGCAAAAAAATCAGGCTTGCATTCAACCACAAGTTAAACAGCACGACCGTCAACAACAGCACATTGGCTCCGATAATCAGGTAAATGTAGTGAATATTGCCATTGACGCTCATCTCCCTGAGATTACGGCTGTGAAGGTGAATATCGGTCAATGGCATCAAGAGGGCGCGAACAGTTGTGTGTCTTTGTTTCCATTCTTGCTTTTCGAGAAGTTGCGTAATTTTCTGCGCCAGTTTGTCAATGTCCGTTTGCTCATTCAGTAACAGATAGAAATAGTTATAGCCCCATGAATCTTCTTTGTGAAGCAATATATCAGTATGAAAATGAGACGTTTCGGGAATATCTTTGAAGATGCCGGAAATGAAAACAGTATCGGCAAATTTTCTCCCTTCTATCCTGATTTCCTGCATAATAAGCTTTTCGTTGTCGATTTCGCCAAACAGTTGCCGCGCGAAACTTTCGCTAATCAGTACTTGTCCTTTTCTTTGCAACGCTTCGTTTTTATCGCCGTGCAGCAACAGCATATCAAATACATGTAAAAAATCAGGAGTTACCTGATAAAAATCGTTTACTACGCGCTGCAATTCACCGCAAGTTAAGACAGCGGTATTAATCTGGTACATTCTCACGGTTCGTTCTATTTCAGGTATTTGTGGCAATATGTCGTTGACAATATCGTCAAGAACACGCCCGTCGACAGGCTGGTTGTCGAATTGCAATGTCAACCGCACAATGCGGTCGGCATTGTTATGATGACGGTCGAAACTCAATTCCCGCTTGATATATCCTGCCGAAAGCAACAAACAGGCAAACACGACGGACAGTCCTACGAAATTTACCATCCGCAAGGAAAGATTTTTTTGGAAACGTTTAAAAATGGTCATAATAGAGTAACTTTTTAGATGATAAAAAATAATATTTTAATTTAAACTTTTGATTTCTACTTTCAAATTGTGTATTTTTGTCAAAATAAAACAATAACGATGGAAACATTAGTGATACATAGCAGATCGAGAAGCAATGCTCGATTGTTATTGGCGCTGGCTCGCAAATTGGGAGATCAGGTTGAAGTGACTCCTCAAAAGAAGGAAGACAGGGTACAAACCTATCTTGAAATCGAAAGCGCTTGGGCAAAAGATTGGTTAACCCCTGAAGAAGATGAAGCATGGAAAGATTTGTAAAAGGCGATGTTGTTGTCGTACCCTTTCCTTTTTCCAATTTATCGGGAAGCAAAAGACGTTCGGCTTTAGTTCTGACCGATCTTCGCGGTGATGATATTATGATCTGCCAAATTACATCCAAACCGACAGATGATATATTTGCACAGGCGCTAAGATCGGAAGATTTCGTATCAGGTTCGTTACCTGTCGACTCGTTTATTCGTCCATTGCGTGTTTTCACTACTGACAAATATATTGTTTTCAGGAAAATAGGAGAAATTACTCCCGAGCGAATGAATAAAGTGATTGATGCCATTATCTTTACGTTAAAACAATAATTGAATAATTGAGTAACTGGTTGTTTGTGATTTAGTTATTCAACCTTTATCGCCTTCGCCAGATTATCCGTTGCGGCGCGCCAGCTTTGCAGCGATACGGAGATAACCGACACGAGCAACACCGCCAATCCTGCCAGAGCGAATATCCACCAGTCAAGTGAGGTGCGGTAGGCAAACCGCTCCAGCCAACGGTGCATGATATACCAGGCTACGGGAACGGCAATCACAAATGCCAGCGCAATGTACCGGATAAAATCCATGTTGAGCATCCGTATAATGTCGCCGACACTCGCTCCGTGAACTTTCCGTATGCCAATCTCCCGCGTCCGCCGCCGTATGATGAACGCCATAAAAATAATCAATCCCAAATCGGCAACTATCAGGCACAACAGTGAAAAGAGGTAAACCAGTTGTTGCGCATTCATTTCGTTGTGGTACATTCGACCGAATACATCGTCCATAAAAGTGTAATCTGCCGGATAGTCGGGGTAAACCTCATTCCAAACTTTTTCAAAAACCTCTCGCGCTTGCGCAAAACGGTCGGGGTCAAGCCGCACCATAATGCAATCCTGAAATGCTTGGCGTTGCATTATAAACAAGGGGGGCGTCTCTTCGTACAGTCCGGTATAGTTGAAATCGTCCGTCACGCCCACAATAACGCCGCTACGGAAATAGTCAACCGTTCCTTGTTCGATTTTCAGTACTTCGCCAATCGCCTCTTCCGGCGTTTGGAAGCCAAGCATCGCCAGCGCTTTCCGGTTAAGAATGTATTCTTCAACATGTTCCGAAAATTTTTGGTCAAAACGATCGTAAATCATGTCCCATTCGGTTTTGAAATCGAATTTTGCGGGAGAAAATCCACGACCGGCAACTAATCCGATGCGAAAGAACGGCAGAAAATCCTCTCCGGCAACCATCATCGGCAACCATTGACCTTCCGTATCGTTCTCTTTTCTGGCATGAATCATGTCGCGTATCGCATTGCCGGGTATTTGAAAGGATGATGTAACTTCTTCTATTTCGGGATATTTCATCAATTCGGTTTTCAACAAAGCGTATCTTTCCTGTACCTGTTCGGGTTGTTTAGACGTGACAAGAATATTCTGTTCATTCCCGCCGACTTGCATATTTTTCACCAGATTCATCTGTTTGTTGATGCCGAAGGCGATGATAACCACAATCATCACAATGGCGTATTGCGCTGTCAACATGAATCTGACATTTGTGTAGGAAAAACGCACCGGACGCAAATCCTTGCCGGTATTGAGAAACAGTGTCGCCGAAATATGCTTCAACGCCGGCAAAAGCGATACAGCGATAATCAGCAGCATAAATACCAGGCACAATACCATGCCCTCAAAAAATGGGATTTGAACGGGCATTGCCCATAATGACAACAGGTAAAAAACCGCCAATCCTCCTGCCGCCATTGAAATAATTCCCAATATCAATGCCTGCCACGCTTCATCCTTTATGGCTACCGACGACGGAGCGCCATGCAGGCGCAGCAGTTGATAGTAGCGGCGATTGCGCAAAAAAATCAGGCTTGCATTCAACCACAGGTTAAACAGCACGACTGTCAGCAAAAGCGCGTTGGCTCCGATAATCAGGTAAATGTAGTGAATATTGCCGTTGATACTCATCTCTCTGAGGTTGCGGCTGTGAAGGTGAATATCGGTCAACGGCATCAAGAGGGCGCGAATATTTTTTTGTTCTTTTTTTTCGAGAAGCTGCGTTATTTTTTGCGCCAGTCCGCCAATGTCCGTTTGTTCCTTCAGCAGCAGATAAAAATAGCTATAGCCCCATGTATTTTCATCGGGAAGATGCAGCAATATATCGGTGTGAAAATGAGACGTTTCCGGAATATCTTTGAAGATACCGGAAATGAAAACAGTATCGTTCAGAAGACTTCTCCCTCCTATCGGAAATGCCTGCATGTAAAGTTTTTCGTTGTCGATTTTGCCAAACAGTTGCCGTGCAAAACTTTCACTAATCAGCACTTGTCTTTTTCTTTGCAACGCTTCGTTTTTATCGCCGTGTAACAACGGAACATCAAATACCTGTAAAAAATCAGGACTTACCTGATAAAAATAGTTTATTACACGATGCAATTCACCGTAAGTTAAGACAGTGGTATTAATCTGGTACATTCTCACGAATTGTTTTATTTCGGGCATTTGTTGCAATATGTCGTTGACAATATCGCCATAGATACGCCCGTCAACAGGCTTTTCGTCGAATTGCAATGTCAATCGCACGATGCGGTCGGCGTTGGCATGATGACGGTCGAAACTCAATTCCCGCTTGATATATCCCGCCGAAAGCAGCAGGCAGGCGAACACAATGGATAATCCTATGAAATTCACCGTTCGTAAGGAAATATTTTTTTGAAAGCGTCTGAAAATATTCATCATATTTTGATATTTAATTTGTTGTTGTAGAGACGCAATGCATTGCGTCTCTATAACTCAATTATTCACTCTTGATAGCATCTACCGGATTGTCCATCGCCGCTTTCACGGTTTGGATACCAATGGCTATCAGCGCAATTACCAATGTTACAACCGCTCCGGCAACAAAAATCCAGACGGTGAACGGGATTCGATACGCAAAATTATCAAGCCAGCGGCTCATCGCCCACCACGAAACAGGCGCAGCAATGGCAAATGCAATCGCCACCAACACCAAAAATTCACGTGTGAGCATGTATACAATGCTCGACACCGAAGCGCCCAATACCTTGCGGATACCAATTTCTTTGCTGCGCCGCTCAACGGCAAATGTCGATAGACCAAACAGCCCCAGCATAGAAATTACAACAGTCAGCAGGCTGAATATGAGCATCAGATGCGCTGTACGGATGTCCGATTCGTGCAGTTTGTTAAATGTGTCATCCAGGAAGGCATAATCAAAAGGTGCATTGGGGAAGAACTTCTTGCATACCGATTTTGCCGTCTGTAACGCTTCGGCGTGTTTTCCCGGATGTGTTTTGATGGTAATCACAGGTGGGTATCTCCATTCCAACGATATTGCTGACGGATAATAAAACAGTATCAACGGTTCTATTTTTTCATATAAACTCTTGAAATGGAAATCTTCCACTACTCCAATGATTTTGAAGTTCCCTCTACCCATCTGAAACGGTTGCCCAATATACGGTTCACGAATGTTAAATTCGTGTATGGCAGTCCGGTTCAGAATCACATTGAATGAGTCGGCAACATTGTTGTTAAACCACCGTCCATCGGCAAGTTTTAATCCGAGAAGTTGTTTGTAATCGTTATCCACAGACATCATACAGCCATATTGACCTTCCTCCCAATTAGGGGCAATGATCATCCCGCCAATATCGGTAATATTATCGTTGCATATAGCCGCTTTGTCAATGTTGGGATTTGAAAGCAATTCGCTCTTGACGCTTTGCAGGGCTAAGGGTGTGACCACAAACTCGCTGGATATTTTCACATTGACTACATGTTCGCGATTGTAGCCCGGATTCATATTCTGTACATACTGCATCTGTTTGTAGATGACGATAACGCTGATAATCAAAGCGGCAGAGAGTGTGAACTGGAAAACCACCAAGCCTCTGCGCAGGTTGCTGCTTTTCATCTTCAACAAACCAATCCCTCTCATGAGATTCATCGGATGGAACGACGAGAGTATCAATGCAGGATACACACCGTTCAAGAGCGTGGAAACCAACAGGATAATACCCATAATGCTCCATATTACCGGAGAGGTTAACGAGAATCCTGTCTTTCCTGCAAGCGCTTGGTATTCAGGAAGAAGTAGCCAGATAAAAAACAGCGACAACGTTACTGCAATCAGGCAATAGATGAACGATTCCGCCAAAAAATAGGCAAACAACGCACTACGTCGCGCCCCTACGATTTTTCGGATTCCGATTTCCTTTGTCCGGACGTTAGCCCGTGCGGTAGTGAGGTTTACATAGTTGATACATGCCGTACACAAAAGCAATATTCCCAACAGTCCGAAAATGGAAACCATCCATTTGTTGCCGGGGACAAAGAAACGACTCTCCTTATCTGTTGCGAAATGCAGGTCGGTCAAAGGTCTCATGAGCGCCGTAGCCGGATTTCCTTCATCTAAGGCAAGAATGCCGTCTATTTTTTTGCAAACCTGCTGAACATCAGCGCTGGGGTGAAGTTTGGCAAAAATGCGACAGAGTCCCCAACCCCAATTCCAACTATTCTCTCCCTCCATATCATTTTTCAAGGCGTCTATTGATGCAAGGACATTGTACTGGAAACTCGAATTGGACGGATTGTCCGCCACTACCGCCTGTACCGTGTAATCGGCACCTTCGATAACGACAGTTTGCCCCACTGCCCTGGAGTTTCCGAAATATTTTTTGGCTTCTGTTTCGGTGAGAACAACACTAAACGGGTGATTGCCGAAAGCGTCGAATGAACCATCTACCGGCTTGTAATCAAATAATTCAAGCCATGTTTTGTTTACATAAACAGCCGACTTGTTAAGAGGAAAAACCTCTTCGCCAATTTTAATCCCTTCAATCATGTGTGCGCTTATTGCGGCTATACTTTCCACTTCGGGAATATTGCTGCTGATAGTCATGGTAAGCTGATGAGATAATATCGGGTCGCCGTTTTCATTCTTCCACTTTTCACCCCACCATTCCTTCCACTCTGTCACTTTTGAGATACTATAAATACGATCGGCGCCGGGGTAGTGACGGTCGAAACTCAGCTCGTGGTACACCCACATAAAAATCAGTACGGAAGAGGTAATGCCAATGGCTAATCCCGCAATATTGATACCTGAATAGGTAATGTTTCGGCGCATAGTGCGCAAGATGATTTTTAGATGGTAATACATAGCTTCTTTAATTTTAAATTATTATTCAGTTACTCAGTTATTCGGTTATTCAGTTTTATCCTTATACAAATAAGCCATCTCCCGCAAAAAATTCTCCGTCACCGTCCTTCCGTCGAGCATGTGTACGATCCGGTGGGCGTAGCGCGAGTCGTGGTCGCTGTGCGTTACCATGATAATGGTGGTGCCATTCTCATTCAGTGACGTTAGCATTTGCATAACCTCCAATCCGTTTTTACTGTCCAAGTTACCGGTCGGCTCATCGGCAAGGATTAGCTTCGGTTTGTTCACGACGGCGCGGGCGACTGCCACACGTTGCTGCTGACCTCCCGAAAGCTGTGACGGGAAATGGTTGCGGCGGTGCGTCATCTGCACCTGTTCCAACGCCTCTTCTACCATGCGCTTACGTTCCGACGCTTTGATGTTGTTGTAAACCAGCGGCAACTCCACATTTTCAAAAACCGTCAGTTCATCAATCAGGTTAAAACTCTGAAAGACGAAGCCGATATTGGCTTTCCGCAAGTCGCTCCGTTTGTTTTCGTTGAATTTCGATACCTCAATATTATTGAACACAAAACTCCCCGAAGTCGAATCGTCCAGCATCCCCAGGATATTCAGTAATGTTGACTTGCCACACCCCGAAGGTCCCATAATGGCTACAAACTCACTTTCATTTACCTCTAAACACATCTTATTCAGCGCTACCGTCTCTACTTCATCTGTCCGATAAATCTTTTCTAAATCCGTAATCTTAATCATGACTTTTAATTTTAAATTATTAATTGTTAATTATTATCTTGCTCAAAATAACTGAGTAACTGTGGTGAACTGTGAAAATATTCGTTCTTTTTTGTCCCGTTAGGGACGAAATATTGGTAAAAATAAGAATCCTATCACAACCCAAGTCCCGAAGGGACGAAATGTTTTCCTTGTATGTTACGTCCCTAACGGGACTTGGGCGAAAAGGGAACAAACATTTTCTACCAATATCATGTCTCTAACGGGACAACAAAAGAGATGTTCAATTATTCAATTATTCAATTACTCAACTATTCAATTATTCAGTTACTCAATTATTCAACCTTAATCGCTTCCACCGGATTCTTCGATGCCGCCTTGATTGCCTGCACACTTACCGTTAGTAGCGTCAGTACCACTATGACCAATGCCGTTACGGCAAATATCCACCAGCCAAGCGGTATGCGGAAGGCGAAGTTTTGCAAATACTGATTGCCTACCCACCACGCTGCGGGAATGGCTATGACAAGCGAAATGCACAGCAATTTGGCATAACTGTTGGTAAACAGACGCACAATATCCCGCACACTGGCACCCAACACTTTGCGTATGCCTATCTCTTTGGTACGCTGCTCCGCCATAAATGCCGTTAATCCGAAAACACCCATACAGGCAACCAAAATCGCCAGTATCGAAAATACGATCGCTATTTTACCGGTACGCCGTTCGTCTGCGTAGGCTTTTGCTATATGCTGTTCGGGAAATTGCGGGTCGAAAGTACTGTTGGGCAAATGCTTTTTGTATATTCGCTCGTATGTTTTTAACTGTTCTGACAAATTACCCTCTTTCACACGAAGCAGCATAAAATTTTTGTACCAATTTTGCACATGATTGACAATCCCATATCCTTTAATAGGGCTATGCAAGGATTGAAAATGGAAATTCTCCATGACTCCGCATACTTCGACCGGCATCAACATACCGGGTACTCTTTGTCCTATCGCCTCTTCCGGAGTCGTTTCCAGATACTCCACTGTGGCGCGGTTCACCAGAATCTGCGTAATAGTATCGCCCTCTTGCTGTTCCGGTAAATGCCTGCCTGCAATTAATTTAATTTGCAATAAATCAATTAAATCAGGGTCGGCAGCAACGTACATTAAAAGTAAACCGGTTTTATCTTCACTGTTTTTACGTATATAATTTCCTCTACTTTGCATGAATAAGTTTGAACTTTGGCAGGCAGCCATTTCAACTGAACTTTCGGCTCTGAAATCGTTTAACATGGCGTGAGTGCTGGCGTCCTTAGTCCAAAAGCCAATCAGATTGCTGGAATTGTATCCGAGGTCTTTATTATTGACAAATGCGATTTGAGCTTGTATAATCAGTACCCACGCTATAAGCACAATAGCAACGGCAAACTGCCCTACGGAGAGTATTTTACGGATGGTTGCATGGCTCGATTTTGCCGCAAATTGACTTCGGATAGCCTTGATTGGCGGAAAGCCGGACATGTATATGGCAGGATACGCCGCCGTCAGCAAGGTTGTAACCATCCAAATCAACAGCGCAATACCCAAAAAACCGGGTTGCAACACAATTTCTATATTCAATTGCTTGTCCAGCAGCGTGTTGAATATGGGCAGGGTAAGCCACGCCATCAGGAATGCCACAACAAAGGATACAAAGGTAAAAATCGCCGTTTCGAGTGTTAAGCGGTATATAATTTCGCGTCGTTTGGCGCCAATCGTTTTGCAGACGCCTATCTCTCTTGAGCGTTTTTGTGCGCGTGCAGTGCTGAGATTCATATAGTTGATACACGCCACTAAAAGGATAATCAACGATAGCAGCGACATCATTTTCACCTTTCCGATATCGCTTATCGGCTTTAATAAACTCCAAGCTCCAAATTCTGCCGAATATAAATAAATATCGGTCAACCGTTGCAATTGAGGAGAGAAAAACCAATTTTCTCCTACTTCTTTCCCATAATCCCCTGAAACAGCGTCCACAAGCGTTTTACGCATTTTCGCGTTGACTACTGCCGTGTCGGCATTTGCGTTCAACAGGCAAAATGTTTCATAGCCAATGCCGCTCCAATTCAATTCGTTCATCCAAGTCTGGAAAGAATGTGTATACGAGGCTATCGCTTTAAAATCTCTGAAAGAGCTGTTTACCGGATAATCCTTGAACACGGCTACAACCTCCATAGGAGGCTGATTAAAATAGTTAAAGGCAAATGTAAGTGTTTCGCCTATAGGGCTGTCGTTTCCGAACAGCGTTTTTGCCATCTCTTCGGATATGGCTACGGCGTTTGGTCGCGACATGACCTCTTCGGGCGTTCCATGTATAAAAGGCGTATCAAACAGCCGGAAGAAATCTTTGTCAGCCCATGTCAAAGAGATGTCGACGGGATTGCCTTTGATTAGAAAATTTTGCTCATTGGCAGAAATTCTAACCGTAGAAATCACTTCAGGGATTGTTTCTTCTATAGCCGGACCGATTGCATTGGAGGTTACGTTGATTATTTGGCCAGATCCAAAGGAAGAGGATGCTGGAAATTTAGAATTGATACGATAAATATTCTTGCTTTCCTTGAACCCCCTGTCGAACGAGTATTCGTGAAAAATCAGCAAACTAATCAACAGCACCACCGCCAAACCGATTGACAGTCCCAAAATGTTGATAATCGGAAACAATCCTCGTTTATAGAGGCTTCTTAATGTAATGTTGGAAAAAAATTTAAACATGGCTTTAATATTTGTATTTGTCGTAATATTTTGATATTTAATTTATTGTAGAGACGCAATGCATTGCGTCTCTACGGACGATTCGTTTATTGTTATGTTATTTTCTACTGATATAAATGCCCTACGGGCAAAATGATCAGTTATTCCGTCTTTATCGCCTCTACCGGATTTTTCATCGCAGCTTTGATTGCCTGCATGCTTACCGTTAGCAGCGTCAGTATCACTGTGACCAATGCCGCTACGGCAAATATCCACCAGCCGATTGATATGCGGAAGGCGAAGTTTTGCAAATATCGATTGCCCACCCACCACGCTGCGGGAATGGCTATGACCAGCGAAATGCCCAGCAATCTGACATAACTGCTGGTAAACAGACGCACAATGTTCCGTACGCGGGCGCCCATCACTTTGCGGATACCTATCTCTTTGGTACGCTGCTCTGCCATGAATGCCGTTAATCCGAAAACGCCCATACAGGCGACAAAAATCGCTAATATGGAGAATATTATCACTATGCGCTCGGTACGCTTTTCGCCGTCGTAGGCTAATGCCGCTTGTAGGTCGGGGAAATACATGCCGAAATCACCACCGTAGGTGTTATGCTTTTTGAAAATTTGTTCGTAGGTTTCTATATTTTCCCACAAACGTCCCTCTTTTGCACGAAGCATAATAAAAATCGCTCTCGAGTTTTCAAGCCCTACATTGAAAATACAAACTCCGGTAACAGGACGGTATAGGGACTCGAAATTGAAATTTTCCATAACGCCGCATACTTCAGAGCAATTGTATATAGGTACTCTTTTGCCTATCGCTTCTTCCGGAGTCATTCCCAAATACTCGACGGCAGCGCGGTTCAAGATGACTTGTATAATAGTGTCGCCCGGTCGCTGCTCTGGTAAATGCTTGCCTGCAATTAATTTAACTTGCCATAAATCAATCAAATTAGGGTCGGCGTTAACGCATCTTAAAGGAAACCCCATTTTGTCTTCTGCATCTCTAAACAGTATGCTTGAATTATTCTCATTCTCATCTTTATTTAATAAATTAAAATTCATGCGGGATATCGTTTCAACCGAACTTTCGGCTCTGAAATCGTTTAACATAGCGTCATTATAACTGCCCCAAAAGCCAAGCAGATTGCGGGGATTGTACCCGAGGTCCTTGTTTGTGACAAATATGATTTGCGCCTGTATTATCAACACCCATGCTATCAACACAATGGCAACGGCAAATTGCCCTATGGAGAGTACCTTGCGAACGGTTGCATGGCTCGATTTTGCCGCAAATTGATTTCGGATAGCTCTTAACGGCGGAAACCCCGACATATATATGGCAGGATACGCCGCCGCCAGCAAGGTCGTAACCATCCAAATCAACAGCGCAACACCTATAAACATGGGTTGCAGCGCCAATTCGATATAGAGTTGCTCACCCAACAGATCGTTAAATATGGGCAACAACACCTTCGCCAATACGAGCGCCAGAACAAAGGATATAAGTGTAAAAAATCCCGTTTCGAGCATTAAGCGGTATATAATTTCGCGTCGTTTGGCGCCGATTGTTTTGCTGACACCTATCTCCTTTGAGCGTTTTTGTGCGCGTGCCGTGCTTAAATTCATATAGTTGACACATGCCACTAAAAGGATAATCACCGACAGCAGCGAAAGCATTTTTACCTTTTCTATGTCGCTTAACGATGTCGTTAAAGTACCGCCTCTGTATTTAGCCGAATGTAAATGAATATCTGTAAACCGTTGCAATTGAGGATAGTAAAACCATCCTTCTCCTTCATCCCACTTCCCTGCGGTAGCGTCTGCAAGTATTTTCTGCATTTTTGCATTGACAGAAGTTGTGTCCGCATTCTCGCTCAACAGGCAAAATGTTTCAAATCCAAGCCCCCAATGTAAGTAATTATTTACTCCATGAAAGCAGTGCATAAATGAGCCTACCGCCTGTATTTCTCTGAGCGAACTGTTTTTCGGATAATCCTTATACACGGCTACGACTTCCATAGGAGGCTGGTCGCTAAATACGGTATTTAAAAGGGTTTCGCCCACCGGATTTTTGTCTCCAAAAATTCTTTTTGACAATTCTTCGGATATTGCCAGTGCGTTTGGTCGCGACATGACGTCTTCGGGCGTTCCGTAAATAAAAGGGGTGTCGAACAGTCGAAAGAAATCCGTGTCAGCCCACGTAAAATGGACACTTACAGCATTGTCGGGATTGTCATTGGGTTTTAAATGATACCAAAAGCGGAAAGTTCTCACTGTGGTAATCATTTCCGGAATGGCTTCCTGTATAGCCGGACCAACTGCGTTGCCGATTGAGACTTGTGTTTCGCCGGGCATATATGCCGTCAGCTTGGCATTAATCCGGTAAACATTCTTACCTTCCTTGAACTGCCTGTCAAACGACTGTTCGTAGAAATTCAACAAACTAATCAACAACACCACCGCCAAACCGATTGACAGTCCTAAAATATTGATAATCGGAAACAACCCCCGTTTATAAAGGCTCCTTAATGTGATATTGGAAAAAAATTTAAACATGGCTTTAAAATTTAATTATTTGTTGTTGTAGAGACGCAATGCATTGCGTCTCTACTCAATTATTCAACCTTGATTGATTTCACCGGATTATGCATCGCTGCCTTCACAGTTTGGATACCAATGGTTATCAGTGCAATCACTAATGTTACCACCGCTCCGGCAACAAAAATCCAGACGGTAAGAGGGATTCGATACGCAAAATTTTCGAGCCAGCGGCTCATCGCCCACCACGAAACAGGCGCGGCAATGACAAATGCAATAGCCACCAACACCAAAAATTCACGTGTGAGTATATGTACAATGCCCGACACCGAAGCGCCCAATACTTTGCGGATGCCAATTTCTTTGGTGCGACGCTCAATGGCGAATATCGACAAGCCAAACAGCCCCAATACGGCAATCAAAATGGCAAGTATGCTGAATGTGAGCAATAGCCGCGATGTGCGGATATCCGACCGGTAAAGATTATTGAAGGCGTCATCCACAAAAGTATACTCAAACAGGTCGTCCGGAAAAAATTCCTTCCAGATTGTCCCCATTTCCTGAATAACTTCGGCTGATTTTCCACCTTGTACTTTGACTACGAGATTAAAATTTAATGGATCTTGCTGATAGATGACTAATGGGGCGATTTTTATATGCCGGCTTTTGAAATGAAAATCCTTCACAACACCGATAATGTTACCCCCCATGCCCATCAAATCGAATCGTTGCCCGATGTACGGTTCGCGAATGTTGTATGTGCGAATAGCCGTTTCGTTGAGAATCACATTTTGCATGTCCAAGCCGTCGGCAAACCAGCGACCTTCGACTAATTGCAATTCAAAAACATCCATAAAATCATCATCTACTTTCAAAGGATGAAAGTCCGGGTAAAATTCCTCGGTACATCCGTCCCATTTTGCGTTTCGCCATCCAAATGTAGAGCCGTTATTTTCTATCCTTTCATTACACGACGAAACACCGGCGACATGGGGGTAAGATTGCAGTTTACCTTTTATGGTTTGCAAATTGAACATCACAGTTTCCAGTCCGGATGATTGAAATGTTTTAAATAACGTTTGCATAGGAAATTGAGTTCTGACAATACCGTCTCTACGAAAGCCCGGGTCAGTGTTTAGAAAGAACCGCGTTTGCATGAATATCACGATTACACAGATAATTAACGCCGCCGATAGCGTAAACTGAAATACCACCAGTGTCCGGCGCAAATTGCTGTCTTTTATTTTTGAAAGGCTCATGCCTTTCAAAATATTGATCGGTTGAAACGATGAAAGCACCAACGCAGGGTAAATACCGTTCAGAATGGTAACAAATACTAAGGTAATACCCGTTATGATCCATATTGTGGGTGATGAAAAGGATACGGGAATATCGGCAACCAGTTGTTGATACAGCGGAGTTGATAACCGGATAAGGTAGAGAGCAACCATGGTAGCCGTCAAACTGATGATAAACGATTCGGCGATAAACTGAAAAAACAGCGTCCGGCGTTTAGCTCCGACGATTTTCTTGATTCCGACCTCTTTTGCCCTCTGGGTCACTTTTGCTGTGGTGAGGTTGATATAGTTAATGCAGGCGGTGCACAGCAGCAATATCCCCAATAAAGCAAATATGGATACCATTTTGGAGTTTCCTTGAGGAAAACCATAAACCCCAACATCAGAGAAGTACATGTCGGTCAACAACTCTAAACTCGCTTTATTATCACTGGTGTTATCGTTTTTCGCATAAATGTCGGTCATTTTTTGAGCAACCTGCGATACATCCGCGCCCTGACGAAGTTTTACAAGAGCAACCCAATTCCACCATCCCCATTGTTCCAGATTTTGCCTGTATTCCGGGTGAGACATTGCAGCTTCCGTCGAAGCCATGATATGGTACCGGAAACTCGAATTTGACGGATTCTCTTTCACTACGGCTTGTACCGTGTAATCGGCGTCGTTGAAACGGATGATTTGTCCTACAGCCCGCTCATTGCCAAAATACTTTTTTGCCTCCGACTCGCTCAGCACCACGCTAAAAGGGTGGGTGTCAAACGCTTCAAACGAGCCGTCCAAAATTCGGCTGTGAAACATTTCAAGCCAAGTCTTGTTGACATAAGCGCCATTTGCTATATTAACAGAAAAAATCGTATTGTTTACTGTTACTGCTTCAATTGCTGACGATACAAATAAAACGGCTGTATTTTCTATTTCCGGTATTTCAGTTTCGCAAGTCTGAATAAAAGGGAAGGGAATTGTCCCCGAAACCCTAACGTTTTCACCGTGTTTAGAGGTATTGAGTATCCTGTAAATCCGATCGTTATCAGGATAATACGTATCGAAAGTCCGTTCGTGGCGAACCCACATAAAAATCAGTACAGAAGCAGCAATGCCAATCGCTAATCCCGCAATGTTGATACCCGAATAGGTAAAGTTTCGGCGCATGGTGCGCAAAATGATTTTAAGATGGTAATACATGGTTTCTTTAATTTTAAATTATTCAACCTTGATTGATTTCACCGGATTGTCGTTTGCCGCGCGCCAGTTTTGGAATGTTACGGTGCTTGCGGTGATGATTGCCACAGCGATGAACGCGAGCAAATAGACCCACCAGTACATCGGCGTTTTATACGCAAAATTCTCCAACCAGCGATGAACGGCATACCACGCAAGCGGCGCCGCTATCACGAAGCAAATCAGCAATATCTTGAAATACGCCTTGTTGAACATGGCGATAATGCCCATGGTTGACGCTCCGAATACTTTACGGATTCCAATCTCTTTGCGCCGGCATTCACTGTCGAACACCACCAGACCGAATACGCCGACGATGGATATAAATATGGCAAGCAGGCTAAAGAGCGAAATCAGCGTACTCAGCGCAGTCTCCTTTTCATACAGTTGTTGCAGGACTTCGTCGAAAAAACGTACATCAAACGGATAATCCGTATCAAACTCGGCAAGCGTAGAATGAATATGTGATATTGCCACACGCAGATTCGTTCTAGCTTTTAGCTTAACATAGGCGATATTCGTTTTCTGCCACTCCACCACATAAAATGCCATCGGCTCGACTGTTGTGCGGAAAGAAGCAAATTTTATATCGGGTATAAAACCAATAATTTCACCGTTAGCCCAATTATTTCCGTCGCCGATTGTTGTGTTGATCTCCATGTTATATTGCTTTTGCGCTGCTTGGTTAAACACATACGCGCCATGTTTCGTACTGGCATCCTCCTGCCTGAAATCACGACCTTCGGTCACTTCAATGCCCATAACCCTGAGAAATGAGTGATGTACCGGAAGACATTGATAATTTATGCCTTCGTTTTTGTATTTTTGTCCCCATCCCATATATTGGTCGGAACTCGACAGAAGAAATGAACCGTAAGTAACATCCTCGACCCCGGAATGCGACATTATTTTATTGGTAAACATATCGCGCTTTTCCGATATTCGCTCAATATCAACGGTAATTATCGCATCTTTTTCATATCCCAAAGGGGAATTTTGCATGAAATGATTTTGCAGATACATGAAAGAAGCGCCGATAATCAGCGCAAAAGAGGATATAAACTGAATGCCTATCAGCGTATTACGCAATTTTTTTCCTTTTGGCGAAAGTCCGAAACTTCCTTTCAGCACCAATGCCGGCATAAACGAAGTCATATAACGGGACGGATACACCCCGGCAAGCAAGCCAACGAGCAAAGCAATCAGCGCCGTTCCGCCAATAATCAGCGGCTGAGCCTGAAGCGACAAATCGGCTTCTACCAATTTTGCTGATGGACTGCCAGCAAACAGTGAAACAAGAAAAACGGCAATAAGATAGGACAGAAAACTGATGAAAACCGCTTCAAAAATAATCGCCAGACGCAAGGTTCTTTGCCGGGCGCCCAATACTTTCTGCGTGTTGAGGCTTTTTATACGCATAGGCGTGAGCGCCGTACTGAAATTAGTGAAATTGATGCCTGCAATAACAATAATCGCGATGGCAATGGCAAATAAAATCATCAACATCGGTTTGCTTGCCTTTGGCGTTCTGTCCCATTCTACATTCGTAACATAATGAATATCAGGCAAAGCCGTAAGACGTATGGACATGCCTGATTCCTCCCAGTCAAAACTTTCTCCCCAAATTGGTTTGGTGTCAAAATTCCGCTTGAAATTGTCGAATAACAGAGGGGCATTTGCCGAATCGTTTACACGAATAAATACGCAATAATTCCAATTGTTCCAATCTTGTTTTTTCTCATCTTCCGATAAAAAAAAGTATATACAGTTATTTACGATAGAGTTGGCGGGAAAATCGCGATATACCGCTCCCACCGTCATGTGTCCCCAATTATATGTAAGCGGTTTTCCAACAGCCGATTCATTTCCAAACAGCTTGCGTGCAAGGCTGAGCGGGATAATTACATTTCCCGGCGTTTTCGGCGCATTTTCGGCGCCTTCCACAAAATCAAAACCAAATACATCGATATATTCGGGCGATACACTCGTTGTATTTTCTTTGTAAAAAATCTGTACGCCATTATTTTCTATGTGGAAAAAACTTTGCCACATACCCTGAATAGCAAGCGCACCGGCAAGAATATGGGGCGACGATTCAAAGAAACGCTCGGCAAGAGGACGACATATAATAGCTTGCATGGAGTTTTTGGACAATAACGTCCCGGAAACTTCCATACGGAAAATCCTGTCACTCTCTTTATGGAATTTATCAAATCCATAATCATAATCAAGTTGAGCCATGATGATCATAAAGGCTGCGAAAGCGACAGAAAGCCCCAGCATGTTCAATGTCAACGCCAGCTTGAAGCGGCGGATTACGCTTAGGAAATTGAGTATTATTGGTTTCATTGCAGTTATAAATTGTGATTAATTGATTAACTGATTAATTGAATGTCCTACGGGCAAAATAATCCGTTAGCCATTCAATTACTCATTCCTTATCTCATTCACCGGATTAGCCATCGCCGCCTTAATTGCTTGCGAACACACGGTAATCAAAGTAATAAGCATAATAAGGATACCGACCAGCAGAATCATCCATACGGTAATCTCTGTGCGGTAAGCAAATCCATTTAAATACTCCTGCATCGCCAACCATGCCAAAGGTGCGGCAATCGCAAAGGCAATGAGAGTCAACGCTAAGTATTCTTTTGAAAGCATCCACGTGATGTCGGCAACCGAAGCGCCCAACACCTTGCGGATACCGATCTCTTTTCTGCGCCGTTCGGCAGTATAGGCAACCAGCGCAAACAGACCCATGCAGGAAATCAGGATGGCAACAATCGAATAGGAAGTCGTCAGCAATTGGTCAATCTGTATATCTTTGAGATTCACGGCGGCATATTCTTCATCCACAAATTTGTAATCGAACGGATGATTGGGGCAGTATTGTCTGAAAATCTTTTCTACGGAAGCCAGTTTATCGCCCGTTTTTCCGGAATTCAGCCGGATATGCAGTGCGGATCGTTCATAGATTTTTTCGGTACAACCGACAACAATAGGATAGGTCTCGTAGAGTGGAGAAGTCAATAAAAAATCTTTGATAACTCCCACTACCTGACCTTCGTGCCCCCAAAAAGAGATGGTTTCGCCGACAGGGTCTTCAAAACCGAAGATCTTTGCTGTCGATTCACTAATCAAAAAAGCAGAGGAGTCGGCAGGCATGGTTGCCGGGTCGGGATGACGTCCTGCAACAAGTTCCACACCCATCATTTCAGCCCAATTGCCATCGGCAAAATAATAACTGAAGAAATGAGTCACTTCGGGATTTCTGCCTTGCCACCATACGCCGTCGGTATTTCCTTGATTACTCGTTATGGGCACACTTGTTCTTGTTACATCTATTACCGCGCCCGATGTTATTAAATCATTCCGAAAAGCCGTATAATGCTTCTTAATTTCATCCGGAAACGAGATATAAATTAAATGTTCCACATCATATCCCATATCGCGATTTTGCGCATGAATAAGTTGCTTTCGCATGACCAGAACGGTAATTATCAGAAATACGGCAACCGAAAATTGCAATACAACCAATATTTTGCGTAGCGTAAAACGTGACCCGACAGCCGAAACAACGCCTTTTATTACTTTAGCGGGTTGGAATGCCGACAGGTAAAAGGCAGGATAGCAGCCGGACAGCAGCCCTGTGAGACAAATAAACGACAACGCAAAAATCCAAAAGTGAATGCTGGAAATATCCAATGTCAATACTTTTCCACCTATTCCGGAAAACCACCCCGAAAAATAGGGTAATGTCGCATGAACAAATATAAACGCAATAATTCCCGAAACAAAAGCCATTATAAGCGATTCGCCCAAAAACAGCCTGATCAGTTCGATACGCCGGCTACCCATCACTTTTCGCACACCCACTTCCCTTGCCCGCAGTGTTGCCCTTGCCGTGCTGAGGTTCACAAAATTAATGCAGGCAATAAGCAGAATAATCACCGCAAGAAGGGCTGACATCCGCAGATAAGTAATGCGTCCGCCCACAGGAACTCCGTTCTCAAAGTCGTACAGGTATGATTTATCCATTGGAAACAGAAAGGCTTCTTTCCAATTATTGGTATTACTTTTCATTATATCGCAAATGGAAGCATTCAATCGGTCGAGTTGTGCGTTAGGGGCTAATTCCACGTATGTTGTAATAACATTGATCCACCAAGATGTTGGATCCCAGACTAGCGCTTTTTCTGCAATTAGCACTTTTTCTATGAATTGAAATGAACCGAGTATTTCAAAGTCGAAACGGGTGTTGCCGGGCAAGTCTTTCATTATACCCGTTACTGTTACGGGATATTTTGCATTGCACATCAATGTTTTACCCATCGGATCTTCATCTCCGAAGAGCCTGCGGGCAGCCTTTTCGGTAAGGATAATGGAATACGGGTCATTGAGCGCCGTGTTTGCATCTCCATGCAACAACTTAAAGTTGAACATCGTGAAAAAAGAGGGATCGACATGCTGAGTACGAAGACTCAGGTGCCGGTCGCCTTCGCCGAAGTAATAACCGGATGGGAATGAAACACGTACCGACTCAACTATTTCAGGAAGTTGGTTTTTCAGTTCGGGACCAATTACTAATGAAGACATGGAGTGACAATGCACCTGCCCGTTGGATGTACTCCGATCCCATACTTGGTATATTTGTTTGGCTTTTTCATGAAAACGATCGCAACTCCATTGGTTGAAAACCCATATCAGCAAAAGGGCGGAAGCCGCCATGCCGACAGCTAATCCGCCGATGTTGATAACGGAATAAATTCCACCGCGTTGCAAATTGCGTAAAATAATCTTGATATTATACATGCTCAGTTATCAGTTACTCAGTTATTCAATTATTCCGTCACTCTCAATACCGAACCGTTTTTTGAGTTCATCATCAATTTGGTTCATCACCATATTAACCTGTTCTATCAAATTCTGTTTTTGCCATTTTCGTTCGTGAAGCATACCTTTTTGCCAGTATATTTGAAATTTAACTTCGGGATTGTCCAATATTTCCGAAACAATCATTCTTCCCGAAGAATCTATTCGAGCTTTTGAACCAATGTAAGTGATGAAATCGCGTCGTCTTTCACCATATATCTTATCGTCCGCTTCCGCTTGAAATGGTAACCAAATAGTGTATAAATCGGTTATACTCATTGATAATGAGTCATTTTTAATTAACCTTAAATACCCCGAAGATTTAAAATTTTCAAAACGACTGTTGTTATAGACGAAAAGATTGGTAGTCATTAAATTATAGCTAAGTGAATCAACATACGCTTTATTAATTTTACGTTCGTTGATTTGTACCCAAACACTGTCGTAATAATCAAGCACTTGAGGGAGACTCCAATACACCATATTATTCAACTTATCTTTGACATCGTTCAAATCACTCTTTATCCCGATTAAAAAATTCTTCTCCAATTCTTTTTCATGCCTTTTAGCGTTCCAACCATGAAACCAAATCGTAATGCTTACAGCTATGATGATGATAAACACTTCCCACGTAAAGTCGAATAATCTTCTTTTCAACGTTTTCTTTTTATTGTTCACCAGCGCTTGCAATGCCTGTTTTGTGCATTTTCTTATCTTTTTTTCTGCCATTTGAGTTGTGATTTAATGATTTAATAACCGGTTTTTTCCTTTATTTTTCTAAGGCAACCTTAGTAGAGACGCAATGCATTGCGTCTCTACGGCGCATTATCCGTCCCTTATTCCCTTATTTTTTAATAAGGGAAAATAAGGGAGGTTTGTGTGTGGTGTACTTTGCTACTAAGGGAGCTTTCAAAAATATGGGTAATAAAAAAGAACATGTTTTTCAAAATTTCTACCCATAACTCTCAGTTATTCAGTTACTCAGTTTTATCCGTGTACAAATAAGCCATCTCCCGCAAAAAGTTCTCCGTCACCGTCCTGCCGTCGAGCATGTGTACGATACGATGAGCATAGCGCGAGTCGTGGTCGCTGTGTGTTACCATGATAATGGTGGTGCCGTTTTCATTCAGCGACGTTAGCATTTGCATCACTTCCAATCCGTTTTTACTGTCCAAGTTACCGGTTGGCTCATCGGCAAGGATTAGCTTCGGTTTGTTCACGACGGCGCGGGCAACTGCTACACGTTGCTGCTGACCTCCCGAAAGCTGTGACGGGAAATGGTTGCGGCGATGCGTCATCTGTACCTGTTCCAGCGCCTCTTCTACCATGCGTTTACGTTCCGATGCTTTAATGTTGTTATAAACCAGCGGCAACTCCACATTTTCAAAAACCGTCAGTTCATCAATCAGGTTAAAACTCTGAAAAACGAAGCCGATATTGGCTTTCCGGAAGTCGCTTCGTTTATTTTCGTTGAATTTCGACACCTCAATACCATTGAACACGAAACTTCCCGAAGTTGAGTCGTCCAGCATCCCCAAGATATTAAGCAACGTTGACTTTCCACACCCCGAAGGTCCCATAATGGCGACAAATTCTCCTTCATTTACTTCTAAACACATTTTGTTTAACGCTACCGTCTCTACTTCATCTGTACGGTCAATCTTTTCTAAATCTGCAATCTTAATCATGACTTTAAATATTTATGTTATTAAAAAAAATTATTGTTATCTCGTTTAAAGACCTCTCCCCCAGCCCCTCTCCACAGGGAGAGGGGAGTGGAGCGTGTCTCATCGTTTGCCTGGTTAACCAGTATCCCTTTATTGTTTAGTCACCCCTCTCTTGTGGAGAGGGGACGGGGGAGAGGCTTTATTCAACCTTCACCGCCTCCACCGGATTTTTCAATGCCGCCTTGATTGCCTGTACGCCTACCGTTAGCAATGTCAGCGCCACTGTGACCAATGCCGCTACGGCAAATATCCACCAGCCAATCGACACGCGGAAGGCAAAGTCTTGCAAATATTGATTACCCACCCACCACGCTGCGGGAATGGCTATGACGAGCGAAATACCCAGCAGTTTAACATAACTGTTGGTAAACAGACGCACAATATCCGGCACGCTGGCGCCCATCACTTTGCGGATACCTATCTCTTTGGTGCGTTGCTCCGCCATGAATGCCGTCAATCCGAAAACACCCATACAGGCAACAAAAATCGCCAATATCGAAAATACGATCGCTATTTTACCGGTACGCTTTTCACCGTCGTAGAGCAATGCTACCTGCGGTTCGCCATAATACATGCCGAAAGTGCTGTTGGGGTTATGCTTTTTGAAAAGTCTTTCGTAGGTTTCCAGATTTTCCCACAAGCGACCCTCGTGCGCACGAAACATAACATACCGTTTATCCCATCCCGGAATATTGAGCATACAAAATCCGGTAATAGGACGGTACAGCGATTCAAAATTGAAATTTTCAACCACTCCGCATACTTCGGTGTTAGGACCGAATAGTATTCTTTTTCCTATCGCTTCCTCCGGAGTTACACCCAAATACTCCACAGCTGCGCGGTTCAACAGGACTGGTATAATAGCCGTACTGTCCCATTGCTCTTCCGGTAGCACTTCCGGTAAATGCCTGCCCGCAATTAATTTAATTTTCAATACATCAATCATATCAGGGTCGGCATTAACGCTTCTTACAGGAAATCCCGTTTTGTCGTCTTTATCTCTCAATAACATGCTTCCGCCCGCATCGGCAAAGAAATTTGAACTCATGCAGGATACTGTTTCAATCGAACTTTCGGCTCTGAAATCGTTTAACATGGCTTCAGGATTACCGCTGTTAGACCAAAAACCTGCCAGATTGATTGGATTGTATCCGAGGTCTTTATTATTGACAAATACGATTTGCGCCTGTATAACCAGCACCCATGCTATGAGCACAATAGCAACGGCAAATTGCCCTACGGAGAGTACTTTGCGGACGATTGCATGGCTCGATTTCGCCTCAAATTGACTTCGGATAGCCATTAACGGCGGAAACCCCGACATATGCATAACAGGATACGACGCTGCCAGCAAGGTGGTAATTACCCAAATCGCCAGCGCGAGGCAGATAAACCCGGGTTGCAGCGCCAATCCGATATAGAGCTGTTCGCCCAACAGGTCGTTGAATATAGGCAGCGTCATCCACGCCAATGCCAATGCCAAAACAAAGGCGATAAACGTAAAAGTCGCTGTTTCGAGCATCAGGCGGAATATGATTTCGCTTCGCCGGGCGCCAATCGTTTTGCTGACGCCTATCTCTCTTGAACGCTTTTGTGCGCGCGCCGTGCTTAGATTCATATAGTTGATGCACGCCACCAAAAGGATAATCACCGACAACAGCGAAAGCATTCTCACTTTGCTGATATCGCTTAGCGACGACATTAAAGCTCTATCCCCTATACTGTATATATTAGCTGAATGTAAATGAATATCGTTTAACCGCTGCAATTGAGGGTAGTAAAAAAATCCTTTTTCCAATACTCCTTCGGTGGCGTCGAAATGCATTTGCCTCATTTTTGCGAGGACTGACGCCGTGTCGGCATTTGCGCTCAACAGGCAAAATGTTTCATAGTAACAGTCCCAATTTAAGTTTTCGATAACCCAAGTATTGTAGGTATGCGCCAACGGGGCTATTGACTGGATTTCCTTGAGCGAACTGTTTTTCGGATAATCCTTGTATACGGCTACAATTTCCACAGGCGGCACTTCTCTATACACGGTTAGCGTATGTGAAAGGAGTTCGCCTACCGGGTTTTTGTTTCCGAACAGTTTTTTTGCCAACTCTTCGGATATCGCTATGGCGTTAGGTCGCGACATAAGGAGTTCGGGATTTCCATAAATAAAAGGCGTGTCAAACAGCCGGAAGAAATCCGCATCAGCCCATGCCAAATGGATGTCCACAGGGTTATCGTTGTGCCGTAAATTAAGCCACTGGCGGTAAATTCTCACTGCAGTAATCACTTCAGGAATTTGTTCCTGTATAGCTGGAGCCATTGCGTTGGCGGTTACCGGAACCGTTTCGCCGGGCATAATTGCCGTCAGCTTGGAATTAATCCGGTAAACATGTTTACCCTCCTTGAACTGCTTGTCAAACGACTGTTCGTAGAAATTCAACAAACTAATCAGCAACACTACCGCCAAACCGATTGACAGTCCCAAAATGTTGATAATCGGAAACATCCCTCGTTTAACGAGGCTTCTTAATGTGATATTAAAAAAGTATTTCAACATGGCTCTAAAATTCAATTATTCAACCTTCACCGCATCCACCGGGTTTTTCAATGCCGCCTTGATTGCCTGTACGCTTATCGTTAGCAATGTCAGCGCCACTGTGACCAATGCCGCTACGGCAAATATCCACCAGCCAATCGACACGCGGAAGGCAAAGTCTTGCAAATATTGATTGCCCACCCACCACGCTGTGGGGATGGCTATGACAAGCGAAATGCCCAGCAATTTAACATAACTGTTGGTAAACAGACGCACGATATCCAGCACGCTGGCGCCCATCACTTTGCGGATACCTATCTCTTTGGTGCGTTGCTCCGCCATGAATGCCGTTAATCCGAAAACACCCATACAGGCAACCAAAATCGCCAATATCGAAAATACGATCGCTATTTTACCAGTACGCCGGTCGCCGTCGTAGAGCAGCGCCGTTTGTGCTTCGACATGATACATCCAGAAAGCATTGTTGGGGTGATGCTTTTTGAAGAGTTCTTGGTAGGTTTCCAGGTTTTCCCAGAAACGACCCTCTTTCGCACGAAGCATAACAAACCGTTTTTCCCACGAAGAATTGTGCATACAAAATCCGGTGACAGGACGGTGCAGGGATTCAAAATTGAAATTTTCAATCACTCCGCATACTTCGGTAATTGGGAAGATTAGCACTCTTTTTCCTATTGCTTCTTCCGGGGTCATTCCCAAATATTCCACAGCAGCGCGGTTCAGCAAGACTGGTATAATAGTCGTACTGTCGTCTGGTTGCTGTCCCGGTAGACGTTCCGGTAAATGCCTGCCCGCAATTAATTTAACTTGTAATAAATCAATCATATTAGGGTCTGTCGCAACTAATTTTAAAGGAAATCCCGTTTTATCTTCTTTATCTCTCAATAGCATACTTGTGCTCTTATCCTGAAAGAAACTTGTACTTGTGCGGGATACCATTTCAATTGAACTTTCGGCTTCGAAATCGTTTGTCACGGCTTCAGGATTAGTGCTGTGAGACCAAAAGCCTGCCAGACCGAGGGGATTGTATCCGAGGTCTTTATTATTGAAAAATACGATTTGCGCCTGTATAATCAGCACCCATGCTATCAGCACAATAGCAACGGCAAATTGCCCTATAGAGAGTACTTTGCGGACGGTTGCATGGCTCGATTTCGCCTCAAATTGACTCCGGATAGCCATTAATGGCGGAAACCCCGACATATACATAACAGGATACGACGCCGCGAGCAAGGTGGTAATCAGCCAAATCGACAGCGCGAGAAATATAAATCCGGGTTGTAGCGCCAATCCGATATAGAGCTGTTCGCCCAGCAGGTCGTTGAATATAGGCAGCGTCACCCACGCCAATACTAATGCCAAAACAAAGGCGATAAGCGTAAAAGTCGCCGTTTCGAGCATCAGGCGCAATATGATTTCGCTTCGCCGGGCGCCAATCGTTTTGCTGACGCCTATCTCCCTTGAACGCTTTTGTGCACGCGCCGTGCTTAGATTCATATAGTTGACGCACGCCACCAAAAGGATAATCACCGACAACAGCGAAAGCATTCTCACCTTACTGATATCGCTTAGCGACGTCATAAAAGCAAACTCTCCAAAACTATATAGATTAGCCGAATATAAATGAACATCGTTTAACCGCTGCAATTGAGGATAGTAAAACATCATTCCGCCTTCTGTTCCTGCCATGGCGTCCGAAACTATTTTCTCCATTTTTGTACGAACTGCCGCCGTGTCGGCATTTGCGTTCAGCAGGCAAAATGTTTCAGAGGAAAGGTTTCCCCAGTGTGGGTTTTCATTAAACCAAGTGTTGTAGCTGTGCTTCATCGGACCTACCGCTTGGATTTCCCTGATTGAGCTGTTTTTCGGATAATCCTTGTACACGGCTACAATTTCCATAGGAGGCTGTTCATATACGGTATGTGAAAGGGTTTCGCCTATCGGGTTTTTGTTTCCGAACACTCTTTTTGCCAATTCTTCGGATATCGCTATGGCGTTAGGTCGCGACATGACCGCTTCGGGCGTTCCGTAAATAAAAGGCGTGTTGAACAGCCGGAAGAAATCCTCATCAGCCCATGTGAAATTGAAGTCTACAGGATTATTATCGTACAGTAAATTGTGCCACTGGCGGTGAGTTCTCACTGCGGTAATCACTTCAGGAATTTTTTCCTGTATAGCCGGACCCATTGCGGGGGAGGTTATCGGCAGCGTTTCGCCGGGCATAATTGCTGTCAGTTTGGAATTAATCCGGTAAACATTTTTACCCTCCTTGAACTGCCTGTCAAACGACTGTTCGTAGAAAATCAGCAAACTAATCAACAACACTACCGCCAATCCTATTGACAATCCCAAAATATTGATAATCGGAAACATTCCTCGTTTATAGAGGCTCCTTAATGTGACATTAAAAAAGTATTTCAGCATGGCGTTATTTGTTTTTAAATTGTAAATTATTATTCAGTTATTTTTAGTTAAGACCTCTCCCCCAACCCCTCTCCACAGGAGAGGGGAGTAGAGCGTATCTCATTATTTGCTTAGTTAGTCAGCATCTCTTTCTTGTTTAGTCACCCCTCTCCTGTGGAGAGGGGTTGGGGGAGAGGTTCTAACTAAACAACATTGTTATTTAATCATCAACTCCTGCACATCCCCATAATTCTCATACCCGTTGGTCACCACGCGGTCGCCGGGTTGTAAGCCTTCGAGGACTTCGTAGAAGTCGGGATTTTGGCGTCCGACACGGATGTCGGTGCGGTAGGCTTTATTTCCGTCTTTGGTGAGTTTAAAAATCCAGTTGCCGCCCGTTTTTTGGTAGAATCCGCCGCGCGGAATGATAACAGCCTCTGTTTCATCGCTCAAAGCAATGCGGATTTGTAGCGATTGCCCCCGGCGGATAGTTTCGGGAGTCTTTCCCTTAAACATCATATCCACGGCAAAACGCCCACCGGCAACTTGGGTATAAACTTTTTTAATTACTAACGTGTAAATGCTGTCATTTTGTTTGTATTGTCCTTCCAAACCGGCATAAATTCTTGAAATATAATGCTCGTCCACATCTACGCGAACTTTGAAACCACTCAGGACGTCGATTTGACCAATGCGCTGACCTTTGCCTTTACTCTGTCCGATTTCGGCGTCCAGCGAGGTCAACTGTCCGTCGACCGGAGCACAAACCGTCAGGTCGGCAAACTTGCGGCGCATCAGCTCCAAACCGTTTTTTGCGCCTTCGTAAGATTGTTTATCCTGCGAAAACTGTTGAGCGCAAGCAATGGAATCCTGTTTCAAAATCTCGTCAGTCAGTTTTTTCTTTTCACGCCAGTAGTTGTAATAATTTTCCGACTCCTGATACTCCTGTCTGGCAATAATGCTCTTGTTAAACAATATTTTGTTCATTTCATAAACTCGCTTTGCTTCAATCAGCTGATTTTCATAATCCACTGATTGCATCAACTTGTTTATTGTATTTTGCCGTGTGCCGTTTTGAGCAATTTGCATGTTTGCCAATAAATTATAAACGTGGGTCTCCTGCGTGGTCAAATTCAACTCCAAATCCGTATTGCTCAGGCGAAGAATCGGCTGACCCTTTTTCATCACCGCGCCATCCTCAACGAGAATCTCCTCCACACGTCCGCCTTCCTGCAAATCAAGGTAGATGGTCGAAACCGGCTGAATGATTCCCGTCACCGGAATAAACTCCCTGAAATTACTGCGTTTAACCTCCGCGATGGTCATTCGTTCGCTATCCACATTCAGCCTCGACTTCCCGAAAGTGCCGAATATCATCGTCACCAATAAAATCACACCGGCAGCGCTTCCGCCTATCAGCATTATCTTCTTTGTCGTCCACTTCTTTTTTTCTATAATCCGATCCATAACTTTTTGTTCTTATTTATACCATTGATTTATTATTTGCAAAATGCGTGCCAAAAATTTATTTGTTTGTTAGTCAATACAATAGGATTATCATGCTTGAAAAAAGTGTTCGAAAATGAACACTTACTGTTCGGAGATGAACAATGGAATATTTTTTTGCTCATGTTTTTTTAATCTTAGAAGTTGTTTGAGTTATTTACTTAATATCAATTAAGTTTGTCAATCTCACCTATCGACAGTCCCGTCGCCCTTTTGATTATGTTTTTGTCTATGCCTTCATTCAGTAATTTTTTGGCAATATCCTTCACACGCTCTTCAAGCGGCGTACTCTCTTTCGGGAATAATTTGTCAATCATATAATCAACCGTTTCAATCATAAGCTCTTTGCCTTCCTGAGAGTTGTAGTTTACTTGACTGAATGTTGATATTTTGCGATGCAATATCAGGTAATAAATACCGGCAATCATCATGGAGCTGACACCTTTAAAGTTATTCAATTCACTTTTAAAATATTCTATCAAATCCGAGTTGTCCAACTCTCTGCGCATTGCCATGATACGGGTTATTTCGTGCGTGTCGTTCATTTCCCAGACAAGAATACGCTGCATGATATCACTTTCATACAATTCATTTATCAAGTCGGTAAGAAGCTTTGCAAAATTGGCTTTCGCCGCATTCTCTTTTCCAAAATCAACAGCGTTTTTCAAAAAATAATCACATTGCCTTACATACTTTTCGAACAACTCATCAATTGTGTCAAAGCGGTTGTAGATAACCGATGGCTCAACTCCCGCTTCCTGCGCCAGCTTAACCAGCGTAACATCGTTAAACCCATGCTTGATAATCAACTTCTCGAGCGCTGTCCATATCGCCTCGTCCAGCTCCTTTTTCGTCCGTCTCTTTCTCTCTTCTGAACTCATAATTAAATAGTTATATTAATTTAATAAATAGCAAATTTTATTGCGTAATATATAATTACAAATATGAGTATTTATTTTTTCAAAAACAATAAATAAGCAAATAAAATTGCGTAAAATGACAAAAAACATTTGTCTTCATAGATAAATAGCTGAAAATCAAAAAGAATATCAACTAAAGTTTATCCGTGTTTTTTTGTAAATTTAAAATCGTAAAATATTTGATGCTCCCTGACTCCGATTCCGGTGGAGTTTGCCCTTGTTTTATTACAAATATCCGATGTATTTACCCTTGTTTTGTTACAAATATTCTGCATTTTTGCCCTTGTTTTATTACAAATTTACTATATTTGTACCGTTGTTTTATTACAAGCGTATGATTAGTAGAAACATTATCAGTGACTTACAAGATTGGAGCAAACGTAAGAAACGTAAGCCGCTTGTTTTGCGTGGCGCTCGTCAGGTAGGCAAGACCACATTGGTAGATGAATTTGGAGAAAATTTTGAGATTTATCTCAAGTTGAATCTCGAAGAACCAGAACATATCCAACTGTTTGAAACTTATAAAAACATGGATACGCTTCTGACCGGAATATACCTTGTTAATGGGGCGGAAAGAAAAGATGTGCCTACGCTTTTGTTTATAGACGAGATACAAAATTCACCTCGCGCAGTATCGCTTCTAAGGTATTTTTACGAAAAAACGCCTTGGTTGTACGTTATTGCGGCAGGTTCGCTGCTCGAAAATCTTATTGGCACACAAATCTCTTTTCCGGTAGGTCGCGTAGAATACTTGGCTGTGCATCCTTGTTCATTCAACGAATTTCTCGGCGCCATGGGAAATGTCGAACTGCAAAAGGTGCAGCGAACAGGAGAAATACCTGAATCGGTTCATCCGATGGTAATCAATTTATTCAATCAATATGCACTTGTCGGCGGCATGCCCGAAGCGGTTGCCGATTATGCCGAAAACAAAGATATTCTTGCTTTAGGAAGAGTTTATAATGCCTTGTTGTCAGGTTACCGGGATGATACGGAGAAATATGCTCCAACCGACACGATGCGTCACATCTTGCGTCATATTTTAAAAACGGGTTGGAGTTATGCCGGGCAACGGATTAAATTTGAACGTTTCGGAGAGTCTGATTATCGCTCAAGGGAAGTTGGCGAAGCATTCCGCTTGCTGGAAAAAGCGATGTTGCTCGAAATGGCATATCCATACAGCGGTTATCAAGTTCCTGTTATACCTGAATTGAAACGCTCGCCAAAGTTGTTGTGGTTGGATACCGGCATCGTAAACTATGTGGCAGGAATACAGAAAGAAATTTTCAACGTCAAAGATATAGCCGATGCTTGGCGTGGAAAAGTAGCAGAACATATTGTCGGTCAAGAACTTTTATCAGGAAAAACCGACTTTTCCGCTAAAAGGAATTTTTGGGTGCGAAATGCTCATAATTCCGAAGCGGAGATAGATTTTATCATACAACACGACAGCCAAGTAATCCCTGTCGAAGTAAAATCGGGACATAATTCAAAACTCCGCTCGCTGCACCTGTTTATGGATGAGGTTGAACATCAAACCGCCGTCCGCATCTGGTCGGGAAAATTTTCAATTGACAAAGTTACAACTCCAAAAGGGAAGGCGTTCAATCTTTATAATGTGCCGTTTTATTATGCGGGAGTGTTGGAGAGTTTGTTGGACAATCATAAAAAATAGTTATATTTGTATCCCATAAAAGCAATTACCATGACCCTGCACCAAGCCAATATCCTCATTGTCGATGACGATAAAGACGTCTTGACCGCTGTACGTTTCCTCCTGAAACCGGAAGTGAAAAACATTGTTACGGAAGCAAATCCCGAAAATTTGCGGAAACTTTTGTCGGAAAACAATTTCGATATTTTGCTGTTGGACATGAATTTCAACAGTCCGGTGAATACCGGTAATGAGGGGCTTTACTGGCTGCGGCAGATTCGGGCATGGAACCATAAGACAGCCGTCATTATGATTACCGCTTATGCCGACATTGATTTGGCAGTGAAATGCCTGAAAGAGGGAGCGGCTGATTTTCTAGTTAAACCCTGGCACAATGAAAACCTGCTCGAAACACTGAAGGAAGTGCTGCAAAAAAAAGGTTCGCCTGATAACAAAAAACAAACCGTTAAGGAATACGATATTATCGGCGAATCGGAGATCATGAAAGATTTGTTCCGGAAATTGGAAAAAATTGCCAATACTGACGCCAATGTATTGATACTGGGTGAAAACGGAACAGGGAAAGACCTGATTGCACAAGCCATTTTCAATTTATCGCTCCGAAAAAACAAACCCTATATAAAAGTGGATGTAGGCGCTTTGACCGATACGCTCTTCGAGAGCGAACTGTTTGGACACAAAAAAGGCGCTTTCACTGATGCCCGCGAAGACCGCATGGGATTAATCGAAGCTGCCGATGAAGGGACTCTATTCCTGGATGAAATCGGTAATATTTCCCTGCAACAACAGGCTAAATTGCTGACGGTACTGCAAAACCGCCAAATAACCCGTCTGGGCGCCAATACGCCCATTCCCGTAGATATCCGGCTAATCACAGCGACCAACGTGCCTTTTGCCGAATTGGCAAACGAACAGCGTTTTCGTAAAGATTTGATTTACAGAATTAATACCATCGAAATTACTGTTCCTCCATTGCGCGAACGCGGGAATGATATTGTTCTTTTGGCGCAACACTTCCTGCATGTTTATGGAATAAAATATTTGAAAAGTCAAATTCAACTTTCCGATTCCGCCAAAGAAAAATTAATGAGTTATTCCTATCCCGGAAATGTAAGAGAGTTGCAATATGCTATGGAACGGGCTGTAATCATGTTCGAAAACGACACGCTTAAGGCTGACGACATTCTATTTTCTCCGATTGAACAAAAGCAACAAGGCGCAAAACAAAGCGCTGCTTCTTTACAAGTGCATAACCTGGAAGATTTGGAACGAAATGCGATTGAGCAAGTTGTTGAAAAGCACAACGGGAATATCTCCCGCGCCGCCAAAGAACTTGGTCTTACACGGGCTGCCCTGTATCGCCGGCTAAATAAATATGAAATATGAGTAACAAACGATACATATCTACATTTTTTCTACTAACCGTGTTGTACGGAGGCGTCACGGTTTTTTGCTTTGTTGAGAATAAAATACTTTTTGCGATTTTGTCATTCTTAGTAACGGTTGTTTTGTTCCTGTACACAATCTATTATATTTTTGGTCGATTCAAGGAAGTAGATAATTTTATCGAAGCCGTCAAATTTTATGACTTCTCAAAAAGATACCCCGAAACCAATAACCGCAACAAGCCCATTTATCATGGATTTAATATCATTACGGATACTTTTCACCGGTTAAATCGCGAAAAAGAAGCACAGCAGCATTATTTAAAGAAAATGTTGGAACTGGTCGATACGGGTATCTTATCATACAATATGGAAACAATGGATATTCTTTGGATGAATGAGGCTTTGATGCGTATGTTCAATCTTCCATCCTTGAAAAACATCAGTTGGATAAAAAAAAGGAATAAAGAGCTCTATGACGCGCTGCTCTACATTCCACCGGGAAAAAACAGCTTGATAACCATTCTTACAGGCAGCCAATCCATTAAAGTGCTGACAAATGTCTCTTCCTTCCACACCGAAGGTAAAACATATAAGCTTGTTGCATTTCATAACATTAGCGCTACGCTGGAAGAAGTGGAAGTGGGAGCATGGAAGGGGTTGTTAAAGGTATTGACCCATGAAATTATGAATTCCATTGCGCCGGTATCATCATTGGCAGATACCATAAAAAAGAGAATAGAAAATTCGATAGAAAAAACAGAAGGTCTGACCCATACTGATTTTGAAGATATGAAAACGGCAATGGAAACCATTCACCGCAGAAGCGAAGGATTGCTGAAATTTGCCGACAATTATCGAAACCTGAGTAAAACGATTGTTGCCGATATGCAACTTTCCAGTCTTGACGAACTGTTGAACAATATTTATCAACTCATGTATCCTTCTCTGCAACAGAAAGGAATTCTATTTGAAATAAAAACCGACGACAAGTCTATTATTGCAAACATAGACAAAAACCTGATAGAGCAGGTTTTAATTAACTTTATAACCAATGCAATGAGTGCGATAAAGGAGAAAGAGGAACAAGAGCCTCATATTATCCTTTTTTCGGGAAAAACGACAAACCGGGAGCCATACATCACGGTTGCCGATAACGGCTGCGGTATTCCGCCCGAAAACCGCGATAAAATCTTCATCCCTTTTTTCAGTACGAAAAAAAGCGGGAGTGGGGTAGGGCTAAGTCTTTCGCGCGATATTGTTAAGTTGCATGGGGGGAAAATTCATTTACAGAGCCAGGTTGATAGGGGTAGTGCGTTTACGGTTATATTTCCGGCGATTTGAGGAACGAAAAACTTTATCCATATCATCCAACATTAAAAAAATAGTATGTACCAAACCACCTACCAGCCCAATGCTCGCCTTCATGTGGCGGATGCCTTGCGGGGAATTGCTATCATCGGTATTATTTTGATTCATAATCTGGAACACATGAATTTTTACTGGTTTCCGGAAACGACCAATGCGTGGATGATTTTTTTTGACAAAATAACATGGAACGGTCTTTTCTTTGTCTTTGCCGGGAAAATGTATTCCATTTTTGCGTTGATGTTCGGATTGAGTTTTTTTATTCAAAATGACAACCAAATGCAGCAGGGAAAGGATTTCTCGCTTCGTTTCGTATGGAGAATGACTCTGTTGTTGATATTTGGAGTGGTAAATACCTTTTTCTATAATGGCGACATCCTCTTCTCTTTCGCCCTGTATGGAATGTTGATGCCGCTATTTGCCAGATTAAGCACGAAGGCAGTGGTTTTTTTAACTTGCTTTTTGCTGTTGCAACCCATTGATATTTATCAAATTATTGCTGCATTGTTCAATCCCGACTATCAGCTAATTGATGCAAGTAGTGGAAAATACTTTGGTCTCATGAAGATTTCTCAAGAAAACGGAACTTTTTGGGAATGTGGTTGGGATAGTATAAAATATGGTCAATTAGGCACTTTAACATGGAATATTGAAAACGGACGGACGACACAAATACCAGGTTTATTTTTACTGGGAATGTTCTTGGGACGGCTTCGGCTTTTCTATAATGAAAAAAATAACCTGAAAACATGGCTTGGCATATTAGCCATATCGCTTGTCGTTTTTTTTCCGATTCATGGACTATACGACCTTTTACCGGAACATATTTCCCGCAAAGAAATATTGGTTCCGGCAAAAACCTTGTGCCATGCGTGGAGGAACTTAGCCCAAATGTTTACCTATGTTTCCGTACTGGTATTGTTGTTTTATTCTTCCCAAACGGCTAATCGTTTACTAATGAAACTGACTATTCTTGGACGAGCGAGCATGACCAATTATTTTCTGCAATCGGTACTTGGAGCCGCCTTATATTACGGATGGGGGTTTGCTCTTTACCGTAGTGGAGCTACCGTTAGTTTGTTGATAGGCATTGGAATGGTAATGGTTCAATACTGTTTTTGTCACTGGTGGTTCAAAACGCACAACCATGGACCAATGGAAGGGTTGTGGAAAAAATTAACGTGGATTCGTTGGTCGAAAACGTAGATTCGCAGACCTGTGCCAGCCTCGGGAATAACTGTTGCATTAAAATAATTTTTTCTTTGCATGTTTTAGAATTAAATGTTACATTTGCTACAGAATTTAATTTATAAAATCTATGATACACACAGTTTGTATAGATGATAAACCTTTTAATGGCAAATTTTAATTCGCAACTATATTCATCTATGAAGCAACCCATAATTATCAGTATCGGAAGGCAATTCGGAAGCGGAGGCAGGAATATTGGAAAAGCGCTGGCTAAGGAATTGGGATTTGACTATTACGATAAGGAGCTTATCACTTTAGTCGCCAAAGAGAGCGGATTCAATCCGGAGCTTTTTGAAAGTGCAGATGAGAAACCTCCCCGGAACCTTTTTTTTCAATGGCTCGACGGAGTTTTTTCGGGAGGTTATCACTACGACAATTATTTGTCAAGCGACGCTTTGTTTAAAATGCAGTCGGATGTAATCCGTAAGCTCGCGGAAGAAAAATCCTGTGTCATCGTGGGTCGGTGCTCCGATTATGTGCTGCGGGATAATCCGAATTGCATCAGTATTTTTCTATATTCCTCCATGGAAGACCGGATCAAGCGGGTTCGCGGATGCCGGGAAACGAAGAAAGAAGAGGTAATGGAAATAATCAAGCTTGCAGACAAGCACAGGGCGAGTTACTATAATTATTATTCCAGCAAAACGTGGGGAGAAGCTCGTACTTATACGCTTTCCGTTGATGTATCTTCTTTAGGCGAGCCGGAAACGGTGAATTTTATACGGACGTTTTTAAAAATGAAATTTGGGATATGATGAGTTATAAATTTTTGTATATTGCATGAATTCTCCTACTATTTTTTTAAAAAATGTTTGGGGTTTATAAAAAAAAGTAATACTTTTGTGCGTGTTTAGCAAAAATAGTAAATCACGTCTATTTGAATTGAATAGCAGAAAATTAAGAAAAATCTGAGAAAATGTCAAATTTTGCAAGAACGGTTAGTGATTTTTTTTTGAAAGAGAGGGGTATTGATATTGCTACTGTAGGTTATATGGAAATGCCCAATAAGAGAGAAAAATATAATCTTTCTAAAACTATTGGAAATGTAAATCTCACAGAAGGACGATACAAGATCAAATCAGAAGCCGATATTATTATCGCCAACTTTTTGTCTATGCCCCTACCGTAAAATCCATGGGGCATTTTTTCATTTAAGATTACGTGTTTTTTTGCGTAACATAAGTTTTATATGTTATAATCTATGGAAGAGGGTTTTTGTTACAAGTTGAAGGAACTTTATCCTTTATATGAGAAAGTAAAGTTTGCAATTCTTTTAGTCGAAAATTTTGACGAAAAACAGGAAATGTATGTTGCTCCGATAAATCAATTGAGAAGTGCACTTGATCATATTTTTAAGTCAGTAAATATCGCAAGTGAAGTTGAAAGTTGTAATTATGAATTAAAAGAAGCGAAAGAACATATGGAACGGGCAGGATATGACGCTCTTGAATTGTTGGCAGGAAGTCTCGGGGCATGTGTAATTAAAAAATTAGAACCATACAATACTGAAGCATTGACAAATGTATTTTCCGAATACTACACAGAAGTTAAACCAAAAATAACAGGAATTCAACGGAGTGTTGCGAAACGTAGAATGGAAAGAAAAACGGATTCTGAAAAATCTTTTTTTGATTATTTTAATGAAATTACAGAACTTGTACAAATCAATACTGCTGTTGATAAAAGGATACCCTCTTTACAAGAATACAGTGATAAAAAAGTAAGAGAAAAACAGGAACAACAATACGAAGAGCGGAAGAAAAATAAAAAAGAACGATTATGGAGTTATTTATGGGGTACTTTGATTGGATTCGTTTCTGCGGCACTCATTGCAATATTGACTTGGTCATTAGCAAAATAGAAGTTTGGAAAATGTAGGAAATGATAGTTTTTTGTAAGGTTATTATCAATAGGTTCCTCATTTATTGAATATCCCTATTTCAACACAGCGTTGAGCATCATTTGATAAACCTCTCCATTAGTTGATTTCCGATCATCTCCTTTTGGATGCAATGTCCGGAAATTCGCGGAGCAGGAACTCCGTCCGGGATGGTAAGCGTGGAGGCGGTTTCTACTTGCATTTCGTCCCAGATTCCGGATTGAATAAAAGAGCTAAGCAGGCGGCTGCCTCCTTCTACAATGAGCGATTGCAAGTTCCTCTCATACAGCTTTTCCAACAGTATTTCCAGATTCAAGGTTTCTCCGGCTCCGTCAAAAGGGACTTCTATATATTCAATATGTTGATAGGAAATGTTTTCCGGCGCTTTTTTTGTGAAAATAATCGTAGAGCTTTTTTCATTGTAAATACGAAAATTGAGAGGCACTTGCAAATCTTTGTCGATTAAGACACGAACAGGATTTTTTCCGCGCCAATTCCGGACGGTTAATTCGGGATTATCCAGCAAAGCGGTTTTTGTTCCGACAAGGATAGTCGACTCTTCGGCTCTCAGTTTATGAACCAGCATGGAAGTTATCTTATTAGAAATACGAAGCGCCGGAGTTTCCGGACTTTCTCGCGTAATGTCCATAAAACCGTTTACCGTCTGCGCCCATTTGAGAATTATGTACGGACGTTTTTTTGTATGAAAAGTGAAAAAGCGGCGGTTCAATGTCCAGCCTTCTTCTGCAAGAAAATCCTCTATGACTTCAATCCCTGCCTCTCGCATCATGTTGATTCCCCTTCCGCTTACTTCCGGAAAAGGGTCTTTATTGGCAATGACCACTTTGGGGATTTGTTTCCGGATGATCAGTTCGGCGCACGGAGGGTTTTTCCCATAATGGGAACAAGGTTCCAAATTGACATACAACGTCGATTCCTTCAGCAACTCTTGATTTTCAACGGAAGCAACGGCATTCGCTTCGGCATGAGGCTCACCATATTTCCGGTGGTAACCTTCTCCGATTATTTTTCCGTTATGCACAATCACCGCGCCCACCAAAGGATTTGGAGCAACATTTCCCAAGCCTTTTCCGGCAAGCTCAAAGCATCGGCGCATGAATTTCTCTTCCATTGGTATTATTTTAATTATAAAGCCGCCATTCCGATCGCATCCTTTCTCCATTCGGGGGCTTGTCCGATAGCCGGTAAAACCTCCTCAGCATGTTTCACGACGCTCCATATCCGAAGATGCTCGCCTCGCATAAATTTTTCATCGACCGCCTTGTTCAACATTTCCAGCAAGGGGTCGAAATAATGATTTACATTGAGAATAACAACCGGCTTGACAAAAATACCGAGCTGCTTCCATGTTATCACTTCCAGCAACTCCTCCAATGTGCCGCATCCTCCGGGCAAAGCGATTGCCGCCTCCACATCTTCGAGCATCAACCTTTTTCGCTCGTGCATTGTGTTGACCACAATTTGCTCCACGCTTTCGTTGTCCCAGCCTTCGTCTACCATGAATTGAGGGATCACGCCGGTGATCGTCCCTCCGTTTTTCAGCATGGCTTTGGAGAGTTCGCCCATCAGCCCGACGCTTCCACCTCCGTAAAGACAGTGGATATTATTTCCGGCAAAAATCTCTCCCAGCCGGTACGCCTCTGTTTTGTAACAGGCTGCTACTTGTGTGCTGGAAGCGCAATATACGCATACTTTTCTCATTGTTGCTTGTGTTCTTTCTTCAGAGGCAAAAATAAGAAAGAAAATCGGGAATTAAAGAAACAACAATTAAGAATTCGCAATTTTACCGGAATATGTAAATTTTACCGTTTTTATTTCAGTGTTCTCATCAATCGTAGTACCACTGAAATTAAATGTGTAATTATCTCCGGAAACGGTTACGATCATAGTGCCTGCCAATGAATCGCCTATATCTCCTATTGAAAAGTGGGCAGTATAATCCCCGTTTAATGTCGTTGTATAATTACCGGCGGTTATCCCTTTTCCAGAATTATCGTCCTTCACTGAGAAACTAAATGCAACATCACCGTTATTCGTATCGGTAAATGTAATATTATGTGAATAGATACCATCGGTTGCTGTTAAATATGTAATTGCCGTTGAAAAATTGAGAGTGTGTTCCACTCCCTCGTAGGTTATTGAGCCAACGCCATGATCGAGATCGACTTTTGTTCCCTTACACCCGGTAGCAAATACTGTTATAGCTACCAGAAAAAATGTTAACATTTTACTTTTCATAGTTTTTTTCCTTTTGTAGTTTTAATATTAAAAATTTCTGTTATAATAAAAACAATTTTATTGTAATAATGTTTGCCTTCCTTTTCGCTCATGGCGCCTGTCTATAGCCGTCAAGCATAGCGAACGCATTAAAAAACCTTATTTTTACCTTATTTCCCAAACAAAACAACCTCAGTAGCTGAAAATGAAACAAATAGAACAAACCTCATTATCTCATTTTTTTGTATCACAATGAGGTAATGAGGTTTGGGGATGATGTGTAAATCGGTTCTACTGAGGTTGTTTTGTTTGGGAAATAAGGTAAAAATAAGGTTCTGGGTTATTCAGTTTACCCAGTTACTCAATCTTCAATCCTTTTATAAACCGTTTTCACCGCATAAGTCGTTTTCATAGACGAAAATTCCACGTCCGCTGTGCTCTCAATGGTTAAGTTATTCCCATTAACAAGGTAGGTTTGTTCTGTTACTTCTGCGAGGGTACTTTCTCCGGTAACAAGCGAGATTTCAAAAGTCTGACCAGGTCCGTAAACGAACGACTGTTCCGATCCCGGAATACTAAAAGTCATGGATATGGAAGAACCTTGGGTAGTGTACGTACCTTCTAAAGTGTACGGCTGGGGCTGAGTAGCGGAATATTTTACTTTTTTATCGGCATAAAAGGTAAATGTTTCCAGACCTTTTATGTTTTGTGAACTTGATCTCCCATAGAAAGTCTCGGTAACTATGTCCGATTCCCACGTACCGATAAGGGGATTTTCCTCTTTGTCTTTGCTGCATCCTGCAAATAGGCTTGCTATTACAAGCATTCCAATAAAAAATAACTCTTTTCTCATCTTTCTCATTTTTATAATTTATTAATACAAAGGTATAAAAAAATAATCAAAACCCCGTTAATTCAAAAAAATATTCCGAATCACGATTGAAAAACCGTCCTTCGTAAGAATTTCCACGTATCATTACGGCATTGTGCAATTCATTGGGCTTCACGCCCCAGCGAAGAATATAACCCTCGGCGTCAGGCGCTTTTTTCCAATCGAAACGAAAAATACGGCGATCGTTCTTGTCGCGCACGACAGAAAATTTTTCAATTTTGCTTTCAACATTTCTCTCTCCGCCGAAAACCCGGAAATCATATAAAGAAAACTTCCCGTGAGGCATATCTTTTGTATTGATAATCCGCAAAAAACGAGTATGGACATTATTAACGATCAACTCGTGAGGCATATCTTTTTCATTATCGCTACGGTCGATAAAAGTTTTCCACGTTTTGCCGTCGTCCGAACAAAGGATTTTATATTGATAAGCAAAAGAATTGAGCGATGGAAAATCGTGGTCGGCAAAATTTACTTGTATGGCTTTTACATGCTGCATGCTGCCTAAATCTACCTGCCACCACTCGCCGGCTTTGCCGCTTGCTGCGCTCCACCACGTTTCAATCGCTTCGTCATTGGCATTTTGCGGACTGTAATTTTTCAAGGAAGAAGAAGATTTTACCTTTTTATTATAAGAAAGCAAACGACAATCCATATTCAGGTTATCTTTCGAGAAATCGACTTTTTTCTGCGGTGCCCGGAAAGGATAATCCGTCCAGACCGTATGTGCATGCAACGTGCCATTGCCGGAAAAATAGGAAGGAAATAACCCGATACGCCGCTCAAACGTGTTTCGAACCGAAAGGCGCATCGTGGCTACGTGCCAAAGATTACCGTATTTATCGTAAAAAGTATGCCCATGCCCTGCGCCGCCGATGAAGCCGCCGGGTTTGAACGAAAACGGATTGCTCTCTTCGTAGGTAAATTCGCCCAACGGACTGTCCGATACATAAACGCCGTCGCCGTATGTACGAAATTCCGTGCCGGGCGCGGCATATTGCAGATAATATTGCCCGTTATACTTAATCATTGCCGGAGCTTCGTTCCAGCCGTTTCTGCTATCGTCGTCGTTGTTTTCGCCCGGAACCTCCCAGCCGTATTTGTCTCTGTTGTGCGTAATCAGCACGCGCGGTTCGCCGACAGGCTTGAAGCCGTTTTTGGGGTCAATCTCCACGCCCATAATGGGGTCTTTGTCCGAACAACCCCAATAAAAATAGACCCTGCCGGTCTCTTCATCGAGAAAAAGCGCGGGGTCGATTTCCGACAATCCGAGTTGCGACGGAATTTCGCGCCACTCATCTTTGTCGGGATTCGTGGTAGCGAAAATGCGGTGCGAACCGTTTGCCATATAATATAAGGTATCGCCAAGCGTAAAGACACCGGGCGCATAGCCACTGATAATGTCGACGGAGCGACAAGGGATAAACTGCCAGTTTGCCAAATCTTCCGAACTCCAGTATCCGCCCGAAGGCGAAGCAAAAAGGTAATTTTTCCCTTTGAAAAGCTCGATGACAGGGTCGGCAGCTTCGCGGTATGAATTCTCCCTCAATTCTCCCGAAAGAGAGACCGAGATCGGCTGAAAACGATAATTTAAATTTAGGGGATTGGCAATGAATTGCGCTTTTGCGAGGGTGAATGATGAAAGCAGGATGAGGGTTAATATTGATTTTCTCATATTGTCTGAACTGTGATTTTCATGATTTATGTGATTAATGTTTGTCTGAACCGGGATTTTAACAAGATTTTCAAGATTTAGTTTTCAGTAATCTCGGGAATCTTGAAAATCTTGTTAAAATCTTGGTCTAAGATTATTTTCCTTCTATCATTTCGAGCGCCATATCCAATATTGTCGTGTCGTCAAGTGCAACTATGCCGCCTCCGGGTCCTTGTTCTATATGTATACCACAACTTTCGCCAACTTTAAAGTTTTGCGCTCCAAAATAACTGCGAACAGCTTCTACCGGTATACCTAACGTCTCTGCAATTTTTGTTGTTCCTCCTTCCGGTAAGCTATCCTTGATGTGACGTAACTGATTAAATGTGATTCTCTTTGTCATAATAAAACTCATTTAAGTATTAAAGAATAAGGTTGAATTTATTTTTGCTATAAATGTACAAGAAGTTTTTGACTTTATGAAAATATTTTACTGAATTTCATGGTTTTAAATTTTATGTTGTAAAACATATTTTTCCGTGTGTTATTTTCTAATTAAAAGTTATACATTGTGGACTATTTTTTTTACTACAAATTTATTTAAATATTATGAAAGTATATCAGTCAAATGAAATCAAAAACATCTCATTATTGGGAAGTTCAAGAGCAGGAAAAACCACCCTTGTAGAAGCGATGCTCTACGAGAGTGGGGTTATAAAGCGTAGAGGTTCAGTGGATAACAAGAACACGGTGTCCGATTATTTTCCGGTGGAAAAGGAATACGGATATTCTGTGCTTTCGACGGTTATTCAGGTAGAATGGCTCGGCAAAAAACTGAACCTTATCGACTGTCCGGGTTCAGATGACTTTGCCGGTGCTGTAGTTGCTTCGCTCAATGTAACCGACACGGCGGTGATTCTTCTCAATGCGCAGCAAGGTGTAGAAGTAGGCACAAGCAACCATTTCAGGTACACCGAAAAGTTTAATAAACCCGTTATTTTTGCCGTCAATCAACTTGACCACGAGAAAGCTGATTTTGACAAAACCATGGAACAGCTTCGCGAAGATTTCGGCAGTAAAGTGGTGCAAATCCAATATCCGGTGAATGCCGGACTGGGTTTCAACGCCGTAGTAGATGTGTTGAAAATGAAGATGTACAAATGGAAGCCTGAAGGCGGCGAACCTGAAATACTGGATATTCCGGGTGATCAGATGGGCAAAGCGGAAGAACTTCACAACGCCTTAGTGGAAGCTGCCGCCGAACACGAAGAAGCGCTGATGGAAAAGTTTTTCGATCAAGGCGCGCTGACAGAAGAAGAGATACGGGAAGGTATCCGTAAGGGGCTGTTGCACAGAGGTATGTTCCCTGTATTTTGCGTTAGTGCAGAAAAGGATATGTGCGTGCGCCGCATGATGGAGTTTTTGGGCAATGTTGCACCATCGCCTGAAGTTTCTGACATTCCTGTAACCAAACAAGGCAATAAAGTATTACCTGATCCGAAAGCCGTAACAAGCGTTTATGTATTCAAAACCAGCGTAGAACCGCATTTGGGCGAAGTTTCCTATTTCAAAGTAATGAGCGGAACGTTGCGCGAAGGCGATGATTTGCAAAACGTTAGCCGCAGTTCCAAGGAACGCATCAGTCAATTGTTTATGGTAGCCGGACAAATCCGCAATAAGGTAGAAGAGCTCGTCGCCGGCGACATCGGCGCTACCGTGAAACTGAAAGACACGCGGACAGGCAATACGTTGACTGCCAAAGGAGCGGAATATGAATTCAAAGATGTTCAATATCCTGAACCTAAGTATCGTCGCGCCATTAACGCCGCTTCAGAATCGGATGACGAAAAGTTGAGCGAAATCCTGAACCGTATGCACGAAGAGGATCCTACGTGGATTATCGAGCAATCGAAAGAGTTGAAGCAAACGATTCTTTCCGGTCAAGGCGAGTTCCACCTCCGCACGTTGAAATGGCGTGTAGAAAACAACGATAAAATTGCTATCGAATTTAAAGAACCGAAAATACCGTATCGCGAAACCATTACCAAATCTGCACGCTCCGACTACCGGCACAAAAAGCAATCGGGCGGCGCCGGTCAGTTTGGCGAGGTACACATGATTGTAGAACCTTATGTTGAGGGAATGCCTACGCCGCAGGTGTATAAGTTTGGCGGACAGGAATTCAAAATCTCTGTACGTGATACGCAGGAGATAGAACTCGATTGGGGTGGCAAACTCGTGGTTATCAATAGTATAGTTGGTGGCGCTATCGACGCACGTTTTATACCGGCTATTCTTAAAGGTCTTATGGACAAAATAGAGCAAGGACCGCTCACCGGTTCTTATGCCCGCGATGTGCGCGTAATTGTTTACGACGGCAAGATGCACCCGGTAGATTCAAATGAAATTTCGTTCCGTTTGGCTGGACGTAACGCTTTCTCGCAAGCCTTTAAAGAAGCGGCTCCGAAGTTGCTCGAACCGGTTTGTGATGTGGAAGTGTTTGTGCCGTCCGACCGTCTGGGCGACATTATGAGCGATATGCAAACGCGCCGCGCCATCATCATGGGTATGTCGAGCGAAAAAGGCTTTGAAAAATTGCTGGCAAAAGTGCCGTTGAAGGAGTTGAGCAGTTATTCGACTACGTTGAGTGCGCTCACCGGCGGACGGGCTTCGTTCAGCATGAAATTTGCGAGCTATGAACTTGTTCCGCCTGATGTTCAGGAAAAATTGCTGAAAGAGTATGAGGCAAGTAAGAAGGATGAGGAATAATAGTTGATAGTTTTTAGCTTAATCTTTTTTAGACCTTCCAAGTTTTTTAAGGCTTGGGAGGTCTTTTGTTAAGAAATAGTTTCTCCGTTTGAAATTATCGCATTTCGGTTCGTAATTCCGATGGTTTTGTTGTTTTCTGTGTTGAGTTGTGACTTTTATCTATGAAAAAATCAAAATTTTCTGACTTTTTCTTATTTAAAAATCAAAAACATGGCGATTTCAGATATAAACTGTATCTTTACAATTGATTTTTATCTATGGAAAAATCAAATTATTATGACTTTTTCATAGATAAGAATCAAACAGTCTTGATAAAAAACAAATATTATGCAAAGAAAAATTATCTCTGAATTGCTTGCGTGGAAAAATAATAAAAACCGCAAGCCGTTGATATTGAACGGCGCACGTCAAGTAGGGAAAACTTTTGCTTTGGAAACTTTTGCCAAAGCAAATTTCGACAATGTAGTGTATCTCAACATGGAGATAGAAACGACTTTGTGCGATTTTCTTGACGGAGATATTTCGCCAAAAAGGATTATTCAGCATTTGGAATTAACTAAGAAACAACCCATTACAGCAGATAAAACCTTGATTTTCTTTGATGAAATTCAGGCGTGTGAAAGGGCTTTGACTTCACTAAAATATTTTTGCGAACAAGCGCCCGAATATCACGTTGCAGCGGCAGGTTCATTGCTTGGCGTGGCGGTTAATCGCGAAAAATACTCGTTTCCTGTCGGGAAAGTAGATGAACTTTATATGTTTCCACTTGATTTTGAGGAATTTCTTTGGGCATTGGGTTACGAAAAATTGGCAGAAGAAATAAAAAGCCATTTTGAAAGTAATAAGCCGATGAACACGGCATTGCACAAGTTGGCGTTAGAATTGTACAAGAAATATTTGGTTGTCGGCGGAATGCCTGCGGTGGTAAAAAGTTTTGTTGAAACAGAAAGTTTTTTGAGTGCTCAAGTGATTCAAAATGACATTTTTAATGAATATACTGCCGATATGGCAAAATATGCAGATACGACAACAAGTGTGAGAATACGCGCTTGTTATAATTCTGTTCCTGCCCAATTAGCAAAAGAAAATCGCAAGTTTCAGTATAAAATCGTGCAAAAGGGAGGTACGGCAACCATTTTTGGCGAAAGTATCGAATGGCTTAATTTTGCGGGTACAGTTTTAAAATGTCAAAAAATCACAGAAGGGAATATTCCAATAGCTGTTTATGCTTATTTTCCTGACTTTAAACTTTATATGAGTGATGTAGGTTTGCTTACGCTCAAATCTCGTTTGCCTGCCGAGTTGCTTGTCGCTGAAAATAATGAGGATAATAACTTTATGGGTTCCGTTACTGAAAATTATGTAGCACAAGCGTTTACGGCAAATAAAATTCCGCTTTTTTATTGGAAAAACGAGAATACGGCAGAAGTGGATTTTGTGTTGCAAAAAGGCGTTGAAGTTATTCCTGTAGAAGTAAAACGAGGCGTTAATACACGTAGTAGAAGTATGAATATTTTTGCAAAGCAATACCATTGTCCATACTCAATACGAATTTCACAAAAAAATTTTGGCTTTGAGAACGGCATAAAATCTGTTCCGTTGTATGCTGTTTTTTGCATAAATAGTTGAGAACGCAACAAAAAGCGTTAGCGCCTGCATTATAATTGTTATAAAAATAAGATTAATTGTGGCGAAATAATTTATATATTTGCATAAAATAAAAGGTATGAATCAGCAAATTTTCAATGAAATACAATCTTTAAAACGGCAGCTATTGCCCGACGAGAGATTGATTCTTTTCGGTTCTCAGGCGCGTGGCGATGTGCGACCTGATTCGGATTGGGATTTGCTGGTGCTGTTGAATAAGGAAAAAAGAAATTTTAATGAAGATTACGATAGATATGCTTATCCTTTTGATGAATTGGGATTGAAGTACAATACGCTTATCAACGCAATAATTTACACAAAGAAAGATTGGGAATCCCGCCCTTCTCTTTTGAAATATAATGTTGAACAGGAAGGAATAGAAATAGTATGAAACTACAACAAGAAGATAGAGATACTTTGGTAGCTGTTCGCCTTCAGAGAGCGAAAGAGACATTTTTTTAACCTTCGGCAAAGTGGAGATTATGATGATTGGTTTGAGATTGATGAAAAGGACATAAAACCATTTCTCGAACCTGCGGAAAAATTTATTGCCGGAATTGAAAATTTAATAAATAAAAATGATTAAAGATATGACATAAAACAAAACAACGTGCTGACAAGCACGAAATACATATATAAAGGCATTAGCTTTATTCTTTGTTATCAGAAAATTTGGCGATTAGACGATAGTGCAAAGAAGAAAAAGTTAAGTGTTCACGTGTATTGCGTGAACTTGACTTATTTCTCTTTGCACAAGGTTACGCCAAATACCACTGATAGCGGGAAACAGTTAAGTTTCACGCTTTTTTATTTGTCAAAAATTGAAAATTCGATGATGGGGAAACCATCATGATATTATAAAACAGATAAAAAAAATTATTGTATGAGAACAAACTTTTTTTTGTTATTAATCAGTTTTTTCCTTATCTCTCCCCCGATTTATGGGCAATGGGTTTTAAAATGTAGAACTAAAGAGAGGATTGGTTGTGTCGTTGATGAGGATTATAAAACAAGACAGGAATGTGAATCCGAAAGGCAACGCCGACATTTGGAACGATGTGATAATCTTTTGGGAAGCTATTATCGTATTTGCGAAGAATGTAGATGCGTTGGCGGTGATTGTGGGGGATCAACATCAACAACACCTACTCCTTCAAAACCGGAACCGTACATATATGGTTTTATTTGTGGACGACCCTACTGGTCAATCCACTGGTCAAAAACCGAGTATGATGACGCATTAGCTCGTACCGTCTCAATAGGTACTTTTTGTCATACTTATTCGACAAAGGGAAAAGCAAACGAAGTGAGAAAGGCATATAGCGAAGGACGTTTTGATAGAGAAACAAATACAATCTTTCCAACAAGAGAAGCACTACGAAGACATATAGATGAAAGAGAAGAAGCCAAAAAAAAAGAACAAGAAAGAAGAGCAGCAATTGAAAGAGCAAATAACGAAAAAAGGAGGCAAAAAGTAAAAGAAACAGAAAAAAGAATAGGACCCATGGAAAAGCTAAATGAAAGCTCTTCAAATCACAATACTGTTTATGTATCAAAAGGCACATATAAAGGAACCCTTATAGGATGGGCAAAATCTATTGGCATGGATGCTCCTCCTTTTACCGAAGAAGAATACCTTAGGTGCATTGAAAACTATAACCGTGAAACCTATTTCACGCCGGAGTGTAGAGAGGTTAGCAGTAAAATGATTCAATTCTTGCATAAATTTTCTTATAAAAACGACCCTGAATTATATGAAGTGTATTTGAATTATGAAAGAGAATTAATAGAACTGGGGATTAATGTTTCTGTATTTTGTATCGCTACCGGAGGGGCAATGGCATTTGCGCCTTCTGCTCCTATTTTTCCAATTGGAAAAAGTACTAATGCTATTGTTTCATCCTTAATAAAAGGTGGTGCGAAAGGTGTTGGTGAATATACAAAAGGTTTGCTTCAGGGAAAATCAACCAATGAAGCAAGGCAAGATGCCATTATAGTTACGATTGGTGGTGTTACAGGTAATCTTGTTGGCAACTCAAAGCATTTAGGATTAGGAGATAATTTATTATTCCGCATAGGGGGACAAACTTTTGTTTCAGCAACGACCGAATCTGTTAAAAACAGAAAAATTAATAAGAAAGCAATAAATAATGGCAAGAGAACTTTAGTTAAAACTTCTGTTTCTGAATTTATTGATAAAGGAGTAAATGAAGAAATAGTACCCATATTAAAAAACGTTTCCGGAGAAGCTATAGATTACAGTTTAAAAAATGATACTAAAAAAAATGATTAAGATGAAACATACCATTATCATTATATTAATTTGTTGCTCATTCGTTGGTTATTCTCAGAATACAAATCCAATAGAAATGGATATTTTTCTTGATAAAAAATCACTTAAAGAGTTATCTGTCAAGAAAAAATTTATCAATTCGATTGAATACACGCCCGAAGGATTTCTTCTGTTATCTTCTCCCAATCAATTTTATTTTCTTGGAATCGGAGGTTTGGCGCCTGCTTTTGAAAAATGGAGTAACAAGAACAGTATCGAATCGTTTACTATTACCTCCGACAGTATCCTTGTGATAACTTCAAAAAACGCTTTGTATCAACTTGGTTCCGGCGATTCATTCGTTAAAATTTCAAACATCCCCGATAGTGATATGGGAATTACTTCAAAATATGATCGTCTGTACGTGTATGACCGGAAACTGAAAAAAGGGAAGAAAAATTATTCCATTTACCAACTATCCGGAGGAGTCAGAACAATTATACCGTTGGTAACAATCGGCACTCCCATATTATCAGTATTTGAGCGTGCTTCAATTTTGATTTTTTCAACAAAGAACAAAATATTCAGCATAGATGCGAAAACAAAAAAAATGATTGAAATCCTTTCGCTGCCGAAAAAAGATGATATTGTTTCAATTGTTGGCGATCCGGTTCATCAGGCACTCTATTTTTCAACAAAAAAAGCGGTATATCGTGTTAGGGACAATCAAATCGAACTTGTCAACAAAGAATTTGGCGGGATATTGAGATATGACGGCGAAGGGCTTTTAGTCTTTAATCCCGATGAAAGTTTTATTGTCAGGTTTCGAAATAATGTTTTATACGAATGAATTTATTAAAATATGTCTAATTTAAAAATATCAATACAATGAAAAAAATTATTCTTTTTAGCTTTATTTGCATTATATCAATGAATATATATGCACAAGATTGTGGTTCCTCAGAAAAGGCAAAACACCATGTACGAAGAGCTAATGCAATTACTAAAGATATGAAAAAATCCAACCCGCCGCCAACAAGCAAGGATTATGAGAAACTAATATATGAGCTTAAACAATTAATAATATATACTCCTGATTGTCCGGAAGTATATAAAAAATTATATAAACTTTATATAGAATGGGCGGAATTTGTAGTGATCGGATTCTTTCAGGATGGAGTTCCGGCAAAGCTGGGAACTCTTTATGCAGGAACTCTTTATGCTCAACGATCTTATACTTCATTGGATATATTAACAAGAGGAATCAGTGGAGGTGCACCCATTGGCTCTACATATTCTACAAATAGAGATAGAGGAGAACCATGTAAATTTAGATCAGCAGAAAATTTTTTGAAAGTTTTCATAACCATGTATAACGGAGATAAAGAATATTACGACCGATCAAAAGAATATTACCTCAACGAATTAGCAGAATTAGAAGTTGCAAGGGCAAAGAATTGTAATGATGATTTTTTAGATTATGCTTACAAAAGTATCCAAGAAGGGAATAGCGAATTGGCGGAACGATATATACAGCTTTATAAATTCATCTCTCGCGAATTCGCTCCTCCCAAAAACAGGGACAAATTTGAGAAATATGTTGAAATGGCGTTTGATGCCAATTCTTTTTATGAAAAAGGAGAGCGAAAACAGGCAAAACAAATATATGCAGAAATGCTGAAAATAAACCCCGACGATCGGTATGTAAGAAATAGGTATGAGGACTTGGATCCTTCTAAAAAAGCTAAAGAACCTAAAGAAGAAAGCAACACCGGATGGTATCTGGCATATAATTTCGATTTAGGGTCTCCAGATGTTAACTTCTCTTTTTCGGAAGAAGACTGTTTTTCTAATAAGAGTTTAATTGGTTTGTCGTGGGGATCATTAAGGAATCGAGGTGTTGGCTTTTATATGTCATATCGTTCAAATATTTTCCTGTATAGTGAGAAAAAGGATATGGAGACTATATTGAAAGATAAAAGTTATCAAGGTTACGGTATTTGGGATAATAATTTGAGTAGGAGTTCAAAAGCATTTTTGACATGTGGCATAACAAAAAATATTATTTATCCATATTGTTTCTTTTATTTGGGTGCAGGGGCTTCGTACAGTTCGGTATCAAAGCAATTATTATTATCCACTGAAACTACGGAGTGGGCTAAAATTCCTGATTCTGTTGTTTGGGGATTAAATCCCGAATTAGGGATTACGTTTAATCTAGGGGGCTTTTTACTCAGAGCTGGAATTAATCAGCCTCTACCTTTTGAAGATGGGAGACTTAAAGAGGTCAAAGAGTTTAGTCCTCAATTCTCATTTAGCATTGGAGGCGCTTGGGGTTTCGGTTTTTTAAACTAAATAACGACAACAAACAACAGATTCAATAATAATAAAAAAGTTAAAATGTATGAAAACAACAACAGTAAAAATTACGGTAATAGCAGTATTAACGGCTGCGTGTTTTAATGTATTTAGTCAAAAAAATGGAGAAGTTTTCAGTCCTGACGGTATGGAAATGATTTATGTAGAAGGAAGAACAGGCGACATTTTTGGAGGATCGGCTATGGACTCTTTTTTCATTGGTAAATATCCTGTTACACAAAAACAATGGAAAGCTGTCATGGGTAGTAATTCTGGTAATATTACCGATGATAATTATCCTGTTCAGGGTGTGAGTTGGGATAATGCAAAAAAATTTATCAGGGAATTAAACAAACTAACGAATAGGAATTATCGCTTGCCCACCGAGGCCGAGTGGCAATATGCAGCAAAAGGCGGTAATATTAGTAAAGGTTATCAATATGCCGGCAGCAATGACATTAACAAGGTGGCTTGGTATAGAGGTAATAGTAGCGGTGACGCCCATCAGGTTGGAAGTAAAGCCCCTAATGAGTTGGGTATTTACGATATGAGCGGTAATGTATGGGAATGGTGTCAAGACATCTATGATAATGATTATGCTTTCCGTGTGCTTCGCGGCGGCAGTTATCACGACAATTATGAACAAAATTGCCGTGTGGAAGCACGGCACCGTGGAAAACCAGGTGATAATTACAATAACTATGGTTTCCGCCTTGTAATTTCTTCGTTTTAATTTTATAATAAAAAATGGTTATCCTCAAAAATATCCCTAACTGCTGCTAACCTAATCCGAAGGATTGAGTGTGAATAACCTCCAACGAAGCGATTGGGGGTAAGCGGAATATTCATCTCTTCATAACCCAAAGGGTTGAACTATTCATAATGAGCTATTTAGATTAGATATTCAACCCTTCGGGCATAAGTGTTCGAAACCTTGCAAGTAGCTTTGAATCAATGCCCTGAAAGGGCACGAGCAATAGGATAGGGCAACGCCCTATTTTGGAGAGACACTCGCCATCTAAGCCCTGAAAGGGTGTAAGCAATTGTAGTTAAAGGCTTTCGCCCTTTCAGGGCTTGGCTTGTCGCTCATGCTTGTTTCGATGGGCGTTGCCCATCGCTATTGCTAAAAGGCTTTCAGCCTTAAGTCGGCGACAATGGGAGTATTCTTGCGGATAAGCATATAATAAAACCCTGACAAGTTTCAAAGCCTGTCAGGGTTAGCTATTACTTATTCAGCAAATCATCATTTACTAACCACCTGTATCTCCAATCGCCGATTCTTTTTCCGGTTTGCGTCGCTTGTATTTGGAACCAACGGTTTGCTTTTGCCCATAGTGAACGTTTTGATGCGTCTCGGGGAGATGCCTTCTTCTACCATATAATCTTTCGCTACATCCGCCCGTTCCAGACCAATCTGCATGTTAACCTTATCCGATCCGATGTTGCAAGTGTGACCGGTAATGTTTACAGTTATATCCGGTTCTTTTTTCATCTGTTCAATATAAGAATTGAGCGTCTTCTTTTGTACCGCATTCAGGGTTACAACGCTGAAACCGTAGTTATTTACGTCGCCCACTGCTTGTTTGTACTTTTTCCGGCGTTCGGCTGCGTCTTTCAGGTATGCTTCGCGTTCAGCTTTTAACTCTTCTTCGGTTTGTTGCAATGCAGCATTCTTCAAATCGGTCGAATCTTTTTTCTCAACGGATGTATCTTTTTTCTTTCCTTTCTTTTTATCGTCGTCGTCTTTTACTTTCTTTTCCTGGTTTATGCCTTTTCCGAAAGCTAATTTTACTTTTATGCCGACAGCCAAAGGCGATACTTTATCGGTAAAATTCTCCGTTTTTCCGTTCGGTTTTTTATATTGGGAACTCAATACGCTGTTGAAACCAATATCTTGCGGATTTCCTGCATTGTAGACGGCTATGCCGCTTTCTCTCTTTGCAATGTCATTCAGTCCGTAATCGGCATAAAGACCGGTATAGAGGGCTGTATTTTTGCTTAAATTCCACTTCATGCCGAGCTCAGCCGAGGCGAGGTAAGCCAGCTTAAGCTTCAAATCGCCTTTCCCGCCGACTTCATCCGAAAAAGTTCCGAATCCCATAAATTCAAAGTCGTCGCCGGCATATTCATGATTTTCAAATTCGTAATACCCCGATGTTGTGATTTTTCCGACGGAAGATTTGTAATCTGCCGTAAGTGGAATACCTATTTTTGCTCCCAATGCGCCATAGAATCTGTGATATCCTCCGGTCTGGAAATTCAGCATTAAGGGAATATTAACGGAAAACGCAGTATGTCTCTCTTTGAAACCTTCTATTTGGCTTTTATACAAAAACGGATCTCCGGAAATATCGACAGTCATATTTTCGGAATAGAAAGAGGCTGATTTGAATTTGGCGTTATAAAGAGCGATTTCTGCTCCTGTGCCTATTCCGAAATAGTCGTTGAAGAAAAGCGTATATCCCAATCCCGCCAATCCGCCAAAGCCGTTACTTTGCTTACCTACGGCGGGGTTGTATAGTAATGTAGATAAACCGCCTCCGCCATAAACGGAGAATTCATGTTTCACTTGGCTTGTGGATTCTTGTTTTTCTTCCTTCGCGGTTTCCTGTTTCTCTTGACCTGTGGCGTAAACTCCGGTTAACAAACCCACTATCAGTATGATTATTTTTTTATTCATATTCATTATTTTTTGATTGTCCAACCTCATTTTTTATTCCACAATAATCGTAGTTGTCTGTCCATTGACTTTTACCAGATATATTCCGGCAGGATATGGCATATAGAGCTTGTTAATTCTACCGGTCGCCTTTTCGCGTTTCAACAAAGCGCCGGAGACGTTGTACAGTTCAATGTTGGCATCCGGCATATCCTCGTCTATTTCGATTATGAGCGCCATATTGACTTGTATCGGATTAGGATATACCGTCATTGGCTGTTTCTTCAATACTGGTTTCCCGATACAAGTTGCCAATTCGCCTTTATATTCATCGGCGGTGAGTATCACGTAGTATTCCCTGTTAGGATCCAATAAGCGTCCGTCTTTACCTACAGAGTAGAATTGTTGGGAGCTGACAGGCGTTATTTTGTTTGTAGCTTCATACCATTCATAAGAATTGAAGTGAAAACCGCCGTTATTCAACGGATTATTAATAACTGTCATTGTATTATCCCAGCGGGTGATTATTACATCGTCGAACTGGAAGCGCCTTGCAATACAGAACGAAGAATCTTTTGTGTTGCCGGCTTCGGCTTTTATCGTAACAGTAACCGGAATCAAGCCATATTTTTCGAAAGTAATTTCAAAACTGTTGCCGGCAATTTCTTGACCGTTATATATGATCGTTGCCATATCATCTACGGTATCAACCGTAATTATAGCGGAGTTTGAGCTACCATCACATTCTAACTGGAAACAAAGGCTGATGTCGTTGTCAATATTACCGTCGTCGTCATCATCTTTGTTCGTTTTGCCATTTACTTTAATACCGGAAATGGTAGTGTTTTCGCTAAGTTTTCTCCACTGGGCGTAGAGCGTAGTGTCTGTCGTCCATTGATAGAGCGTTTCAGCGATATAGGCGTCTCCTTCGCCGCTTTGCAGCGTATTCCATTCGGTAAAGGCGTAGCCGTTGCGGGTAGGATCAGGCAACTCGCCGATTTCAGCATTGTAAGTAACTGTTTTGTTGAGTGGAGTTACTGTGCCTTCGTTCGGATTGAATGTTATTGTATAATTGTTGGCTTTCCAAACGGCAAAAAGCGTCGTGTCGCCGTCTATTTTATAGATCGTTGCTTCGGTATAAGTTTCACCGCCATTTATCAATGTATTCCACTTTACAAAGGTATAGCCGGTAAGAACAGGAACAGGCAATTCGCCGATTGCAGCGTTGTAAGTAACCGTTTTGCTGCTGTCTGCCTTTGCCAATTCGCCTCCATTCGGATCGAAATTTATTTTGTAATCGCTCCGGGCTTCCCATTGGGCGAAGAGTGTCGTATCGCCGTCTATTTTATAGATCGTCTCTTCGGTGTAGGTTTCACCGCCGTTTACCAGCGTGCTCCATCTTATAAAGGTGTAGCCTGTGTGTGCAGGAACCGGCAATTCGCCGATTTCAACATTGTAAGTAACGATTTTGCTGCTATCTGCTTTTGCTAATATGCCTCCGTTCGGATCGAAATTTATCTTGAAATCGTCTCTGACTTCCCATTGGGCATAAAGCGTTGTATCGCCGTCTATTTGATAGACGGTCTCTTCGGTATAGGTTTCACCTGTGCCGTCTTGCAATGTATTCCACTCTATAAATTTATGACCGGCGAGCGTAGGAACAGGCATTTCACCGATTGCAGCATCGTAAGTAACCATTTTGACACTATCCTCTTTTGCCAGTTCGCCTCCGTTCGGATCGAAATTTATTTTGTAATCATTCCGGGCTTCCCAAACGGCATAAAGTGTTGTGTCGCCGTCTATTTGATAAATGGTCTCTTCGGTATAAGTTTCACCGCCGTTTATCAATGTATTCCACTTTATAAAGGTATAACCGGTAAGGGTCGGGACAGGCATTGTACCGATTGCAGCGTTGTAAGTAACCAATTTGCTGCTATCCGCCCTTGCCAATTCGCCTCCGGTCGGATCAAAATTTATTTTATAATCGTCTCTGGCTTCCCATTGGGCAAAGAGTATTGTGTCACCGTCTATTTTATAGATCGTCGCTTCGGTATAAGTATCACCCAAACCGTCTTGCTTTGTGTTCCACTCTGTAAATCTATAACCGGTGAGGGTAGGAACAGGCATTGTGCCGATTGCAGCGTCGTAAGTAACCGTTTTGCTGCTATCTGCCCTTGCCAATATGCCTCCGTTCGGGTCGAAATTTATTTTGTAATCGTCTCTGACTTCCCATTGGGCATAAAGCGTTGTGTCTTTAGGGAATTGATAGGTCATATTTCCGTTAAAAGTCTCGCCTTCGCCATCTTGCTTTATGTTCCACACCGTAAATCTATAGCCGGGACGTTGGGGAACAGGTAAATCGCCGATCAACGAATCGTATTTAACCCTCTTGCTTTCCAAGTATGTATCTGTTTCGTCGTTCATGTTGAACTTTAAGAGGTAATAATTTGCTTCCCACAGGGCGTAGAGCGTTGTGTCGCCGTCTATTTGATAGATCGTATTTTCGGTATAAATTTCTGCCAGACTTTCATCCAGCGATGTTGTCCATACCGTAAAGGTGTAACCGGCGCGCGTAGGAACAGGCAAAGTGCCGATTCTTGCATTGTAAGTAACCATTTTGCTGCTATCCGCCTTTGATAATTCACCTTCGTTCGGGTCGAAATATATGATGTAATCGCTTTTGGGTTCCCAAACGGCATAAACGGTAATATCGGTGGTATACTGATATTGCGTTGTTGAGGCATACTCGACACTATATTTATTATCCGGCTCGGAAAACCAACCTATAAAATTGTAACCTCTACGTGTAGGCACAGGCAGTTGTCCTACTGTTGAAGGAGGAGTAGTGTAGTTGTAGTAGGTGACAAGTTTTCCCCATTTGCCGTTTTCAAAAACAAGATTTGTTGTTTCTGTTTCAGGCATATTTCCGTTTTGCAGGTTAAACCACAATGTACAACCTTTGTACAGAGTCGTTGCTTGTTCTCCTCCTCCAGGGAAACCGTAGTTGCCGGGAGAGTTCCCCGTAAGAATTTTCACCAAAATATTGCCTGCGACAACATTCGTAAGCGGAACTTCCCATGTGCTGCTGTTGGCGGAACTTCCGGTTTTTACAGGTGTTCCCACCGTTGCCGAGCCGTTTGAACCTAAAGCGCTGCTTATGATAATTTGGCTTGCACTCAAGTTACTCCTGTTTTCAGGCAAGGTGATAATTAGCTTGGAAGTCGTTGCTCTGTTTGTTTCTCCGTCGCATGTCACAAAACCGGACACTGTTAAATTAAAAGTTACAGGGCTTCCAATAGATATATCCCCTTGGAATATGTAATATGTCAACGGGTACAGACCGATCTCATTCATAATATTATCTTGCAGCCATGCCGGCTCTCTTCTCATACCCAAATAGTATCTTCTTTCTTCCGGCTCTTCCAGGCTGGCATCCAGCCATCCGTAGCCTGATTCGATGATATCTTTATAATTTTTACCTGTTCTGGTAAGTTTCTGTATAGTCGGCTCAATTAAATTGAAATTAGCATTCAATAGAACGGTTTTACTCATAGGGCTCAGGCTGAGATTCACTGTCGGACGTTGATTCAGGAAAACATTGTTACTACCGCCTGTCAATATATCTCTCACCCAATTGGGGAGACTGGATGCCGTAAGGTCCATGGCATTGGCTTTAAAGGCGTTTGTACCTAATAAAGTTGGTCTACTATTCGGAAAATCAACATAATCCAAAGAGGTACAGTTTTCGAATGCGCTCACACCCAACGAAGTGATGCCGGTAAGATCGACGTATGCAATTGATGTACATCCATAGAATGCCTCATCACCTATTTTATTTACAAACCTCAGCGTATTGCCCGGGACGCTGAGAAGTGTACAGTTATAAAAAGTCTTGTTTCCAATTATTCTCAAATCGCTTACATCGTCCAGCATCGATAAACTGTTACAACCCTCAAAAACGCTTTCGCCTAATGATACTACACTGGCGAGGCTGACGGAAGAGAGCCCTGTGAAACCTTTAAATGCGTTGTCGGGAATAGCGGAAAAACCACTCAATTCCAATCTCTTCAGGTTCTGCTGTAACTCAATTGTAGTTGTGGCTTGAAGATAGTTTATATCGTCAATATTCAACGTGTTTCCGGAAATAATTAAAGTCTCGATCTCCGATAGACTCGCACTGCCCAACAAAGCTTCTATTTCGGTCTGTAAATTCCCCGCGGCAAGGTTGTTTATTGTAAGTGTAAGTTTGCTCTGCGCTACCACGGTACCGGTTCCCCCAAAGAAAGCGGATAGGATTAATAGAAAATATACCCACGTTAATTTTTTATAGGCACATTTAGTAAAAATGGATAAACGTCTCATTTTTTGTCGGATTTTAAATTAATATTTTTTCTGTATTTTGATTTTTTATTATAAAAAGTCGTCTTTAAATAAAATTAAGCCGCAAATTTAGAAAAATATTTTAAATAGAAAACAAAAAGTTAAGAAAAATCCCTATGGGCAGGGCGCTCGGCGTTTCTTTGTATTTTCTTTAAAATTCAATGATTTAATTGATTTATATGTCTTATTTTCAGATATATAACATTTTTATTTATTTAAGAATTTTATGAGAGGTTATATAATTTGTTATTGATTATTAATAACAAGAAACTAACAAGTTATGAACATTCTTACACTATATGACTTTCTATTTTTTTCCTTAGCTGTTTTTTTTATCTTTGCGGTCAATTTGTAATTATATTAATTATGGCAGACGATAAGAAAATTATTTTCTCAATGGTGGGAGTGAGCAAGACATTTAACTCCCAGAAAAAAGTACTGAATAACATCTATTTGTCATTCTTTTACGGCGCAAAGATAGGAATCATCGGTTTGAACGGCTCCGGAAAATCAACGTTGTTGAAGATTATCGCAGGAATGGATAAATCCTATCAAGGAGAAGTTGTTTTTTCTCCCGGTTATACCGTAGGGCTTTTGGAACAAGAGCCGCATTTGGATGATACAAAAACGGTGAAGGAGATAGTACAGGAAGGTGTTGCGGATATTGTCAACTTGTTGAAAGAATTTGAAGAGATCAATGAAAAATTTGCGGATCCGGATGCCGATTTCGACAAGCTGATTGCCCGTCAGGCGGAAGTGCAGGAAAAATTGGATAACGCCGATGCGTGGAACTTGGATAATAAATTGGAAAGAGCAATGGATGCACTCCGTTGTCCACCGGAGGACGCTTTAGTGAAAACACTCTCCGGAGGCGAGCGCCGCAGGGTTGCCCTCTGCCGGTTATTGCTGCAACAACCCGATGTCCTTCTATTGGACGAGCCGACCAACCACTTGGATGCCGAGTCCATTGACTGGCTCGAACAATATCTCCAGCAATATCAGGGGACGGTAATCGCTATTACACACGACCGTTATTTCTTAGATAATGTTGCCGGTTGGATCTTGGAATTGGATAGGGGAGAGGGTATTCCTTGGAAAGGAAATTATACTTCCTGGCTGGAACAGAAAACCAAGCGTATGGAACAGGAGGAGAAACAGGCAAGCAAGCGCCGGAGAACACTCGAAAGAGAGCTGGAATGGGTACGCATGGCGCCGAAAGCCCGCCACGCCAAAGGGAAAGCTCGTCTGAACGCCTACGATCAATTGATGAATGAGGATCAAAAGGAACGGGAAGAAAAATTGGAACTTTTTATTCCTAACGGTCCTCGTCTGGGAAATAAGGTAATCGAAGCCATTGGAGTTTCCAAAGCGTTTGGCGATAAAGTACTGTTCGAAAATCTCAATTTTATGCTTCCTCCGAACGGGATAGTCGGAATTATCGGTCCGAACGGGGCGGGAAAAACCACTCTCTTCCGTATGGTTATGGGAACCGAAACGATTGATAAAGGTTCTTTCGATGTGGGCGAAACCGTAAGAGTGGGATACGCCGACCAAAGCCATACGGATATTGACCCCGAAAAATCGGTTTATCAGGTTATATCTCAAGGGTTGGAATTTATCCGTGTCGGCGGGAAAGATGTAAATGCGAGGGCTTATCTTGCGCGGTTTAATTTTACGGGCGGCGATCAAGAGAAGAAGTGCGGTGTGCTTTCGGGCGGAGAACGTAACCGCCTGCACTTGGCGCTGACCTTGAAATCGGAAGCCAACGTGCTGTTGCTCGATGAGCCTACCAACGACATCGACGTAAATACGCTCCGGGCATTGGAAGAGGGATTGGAAAATTTTGCCGGATGCGCTGTAGTCATTTCGCACGACCGCTGGTTTCTTGATCGTATTTGCACGCATATTTTGGCGTATGAAGGAGACTCCAGTGTCTTTTTCTTCGAAGGTTCTTATTCGGAATATGAAGAGAACAAGAAAATGCGTTTGGGAGATGAGGGTCCGAAACGGATTCGGTATAAGAAGTTGATGGTATGATGTGAAGAAATCGTCGGGGCTGTCTTCAAAAATATTTTTGAAGACAGCCCCGACGATTTCCTTTAACTTGAGTTTGAGATAAGCGATAGCCCGTTAGGGCTGACTTCCGTGCCAGTTGTTGGAAGATGATTGTAAAATTTGCTCAATAAAAGCCGTTTTAATGCCTTTTCAAATTCGGGTGCAACTTCAAAGTTCATGAGCCAAATCGTAAGCAGATTTTAATGTGCGTTTTCCTGCACGGGCTTCTCTAAGTTCTTCGATACCACGATGGATACTTCTAACTATCTTGTCGGCTTCCTTGTATGCAAGAAATCTCTTGTATTCTCGTGACGACATAGTAACAATTATTTTTTCCATAATATTTCTCTTTTTTATTTTTTCGCCTTACAAATATATGACTTTAAGGTAAGACATACAAAATTTTAGGTATAAAACTCGATTTTTTTTCCCAATCCCACTTTTTTCCACTATTTTTGTGGCTTCTTTTTTTAGGGAAATAAATGATAAAATATATGTTGACAGCCAAAGAAATTCGCAAATCGTTTTTAGATTTTTTCGCATCCAAAGAGCATAAAATTGTCCCGTCGGCGCCAATGGTGGTAAAAAATGACCCTACCTTGATGTTTACCAACGCGGGAATGAATCAGTTCAAGGATATTTTTCTGGGTAATTCTCCCCGCCTGTATCTGCGCGTTGCAAACTCTCAAAAGTGCCTTCGCGTCAGCGGAAAACACAATGACCTGGAAGAGGTCGGTCACGATACCTACCACCACACCATGTTTGAAATGCTTGGTAACTGGTCGTTTGGCGATTATTTCAAAAAAGAGGCGATTGCGTGGGCTTGGGAATATTTGGTCGATGTATTGAAATTAGATCCTGACCGGTTGTATGTCACCGTGTTTGAAGGCAGTAAAGAAGACAACCTCGAGAAGGATGAAGAGGCGGCTGAGTTTTGGGCGCAGTTCCTTCCTAAAGAGCGTATCATAAACGGAAGCAAAAAAGATAATTTTTGGGAAATGGGCGACACGGGTCCGTGCGGACCATGTTCCGAAATACATATAGACTTGCGTTCGAACGAAGAGCGTGTAAAGGTAGATGCACTCACGCTGGTTAATAACGACCATCCGCAGGTAATTGAAATCTGGAACAACGTATTCATGCAGTATAACCGCAAAGCCGACGGCTCGTTGGAATCGCTTCCTGCCAAACACGTAGATACGGGAATGGGATTCGAGCGCCTTTGTATGGCGTTGCAGGGAAAACAATCCAATTATGATACGGATGTATTTCAACCGATAATTAAGGAAACAGGTAAGATTTGCGGTTGCGAATACGGGAAAAATGAGCAGACGGATATTGCCATGCGCGTGATTGCCGACCATATCCGTACGATTGCCTTTTCCATTACCGACGGGCAATTGCCTTCGAATGCCAAAGCCGGCTACGTGATCCGCCGTATTTTGCGCCGTGCTGTCCGTTACGGATATACGTTCTTAGAGCAACGCCATGCTTTTATGTATAAGCTGATCCCGGCGTTGATTGAAAGTATGGGCGATGCTTATCCCGAATTGAAAGCGCAACAGTCATTGATCGAAAAAGTAATCAAAGAGGAGGAGGAATCTTTCCTGAAAACGCTCGATACGGGTATTCGTTTGCTGGACAAAGCAATGAGAGAGACAAAACAGGCGGGTAAAAAGGAGATTAGCGGAAAAGAGGCTTTTGTACTTTACGATACGTTTGGTTTTCCGTTGGATTTAACCGAATTGATTTTACGAGAAAATGGCTTGACGGTCAACTTGAAAGAGTTTGACGAAGAGATGCAGAAACAAAAAGAACGCGCCCGCAATGCCGCTTCCGTAGAAACCGGCGACTGGGTGACGATTCGCGAAGGCGAGACTGAATTTGTTGGTTACGATTGGCTGGAAGCGGATGTCGAGATTCTTCGTTACCGTAAAGTAAAACAAAAAAATCAGGAATTTTTCCAAATCGTATTGAATAAAACTCCTTTTTACGCCGAAATGGGCGGACAAATGGGCGATACGGGCTCCTTGGAAAACAACGGTGAAAAGATAGAAATTATAGATACCAAGAAAGAGAATAACTTGAGCGTGCATCTGGCAAAAAAGATGCCGTCCGATCCTACGGCGGTTTTTCACGCTGTTGTGGATGTGGAAAAACGCCAGCAGACTGCGAGTAATCACACAGCTACCCACTTGCTCCACGAGGCATTGAGAGAAGTGTTGGGAACGCATGTGGAACAAAAGGGTTCGTTTGTTTCTCCGGATGCCTTGCGTTTCGACTTTTCACATTTTCAGAAAGTTACGGATGAAGAACTCCGTGAGGTAGAAAAATTGGCGAACAAAAAGGTACGTCAAAACTTGCTGCTGGAAGAAAACCGGAATATGCCGATAAGCGAAGCGCAGGCAATGGGAGCAATGGCGCTCTTTGGCGAGAAATACGGAGAGACTGTTCGCGTAATCAAATACGGTTCATCTGTTGAGCTTTGCGGAGGTACGCATTTGCAGGCAACCGGTCAAATCGGGCTTATACGGATTATTTCCGAAAGCTCCATTGCCGCAGGAGTACGCCGTATTGAGGCAGTAACAGCCGAGAAAGCAGAGGAGGTAATCAATATCCAGCAAGATATATTGAGAAATGCGAAGAACTTCTTTAGCAATACGCCTAATTTGCTACAGTCTATCAAGAAGTCGATAGAAGAAAACGCCGATCTGAAAAAACAGGTGGAAGTCTTCGTACAGGAAAGAGTGCAACAGATGAAAGACATGCTGATAAAACAAGCAAAAACCAACGAAAATGGGGTTATGCTCATTTGTTTGAAGGGAGAATTCCCTGCCGAACTGGTGAAATCGATTGCATTCCAGATTCGTAATCAGGTAAAAGACAAAATGCTGTTTGTGGGAGCTACGCTTGAGGCAGGAAAACCTACCTTGACGGTGTTGATGTCCGACGCTCTGATAAATGAAGGACACAATGCCGTAAATATGATTCGCGAAGCCGCTAAAGAGATACAAGGCGGCGGCGGCGGTCAACCGTTCTTTGCTATGGCGGGAGGAAAAAATCCGGCAGGGCTGGAGAAGGCGATGGATATGGTGGTTGGTATGGTTTAGGACGAATGCGATTATTGTATTTTGATTATTAATACGAATCAAGCGTTGAATTTTCTTGCCTCTTAGCCTCGTTAGAGGTGTAATATTGGTAGAAAAATACGTTTTTCCCCTGTTTTAAGTTCCGTTAGGAACAGAATATGTTTTATATTTCGCCCCTAACGGGGCTTTTTTTATGGGATTTATTCAATATTCTACCAATATTACGCCTCTAACGAGGCTAAAAGGCAAGAAAATTCAACGCTTGATTTGTATTATTATTTTATAATTATTATCTTTAAATTATTATTTTATAATAATTATATTTTGATTATTGCTTTATAATAATTATATTTGCACAATCAATTTTAAAATAAACAACAATGGCAGCTATTCGAAATCCTTTTATCATAAGCGGTTATTTGTCGGCAGAGTATTTTTGCGACAGAGAGCAAGAAAAAGAAAACATGATTCGCGAAGTAACAAATGGAAACAACTTGGCAATCATATCTACCCGAAGAATGGGTAAAACCGGGTTGATAAAACATTGTTTTTCGGATAAACAGATTGCTAAAAATTACTACACTTTCTTTGTGGATATTTACGCTACAAGATCGTTGCGGGATTTTGTTTTTTCACTTAGTAAAGTTATCCTGGAAGAATTAAAACCATTTGGGAAAAGAGCTATAGAACGATTTTGGAATAGTGTAAAGTCGCTGCAAGCCGATATTACATTCGATGCGTATGGTAATCCCTCGTTTAATGTAGGGTTAGGAAATATCCGCTCTTCCGAAATAACGCTGGACGAAATTTTTCGGTACCTGAATAATGCGGACAAACCTTGCATTGTCGCTATTGACGAGTTTCAGCAAATAGCAAAATATCCGGAGGATAATATTGAAGCCATACTCAGGACATACGTTCAACAATGTGTTAATGCTCGTTTTATTTTTGCCGGAAGTCAACGACATATTATGGGAAACATGTTTTTAAGCGCATCAAGACCTTTTTATCAAAGTGTCTCAATGATGTATTTGGAAAGTATTCCGCTGGAAAAATATGTCGACTTTGCAAAAAATCATTTTGCAAAAAGTAAAAAAAAGATAACCCCTGAAACAATAAGCGTAATTTATCAAACTTTTGAAGGTATCACCTGGTATCTTCAAAAGATGCTTAATGTATTGTACAGTCTTACACCGACTAACGGAACTTGTAACGAATCAATGATAACCGAAGCGTTAAATGACATAATAAACTCTTACAAGTTTACTTATTCGGAAATACTTTTCAGAATGCCTGAAAAACAGAAAGAACTGCTCATCGCCATTACCAGAGAGGGTAAAGCTACTGCGGTTACCTCTGGCGATTTTGTCCAAAAATATGGTCTTACATCATCAAGTTCGGTACAATCGGCATTGCGTGGGCTGTTGGAGAAAGATTTCATCACGCAGGAATATGGCGAATATCAGATTTACGACCGTTTTTTCGGTATTTGGTTAAGGGAAAATTTTTAGACAATCTGGCGTCTTATTGAATTTGCTACTCCATTTTCAAAGGCGTAAAAAATTCAATCAGGTTTTCTTCAGGGTCTCGCAAGTGAACAACTCGCATTCCCCAATCAGGCATGTCTGTTGGCTCGTTAATAAAGTGAATACCTTTCGTTAATAATGCTTGATAGGTGTCATCCACATTTTCTACTTCAAAAGACACCATTGATTTTTCACGGTATCCGGATGGTTGAGTTTTTTCGGCATTACCAACTGCAGGAGCCATAAAATCAGAAACAAATATGGCAAATCCTTCAATTCCCTCTGCCACTTTGAAGGATGCATAACAACCTTCTTCATCGCCCCAAGCAGGCTCTAATCCAAGTTTCTCTTTATAAAACTTGAAACATTCTTTGTAGTCTTTGACCAACAATCTTACATTACTGAATTTCATATTGATAATTTTTAGAAATTAATATATGTGCAAAGCTAAAGGATATATTCATCACCGCAAGCGTAAAAAATCGACTTTTTTTGACGGAAATCATTAGGCGTATCGCCCGACAGCGATTTGAAATCTTTAATCAGGTGCGTGCGGTCGTAATATCCGCATTCTACGGCAATCGTCAGAAGGTCTTTATGTGGATACTTTGTCATACATTGCAAGGCGTGCTTAAACCTGAACGTTTTTGCAAACATTTTGGGACTGACGCCAATTGTTGCTTTGAATCTACGCTCGAAATGCCGTTGGCTAAGACAAACATCAGAGGCGACGCCGGCAAGGTTCAATTGCCCTTTTGTAAGGCTAATCATATCAACGGCGCGGATTATTTGCCTGTCGGAATGATACAAACGGGGAAGTTGGTTTATCAGGTAACTATTCGTATGTGCAATGATTTCCGCCACCGATTGTTTTTCGGGCAATGTTTCATAAAATGATGGGTCAAACAAGGTTTCAACCAATGCTAATTCCTCGCTCCGGTCGGTCAATTCTTCCATCGGAACGCGGGTAAAGGCTGTAATTCCCGCAGGTTTGAAACGAATTCCGAACATTTGCGTGGGTCTTGGATAATCTACCTCGATAAAGGTTGTCATTGTACCGAAAATCCCGGCATAGGAAGTTCCCTTTGTTCTATCAAATATGAAAATAATGTCTGTACAACCATCGGGAAAAACCTTTGGTGTAACTTCGCTATGTACGAAACCATTTGCTAACCAATAGTTTTTGATCCAAGGGGTTAATCGTATGTCGGGGTTATATTCTTGATAGTAATACATTTTGATTAATTACTTTAACCTGCGCACAAGTCCATGCAGGCAGTTCTAGTCATTATTATAAAATAATCCTTCAACATCAATTGATTCATATTGTCCTGCCCTTAATTTTGCCCAACCAACTAATCCAAAACTTGTTCGAACTAAATATAATGATGGAGTAAAAGACTCTTCTGTTAAAAGAATTTCTATTTCATAGTCTTTGGGTAATGTTGCAATAACCTTTTTGCAATCCTTTGTTTGATAAATGTTTATTGTATTTAATGTTCTTGATTTAAGCCCAACATAATAATAGGGTTGCTCTACCTCTACAATTTTATTATTTGATAATTCATATTTTCGTCGAACATTAAAATTCCCTGTATGCCCGGAAGTGTAAAGTGTACCGTTTCCGGGAATTACAAGATTTTCAGCAGACAAATCACTTATTGATTTTTTATTCCCTTCTTCATAAATAACAAATTCCCATCCAGATGGGCACATGTCAAAAGTAATATAGTAATACTTATCAATGTTTCTGTTTAATTTTGTTTTCAACATTATCCACTCCCAACTATCACAACCATCTGTTTCATCAAGTGAAAATGTGCCATTATAATCCGAATCTAAATCTATATATTGTTTTGCAATAATGTAAGAATTTGACGGGTCATACTTTATAATAAGATCCCAATGGTCTATTGGGAGTTTTAGCTCCGTCAAATTTTCAAATGATTGATATACTTTCGTTTCTTGAGACTTAGTTGTCAATAAGATACTTAATCCAAATACTATTAATGTCAATTTTTTCATTTCATTATTCTTTTATTCGTTTGTACTTGTCTTGTTCTCCGTTTGCAGGTAACGTCCCAGCGGCTTTGCGAGGGCGGGGGCTCACTACCGTTCGCACGGGAACGACACTTGCAAATTTACACAAAAGTTCGGGCGAGTTGCACCCCCGCTCTCGCAAAACCGCCCGTTATATGCAGTTTTCTATTTCATCAAGTACAGTTTCTATTTCTTCTGTAATTCTTTTACCGCTAAATCTTAACGATTTTATCCCAAGCGCATTTAAACTCTCATCTATTTTTTTATCTTTTTCAACATTATGAAACTCTTTCCCATCACAAAAAATAGCAACTCTTTCTGATGGATAATAAAAGTCCGCAGCCGTAATAAGTCTATCTTCTGGCAGGAAAATTTCTTGTTCTGCCATTCTATAATAGTTAGGAAAGACTTCGCCACTTCGATAGAAATTCATTTGAATTTCAGGAACAATACCTCTTATATATAATCCCTGCAAAAGGAATAATTCAATAGGGGAATTACACCCCCATATTTGTTTAGGGTTAGTATCTGTAAAAGGTTTAAAATACCGATTGATTTTATATTTTCTGTATTTAGCATTTATTGCTTTACTATATTCCTTGTTTTCTGGGATAATAACCTCATTATTGTTATAAATAGGACACAAAAAGTATATTCCCCACTCAAACCCTGTGCTATCAGTGAAATCGTTGGTTGTTATTTTTGAAAACAATGAATAATGAGCGCCATATCCTTCATACCACTGGTTAAAAGGAACAAATTCAGTAAAAACATTTCCTCCTTCTTGACATAATTGTTCTAAATCAAATTCTCTAAGCAGATTAATATTCCAAGTGTCTATTTCATTATTTTTTGTCATTGGTAATAATGAAACGCTATATGGCAACCCTTTTAGAACTCTAGTGGATACTTCTTCTACTGCATAAAAATGTACCACAAGAGAAATTGCTTGAAATTCAGTTACTCCAATACTTTCAAAGTACTTATATTCTTCTTCTAACGGATTAACAAAGACAATGGATGTTTCTTTACCATCAACATTTCCGTTTTTACCGATAAAATCAAATCTTGAGTTAGTTAACGGAAGAATTCCATTTAGAGTATGAAAATCAAAATTCAAAAGAGGTGGCAAATGCTTGTAATCAACATCCATATCATAGCCCTGAGGAAATTTAGAATAGAAAGGGATATTATCAACTAAATACTTCGGTCTGTTCTCCATATTACATTTATTCGTTGTTACTATTATTTTTTGCATTTTCCCCATCCAACTACATAAGTTCCATTGGGATTTCTTTGATAACTGTTGTACGCACCGCCACAAACATAAGTACCGTCAGGATTTCTTTGATAACTGTTGTATGCACCGCCACAAACATAAGTACCGTCAGGATTTCTTTGATAACTGTTGTATGCACCACCACAGACATAAGTTCCATCAGGATTTCGTTGATAACTGTTGTATGCACCGCCACAAACATAAGTTCCATCAGGATTTCGTTGATAACTGTTGTATGCACCGCCACAAACATAAGTTCCATCAGGATTT